>ENA-OPBS01001753-OPBS01001753.1-human-gut-metagenome-genome-assembly--contig:-NODE-1753-length-16323-cov-2.772683_pt1 | contig 16323 bp, 13 predicted proteins | sample MGYA00241074_ERZ501463 | MGnify/ENA primary metagenome ERZ501463 (study PRJEB25962, sample SAMEA2042578) | human gut metagenome | biome: human gut; feature: human-associated habitat; material: faeces...
CAAGTCTTTCTCATGGACCGGGGTAAGCCACGATGATGAACTAAATAGAAAAAATCTATTGACATCATGAAGCAAAATGCTATAATTAAAACAAACATATGAATAACTGTTCATATATTCAATTAATCAAACAACGAAAAAGAAAGGAAGTATTATCATGAAAAAAACTTACAAAATCGACGTAGACTGCGCAAACTGTGCAAACAAAATGGAGCAGGCAGCTAAGAACACAGATGGAGTAAAGGATGCAACTGTAAACTTTATGATGTTAAAGATGATCGTAGAATTTGAAGAGGGTGCAGATCCTAAGAAAGTAATGAAGGATGTGCAGAAGAACTGTAAAGTTGTAGAAGATGACTGTGAGATCTTCCTGTAAGAGAAAATACTCATAAAAACAGGATATACGCAGTATTTTGTGAAGGAAAATGATTGTGGAGCGGCTTCATCAGGCAGAATGAAGAAGCGTTGAGAAGAGTGCAAGGAGAAAGGCTGGGGAAAGATATGACGAAAAGACAGAAAAAATCTCTGACCAGAATTATTATCGCAGCGGTACTTATGATCATATTGAAGTTCCTGCCTGTAGAAGGGTGGCTGAAGTTCGTACTTTATATGGTTCCGTACCTGGTTGTCGGATATGATATTTTAAGGAAGGCGTTCAAAGGGATTCTGAATAAGCAGGTATTCGATGAGAACTTTCTGATGGCAGTTGCTACGATAGGAGCAATTGCGCTTGGTAACTATAAGGAAGGCGTATCGGTTATGCTGTTCTATCAGATCGGTGAACTTTTCCAGAGCTATGCAGTTGGAAAGAGCCGCAGAAATATCAGTGAACTGATGGATATCCGTCCGGATTATGCGAACATAGAGCAGGATGGAAAGCTGGAACAGGTGGATCCGGATGAAGTTAAGATCGGAACAGTGATCATTGTTCAGCCGGGAGAAAAAGTGCCAATCGACGGTGTGGTTGTAGAGGGAACCTCTACACTGAATACAAGTGCGCTGACCGGTGAAAGCGTTCCGAGAGAAGCAAAGACAGGTGATGAGATCATCAGCGGATGTATCAATATGACAGGGGTGTTGAAGATCCGTACAACAAAAGAGTTCGGAGAATCAACGGTATCCAAGGTACTGGAACTGGTAGAAGAATCTACATCCAGAAAATCAAGATCAGAGAACTTTATTTCTAAATTTGCAAAATATTATACACCGGCGGTATGCTATGGCGCACTTGTACTTGCAGTGCTTCCACCACTTGTGAGAATGTTTGCAATGGGAGCTGCACCGCAGTGGAATGACTGGATCTACAGAGCACTGACATTTCTTGTAATCAGCTGTCCGTGCGCGCTGGTTATCAGCATCCCACTTAGCTTTTTCGCAGGAATCGGTGGGGCAAGCCATGAGGGAATTCTGGTGAAAGGATCCAATTATCTCGAGGCACTGTCCAAGACAAAATATGTTGTTTTTGATAAGACAGGAACTTTGACTCAGGGAATTTTTGAAGTGGTCGGAGTACATCATAATCAGATGGAAGAAAAGCAGCTCTTAGAGTATGCGGCACTTGCAGAGAGTGCGTCATCTCATCCAATCAGCAAGAGTATTCAGAGGGCTTACGGAAAAGAACTGGATCGTTCCCGTGTCAGTGAGATAGAAGAAATCAGTGGAAACGGAATTACAGCGAAAGTAGACGGAAGAAGCGTTGCAGCAGGAAATGTTAAGCTGATGGATCGTCTTGGTATTCCATATAAGACATGCCATAAGGTAGGAACAATCATACATATGGCAATTGATGGCGAATATGCAGGACACATTGTGATTTCAGATGTTGAGAAACCGACTTCTAAAGAAGCAATTGCGAAACTGAAACTGGCAGGAATTCAGAAGACAATCATGTTGACGGGAGATGCGAAACAGGTGGCAGACCAGGTGGCAGCAGATCTTGGTATTGATGAGGTTCACAGCGAACTGCTTCCTGGAGATAAGGTGGAGCAGGTAGAAAGACTTCTGGCTGAGAAGCCGGCGAAGGCAAACCTGGCATTTGTCGGAGACGGTATCAACGATGCACCGGTTCTTGGAAGAGCGGATATCGGTATTGCGATGGGGGCAATGGGATCCGATGCGGCAATTGAGGCAGCAGATGTTGTCCTGATGGATGATGATCCGTTGAAGATTGTTAAGGCAATCCGAATTTCTAAGAAATGTCTCGGAATCGTATATCAGAATATTGTATTTGCTCTCGCAGTAAAGGGCGTGTGCCTGATTCTCGGAGCACTTGGAATTGCAAATATGTGGCTCGCAATCTTTGCAGATGTGGGAGTTATGGTACTTGCAATACTCAATGCGATGCGTACACTTTTTGTGAAGAAGTTATAAAAAGAAAAGGATGAATGGTAAATGTGAGATACATTACCACTCATCCTTTTTCTAATGACTTAATCAGTAAAATCTTATACAGCTTTCAGGAACTGTACACTGTAAGCCGGCATTGTCAGCTGTCCGTTTAGAGTTATATTTTCTATTTCATCAGCATTTGCAAGCAGTTCTGTGAAATTACCCTGCAGTTCTCCATTTCCGGCAGTAAACTCAGAATCACCGGCATTGATCGCAACGAGAACACGTTCATTATCAGTGCGGCGTTCAAAGATCAGCTGATGATTTGTAATGACAACATTTCGGTAAGAACCATTGCAAAGAGCATCACTGTTTCTGCGAACTTCAATCAATTCTTTGATGAAATCAGTCAGTTCATTCGGCTTCGGCTCTTCGAAGCATGGACGAAGTGCATAGTCATTATCCGGTGCTTTCACACCTTCCTCGCCCCATTCACTTCCATAATAGATACACGGAATACCCGGCATACCAAAGAGAAGACCGTAAGCAAGCGGAAGATGATTCTTGTTCGTCAGGATACTTGCGATACGTGTGACATCATGATTATCTACGAATGTCATCAAATGTTTTCCACGATAAATACACCATTGTTCCGGTCCGAACTGACGGTTCAGGGAATGTGCGATCTCGAACATATTCATACAGTTGAAGCTTGAAAAAATTCCTTTGTAGCATTCATAGTTTGTACAGCTGTGAAGCATCTCGTCGTTTACAATTAGATTGTAGTCGCCGAAGAGAACCTCACCGATCAGTGCAAATCCCGGTTTCAGTTCCTCGCAGAAGCTGCGCAGACGGCGCATGAAATTATGATCCAGGCAATAAGCGACATCCAGACGCAGTCCGTCTATGCCGAACTCTTCAATCCACATCTTGACACAGTCAAGCAGATAGTCGACAACTGCAGGATTCTGCAGATTTAATTTAACAAGTTCAAAATGACCTTCCCATCCTTCATACCAGAAACCATCGTTATACGCACTGTTTCCGTCGAAGCTGATATGGAACCAGTCTTTATACGGAGAGTCCCATTTCTTCTCCTGCACATCCTTGAATGCCCAGAAGCCACGTCCAACATGATTGAATACTCCGTCCAGCATGATCTTTACATTGTTATCATGCAGCTTTTCACAGACTTCTTTAAAGTCTTCGTTCGTTCCAAGACGACAGTCGATCTTGCGGAAATCTCTTGTGTCATATCCATGGTTGTCTGATTCGAAAATCGGATTCAAGATGATTGAACCGATTCCAAGATCACCAAGATATTCTGCCCATTCACCAATTTTAAGAATCCGGTGTTCTGTTACTCCGTCATTATGTACCGGAGCACCGCAGAATCCGATCGGGTAGATTTGATAAAAAGTTTCATTGTAAGCCCACATAGTTGTTACCCACTTTCTTGATTCGGATTTTTATCGGATTTCGATAAAGAGTCAGAGATATAAAAATCTCTTAAAACCTATTTCTAATTATAACATAAGTTGAGCGTTTTGGTGAAAAAGTTTAAAGAGATAGAATTGCATTTACGAGAAATACAACGTATACTAAAATTATCGAAATAACAGGAAGATACTGGACGGATGATACAGAAATATGGAAGATTCAAAGGAGGATATCATGGGAGAAGAGATATACCAGAAAGCACTGGAGTATGCGAAGAAGAAGCATGAAGGACAGTTTCGGATAGGTGGAGCTCCTTTTATTGTACATCCGATTGCAGTTGCAGAGATTCTTCGACGGGATGGTAAGCAGGTTGAATATCGGGTTGCGGCAGTATTTCATGATCTTTTAGAGGATACAGATGCTTCAGAACAGGAGATTGTAGAAATCGGGGGAGAAGATGTCTTAAAAGCAGTGAAGCTGGTGACGAAGGAAAAAGAATATTGTATGGAGAAATATATTGCAGGGATTAAGAAAAATTCTATGGCATATGCAGTGAAAGGGGCAGATCGTCTTCATAATCTGCAGAGCGCATTCTGTGCAAATGAGAAGTTTCGCAAGAAATACATCCGCGAGACGCTTGACTGGTATATGAAATTCAGACCGGAGATCCCGGAAGTTGTAGCAGAACTGATTGAAAGTTTGAATGATTGTGAAGAAAAGCAACAATTTCGTGAGGAAGTAAAAGTATTTTAAATAGATCAAAAAGATTAAGATTTTTTTAGAATACAAGGCTTATGTTGCGAAATGAAGGTTGAAATGGTATATTAAATTAGTATTCATGGGCTGTTAAGCGTAGAAATTGCGTTTGGCAGTGCCATTAGAAAGCGACAGATAGAAACATAGAGAATGATTTACAGGGAAGGAAACTAAAGAATATGAGTCAGCAGGACAAAAGATCTCGGCGCAGGAGACCTTCTGATGAAAGAAATGATGTGCGAAGAAAGAAAAGACATTCCAATAGAAAAAATACATCTGACAGACATCGCCGAAGGAGAAAGGTGAAAAAGAGAGAGAATAAACTCAGCAGAACAATTGGATTAGTTCTGGCAATTGTTCAGCTTATTGCGACAGGGATTTTTATGGCCGGCATATTTAAATTGAATATGCTTCCGACAAAGTATGTTGTTGCAGCAACTGTAGCATTGGTGCTGTTTTGGGGAGTTATTCTGGTAAGCCAGTTCTTTTCCAAGAAAAATGCGATTACAGGAAAAATTATCAGCGTATTGATTACCGTATTGTTGATTTTTAGTTCGTATTATCTGTTCAAGGTAAGTGGAACGGTTTCCAAAATCTCTGGTGGAGAGTATAAACTAGATAAAGTAGTTGTATCTGTTATGGCAGATGATTCAGCAGAGGCAATCAAAGATGCAAAAAATTACACATTTGGTGTACAATATAAGATGAATGGAGATCAGATAAAACAGACTGTTCAGGCAATTAATGAAGAACTCGGAACGGAAATTAAGACAGAAGAGTATGATACATTGGCAGAACAGGCCGAGGCTCTTCATGATGGAAAAGTAGATGCGATTATTTATAATCAGGGATTTACAGGAGTTCTTGAAGAAGCATTTGAAGGGTATGAAGATAATACAAAAGTGATTTATTCCCATGACATTAAGACTGAGATAGAAGATACCTCATCTGATGTTGAAGTGAAAAATGATACATTCAGTGTATACATCAGTGGTATTGATGTTTATGGAGCAATTGAGACAAACAGCCGAAGTGATGTAAATATCATAGCAGAAGTAAATCCAACAACACACCAGATTCTGCTTGTGACCACACCGCGTGATTATTATGTCGAAATTCCTGAGGTTTCAGGTGGACAGAAAGATAAACTGACACATGCAGGAATCTATGGCGTGGATAAGTCTATGAAGACATTAGAGAAGTTATATGATACGAATCTTGATTTCTACGCGCGAGTAAACTTTACCTCCCTGATCACAATGGTAGATGCACTTGGTGGAGTAGATGTAGAATCTGAGTATGCCTTTACAACAAGTGAAGATTCAGGACTTGTGATGGATGTTGTACAGGGAACCAACCACTTTAACGGAAAACAGGCGTTAGCATTTTCGAGAGAGCGTCAGAATGTACCAGGAGGAGATAATCAGCGCGGTAAGGATCAGCAGGCGGTAATTACAGCAATGATCAAGAAGATGGTATCTCCGGCAATTTTGACAGGAGCAAATGGAATTCTTAATAGTGTAAGTGGAAATGTTGAAACAAATATGTCTGAAGCTCAGATTCAGGAATTGATCAAAACCCAGCTTTCTGAGAACCCGCAATGGACAATTACATCAATGGCAGCAGATGGAACAGGAGACACTCAGTATTGTTATTCTTATTCCGGTAAGCCTTTATATGTAATGCAGCCAAATCAGGAGTCTGTAGACGCGATCAAAGAAGCTATGGATAAAGTGGAGAACGGAGAAACTCTGGAAGGCGGAACAACAACAGAGTAATAGACAACGAGAGAAACCCGCAGGCAGAAATTTGTCTGCGGGAATCGTGATGTTATAGAGAAAAGATGATTAAGGATAATGATATGAGTAAGACACGCCCATTATTTACAGTTGTAATGCCGGCATATGGAGTAGAAAAATATCTTGCCAAAGCGGTAGAGAGTATAGAATCCCAGACATTTCAGGAATGGGAATTAATTATCGTAGAGGATGGATCTCCGGATAAAACAGGAAGTCTGGCTGAGAAATTAAAAGAGAAGGATGCAAGAATCCGGGTGATACATCATGAACAGAATAAAGGGCTCAGTGAAGCAAGAAATACAGGGATTCAACATGCAACCGGAAGATATATCTGGTTTATGGATCCGGATGATACAGTAGACATGGACCTTTTACAACAAGTGGCAGATTCTTTAGAAAAAAACAGAGCAAAACTTGTTGTTTTTGGACATCTTGAAGAATATTACAATGAAGATGGAAGCTTTGCTTATGCCCATGAGATCCGGCCAGAAGAAAAATATTTTACGGATATTGAAGAAATCCATAATTATATGATCCGATTGGAACAGGAGACGATTTATGGTTATGCGTGGAATAAAGTGTATGATCTGGACTATATCAAAGAAAATAAATTTCGCTATGAAACGGTCAGATTGATTGAGGATATCGTATTTAATATTAATTATTGTAATGATATTGATTCAATGAATTTATTGAATATTGCACCGTATCATTATGCGAAAAGAATGACAGGAAGTCTGACAACTAAGTTTGTACCGGATTATTATCCGCTTCACAGAAGACGTATTGAAATGTTACTGAATCAGCAGAGGTATTGGAGAGTAGATACGCCTCAACACGGTGCTATTCTTGGAGGACTGTACGGAAGATATATTCTTTCAGCCTTAGAAAGAAATTGCGATCATCAGTCAGGAATGAACTCAAAAGACCGAAAGCAATTTTGCAGGGAAGTATTCCGGGATCCGCTGTTTCAGCAGCTGCTTCCAAAAGCAGAAGCGAAGGACAGTAAGGCACTTAAGATTACTTTAAAATGTTTGAACACACATTCCACATTTTTGTGTACAGCACTTGGAAGAATGGTGCATATTGTGCGAACAGGAATGCCTGTGATTTATTCAAAGACGAAGTCGGAGAGATAGATCATAGAAAGAAATATCAAGCGGGAGAAAAATAATGTATAAAGTAGCAGTTATTACAATGGGAATTCGTCTGGATGATGAAAAAGGGTATACAAGATTTCGCTCTGTCTGTGAATTTCTCGCAGATGCTGGTTATCAGGTTGATCTGATTACAACAACCTTTCAGCATTGGGAAAAAGCACAGCGTGATCTGGAAAAAATTAAAAATGAAAAATACAAATTTGGGGTCAAGTTCATTTATGAGCCGGGATATAAGAAAAATATTGATCTACGTAGAATCTATAGTCATAGAATTGCAGCAAAGAACCTGATGAATCTTCTTGAGAAAGAGGGAGACTATGATCTTTTATATGCTGAGATTCCACCGAATGACGTAGCACTGGCGGCGGCAGAATATGCAAAGAAGAAAGGAATTCCGTTTGTTGCAGATGTGAATGATCTTTGGCCGGAAGCAATGAGGATGATAATAGATATTCCGGTGATAAGTGATATTATTTTTTATTCCCTGCTTCGAGATGCAGAGAAAGTTTACAGACTTGCAAGTGGAGTGATCGGTACATCGGATGAATACCGTGACCGCCCGTTTAAAAGACGGAACAGAGATATTCCGAGAGAAACAGTTTATGTGGGAAATGAACTGACGGTGTTCGATGCGGGAGCAGCACAGCGGACAGCTGAGATTGTAAAAGATAAAGAAGAATTCTGGGTATCGTACGCAGGAACGATCGGAACGAGTTATGATATCCGTACGATGGTTTTGGCAGGTGAAGAACTTGCAAAACGCGGTATGCCACAGATTAAGATAAAAATTCTTGGTGGTGGACCAATGAAAGAAGAATTGGAAGAACTTGCAAATTCAAGGAAGATATCAAATGTAGAATTTGTTGGATATGCACCTTATGATCTGATGGCAGCATATCTTAAGAAATCAGATATTCTGGTGAACTCTTTTGTTAAGAAGGCTCCGCAGAGCATTGTCACGAAGATCGGAGATTATCTGGCAGCAGGAAAACCAATGATCAATACCTGTATGAGTCCGGAATTCCGTGCGAAGGTGAAAAACGATGGCTTTGGTGTGAATATTATTCCGGAAGATGTAAATATTCTTGCGGATATGATTGAGAAGCTTTATAAAAATGAAGAAGCAAGAGTAAAAATGGGTGAAAAGGCACGCAAAATTGCGGAAGAACAGTTTGACAGACCAAAGTCTTACCGAAAAATAGAAGAATTAATTCGAGGATTGATTGAGAAAAATCAGAACAGGAACTAGCAAGACAGATACTAATGAGATAGACACGAAGTGCAAAGGGGATCTAATGGACAAATTAAAACAGAACTATGAAGAAATATTAGAACTTGTATTTAAGATCAGTTATCTATGTCTGGCATTTGCGACATTTATTTCTATAATTTATATATCACCAATACAGCCAATCCTTGTGAAATTGACATTAGTGTTAGGATTATTTGTGATTTTGGTCCGCATTATAAACTGGAAGAAATATAGAAAAATGCCATGTCTGATATTGATGATATTCTTTTGTCTGAGTTTTCTGCTTAGTACATTTATGAATAGACAGTATGGCATGACAGATAATCTGAAATGGATTCTCTGGACAGGAATTCAGTTTTTTGCATTATACGTATGTGATCTGGATCGTGACACGGAGAAGTACAGAAAAGAATTTAATATTCTTTCACACTTGATGATTATTGTAACGTCTGTATCTGCTGTAACAAGTCTTGTTATGATGGTTCAATCTTATTCGGAATATCTTACAACACCGGAGGGGGAATTCATTGTTACCGGGTATACCTGGGATAGATTATGGGGCGTATATACAGACCCTAATTATGGAGCGGTTTTTAGTGTGATAGGTTTTATTCTGGCTGTTTTATTCATATTTCAGCAGAAAGGAATAAAGAAACTTTTTTATGTAATTGCGGCATTACTTAATTTGGGATATGTAACCTATTCAGATTCAAGAACCGGTGAGATCGCTTTTGTTTTGTGTGGAGGATTTCTTTTATATTTTTGCCTAATTCATAGGAAGAATGAAAACAAGAAGTATAGATATGTTAAAAATCTTTTGATCGTATTGTGTATTATGATTGTGTCAGTTGGAGGAATGCAGGTATTAAAGACAGAAAATACCAGGTATCAGACTGAAATGGCAAATAAAACTGCACAGAAGACTACAAAACCTCAGACTACAATTTCTACGAAAACGAAGAAAGGAAACAAGATTCAGACAGCAAGACATGAGAATATTGAAAAAGATGCTACCAATGGAAGAATCTCGTTATGGAAAAGTGCAGTAGAAGTCTGGCAGACAAGTCCTATATACGGAGCTGGGTATTCCACATTTATTTCATATGCAAAAGAACATGTGCCGGAGACATATGCTGTAAATAATGAAGTGGGTGATTATACGAGTATGCACAATGCATTTTTTAATACTTTGGCATTTCAGGGAATCCTTGGATTTGTTCTTTTCCTTTTGATCACATTTAGAATTATACAATATGTTTTAGTTCCGGTCTTTAAGAAATCGGACAGTGATAGTTTGTATCTTATCGCAATTCTTGCTGTGGCAGGAACAGTACTTATAAGTATGTTGCTTTTATTAGACGGAATCTATACGAATTCCCCAAGTGCTTTTGCGTTATGGGTGTTCAGTGGTTATCTGGTACAATATTCATATCAGGTTCGTAGAGAGGAAAAGGGATGAAAAAGCTTCTGGTAGGATTTATCATGGATGGAAAATCAGGAGGAATTGATAAATATCTTTTGAATTTCCTGACAAAAGTGTCAAATGAAGAGGTGAGGATCGATTTTCTCACGAACGAAATCGACGTAGAGTTACAGAAGGAATTAAAAAAATGCCATTCAAATTTATATGCCATTGCCAATTTGAAACATCCGGTGTCTCAATATCGGCAAGTGTGTAGAATTATGAAAGAGGGGCAGTATGATGCCGTTTATCTGAATATCTCAACAGCGATTGACTGTATTGCGGCAATTGCCGCAAAGCATTCGGGGGTGGAGAGAAGAATGATTCACAGTCATTCCAGTGGAAATGACTGTGAAAGTGCTTTAAAGAGAAATCTATTTAACGGGATTCATAAGTTCTGCCGCTTGTTTTTATATCGATACGGAACAGAATTTTATGGATGTTCTGTGAAAGCCGGCGAATGGTTATTTCCAAAAAAAATAGTGAATTCATCAAAATTCTGTGTAATTCATAATGCTGTGGATAGAGAAAAATATAGGTACAGTGTGCAGAAAAGAGAAGAAATCCGAGGGAGTATGGGGATAACTGACCAATTTGTAATCGGTCATGTGGGAAACTTCTGCTATCAGAAGAATCATTATTTTCTTCTAGATGTATTTGAAGAAGTTCATAAAAAAGATCCCAACACAGTTCTACTTCTTGCAGGAGACGGAGTCAGATTTGAAAAAGTCAGACAAATAGTTGCTGAAAAGAATCTGGAAGATGTTGTAAAACTTCTTGGAAGACGAAGTGATACGGACTATCTGTATCAGGGAATGGACGCATTTTTACTACCTTCTAATTTTGAAGGACTTCCAATCGCAGGAATCGAGGCACAGTCAGCAGGTTTACCGTGTTTTATGAGTGATGAGATAACAAAAGAATCTAAAATAACGGAAGCGTGTTATTTTATTCCTCTAAAATCAGGCGCAAAATACTGGGCTGAGGAAATTTTAGACAACAGAATGGAAAGACAATCAGCAGAATTCCTTGATAATGCAGAACAGTATGATCTTGCAAATCAGGATCAGGAATTGAAGAGTTTGATTCGCTAAACTATAATTAGAAAAAGTGAACTGATCATTTTACTATATCATAATAGGAGCAAAATATGGAGCTTGTAAGTGTAATTGTACCCGTCTATAATGTGGAAAAATATCTTGCCAGATGTATTCAGAGTGTATGTGGGCAAAGCTATCAGGGATTAGAAATTATTCTTGTAGATGATGGTTCGAAAGATAAAAGTGGTGTGATCTGTGATGAATATGCAGAGCAGGATGGACGTATAAAAGTAATCCACAAGGAGAATGGCGGACTTGGAGATGCGAGAAACGCAGGCGTGGAAAAGGCAGAAGGAAAGTATCTCTTATTTGTTGACAGTGATGATAGAATCCATGAAAATCTTGTGCGTGATACAGTAGAGACAGCAGAAAAAAATCAGGCGGATATGGTTATCTTTGATTATATCGGAGAAGAGGAAAATGGAAATCTGACAGATCGGTTTACATTTCCTTTTTCAGTAAACCGGGTGATAGAGGTTGCAGAAGAAAAAGAATTGATCATGAGATCCTGTTCGGCTGTAAATAAGCTGATTCGCAGAGAGCTTTGGAAAGAAAGTGGCTTTCAATTTCCAAAGGGGAGATATTATGAAGACCTGGCAACGATTCCAAAAGTTATGACAAAGACGAAAAAGATCGTGTACTTGCCGGAAGTTTATTATTATTATCTTATGCGCGACGGATCAATTATGCACAGCAGAAATTTTGAAAAGAATTATGAAGATCGTACATGGGCGGTAGATCAACTTCTTGAATATTTTGAAAGAGAAAATCTTATAGAGACATATAGAAATGAACTGGAATATCTCGTATTTGAAAATACCTATTTCGTGCCATCAAAAGAAATCGTATTAAATGACAGAAAAAGCGAATATCTTAAGAAGTTCAGAGATTATGCATACAATAAATTTCCACAGATGAATAAGAATTATTATGTGCAGCAGATAGCAGGAAAAGATAAGATCCTCTTGAAACTATTACAGTATCGAATGTATGGAATGATGGTATTGATGTCTCAGTTGAGAAGAATGAAGGACAGACTGGCAGCAGTCAGCAGGAGGTAATGTGAGTGGAACTGGTAAGTGTAGTTGTACCGGTATATAAAGTAGAACAATATCTGGAACGTTGCGTGAAAAGCATCTGTGAACAGACGTATCAGGAACTGGAAATTATACTTGTAAATGATGGATCGCCGGATCGTTGCGGTGAAATGTGTGAAGAGCTGGCTCAAAAGGATAATAGAATTCAAGTGTTGCATAAACAGAATGGTGGATTAAGTGATGCACGAAATGCCGGCGTAAAACTGGCTACAGGGAAATATTTGCTATTTGTAGACAGTGATGATTACATAGCGAAAGATCTGGTTGAAAAAACAGTGACAGAAGCTGAAAAAATGGCATGCGATATGGTTCTTTTTGATTATTATTGCGTGGAAAACGGGATAGAGGAAGTTCGGACAACACAGATTCCTGGCGGAAAAGTGATTTCTTTAGAGAAGGAACACCAATTATTGCTTGCACCACCGGCAGCCTGGGCAAAATTGTTCAACAGAGAATTTTACGTGAAAGCAGATTGTCCATTCCCAAAAGGGTTATATTTTGAAGATCTGGCAACAACACCGATATTTTTCCTGAAAGCGGAAAGAATCAGTTATTTAAAAGAACCATTATATTATTATATTATTCGCGAGAATTCAATTATGACAGGGAAAAATCATGAGAAAAGCAGTCATGATAAAATGGAAGTACTAGATCATATATTGTCGGTATATCGTGAAAATGGAAAATACGAAACTTATCGTGAAGAATTAGAATATCTTGTCTTGGCAAATGCTTATTTTGAACCATCGAAAGAACTGGTGCTTGAGGGAGAGGATGGGACATATCTTCAGAAGTACAGAGACTATGCAAAGTCAAGAATTGGGAATGTTAAGAATAATAAATACATAAATCAATGGAGTAGAAAAGATAAGCTTCATTTATGGATATTGAATTACAAACAGTATTGGCTGATGCGTCTTTTATCTAAAGCCAGAAGAATGGTATCAACAAAAATGTAAAAATCGGAAAGCAGGTAGAAAAGGTGAAAAAAATACTGACGGTCACAGTACCTTCCTATAATGTGGAAAAATTTTTAGAGAACACTCTGGACTCCTTTGTGGATGAGAGAGTGTTGGATGATATTGAAGTGCTTATTGTCGATGATGGTTCGAAAGATAAGACAGCAGAAATCGGAAGAAAGTATGAAGAAAAATATCCAGATACGTTTCGCGTGATCTCTAAGGAGAATGGAGGGCACGGTTCTACGATCAATAGAGGGATTGGTGAAGCAAAAGGAAAATACTTTAAGGTTGTAGACGGAGATGACTGGGTAGATCAGGATGGATTTGCAGAACTGATTCAAAGATTGAAAACATGCGATGCAGACTATGTATTTACTAATTATTATGAAGTGAATGACGTAACAGGCGAATTAAATCCGGTTACCTTTCCAGAAATCAGAAAAGAAGAACAGATGCCGTTTGAGATGATTGCAAATGAGACGAGAATCTCTATGCATGCGCTTGTTTTAAAAACATCAATTCTAAAAGAAAATCAGATTCGTTTAGACGAACATAGCTTCTATGTGGATGTAGAGTACATTTTGTATCCAATCCCGTATGTGAAAAATGTGATTTATTTTGATATTTTTGTTTATATGTATCGTCTTGCACAGGTGAATCAGAGTGTGAGCATGCTGGGATATCAGAAACATATGCAGAATCATATTGACGTTATTTTTCATGTACTTGATTATATTAATGCCTACAAAGAAAAAGCAGATTATGATAAATTAAAAGAATTGTATATGGCACGCAGAATAGCGGAAATGGTGCATGGACAGGTAGATGTGTTTATAAGCTTTGGTTCTGGAGATAAAGTAATACAGAAAAAATTTAAAGAATTTGATGCAGAAGTAAAAGAAAAAAATGCATATGTTTACGAAAAATCCGGAGAATTTAGCGGAATGCTGCGTCTCTTGAGAAAATCCGGATTTAGATTTTACTCGTTGATCGTCCGGTTGAGTAAGGTGCGAAATGGTTAAAGAAAGGTCGTAATATGAAGATTCACTCTGTTAAATTTAACTTTATCATGAATTTTATTATGTCAGCATCTTCAATTGTATTTCCACTGATTACATTTCCGTACATTTCAAGAGTCTTGATGGCAACCGGAAATGGTAAGGTGGCAACAGCGAGTGCTGTTATAACATACTTCAATATGTTTGCATCTTTGGGAATTCCAACCTATGGAATCCGGGCATGCGCAAAAGTAAGAGATGATAAAGAAAAATTGTCAAAAACAGTGCAGGAATTATTGATCATCAATTCAATTACAATGTTTTTAACCTGTATCGTTTTCGTAGTTACAGTAGCGTTAGTGCCGGAGTTTGCAGCAGAAAAAGAATTATATATTATTAACGGAATCGGAATGGTTCTAAATATGTTTGCTATCACATGGCTATATAACGCATTGGAGCAGTACGCGTATATTACGGTATGCAACATGGTTGTAAAACTATTATCACTGGTGTTGATGTTCCTTCTGGTACATAATCCGGAAGATTATATTGTCTATGGAGGAATTACTGTATTTGCGAGCTCTGCATCTTATGTGTTTAACTTTGTGTATGCAACAAAATTTGTTTCTTTTAAGAAAAGTGGGACATATGATTTTCGGATACATATAAAGCCGATTTTGCGTTTTTTTGCAATGGCAGCCGCAACCAGTGTTTATACGAATCTAGATGTTGTAATGCTTCGGTTCATGCAGGGGAATACAGAAGTTGGATACTATAATGCAGCAATTAAAGTAAAAACAATACTTGTTACGCTGATCACTTCTCTTGGAACAGTACTTTTGCCAAGGCTTTCTTATTATATTAAGAAAGAAAAAACAGAAGATTTTTACAGAATGATCGGGAAAGCAGTCAATTTTGTAGTTGTAGCAGGACTTCCATTGACCATTTATTTTATGCTGTATGCATCAGAATCGATTCAGTTTCTTGCAGGAGACGGGTATCAGGGCGCGGTACTTCCGATGATTATTCTGATGCCGACAGTACTTTTGATCGGTATGTCTAATATTACCGGGATTCAGATTCTTACGCCACAGAATCAGGAACAGAAGGTGTTAAATTCTATCGTGTGTGGTGCAGTTGCTGATTTCCTTCTGAATCTGGTTCTGATTCCGAAGATGGCATCATCCGGTGCAGCACTTGCTACTGTGATAGCTGAATTGGTGGTACTTCTGGTTCAATGTGTGTATTTGAAAGAGATATTAAAGGATATCATGCGGGATGTCAGTGGTATGAAAATTGGAGTAGCGATTGTAGTGGCAACCATCGGTGGGAGTTTAGTGAAGGGCTTGCTTGATTTAGAATCATTTGGCTGGAGCATGGAGATACAGTCATTTGTAATGCTTGCAATCAGCGCATGCGTGTTCTTTGGGATTTATGGAGTTATACTCCTTATGACAAAAGAAAAACTGGTCTGGGAGATTGTAGGGAACTATATCGAAAAGAAATAGGAACAATAGAGATCAGGAAACTGATTAGATAGAAAAAAGAAGGTGAGAAGTATGGATAAGACGAAAAAAACAAGTTTGAAAAACTGTATCAGTAAGATCTGGAAATCGGAAATATTGTCTGCTATCACATTGAATCTTCTTTTTTTAGCTTCAATTTTAGTATTTTGTGATGTCAAATATGAAGTGTCAGATGATTTTGTGATGTCTGCGATTTTGTCAGGAGCTTATGGGGGGAGTTTAAATCCACATTTGATTTTTATCAATGTCCTGTGGGGATATCTGTTGACCCCATTCTATCTTATTTTACCAGAAATCAGTTGGTATCTTATTTTTCAGTTATTACTCTGTTTTCTTAGTTTTACAATACTTTCATATATGTTATTGAAAAAATTGAACAGATCAATGGCGCTTATGGTAATAACTTTATTATTGACTGTGTTTGGCAGTGATGCGTATATTCT
>ENA-OPBS01001761-OPBS01001761.1-human-gut-metagenome-genome-assembly--contig:-NODE-1761-length-16296-cov-3.270611_pt1 | contig 16296 bp, 10 predicted proteins | sample MGYA00241074_ERZ501463 | MGnify/ENA primary metagenome ERZ501463 (study PRJEB25962, sample SAMEA2042578) | human gut metagenome | biome: human gut; feature: human-associated habitat; material: faeces...
TACCTGACCGGCTGGTACGATAACTTTGGCTGCACGGCGGGCAAGGACATTGCGGTGCTGATCGGCGCCCCGGTGCCTTATAAGAATAGCCTTTATAACTGTGCCCTGTTGCTCCGGGACGGGCAGGTGCAGGGTATGGTGCCCAAGGTGCATCTGGCCAATTATAATGAGTTTTACGAAGAGCGCTGGTTCGCCTCCGGCGCGGATTTCGATACGGTACAGATGGTGAACGGCGTTCCCATGGGCAGTCAACTGTTTGACCTGGGCAGCGGCGTGCTGCTGGGTGTGGAGTTGTGCGAGGACCTGTGGGTGCCTCAGCCTCCCAGCGGTGCTTTGGCGCTGCAAGGCGCCAATTTGATTGCCAATCTGTCTGCCAGCGACGAGTATGTGTCCAAGGTGGCCTATCGTCGGGACCTGGTGGCCGGCCAGTCCGCCCGCTGCGTGGCCGGGTATGTGTATGCCGGCGCCGGGGTGCATGAGAGCACCACGGACCTGGTATTCAGCGGCGCCACCTTAGTGGCGGAGAACGGCGGTATTTTGGCAGAGGGGGAGCGGTTTGCCCGAGAAAGCGTGCTCTCCGTTGCCGATGTGGATGTGGAGAAGTTGAATGCCCAGCGGCGGCAAAATATGTCCTTTGAGAACCGGCCCGGCGCGGCGGTACAGTCTTGCCCGGTGCCCAATGCAGAGAATGATTTGGCGTACCGCATTGTGGACCCTCACCCCTTTGTGCCGGCAGCGGACGCCCAGCGTCGAGAGCGGTGCAAGGAGATCTTCCTGCTCCAGGCCAGCGGTTTGGCCGGGCGGCTGGAGCATGTAGGCTCCAAGGGTTGTGTGCTGGGAATCAGCGGCGGTCTGGACTCCACCTTGGCGCTGTTGGTGGCTGTGCGTGCCATGGAGCTGCTGGGTAAACCGGCCAGCGCCGTGCTGGGTGTGACCATGCCCGGGTTTGGCACCACGGACCGCACCTATCGCAACGCGCTGGATCTTATGGAAGCGCTGGGGGTCACTCGGCGAGAGATCTCCATTGCAGACGCCTGTGTGCAGCACATGGCGGACATTGGTCACGACCCGTCGGTGCATGATATTACTTATGAGAACACCCAGGCCAGAGAGCGCACTCAAATCCTCTTTGACCTGGCCAATAAAGAAGGCTGTTTGCTGGTGGGCACCGGCGATCTGAGCGAGCTGGCTATGGGCTGGTGTACTTACAACGGCGACCACATGAGTATGTACGGCGTGAATGCCTCCGTGCCCAAGACGCTGGTGCGCTACCTGGTGGATTATGTGGCCGGGGAGTTGGGTGGCCGCACGGAAGAGATCTTGCGGGATGTGCTGGACACGCCGGTGTCGCCGGAGCTGCTGCCTCCGGACGCCAATGGCAAGATCGCCCAAAAAACGGAGGAGAAGATCGGCCCCTATGAATTGCATGACTTTTTCCTCTATCACTTTGTGCGCTTCGGCTTTGACCGGAAAAAGCTGGCCGTGCTGGCGGAGAAAGCCTTTGACGGCCGGTACGATCGCCTCACCATTGACCGGTGGCTGACGGAGTTTTTGCGCCGGTTCTTTATCAGTCAATTTAAGCGTTCCTGTATTCCGGATTCGCCCAAGGTGGGTTCTGTGTCGCTGAGCCCCCGGGGCGACTGGCGTATGCCCAGCGATGCGGCGATGCAGGCGTTTTTACAACCGGATGAACGGATATAAAGGAGCTGTTATAATGAAAAAAGCAATGGCATTGCTGCTGGCTTGCAGTATGGTACTGGCATTCGCTGCTTGCAGCAAAAAGCAATATACAGAACAGGAGGTCACAGCTGTGGTGGATGTGACCGATGAGAACGGCAAGACCGTTACGGATAAGGACGGCAAAGCCCAAACCCGGGTGGTTACCATACCCCAAACGGACGCCAAGGGCAACACCGTGGCGGCAGGGGAGAGCGCTGCCGACGGCAAATCCGCCGGCAACGGCGGTTCGGCTGCAAAGACCGGCAAGGACAAGACGGAAAAGGCAACCAAGAAGAACGAAACTACCACGAAAAAGACCACGACTACCACAACCACCGTGGCCGCCAATCGAAAAATTCACATTTCCGTATCTCTGCCTGCCGGCACAGATACCCGCACGGACAAGCTGCGCATTACCATTAACGGCAAGCAGGTGGACGAGAAAGAAGTGACCCTGGAGATCGGCAACACCTTTACCTACACCACGGAGAAAAAGTACCGGGGGGATGTAAAGGTGCAGGTGGAACTGGAACATACGAAAAAAAGCGCCAAAGTCACAGTGAAGAAAGGCACGGACACCGCCAAATTCAATTTTGAAAATATTGAGAATCTGCTGGGTGACGACGACTAAGCGACAATTGGTGAAAAAAACGAAATAATCGACAAAAAAGCAGTGTCTATGCGCTGCTTTTTGTTATTATTATACAGAAACACTAAATTGTTGTGTTGAATTCCGCACGCCGGAGTGCTATAATTGGTATAGTTGTGGGCTTGCGCCCAAACTGAGGTTGTTATCTGTAAGATAGAATACAGGAGGAAATTCCATGAACAGAAAGAAAAAAACCATGGATGGTAACAGCGCCGCTGCCCATGTCAGCTACGCATTTACAGAAGTTGCCGCCATTTATCCCATCACCCCCTCATCCACCATGGCGGAGGAGACGGACGCCATGGCCGCTCGCGGGGTCAAGAACCTGTTTGGCCAAACGGTCAAGGTGGCGGAGATGGAGTCTGAGGCCGGTGCTGCCGGCGCCGTGCACGGTTCTTTGTCTGCCGGTGCGCTGACTACCACTTACACCGCGTCACAGGGTCTGCTGCTGATGATCCCCAATATGTACAAGATCGCCGGCGAACTGATTCCGTCCGTCATTCATGTGTCTGCCCGCTGCGTGTCTACCCACGCGCTGAATATCTTTGGCGACCATTCCGATGTGATGGCCTGCCGCCAGACCGGCTATGCCATGCTCTGCTCTGCCAATGTGCAGGAGGTAATGGATCTAGGCGCTGTGGCTCACCTGTCTACCTTAAAGAGCCGTGTGCCGTTCTTGCATTTCTTTGACGGCTTTCGTACCTCTCATGAGGTGCAGAAGATTGAGACCTGGGACTATGAGGACCTGCGGTCTATGGTGGATATGGACGATGTGCAGGCGTTCCGCGCCCGCGCCCTGAACCCGGAGAAGCCGGTGTTGCGCGGCTCTGCGGAGAACAGTGATGTGTTCTTCCAGCACAGAGAGGCGTGCAACCGCTACTATAACGACGCGGTTGCCACTACTGAGATGTATATGAACACTATCAACGAGAAGCTGGGCACGGATTACCGGCTGTTTAACTACTACGGCGCGCCGGACGCAGACCGTGTGATTGTGGCTATGGGCTCTGTGTGTGACACCATTCAGGAAACCGTAGATTTCCTGAACGCCCGCGGCGAAAAAGTGGGCATGGTCAAGGTGCACCTGTATCGCCCCTTTAGCGCCAAGCATCTGCTGGCTGCCCTGCCGGAGACGGTGAAGCACATTTCTGTGTTAGATAGAACGAAGGAGCCCGGCTCCTTAGGTGAGCCGCTGTTCCTGGATGTGGTGGCTGCGCTGAAAGGCTCTGCCTTTAACGATGTGCCGGTGTACGGCGGTCGTTTCGGCTTAGGATCTAAGGACACCGTACCGGCGCATATTATCGCTGTGTACAACAATATGGCTGCGCCCCAGCCCAAGCCGGAGTTCACTCTGTCCATTGAGGACGATGTGACCCACTTGTCCCTGCAGGTGACCGAGAACCCGGACACCACCCCGGCAGGCACCACTTCTTGTAAGTTCTGGGGTCTGGGCTCCGACGGCACCGTTGGCGCCAACAAGGACTCTATTAAGATCATCGGCGACAATACGGATATGTTTGCCCAGGGTTACTTCTTCTATGACTCCAAGAAGTCCGGCGGCATTACCGTGTCCCACCTGCGCTTTGGCTCGTCACCCATTACCTCTACCTATTTGATCAACAAGGCCAACTTTGTGGCCTGCCACTGCCCGTCCTATGTGACCAAGTATGATATGGTACAGGATCTGGTGCCCGGCGGCACTTTCCTGCTCAACTGTATTTGGACCCCGGATCAGCTGGACAGCCAGTTGCCTGCGTCCATGAAGCGCTATATTGCAGAGAACAACATCCATTTCTATATCATTAACGGCATTAAGATCGCAGAGGAAGTGGGCTTGCCCGGTCGTGCTTCCACCATCTTGCAGTCTGCATTCTTTGCCATTTCCGGTATTTTGCCGGTAGAGAAGGCCATTGAGCTGATGAAGGCTGCCGTGGTCAAGAAGTTCTCCAAGAAAGGCGAGGCGGTGGTGAATGCCAACTTTGCCGGCATTGACCGTGGCGCTCAGGAGATCGTAAAGGTGGATGTGCCGGACAGCTGGAAGACTGCAGAAGACGCACCCCGCCGGCTGGAAGTACCCACCGATCGTCCGGAGATGAAGAAGTTTGTCAAGGAAATTCTGGATCCGGTTGGCCGCCTGCACGGCGACGATCTACCGGTATCTGCCTTTGCTGATCGGGCGGACGGCGTATATCCTGCCGGTTCTGCCGCCTTTGAGAAGCGGGGCATTGCCATTACCGTACCCCAGTGGGACGGCACCAAGTGCGCCCAGTGTAACCTGTGTGCCATGGTCTGCCCGCATGCAGTGATTCGTCCCATTGCTATGAATGCAGAGGAAGCGGCTGCCGCGCCGGAGGGCACCACCATGGTGAAGCACAAGAGAGCGGATTATCAGTACGCCCTGATTGTGTCCGTACTGGACTGCACCGGATGCGCCTCCTGCGCCAATGTATGTCCCACCAAGTCCCTGACCATGAAACCCATTGCCAGCGAGCTGGATCGGCAAAAGATCTATGATGCGCTGGTGGACACCTCCGAAAAACCGGAGCTGCTTACCAACAATACCATCGGCGTGCAGTACAGAAAGCCGTATTTGGAGTTCTCCGGCGCTTGCGCAGGCTGCGGCGAGACTCCGTATGCCAAGCTGGCCACCCAGCTGTACGGCGACCGTATGTACATTGCCAACGCCACCGGCTGCTCCTCCATTTGGGGCGGTTCCGCACCCTCTACTCCTTACACGGTAGACAAGAACGGCCACGGCCCCGCTTGGTCCAACTCTCTGTTTGAGGACAACGCTGAGTTCGGCTACGGTATGCTATTGGCACAAAAGCAGATCCGCGAGCGGCTGGCTATGGACGCCCAGCAGTTGCTGGATACCCCGGTGGCGGACAAAGCCCAGGCTTGGCCGGACACCTATGAGGACGCTGCTACCAATACGGAGCCTGCCCAGGCACTGATCGCTGCATTGCAGACGGCAGCGCTGGAGGGTGACGCCAAGGCGGCGGCTGCCGATTTCCTGAAAGACGCAGATTATGCGGCCAAGAAGTACCAGTTTATCTTTGGCGGCGACGGCTGGGCCTACGACATTGGCTTTGGCGGCCTGGATCATGTGATCGCGTCCAATGAGAATGTGAACATTGTTGTGTTTGATACGGAGGTGTACTCCAACACCGGTGGTCAGGCCTCTAAGGCCACCCAGACCGGCGCTGTGGCCAAGTTTGCTGCCTCCGGTAAGGTGGTCAAGAAGAAAGACCTGGCGCAGATTGCGATGAGCTACGGTTATGTGTATGTGGCTCAGGTGGCTATGGGCGCCAATGCCAATCAGTGCTTAAAGGCGTTCCAGGAGGCTGCGGCTTATGACGGCCCGTCCATCATCATCTGCTATGCCCCCTGTATTAACCACGGCATTAAGATGCCCTTTAACCAGGCCGAGCAGAAGAAGGCGGTTGCCGCCGGGTACTGGAACCTGTTCCGCTTTAACCCGGATCTGGCCAAGGCAGGGAAAAATCCCTTTACCCTGGACAGCAAGGCACCCAGCGCCGATTATGTACAGTTCATTGAGGGCGAGACCCGCTACTCTGCGCTGAAGCGTTCCTTCCCCGGCAAGGCGGAGCAGCTGTTTAGCATTGCGGCGGAGAACTCTATTGAAAAGTACAACAAGCTGGCTGCACTGGTAGACTTCTACGCACCCAAGGGCGAGTAAAGCCAAATTAAAAAACAAAGCGCTGCGGTTCTTCCGCGGCGCTTTTGCTTTGTGATAAAAAACAACCCCTGCACACCGGGTGCAGGGGTTGTTCCTTTATGTAAGGGCTTAGCCGTTGAGAATGGCAAAGTTCTCTTTGTTGGCCTTGTACAGGTTCTTAAACACTTTGAAGTTGCGGTCATAGACTGCCTTGTTGGCCGGGTTGGGCTTATAAGTGGTCTTTACCGGGATTAGCTTCTTTACATCAAAGATGGAGGGGATGGCGCCCATACCTACGGCGATACAAGCGGCTGCACCTACGGCGCCGATGTTTTGCGGGGACTCTACCACCACCACATCACGCTGGAGAATATCGGCCAAAATCTGGCAGGTGGTTTCGCCCAAAGCGCCGCCGCCGCAGAAGCGCACGGTCTTGGACTTCTGATACTTGGCGGTCTTTAACTCCTGGCGCTCCAGCATCCAGCGCATGTGGAAGCAGATGCCCTCCACAACGGCGCGAATCAGCTCTGTTTTGCCTACATTCAGCCGAATGTTAAAGAACATACCGGCGGCATTGGGATCCTCAAAGGGACAGCGGTTGCCGTGGAGCCAGGGGGTAAAGATCACGCCGTTGGAACCGGCGGGAATGGTGTCGATCACTTCTTCCAGGTAGTCGTACATATTGAATTCTACCTGCTCCAGGCTGTCGGTCGCGTTGCCGTAGCGCTTTAAGAACACGCCAATCTCGTCCAGCGCCAAATGATCCTTGACCCAGCCTACGCATTTGTTGGAGGTCTCCAGCTCGCCAAAGTAGTTAAAGGTCTCCGGATTGGCGCCTACAATGGCAGCCATCATCGCACCGGTATCAACCATCTGTTCCGGCACAACGGTGCCCACCCAGCCGGAGGTGCCGCTGTAAATGTGCGCGTCGCCAATCTCTACCGCTCCGGCACCTACGCCGATCAAAGAGGCATCGCCGCCGCCGCCGTACACAGCGGTGCCCTGAGCCAGACCCAGCTCTTCGGCAGCCTTGGCAGTGACTTCGCCCACTTTATCGGTGCACTTTTTGATTTCCGGCAGGTGCTTCATATCCACGCCTACCATATCGCAAATGGGCTTGCACCAGCCCTCGTGGCCCTTGCGGGTGTCATACAGCAGGGTGCCGAATGCAGAATCCTGGGTCATCACGAATTCACCGGTCAGGCGGCAGATGAGATACTCTTTCACATCCAGCCACTTATAGACTTTCTTAAAGTTTTCCGGCTCGTGCTCCCGCACCCAGCGGTACTTCCAAATGGGGTCCTTAACAGAGGAGGATACGGCACCGGTATAGCGCAGGTACTTGAGCAGCTTGGTCACTTCCGCACCGGCAATTTGTACGCCGTGGGCAATGCCCTTCTTCAGCTCATCGCCGGCTCGCTGGTCCATATAGGTCATGGGGCGGCGAATGCAATTGCCCGCTTTGTCTACCAGGACCAAACCCTGCATGGCAGAGCAGAAACTGATGCCTTCTACCTGGTCTTTAGTCACGCCTACGCACTTATTGAACACATTGCGGGTGGTGCTGCACATGGCGCTCCACCATTCATCGGCGTCCTGCTCGGCGCCGCCCTTTACGCCGGTCTCATCATCCACATACAGGCCGTAGCCTGCGGTGTCAGAGGCCAGGATGCGCATGGTGTCACCGATCTCAATCAGACAGGTCTTGACCCCGGTGGTGCCCACATCGTAGGTGATTACATATTTGCTCATAAAATATCCTCCCATGGTGTTGTACGCGGTAAATACCGTCACTTCTTTTCAAATGTAAATGCGCTCTCCACAAATTTCAGCAGTTGACCGATCACCCGCTCCTCGTCCATTTCCTCCACATCTACGCCGGTGTAGAACTTGAACCGCTCCTTGTAGTAGTCGCAGGTGTAAGAGAATTGCAGGGACATCAGCAGATTGTCCAAAAAGAAGGCAAAGAGCCGGGGGTCCAGATCCGGGCGCACATCCCCCTTGGCCAGCGCCTGCGCAATGGCCGTGGTGTAGATACCGCTGGTCTCGCTCTCAATCTCCCGCACCAGCATTTGGGTGCGCTCGCTGTCCTTCTCCGAGGCGATCTCATTATACAGCCGAATGTAATTGGCATTTCGCTTGGAATGGACGCAGGTGGCGCGAATGAGCCTTTCTGCCTTGATCAGCAGCTTGTCGTCGCTGGCCATAATCTCCTCGATCACCTGGGTCAGAATACGCATGCCCCGCTGAATGCAGGTGATGAACAGATCCTCTTTGGTCGCAAAGTACTTGTACATCAGCCCAATGCTGATCCCTGCGTTCTTGGCGATCACATTGATGTTGGCGTTTTCGTACCCTTTGGAGGAAAACTCCTCGGTGCCCACTTCCAGTATGCGCTCTCGTCGCTCTTCGGAAATGCGGTCAAATGCGTCCTTGTGATGTTTATTTACCATTTCAAAAAATTTTGTAACCTTGCACAAAGAACGGAAAAGCCCTTTGTGCAATCCGTACAAATACTCCCTCTCTGTAAAGCGTGAACCGCAATTCACTTTTCTTATATTATCATTATTTATCCATTATTGCAAGAAATCTGAATAAAAATGCGGGAAAATTGAACAAATTATTGCAAGTATCTATTTGACAAATCATTAAAAAGTGATATACTAAAGGTGTATTTTATGTGAGCGATGGCTCACGCCCTTTGGGGTGAGCGACGACTCATGAATTTTAAGGAGGAACGACCATTATGGATACCCGATTTGCAATTTCTGAGTATCTTGATGCAGCGCAGGTCACCGCTCAGCTGGACGCGCTCATCAAAAAGCCTATTTATTCCATCAGCCCGGCTGCACTGAAGAAGTATGAAGAAGAATACTTTGACAAGAAGTGCGCGAAGTCTAAGGCGATGATCACCAAGGCGAAAGAGATCATTCCCGGCGGTGTGCAGCACAACCTGGCGTTTAACTATCCTTTCCCCATCGTGATGACCAAGGCCAAGGGTGCTAAGCTCTATGATATTGACGGCAACGAGTATTACGACTTCCTGCAGGCCGGCGGTCCCACCATCCTGGGCTCCAACGACGATGTGGTGAAGGAGAAGGTTAAGGAATTGCTGGACGATTGCGGTCCTTCCACCGGTCTGTTCCATGAATATGAGTACAAGCTGGCTAAGAAGATCTCCGACTGTGTTCCTTCCGTAGAGATGTTCCGTATGCTGGGTTCCGGTACAGAGGCCTGCATGTGCGCTGTGCGTGTGGCCCGTCTGGCTACCGGCCATAAGAACATCATCAAGATGGGCGGCGCTTATCACGGCTGGTCCGATCAGCTGGCATGGGGCATGCGTGTGCCCGGTACCATGAATTTGCAGTCTCACGGCGTACCGCTGTTCGTATTCAAGCACACCCAGGAGTTCTTCCCCAATGATCTGAAGAGCCTGGAGCGCAAGCTGATCCTGAATAAGTTCCGCGGCGGTACCGCTGCCGTGTTCATTGAGGCCATTGGTCCGGAGTCCGGTACCCGTCCGGTAGACAAGGACTTCCCCAAGGGCGTACAGGCACTGTGCCGAAAGTACGGCGCTCTGCTGGTTTGCGACGAGGTTGTAACCGGCTTCCGTATCGGCGTGTCCGGTGCGCAGGGCTACTTTGGCATTGATCCCGACATCACCATCTTCGGTAAGGTGATTGCCGGCGGTTACCCGGGTGCAGGCGGCATCGGCGGCCACAGAGAGGTTATGAAATACTTAGGCGCCGGCCTGGATAAGGGCAACGGCTCCGGCAAGAAGATTCATAAGGCAATGTGCGGCGGCACCATGGCTGCCACCCCCATCTCCTGCTGCGCAGGTTACACTGCCATTTGCGAGATCGAGAAGCGTAACGCCTGCCAGGTAGCCGGTAAGATGGCGGATCGTCTGGTACACGGCTTGCAGGCACTGATCAAGAAGTATGACCTGCCCTTCGTGTGCTTCAACCAGGGTTCTGTATGCCACCTGGATACCGTTGGCACCATGCACTTTAAGGTGGACTGGAAGCATCCGTGGACCATTCCGCACACCTTGAAGGAGACCGGCAAGCGTCAGTCCGAGATGGAGCACATGGGCGCTGCTTACATGGCAGAGGGCTTGGTCACTTTGGCCGGTTCTCGTCTGTACACTTCTGCCGCTTATACGGAAGAGATGATTGACGACTGCCTGAACAGATTTGAGAATGTGTTCAAGAACTGCGTTTGCATCGAGGCGTAAGATTTTTTACCAAGGGCGGTACCGGGCAGTGATGCCCGGCCGTCCTTTTGGTGCTTTTGCCCCCGGGGCAAAAATACGATTTTAAGGGGAAAACACATGGCTTACGAATTAGAAGAAGCAAAAAAGCTGGTCGTTGCGGCCGGCAAAAAGCTGGTGGAAAGCGGTCTGATCGCCCGTACCTGGGGCAATGTATCCGCCCGTATTTCTGACACCCAGTTTGTGATCACACCCTCCGGTCGGGCGTATGAAACGCTGACGCCGGAAGAAGTGGTTGTGGTTAATATTGAGGACTGCTCCTATGAAGGCGATATTAAGCCCTCTTCCGAGAAGGGTGTGCACGCTGCGGCGTATCGCCACCATCCCACCGTGGATTTTGTGATCCACACCCACCAGAAGGCGGCCACCATCGTCAGCATTACCGGCATGGAGATCCGCAATGTTTACAAAGATTTTCAGCCGGTCCTGGGCACGAAGGTGCCCTGCGCCGATTATGCTATGTCTACCACCAATTCTCTGCGCAAGAAGGTAGAGACGTGCATTATGATGAACCCGGGCTGCCGCGCCATTATGTTGATGCACCATGGCACGCTGTGCATGGGCGATACCTATGAGCAGGCCTTTGAGATTGCAGACGCACTGGAGAAGTGCTGCCAGCGGGTGATCAAGGACAACTATCTGCGCCATTCCTGGGCAAAGACATATTCTGACGAAGGTAAGCGCAACTTTTACCTGAAAAAGAATGGCGCTGTGGCTATGCCGGAGAGCATTTGTGATCTGGGATCCTCCGTCCGCAACGGCAAGACCTTTAGCTTGACCGTTGGCGGAGAGACCGTTGATGTGGATTTGGAGACCGGGCTGGGTATTACCGGCATTGCACCCAAGTGCGCCAAGATCCATAAGGCCATTTATGACAGTCAGGATTGCTCCATCATCAAGCATGTGACCGATCCGGATGTGATCGCTGTGTCCTGCACAGGTGAAGATATGATTCCTATGATCGACGACTTTGCACAGATCGCCGGCGTGGATGTGAAAAACCGTCCGTGGATCGACGGTGATACAGACGCTTGTGCCAAAGATATTGCTAAGGCCATGGACAGCCGCAATGCAATCCTGATTCAGGGCAATGGCGCCATCATCACCGGCAATTCCGACGGGGATATGCAGGCGCTGGAGATCATTATGGATAAGGGCTGCGAGGCCGTGATTGACACGGATATTTTCAATCGCCCCCATTATGTGCCCAAGGTGGAGTGCTTCTTGATGCGCACCGTGTATTTGGCCAAGTATTCCAAAGAAATCAATAAAAAGTAAGGTGCTTTGCACCACCGCCACCCATTGCCTTGCAGTGGGTGGCTTTTTTGTTTGGAAAAGGGATTTCACAATATCATAAGGACGGCAATCTGCCGCCCGCTTTTCCATACATACGCGCAAAAAAGGAGCCTCGCTGATGAAGCGAGGCTCCTTTTTGCTTTGCTTTTACTTTTCCAGCACCAGGGTGGTGACGGAGCGGGCAGGGAGGGCAAAGGCATCGGCGGCGGTGCCGCTGTCCGTCTTTGCCAAGTCGTTGTCCTTGTCGGTCACATAGGTGGTGTGGCGGGTGTAACCGTCCAGCGCCAGGGTGGTGCTGCGGGCCTTATCCGTGTTGTTGATGAACACGGCGGTAACGGTGCCATTGGGGTTTTTGAATGCCACGGACTGCACATCGCTCAGTTCTTCCGGCAGGGTAATGGAAATGCGTACGCTACCCTCGTCGGTGAATTTGGAGAAGTTGCCCAGTACCCACAGCCGCTTGGAGGTTTCGATTTGATGGCTGTCCTTGTCCAGGTACACCAGCCCGTCGGTGTAGCCGCCAAAGGCGCAGGCGGTCCACCAGTCCCATTCTGCCACGTTTAGCACCGTCAGATCCTGGTGAATGATCCCGGCCAGTGCCAGACCGTATTCCATGCCCAGGCCGCTGTCCATACCGTTCTTTTGGATCAGGTCGTACACGCCGCTGTTTTGGTCCTCGGTCATTTGGCAGTATTCCGTCAGCGCCAGCTTGTAATTGCTGCCGTAGGTGGTGGCTATGGCATTGGCAAAGGTCTGCTTCTCCTCCGGGCTGGCCCAGTAAGAATGAAGTGCCAGCGTGGGCATTCCCTTGCGAAGGGCGCTGTTTTTCAGTCCGTTGACACCGCTTTTGCCAAACATGGTCTGGAGGTATGCCATACAGGTGTCCGTGCCGATGTGGCCGCTTTCCCAGCCTTCCAGCCGGCAGTCCTTTAGCGCGTCTTCTTGCGCCATTTGCTTCAAAAATACCTTGTACAGATCTCGGCACTGGGTCTTGGAGTAGTAGCAGCCCTCCTGCTTGGCGGTGCCGTCTTCATAACCCCGCCAGCTCCATTCCGGCTCATTGATGGGAGACAGGTCGGTGACCCGATACCCGGCCTCCGTAAAGTGCTTGGCGCAGGCAATGCTGTACTTGGCAAAGTCTGCGTACCGTTCCGGCTCCAGGTTGGTTATGTATTTTTCATCGTCCGGCAGGTAGTCGCAGTAGGCTTTGCCGTTGGCGGTGTAAAACACCGGGGCACTGTTAGAGAACAGGGTTACCCGCAGGTCTTTGTTCATACTTTTTGCCAGGGCCAGGGCATTTTGCGCTGCTGCGTCCCGTTCCCAGTGGTAGCTGCCGTCCTTGTCTATAAAGGCTTCTGCCCGGCGGTCCGGGTCGGTGATGGTGGCGTCGTCCTTGGATCCGGCGCCCAGGTTGTAGCGGTAAATATTCAGCCCAATGCCGCTGTTCTCGTCGTACAGCAGGGTGAGAATATCCTTGGCATTCTCCCAATTGCCTACCTCCTGGCTCCACCAGCAGGCAGAAGCACCAAAGCCGTTCATTGTCTGATAGGCAGCGGTTGGTTCAATGGTGATGGCCTTGACCTGTGCGGTGGTTGCGGCAGGCTCTGTGTTGTCGGAGGTGCCGGCGGCGCACCCGGCCAGCAGGGCAGTGGTGCACAGAACAGCGGTCACTTTTTGTAAGCGTTTGGTGTATGTAGTCATTTTTTTCGTCCTTATGTGAATTTAGTCTGTAATGGTAATGCCTTTTTTCTCCCGCTGGGCAGCCAGCTCCGTTTCCATTTTCTCCCTAAAGTCACCGGTCAGGTTGTAGAAGAACATGGGAATGGTACATACCAGCAGACTGATTGCGGGGATCAGCGATACCACGCTGAATATACCGCTCCGCACCCCATGGCTCATCAGCAGCGGGTTGGCGGTGACGGAGGCGTTAATGGAGCCTACATCCAGGTCTACAATAATGTACATGAGAATGATAAAGGAGGTGGAGAGCGCCGCCCCCAGTTTGGTGACAAAGCTCTGAATGGCAGAGCCCATACCGGTGAGCCGGGTGCCGGTCTTCCACTCCATGTAGTCCAAACAGTCGCCGATCATGGCAAAGGCGCACACATTGATGGCGCCGCAGGGCACGCAGCTGAGTACCAAAAACGGCACACAGGCCCAGAAATGCTGATACCCGATGCACCACATAATCAGACTGGATACGGCGCCCAGCAGGCTGGTGGCAATAATGATCTGTTTGTAGTTGAATTTCTTAAACAGCACCGGCATCAGCAGCATGGCGCCGAACATACCCACGGCGCTGGCCACGCTGAACACGGTACTCACCAGCGAGATATTGCCTTGCAGTGCCGCCTCCTGCTCCGCGGCGGACAGACCGGTCAGGTCCTTGCCGATATAAAAACTGTAACGGGCGGCGTGCACTGCGCCGGCCTGGTACATATACCGGGCGGCGGAGAGAATACCCATCAGTGCTGTGAGCATTAAGGGCTTGCAGGTGAAGATCAGCTTCAGTGCAGAGGGCTGATTCTTGTCCTTCTTAGGCGGAATCGGAATGTTCACCCGTTCCTTGGTCTTAAAATATACCCGGATAAACAGCAGATTGCCCACAATGGCGCAAAACAGGGCAATGCACATATACTTCGTCTTTTCCAGCTCCGTGCCGGACAAATTGAACTTGGGCAGAATAAAGCCCAATACCATAAAGAAAGCGGTAGGTACGGCAGAGCCCACGCCGTTGGCGGTGCGCGCCTTGCTGATAATGCCGCCCCGCTCGTCTGCGTTGGGCGTTAAGGCATTGGGCAGTGCCCAGAAGGGCACATCCGAGGCGGTGTAGATCATACCCCAGGCCACATAGGTAACGGCGGCGTAGATCATCTTGGCTGTGTCGCTGATATTGGGTGCGTAGAACAGCAGCACCGTCAGTATGGCAATGGGAATGGGTGTGTAAATGAGATACGGCTTCATTTTGCCGTTCTTTGGATTGGCGTGGTCCATAATATAGCCCATGATCGGGTCGTTAATGGCGTCCCACACGCGCGCCAGCAGCATCAGCAGCAGCACAAATAAAGGCGTGAGCTTCAGCACGCTAATGTAAAAGTCTGAGATATAGCTGCTCATAATGGCATAGACCATGCCTTGACCCAGTGCTCCGACGCAGTAGGCCATCCATTCTTTTTTCGGCACATGATTTGTATGATTCATGTGACCGTCCCCCCTCTGTATTTTATTTTTAGAACAGAATATTCCAATACTAAGATACCATAGCCACCTACCTGCCGTCAATGAAAATGTACAGAAATCTGCATAAAAATAACCGGATTTTTACATAGAATGGAAGTAGTCAACACTGCGCAAATATGCTACAATGGGTTTGATAAGATCATCAAAGGAAGGAATTTGTATGCAGATCAAACTCATTGCAATGGACCTGGACGGCACTTTAATGCTGCCGGACCATCAGCGGGTAGGCGAGACCACCCGCCGGGCGTTGGCTGCCTGCCGCCAACAGGGTGTGCGCCTGGCGTTGGCCACCGGTCGCACCTTGGCGCTGACGGAGCCGGTACAGGCCCAACTGCCTTTTTTAGATTATATTGTATTCAGCAACGGCGCCGGTGTGTGGGATGTGCAGAACAAAAAGCGGATCCACAGTGACCCGATGCAACTGGTGGACGCGCAGCAGATCTGCGCTTATTTAGACAGCCGCCCGGTGTACTATGAATTCTATGCCGATGGGGTGCCAGTGGCGCCTGCCCGGCGCAAGGGCATGGCGCAGCTGGACGGAGTGCCGGACAGCTTTGTGGACGAACTGCTGGAGAAAGTGGTGTACCGGGACAGTGTGGCAGACGCGCTGGTCGGTATGACGGTGGAAAAGCTCAATCTCTTTACTATACCGATGGAAGAAAACCGAGCACTGCGCGCGTTTTTGCAAACCATGGGCCATGTGGAGATCACCTCCTCCATCGGGTGCAATGTGGAGGCCGGCAAGGTGGGCACCAGCAAGGCCACGGCCTTGGCTGCCTTGTGCGGGCAACTGGACTATGACCCGGCCCAGGTGATGTGTTTTGGTGACGGCGGTAACGATGTGGATATGCTGCGCTACTGCGGTTGGTCGTATGCCATGGAGAACGGTACGGATGCGGCCAAGGCGGCTGCCCGCTTTTTGGCGCCATCCAATGATCGGGAGGGTGTTGCCCGCGTGGTTCGGCAAGAGATACTGAAGGAGAATGCAGATGAATAACAAAAAAATCGCCGCCATCGTGCTGATATTTGTGATTCTGTTTTTGGTACTGGTACTGGGGATCGGCTTTTTTGGTGCCATTCCGCTGATCGGCAAGTGGATCGCCTTTGTGCTGGCCTGTCTGCTGGTGGTGTTTTGCGTGGTGTTCTTTTGGCTGGCCGGGAGACGAAACCGATGAGTCGCAGATACACCCGGCGGGGCACGGCGCTGCTGCTGGTACTGGCGCTCCTGGTGAGTGTGCTGGGGGCGGCTCTGCCTGTGATGCAAAAATCGGGCGCCGCTTCCGGCACTTTTGCTACTGCCTATACTGCTCTGTTGGAGAAAGCCCCGGTGGCGCAGGCAGATTTAGAGCGTGATCCTTATGGTCTGTGCCGCCTGGTAGTTACCGGCTACGGCGGCAAGGACTACGGCGCTGTGGCAGCGGCGGTGACGGACGGCTTGGC
>ENA-OPBS01001766-OPBS01001766.1-human-gut-metagenome-genome-assembly--contig:-NODE-1766-length-16272-cov-3.739348_pt1 | contig 16272 bp, 13 predicted proteins | sample MGYA00241074_ERZ501463 | MGnify/ENA primary metagenome ERZ501463 (study PRJEB25962, sample SAMEA2042578) | human gut metagenome | biome: human gut; feature: human-associated habitat; material: faeces...
CAAAAGTCGCGTTGAATTACTGTGGAGAAAGCAGCGTAAGCTGTTTGAGTTTGCAATTGATTCTTCTGTCATTTGTTTTAGCAATCCGGTTATGCTTGATTCGGAATGAAGCAACATATTCGGCTACCGAATACAAAGCAGAAATCTTTGACTCGCGCTACAGATACATTCATCAGACTTTTATTGTTTTCTATATAAAAAGCAACCATCTTCGCCCAATACACAGTGGAAATAATTAAGAATCCGGCATTCCTTCCGTACGTGACAAATATAGATAATTCTAATCTGATCGAAAATGACATTAGTATTTTTTCCATCTTGCACACATATGTATTACAGGAAAAACTTCTTTTCAATGCTTACATGTTTCGTCTATATATAAAATCACTGTTAAATCACTCCGCAATCTCAAACAAAAAGGTCATCTGTCTGTTACATACCCGACTTGAATATAGTAACCTAAACTTTTAAATTATGGCTAGAGAAAGCGTAAAAATCTTACAAGGAAAGCTTGATGTAGAAAGCTTGATTTCACAGTTGAATGCAGCATTGTCTGAAGAATGGCTAGCATACTACCAGTATTGGGTAGGTGCATTGGTAGTAGAAGGCGCTATGCGTGCAGACGTACAAGGCGAGTTCGAAGAACATGCAGAAGAAGAACGCAGACATGCGCAACTGCTTGCCGACCGCATTATCGAACTAGAAGGAGTACCCGTATTGGACCCGAAGAAATGGTTCGAACTGGCAAGATGCAAATATGATGCTCCCCAAGGATTTGATTCTGTAAGTCTGCTAAAAGATAATGTAGCTTCTGAGCGTTGCGCAATACTGCGTTATCAGGAAATTGCTGACTTTACCAATGGAAAAGATTTCACTACCTGCGACATTGCCAAGCATATCCTTGCTGAAGAAGAAGAGCATGAACAAGATCTTCAGGATTACCTGACTGACATTGCCAGAATGAAAAAATCATTTCTCGACAAGTAATTTCCGACTCGTCAGAGAATGAGCGAAAGGCAGTCTTAAAAAGAGAATATCAAAACATTCTCTCTTCAAGATTGCCTTTTTTCACAAATATATGCGAAAACGCCCCCAAAGTTTATACTCCTTTAAACTCCTTTTGAACAATTTTCGTCCTGATTGGAACACCGCATTTCAGTTGATTCCTCCTACCTTTGCAACCACACTTAATCATAAAGTGCATAGAAAACAGGTATAAAGAGTATAAAAAGAAAAGACTATGGCAAATCAATTATCAAGAACTGATAGTTCATCCAATCAGGATATCAGACAACGATTCAACGTAAAAAAAACAATCATCGGAGTTATTGTTTTATTAATAGGATTATTTAACTTTAATTTAGTTGATTTCACTTACCTGAAGCGATCCTCCTCATTATGGACGGCATTTCTTTAGATAGCATATTGTATCTTATCGGCAATATATTACTCTGTCTGCTTGGTATATACCAACTTAAATTCCGTTCCAGGGAAATGAGATATCTGCCGACTAAAAGCGTGATCAAAGAGAAGAACTATTCTTTCAATCTGAAATACCTTGAACCATTGAAAGAAATGATCGAATCAGGCAATTTTTCTAACAATATCAATATTGAGAAAGGAACAGGCGGAAATCTTCGGCTGGATGTCCTCATGTCGGCTGACAAGAAATTCGCAGCAGTGAGATTGTTACAGTTTATCCCTTACAGCTACATTCCGGTCATGGATATGCAATATCTGCGGAATGACAAGATCGCCGCTCTGGAGAATTTCCTGGAACACTCTAAATAAGGGTCCGTTTTATTTTATCCATCCCCACTTTTATGTAATAGTGCGATAAAAACCAAACTATTTTCAAACAAATCAAGAAGAAATCTTTCTTTTTTCGTATTTTTGTCCCAATATGCACGTTTAATTCAAGTAGACAACGAACATCAACGAAAAAGAATGAGAGTAATTGATTTAATACATAACAGCGAAAAAACAGCTTTCTCTTTCGAAATCCTTCCTCCACTGAAAGGTACAGGCATCGAAAAGCTGTATCAGACTGTCGATACCCTTCGGGAGTTTGATCCGAAATATATCAATATCACCACGCATCGCAGCGAATACGTATATAAGGATCTGGGCAACGGACTTTTCCAGCGAAACCGGCTGAGAAGACGCCCGGGGACTGTTGCCGTAGCTGCGGCTATCCAGAACAAGTATAATATAACGGTGGTTCCGCACATACTGTGCAGCGGCTTCACCCGTGAAGAAACCGAATATGTACTGCTCGACCTGCAATTCCTCAATATCACCGATCTGCTGGTACTTCGGGGAGATAAGGCCAAACATGAATCAGTATTCACTCCCGAGGGCGACGGGTACCATCATGCTATCGAGTTGCAGGAACAAATCAATAACTTCAATAAGGGAATCTTTGTAGACGGCTCGGAGATGAAAGTAACCAACAGTCCGTTCTCCTACGGTGTGGCTTGCTATCCGGAGAAGCACGAGGAGGCTCCCAACATCGAATCCGATCTCTTCTGGCTGAAAAAGAAAGTAGAAGCAGGGGCGGAATATGCTGTGACACAGTTATTCTACGACAATAAGAAATACTTCGAATTTGTAGAGCAAGCGAAGGCAGCAGGTATCAATGTGCCTATCATTCCGGGCATCAAGCCATTCAAGAAGTTGTCTCAACTCAGTATGGTGCCCAAGACATTCAAAGTAGACTTGCCGGAAGATTTGGTCAAGGAGGTTTTGAAATGCAAGAACGACAAGGAAGCCGAACAGGTTGGTATCGAATGGTGCGTCGCCCAATGCAAAGAGTTAATGGCACATGGAGTGCCAAGCATCCACTTCTACTCCATCGGAGCAGTGGACAGTATCAAAGAAGTGGCTAAAATCATTTATTGATATGTTTTTCAGAGACGTAATCGGACAAGAAGAAATCAAGCAACGACTCATTCAGGAAGTGAGTGAAGGGCGCATACCGCATGCCCAATTGATCTGTGGCCCCGAAGGAGTCGGTAAAATGCCGCTGGCTATCGCTTATGCCCGCTACATCAGTTGCACCAACCGGGGTGAGACGGATGCCTGCGGAGTATGTCCGTCGTGTGTGAAATTCAACAAACTGGTACATCCGGACGTACATTTCGTATTCCCCATCGTGAAAAGTTCTAAAGGAAAACGGGAAGTGTGCGACGACTATATCGCCGACTGGAGACCATTCGTTCTGAAGAATCCGTACTTCAACCTGAATCACTGGCTGAGAGAAATGGATGCCGAGAATGCACAGGCCATCATCTACGCAAAAGAGAGCGATGAAATCCTGAAGAAACTCAGCCTCAAATCAAGCGAAGGAGGATTCAAGATCACGATTCTCTGGTTGCCCGAAAAGATGCATCCGGTATGTGCCAACAAATTATTGAAATTGCTCGAAGAGCCACCTGAGAAAACCATCTTCCTGCTCGTATCGGAAGCTCCGGAAATGATTCTGCCTACTATTCTGAGCCGTACTCAACGCATGAACGTGCGAAAAATAGACGAACCGGCCATCGACCGCGTATTGCAGTCCAAATACGGTATCCAGCCTGCCGACAGCCTTTCCATTGCCCATCTGGCAAACGGGAACTTTATCAAAGCACTGGAAACTATTCATCTGAATGAAGAGAATCAGCTCTTCTTCGACTTATTTGTCAGCCTGATGCGATTGTCCTATCAACGGAAAATCAGGGAAATGAAGCTCTGGAGCGAACAGGTTGCCGGCATGGGACGTGAACGCCAGAAGAACTTTCTGGAATACTGCCAGCGCATGATCCGCGAAAACTTTATATTCAATCTCCATCAGCGTGATCTGACATACATGACAATCAACGAACAGAATTTCGCCTCTCGCTTTGCTCCTTTCGTCAACGAAAGGAACGTAATAGGCATCATGGATGAACTAAGCGAAGCGCAACTGCATATAGAACAAAATGTAAATGCCAAGATGGTATTCTTCGACTTCTCTCTGAAGATGATCGTACTGTTGAAGCAATAATAAATATATAAACTATGGAATATAAACTTCATAATGGGAGCGGCAGCCTTTGTTGCAAAGGATGCTCCCGCCAAGATAAAAAGCTGAACACCTACGATTGGCTGGCAGACATACCGGGCAATGCGGAAGAAAGTGATATGGTAGAGGTACAATTCAAAAATACCCGCAAAGGGTATTATCGCAACAGCAATAAAATCAAACTGGAAAAGGGAGACATTGTTGCCGTTGAAGCTGCCCCCGGACATGACATTGGCGTAGTAACCCTTACCGGCAGACTTGTCCCCCTGCAAATGAAGAAAGCCAACTTCAAAGCGGATGCGGAAATCAAACGAATCTACCGGAAAGCCAAACCGGTGGACATGGAGAAGTTCAACGAAGCAAAAGATAAAGAACACGCTACCATGATCCGTGCACGCCAGATTGCATTGAACTTGAATCTGAACATGAAAATCGGAGATGTGGAATATCAAGGAGACGGTAACAAGGCTATCTTCTATTACATCGCCGACGAACGGGTAGACTTCCGCCAACTGATTAAGGTATTAGCCGAAGCTTTCCGAGTACGTATCGAGATGAAGCAGATCGGTGCCCGTCAGGAAGCCGGACGTATCGGTGGAATCGGTCCTTGCGGACGTGAACTTTGTTGTGCTACCTGGATGACGAGTTTTGTTTCCGTATCTACCAGCGCCGCACGTTTCCAGGATATCTCACTCAACCCCCAGAAACTTGCCGGACAGTGTGCAAAACTGAAATGCTGCCTGAACTACGAAGTAGACTGTTACGTAGAAGCACAGAAACGTCTGCCTTCTAAAGAGATTGAGCTGGAAACCAAGGAGGGTACTTTCTATTTCTTCAAGGCCGACATCCTCAGCAACCAAGTTTCTTATTCTACAGATAAGAACTTCCCTGCCAACTTAGTCACTATTAGCGGGAAACGTGCTTTTGAAGTGATCGGCATGAATAAGAAGGGTATGAAACCGGACAGCCTGCTTGAAGAAGAAAGGAAAGCGGAGCCGAAGAAACCGATAGACTTGTTGGAACAGGAAAGTGTAACCCGTTTCGACCGTAGCCGTAATAACAGTAAGGAAGGCAATAACGCCAACCGAAACAAGAAAAAGAAAAAAGGAACTCCCAACAACAACCGACCGCAACAACAAGTAGAAGGGACTAATCGTCCGCAGCAACCGCAACGGGAAAACGAGGGTCGTCCACAACCTGCGGAAAACGGAAACAGAGGAGATCGGGAAAACAGACCAAGAAATAATAATAACAACCGGAACAGAGGACAAAACCAGGGACGGAATAATGAGAACAGACGTCCGGAGAGAAGACAGGAACGGCCACAAAACCAGGAACGCCCGCAAGGTCAGGAACGTGAACGCCCTGCAAGACCAGAACCCAGACCGGAAAGATACCCAAATCAAGCGAAACCGCAAAATAATGAAAAGCCTTCTCAGGAATAGTTTATTCTGTCTGCTCGGTATTTGCCTAATGGCTGCCTGCAATGAGAATACCGTGTATCACTCCTATCAGTCCCTTCCCGACGAAGGGTGGGGAAAGAGTGATACACTCTCTTTTCTGATTCCTGTCACCGACAGTATTCCGCCTACACTCAGATTATTCGCGGAGGTTCGCAACAGAACAGATTACCCTTATCATAACCTGCATCTATTTATCAGTCAAAACCTGCAAGACTCTACGGTATGGCGGACGGATACTATTACTATAAACCTGGCTGATTCCACGGGAAGGTGGATCGGAAATGGCTGGGGAAGTATCTATCAATCAGCGGTCTTTATCAAATCCGTACGTCCTTTGTATCCTGCTAATTACACCTTCAAAATTATGAACGGGATGAAAGATGAGAAGTTGTCCGGAATCAATGACATTGGTATCCGAATTGAAAGACAGGAGAATTAGAAAATAAACGAACTAGAGTCTCCTGCCGCGCCCTGCATCTATCCGCAGGAAAATAAACAGCAATATCGTAAATCCCCATAAAGAAGAACCTCCGTAACTAAAGAAGGGTAATGGGATACCAATTACAGGAGTCAGCCCTAACACCATCCCTATATTGATAAATAGGTGAAAGAGGAAAATACTCACGACCGAATACCCATATACGCGACCGAAAGCAGACGGTTGCCTTTCGGAAAGGAATATCAATCTCAATATCAAAATAAGAAAAGCCAGCAAGACCGCGGCCGAACCTACAAACCCTTGTTCCTCTCCCACCGTACAGAAAATGAAGTCGGTATCCTGCTCAGGGACGTATTTCAATTTGGTTTGCGTTCCGTTCAAAAAGCCTTTCCCTGTCAATCCGCCGGAACCGATAGCAATCTTGGACTGGTTTACATTGTAGCCGGCACCGGTTAAATCTTCTTCCAAACCCAATACTACTTTAATACGGATTTGCTGATGCGACTCTAATATATTATCGAAGACATAGTTACTGGAATATAAGAATCCAATGGAGCCGATTGAGAATAAAGCAATCAGGAAATAAGAGCGCTGACGCTCGCTCAATGCCAAGTAAATCAAATAACCTACCACAACGACACAAAGCCCCCACTGCACCCAGACCAGACTGAAATGGATCCAATATTCGGATATCAGATAAGCGATAAGCAAGACAATCAAACTTCCTCCGATAATATTCCGGGCAGGTTCCCACCGCTTGCGGTATACCCACACCATACCACCGGCAAATAATAAGATCAGCAGCAACACAATAAACTCTCCCAACGGAGTCGGTGTATCGGCTATGAATACTTCATCGAAGCGGATGCCTACCACAAAATAGATGACCGCACATACCCCCGAAAAAAGTACCACACCCGGCATTCCCTCCCGGTAAAGCACCAAGAAGAAAGCAAGATAGACCAAGGCAGAACCTGTCTCCCGCTGACCGATAATCAACAACATCGGAAGGAGGATAATAAAACCCAGTACCAGAGCACATTTCTCTTTCTTTATGCTGAATGAATAGGAGTTTATATATTTGGCCAATGCCAATGCGGTAGCAAACTTGGCAAATTCGGCTGGCTGCAGGCTGACAGGCCCCATTACCAACCAAGAACGGGAGCCTTTGGTATCCGGCGCGATAAAAATAGTAACGATAAGCAAAATTATCATTCCTATATATATAATGTACGCGAACATATCATACATCCGGTCTTCCAACATCAACAACACGAAACCGAGACCGAAGGAACAGATAATCCAGACAAATTGCTTGCCGGCACGGGTAGAGAAGTCGAGGAAGTCACGATCACCATAGTCATAGCTGGCTCCACAGACACTGAACCACCCGCCGACAATCAGAAGCAGGTAAATGCAAATCGTTACCCAATCCAGTGATTTCCACAAACTATCGTTCCTCGTTACCATACAATATCACTCTGTTACTAAATTCTTCTGCTCTCAATTCATTCTCGGGAGATAGTTTGCCTTTCAAGTACTGCTCCATAAGCAATGCCCCGAAAGGTACTCCGTATGTAGCTCCCCAACCTCCATTCTCCACATACACAGCAATGGCTATCTTCGGCTTGTTCATCGGTGCAAAGCCCATAAATACAGAATGGTCATGTCCGCGGTTCTGTGCCGTACCTGTCTTTCCACAAGCTTCCAAGTCCGGAACCATTACCGACAACATACGGCAAGTTCCGCCTGTGGCAGCTCCGCGCATCCCTTCCACCACCGATTCATAATGCCGTTTCTCAATTGTAGTATAACGTGGCGTACGATAAATACTATCCAACTGATTATCTTGAATCTCCTTCACAATATGCGGTGTGATAAAATATCCGCGATTGGCAATCGTTGCACCCAGATTGGCTATCTGGAGAGGAGTAGCCAGAATTTCTCCCTGCCCGATCGAAATACTGATTACCGTCAGTCCATTCCAATGGCCGCGATAAGCCTTATCATAGAACTGTGCATTCGGAATCAAACCACGTTTCTCTCCGGGCAAATCAACACCTAACTTATAACCGAAGCCTTGGGAAACCATGTGATCTTTCCAGACTGTAATTGCGTTTTGCGGTGAACCGTATTTACGGTCGCCGAACATACGGAACAGTCCCCAACAAAAATAAGAGTTGCACGATGTAGCAATAGCAGGAATAAGTGGTATCGGTGCTCCGTGGGCATGACATCCCACCGTCAGTCTGCCGTAATGGAAACCGCGCGAACAAGGGAAAGAAGGACCCTGCTCAGTCACAATGCCTTCCTGCAAAAAAGTTAATCCCTGTGCCGTCTTAAAAGTAGAACCCGGAGGATATACTCCCATCAATGCACGATTCAGAAGCGGTTTCATCTTATCACGCTGCAACATCAGATGGTTCTTTCCACGCTGACGGCCAATCATCAAATGCGGGTCGTAATTCGGCGAAGATACCAGACAAAGAATCTCTCCTGTCTCCGGCTCAATAGCAACAATACTTCCGATCTTATTTTTCAGTAACCGTTCACCCAACATCTGCAAGTCAATATCCAAACTGAGTGTCAAGTTCTTTCCGGGTACGGAAGGACGGTCATATTCTCCGTCCATATAATGCCCCTGAATACGTCCGTGCGCATCACGAAGCAGAATTTCAATGCCTTTCTCTCCACGCAGATACTTCTCATACGATTTCTCTACACCCAACTTGCCGACATAATCGCCACGAATGTAGTAGCCTTCTTCATCGGCTTCCATTTCTTTTGCCGAGACTTCTCCAATATCACCCAAGGCGTGCGCGGCAGCATCATAAGAGTATTGGCGAATCGTACGCCGCTGGATATAGAAGCCACGGAATTTAAACAACTTCTCCTGAAAGACGCCACATTCTTCCGCCGAAAGTTGCGACATAAACAATTGATTAGTGTATCTGGAATATCCCGGATTCCGGCGACGGTCTTTCATGTCGCTCATGATTTTCAGGAATTGAGCACGAGTAATATTCAACGACTGGCACAGGTCGAGTGTATCCAAGTTCTCTACTTCTTTCGGGACAATCGTTATATCATAAGCAGGCTGGTTAAAAACCAGCAACTTACCTGTACGGTCATAGATAGCTCCGCGCGAAGGATATTGAATTTTATTCAGGAACGCATTGCTATCGGCGTTCTTCTTATAATCATCGGTAGTAATCTGCAATACAAAAAGACGGATCAGATAAATCAGCACAATAGACAGTGCAATTCCCCCGATAACAAATTTCCGTTTCTCCAGTCTATAATCTTTTGCCATCGCTATCTCCTTATGCCTTCCACAGCTACAATACAAGTTACAGTCAGAACGGTACACAATGCCACCCGCAGCAGCAACAGCCAAATGCCGGAAAACGAGAAGAACTCAATAGAGAGTAAAGCCAGACTATGTATAAAAACACTTGCAGTAGTATATTTCAGAAAAGGAGTGATTCCCATACTCTTGAAAGAAGGTACGAGATTGTCCTGATTATCGCGGGGAGTGAACAAACGCAATAAAGAAGGACGAAGAAAAGCAAGCAACACGGTTGCTGCTGCATTCATTCCCGGAGTATCGGAAAACACGTCAATGGTAAGCCCGAAAAAGAAGGCCCACAACATCAGTTCATTCCGGGAAGTGCCGGAATTGAACTTCAAAATAAAATAAATATAGAGAAAAGGCGTAGCATATCCGGCTATATGCACATTATTCAGAATTAGCACCTGAAGAAGCACCAACCCGATAAACCAACCGATTCTATGTATATAGGTAATAATCATTGTTTCGTTGTCTTGTTTTCGAGTTCTTTCTGCTCCTGCTGACCGTTCCGCGCTATCACCCGCACATCACTAAGCTTGCCGAAATCGGTAGCCAGCTTGATCTTCAGCAGATAGGATAATCCATCATGAGAGTCGGACATATCATCCACCGTCCCCACCATAATTCCTTCGGGAAATACAGTCGAGAAACCGCTTGTCACTACGGTATCTCCCAGATTAAACTCGGCATGACGAGGCAAATCTTTCAGATAAGCGTATCGCGAATCTCCGTGTTCCCACTTCAGATAACCAAAATAATCGCTTCCTACAATCTTGCAACTGATGTTTGATTTGCTATTCAGTACAGAAATCACCACCGAATAGGAAGGAGATGTTTCGTAAACAATTCCCACAATCCCGTTTCCGTCTACCACGCCCATTTCGGAATGAATGCCGGAAGAAGAACCTTTATCAAGCGTTATATAATTATCGGCCAGGTTCAGGCTATTCTTAATCACACGTGCCTTAAACAGTTGATAATCTTTCTGAGGCATCTTCCGGATACTGTTCACCGCGATAGAATCGAGTTGACGTTCTTTCAACGCTTTTTCCAAATTATTGATCTGCTCTTCCAATAACATATTCCGGTCCAGCAGGTCTTCATTGACCGATTTCAGGTGGAAATAGGAAGATATACCTCCCGAAACTTCATAAACCGCCCCCACAACTGTATTGGCAGAAGTGAAATAAGCACTCTGCTGGTAATTGTTGAACCGAAATAACAAAACAAAACTGGCTACCTCCAATATGACAAAGAGGAACCAGTAATTGTATTTCAAAAGGAAGTTTATTAAATTCCGCATGAATCAGAGTCCGTGATTTTATCTCATTAGGAAAGAGAAACGATCTACATTCTTTAATGCTACCCCTGTCCCCTTGGCAACAGCGTGTAAAGGATCTTCCGCAATATGGAACGGGATATTTATCTTATCAGTCAGTCGCTTATCCAAACCACGGAGTAACGCACCACCACCGGCCAGATAGATACCATTATGAACGATATCCGCATAAAGTTCGGGAGGAGTATTCTCCAATGCACTCAAGATAGCCGTTTCAATCTTGGAAATCGATTTCTCCAGACAGTGAGCCACTTCCTGATAACATACCGGCACTTCCATAGGAAGGGCAGTAATACGGTTCGGACCGTGAACGATATAATCTTCCGGAGCGTCTTCACCCAGTTCGGTCAAAGCCGCACCTACATTAATTTTGATACGTTCCGCCATACGCTCGCTGACCTTCACATTATGCTGACGGCTCATATATTCTTGAATATCCGCAGTCAAGTCATCACCGGCAATACGGATAGAGTTGTTGGAAACGATACCTCCCAAAGAGATAACGGCAATCTCCGTAGAGCCACCACCTATATCAACAATCATGTTTCCTTCCGGAGCTTCCACGTCAATACCGATACCGATAGCTGCAGCCATCGGTTCGAAAATCAGATAGACATCACGTCCGCCAGCATGCTCGGCAGAGTCGCGAACAGCACGGAGTTCAACTTCCGTACTTCCCGACGGTACGCCGATCACCATACGGAGAGAGGGTGAGAAAAGATGATTGCGGGTGTTTACCTGCTTAATCAGACCACGCATCATCTGCTCGCAAGCATAGAAGTCAGCGATTACCCCGTCTCTCAACGGACGAATTGTACGTATATTTTCGTGGGTCTTTTCATGCATCAACTTCGCCTTTTCTCCTACGGCGATCATCTTATCCGTACGGCGGTCCAAGGCTACAACCGAAGGCTCATCCACCACGATTTTCCCGTTCGTGATGATAATGGTATTGGCTGTACCCAAGTCCATTGCTATTTCTTGTGTAAAAGAGAATAATCCCATTCTTGATTCTTGTTTTTAATGTTTAAAATGACGGATACCGGTAGTCACCATTGCCATGCCATGTTCATTGCAGTAAGCAAAAGACAAATCATCTTTCACTGAACCACCCGGCTGAATTACAGCTGTAATTCCTTCTTTATCGGCAATTTCCACACAGTCAGGGAACGGGAAGAAAGCATCCGAAGCCATTACTGCACCATTCAGGTCGAAACCGAATGATTTTGCTTTTTCAATCGCTTGCTTCAATGCATCCACACGTGAAGTCTGTCCCACACCGCTTGCCAACAGTTGTTTACCCTTCGCCAGTACAATAGCGTTTGATTTACTATTCTTGACAATCTTGTTAGCAAACAGCATATCCTCTACTTCTTCCGGAGTAGGAATCTTGTCGGTCACTGTTTTCAAGTCGGCTACCGTTTCAATATTAGTATCTTTATCCTGCACCAATACGCCGTTCAACAAAGCACGGAACTGCTTCTTCGGCAGTTTGGCCTCCTTACGTACAAGAATGATGCGGTTCTTTTTCTGTCCCAGGATTTCGAGTGCATCCACATCATAATCCGGTGCGATAATCACTTCGAAGAAAATCTTGTTAATTTCTTCTGCTGCTGCCTTGTCAATAACACCGTTAGTAATCAGTACACCACCGAAAGCAGATACAGGATCACCTGCCAATGCATCTTTCCAAGCCTCCAACACAGTAGGACGGGAAGCCAGGCCGCAAGCGTTATTATGTTTCAGGATAGCGAAAGTAAGATCCTCGAACTCGTCGATCAAGTCAACAGCAGCGTTGATATCAAGAAGATTGTTATAAGAAATTTCTTTTCCGTGAATCTGATCGAACATTGCCTCCAGGTTTCCGTAGAAATAACCTTTCTGATGTGGATTTTCACCGTAACGAAGTTGTTTCTGGCTGTTCACCGAACAACGGAAGGCAGAACCTTCGCCGGCATCGAAATAATTGAAGATAGCCGAATCATAGTGAGAAGAAACGGCAAACGCTTCTTTTGCCATCCAACGGCGTTCTTCGAGTGAAGAAGTGGCTCCGTGCTCCATTAACATATCCAGCAATGGCTTATACTGAGCCTGAGAAGCTACGATAATTACATCGTTGTAATTCTTGGCTGCGGCACGAATCAAAGAGATTCCGCCTATATCTATTTTTTCAATAATATCTGCTTCAGATGCACCAGAAGCAACAGTTGCTTCAAACGGATACAAATCAACAATTACCAGATCTATTTCAGGGATCTCATATTTCTCAATCTGCTGCATATCTTGTTCCAGACCGCGACGACAAAGGATACCTCCGAAGATCTTCGGATGTAATGTCTTCACTCTACCACCCAAAATAGAAGGATAAGTGGTCAAATCTTCCACTGCCTTACAAGGATATCCCAATGATTCAATAAACTGACGAGTTCCCCCCGTTGACAGAAACTCTACTCCCTCTTCATGAAGTTTGGTAATAATTTCGTCCAAACCTTCCTTGTGGTATACAGATACCAGTGCAGTTTTTATTCTTTTAGACTCTGACATTGAATTGCTTATTAAGTATTTGACGCGCAAAGTTACGAAATATTGTTTATCGTACGTAATAAATAAGGTGTGAATTAATAAAAAAAAGCGTTGACTCTCCCAAACAGAAAATCAACGCTTCTTCGCAAAGTATATTTTTGTTCAAAAACTATTACCAGATGGACACCCGTTTGTCTTTAGCCACGAACATAGGATCCTGCTCAGTAATATTGAATGCTTCGTACCAATTCCCAATATGAGGAAGTGCACCGTCTACACGCCACTTGCCTAATGAGTGAGGATCGAGTTTTGTCAATCGGAGAATTTCTTCCGGACGGATATTTCCTGCCCATACATTAGCATAAGCAAGGAAGAAACGTTGTTCGGGAGTAAATCCGTCTACTGTTTCAAGCGGTGCATTAGCTGTCGCGTTCTTGAAAGCCTGGAAAGAAACTTGCAGACCGCCATGATCGGCAATATTTTCACCCAAAGTCAACTGACCGTTAGCATGCACACCGGGAGCTACTTCAATACTGTCAAAAAAGTTCACCATTACTTGGGCACGTTCCTTGAACTTTTCAGCATCCTCTTCCGTCCACCACTCTTTCAGGTTTCCGTCTTTGTCATATTGACGTCCTTGATCATCGAATCCATGTGTCATCTCATGCCCGATAACGACTCCGATAGCACCGTAATTCATTGCATCATCGGCGTTCATATCGAAGAATGGCGGCTGCAGGATAGCTGCAGGGAAGCAGATCTCATTGGTAGTAGGATTGTAATAAGCATTAACAGTCTGCGGTGTCATCAACCATTCATCCTTATCTACCGGCTGACCGGCTTTGGCAATCATTTCATTGTAATCCCATTGACTGGCACGCTCGATATTCGCCCAATAAGAATCATTCTTAATCTCCAAAGCCGAATAATCTTTCCACTTGTCCGGATAACCGATCTTTACATGAAAAGCATCCAGTTTCTCCAATGCTTTCACCTTAGTCGGTTCGCTCATCCATTCCAGCGCCTTGATACGTTCGCCCAAAGAAGTTTGCAGATTCTTCACTAAGGTAACCATACGCTCTTTTGCAGCAGCCGGAAAGTATTTTTCTACATACATCTGTCCTACCACTTCACCGAGAACAGCGTCTACCGTACTTACCGAACGCTTCCAACGAGGCTGCATTTCTTTCTTGCCGGACATCGTCCTACTATAAAAATCGAAGTTCTGAGCTTCAAAGTCATCGCTAAGATATGAAGCGGCAGCATCTATCAAGCCCCATTGCAAGTACAATTTCTGATCGTCCAATGATACAGTGTTAATCACATCGGCAACTTCTTTCATAGCGGCAGGCTGACCTATGTTCACTTCCTTCAGGTCTTTCAAACCTGAAACAGCGAAATAAGTATCCCAGTCGAAAGTCGGGATGTTCTTTTTCAGCGTTTCCATATCCATCTTATTATAATTGGCATGAGGATCACGCAATTCCACTTGTGAACGGGCCGCTTTAGCCAAACGGGTTTCAATGTTCATTACAGCTTTTACCGCTTTCTGTGCAGTAGCCTCATCATAACCTGCCAACCGGAACATCTTGGCGATGTGTTCCTGATATTTGTTACGGATGTTGGTAGTCTGTTCGTCTTCTTCCAGATAATAATCGCGTTGTCCCATTCCGATACCACCCTGATAGGTCTGTACTATATTCATCGAACTGTTCATATCATCCGCACCGACAAACATCGTAAAGTAAGGCCGTATACCTTTCTTCTGACTTTCGGCAATGTATGCGTAGATTTCGTTCTTGTCTTTCAGCGCATCGATAGCGGCCAATTCGTCTTTAATCGGAGCTACTCCCTCCTGGTTCAACTTCACACTGTCCATTGCGATGTTGTAAAGGTCGCCAACTTTCTGAGCAGCGCTTCCCGGAGCATTGTCCGTCTTTGCGGCCAGTTCGGCAATCAGGGATTTCAATTGTTCACGGCTGTTCTCACGCAACATATCGAATGTTCCGAAACGGGAATATTCGTCAGTCAACGGGTGAGCTTTCACCCAACCGCCACACGCATATTGATAAAAACTTGTACCCGGCACAGCCGTGGTATCCAGATTAGCAAGGTCGATACCGGACGTCAGTACGGCCTCTTTCTTACTGTTACATCCTGTTGTCATAAGGCATACCGCAAGAATTGGTAAATACTTGGTTACTTTCATACTCAATATAATATATTATAGAATTATCATGTTATGCGAAGGAAGGCCCTAGCCTTTCACTTCTTCCAGTTCCATCGACACCCGTTCCCACTCTTCAACGATTGTGTCCAACTGTTGTTTCAGTTTTTGATGGCGTTCATATAGCTGCATATCCGAAGCCCCTTCCGGAGTCGCCATCTTCTCTTCCACAATGGCAATCGCGGCTTCCGTCTCTTCTATCGAGGCTTCACAGTCCGCTACCTGACGTTCGAGTTTCTTAATCTTCTTATTCAACTCTTTCTGTGCCTCATAAGAAAGTTTGTTTTCCGAAGGTTGCACAGCTTCCTGTTCTCCATTTCCTTTGGCTGTTGCCGTAGGAGAAGCAGACAATCCGGCGCCTTTTTGAAGTTCATTCAGGCTATCTATCTTTTTCTTTTGCAGAAATTCATAAATACCTCCGAGATGCTCTTTCACCATTCCTCCACCGAACTCATATACTTTAGTCGCAAGTCCGTCCAAAAAATCACGGTCGTGACTGACAAGAATGACTGTGCCGTCAAATTCACGGATCGCTTCTTTCAACACATCCTTTGAACGCATATCCAAGTGATTGGTCGGTTCGTCAAGAATCAGGAAGTTTACAGGTTCAAGAAGAAGTTTGATCATTGCCAATCGGGGACGTTCTCCACCGGAAAGGACTTTGACTTTCTTGTCCGAAGCTTCGCCGCCAAACATGAAGGCACCCAAAATATCCCGTATCTTCAAACGGATATCTCCCGTTGCTACCCGGTCTATGGTATCAAACACCGTCAGATTTTCATCCAACATCTGTGCCTGATTCTGTGCAAAATAACCGATCTGAACATTATGACCGATGGTCAGTTTGCCGTCAAAGTCAATCTCACCCATTATACATTTCACCA
>ENA-OPBS01001768-OPBS01001768.1-human-gut-metagenome-genome-assembly--contig:-NODE-1768-length-16258-cov-2.362093_pt1 | contig 16258 bp, 14 predicted proteins | sample MGYA00241074_ERZ501463 | MGnify/ENA primary metagenome ERZ501463 (study PRJEB25962, sample SAMEA2042578) | human gut metagenome | biome: human gut; feature: human-associated habitat; material: faeces...
CAACCCGAATCTTTTTCGAGTCGACCTCACCCTTGGAAAGCAAGACAACCGTCTCCACATGAACCGTTCTGGGAAACATATCCATCAGCTTCACTCGTTCCACCTGATACCCTTCCTGCTGAAAAATCTCCAGATCCCTTGCGAGGGAAGTCGGTTTGCAGGAAACATAAACAATCTCCGGTGCGCCAAATGCAATAATCTTCCCAATCGCCTTCGGGTGAATCCCATCCCTGGGTGGGTCTACAATAATCAGGTCGGGTCTTTCCTTAAGCTCATCCACCATTTTCAGCACATCTCCTGCGAGGAAGGTACAGTTTTCGAGATGATTACGCTTTGCATTTTCATTTGCAGCTACAACCGCTTCTTCAATCAATTCAATCCCTATCACCTTTTTAGAACCTGCTTCAGCCATAATCTGCCCAATCGTACCTGTGCCACAGTACAGGTCGAAAACCGTCTTATCCGCCACATCTCCGGCAAATTCCTTTACAATGGAATAAAGCTTTTCCGCGCCGGCGGAATTCGTCTGGAAGAAGGAATACACAGAAACCTTAAATTCCAGATCAAACAGCTTTTCCATAAAGAAATCTCTGCCATAGAGCAAGCGCATTTCGTCGCTTTTGACCACATCCGCCAGTCCATCATTCACAGAATGCAGAATACCACAGACAGAGCCGTCCAATTCCAGTCCGAGCAGCATATCCTTAAATTCCTCCACGGAAAAGGGAACCTCAGAGGAAGTCACCAGATTGATTAAAATTTCGCCTGTTGCCGCGCCCTTTCGTACGACCAAATGACGCAGAGAGCCATCATGACGCGCCTTATGATAAAACGGCACCTTTCTCTCCTGAAAGAATTGCAGCGTCCCTTCGATGATTCGCAGATAATCCGCATCGACAATATTACAGTCCTTCAGCGTCACAACCTCATAATAGCTCATGCGTTTGCGCATCCCAAGTGCTAAGTCGCCGTCCTTTTCCTCGTCTCCGAAGGAAAATTCACACTTATTGCGATAGCCCGTCTCGGAAGGCGCAGGCACAATGCCTTCCCAGCTTTGCACACAAATCCCTGCGTTTTCCAACAGCCGTTTTACCTGTCGCTCCTTGAGTCTGAGCTCCTCCTCATGCCGCATGGTCTGATAGGTGCAGCCGCCGCAAAGTGCATAATGGGAACACATTCCTGTTTCTCTTTCCATCGGAGAGCGTTCGATGACCTCCTGCAGGCGCGCCTCCACGCCGCTGCCCCGTTTTTTGAACACCTGTGCCTGCACCTTCTGCCCGGGCACAGCATTTTTCACGATGACCTTCTCTCCTTCGTAATACCCATACGCCTTATTGGGAAAATTCACATCCGCAATCTCCAGAATAATCTCATCTTTTTTCTTCATAAAAGCCTCCAAATTTGTAACCGAATTTTATTTGTATTCCCTTTTTATCTATGATATAATACCCACTATACGCAGTATTTTCTGCGCAAAACAAGTCAAACAATTCATCATTTGAACAGGAGTGTATACAGGAATGTCTGAAAAATTAGAAGTCGGCAGCATCGTAGAAGGTAAGGTTGTTCGTGTCAAGCCCTTTGGCGCTATTGTTTCTCTCGGCAACACGCAGGGCTTGGTGCATATCTCTCAGGTAGCCAACAGCTTCGTTCAGGATATCAATGACCATGTAAAGGTTGGCGATATGGTAAAGGTAAAGGTGCTTTCCATTGATGAAGAAAGCCACAAAATCGCGCTTTCCATCCGTGAGGCTCTGCCCAAGGAGGAACGCCGTCCCAAGTCCAACAAGCAGCCCCGCAGACAGAGCGAAGCATCTGCGAACCCTGCGCAGGAATATTTCCGTCCCCAGTCCTCCGTCAATGCATCTTCCGATTTTGAAGACAAGATGAAGGAGTGGATGAAGCAGGCGAATGACCGTCAGACCAGCCTGAACAAGAGAGCAAACAAACGCTCTTACTGATTTCTGCCACATATTTGATAAGTTTACCATGAAACAGGCTGTGTTGCAAGAATTTGCACCGTCGGAAAGGAGGAGAAAACGCTGTGACGCTGCTATTTCTCGCAGGTATTTATTTCTTTGCCCGAGGCGTTTTTGCCCTCTATGGTCAAACGATTTTTTATACCAAGCGCGTTCTGGAAAATATTGAAGAAAAGGATATCCCTGCTTATCTCAAGGAGATTGGCAAAATGAATCTTCTGCTCGGCGTTCTGTTCGTCGGCAAGGCGTGTCTGGATATTCCCTTTCCCGGCAGTCGCCCCATTCTGTATGGATGGCTGCTGATTTTGCTGCTTTGCGTATTTTCCATTTCCAAAATCGATACAAAATATAAAAAGCAATAAGCATAAATCCTCTCTGTTCACATGTACAGAGAGGATTTTTTTGTACAAAAAAAGACGGTACTTAAAAAGCACCGCCTGTTTTCGACTTAGAAGTCGGCTTTGCCGACACCCTATTAGCCGTTGATGATCTTTGTCAGTGTAACGGGATCAACATACTTGCCGTCTTTGTATACACGCATGTTACCGGATGCGATTTCGTCAATCAGGATAACTTCATCCTTATTGTAGCCGAATTCAAATTTGATATCATACAGATCCAGACCCAGCTTAGCCAGTTCAGCTGCAACGATTTTTGTAATCTGCAGTGTCTGTGCCTTCATGCTGTCATACATTTCAGCTGTCATGATACCCAGAACAACCAGACCGTCCTTTGTTACCAGAGGATCGCCCAGAGCGTCATTCTTGAAGGTTGTTTCTACATAGCCACCTTCGATGGGTGTACCGTCTTCGATATATTCGCCGTAACGACGGATGAAGCTACCTGTTGCTTTCAGTCTGCAAATAACTTCCAGACCATGACCGAATACAGTTGCAGGCAGAACTTCCATTGTTACGTTATCCAGATCAGCGGAAACATAATGTGTCTTAACACCTGCTTCCTTCAAAATTTCAAAGAATTTGATGGATGTTTCCAGGTTTGCTTTACCAATGCCTTCAATCTGCAGACCAACAGAGTTTTCGCCGGGGTCAAATACGCCGTCTTTGCCTGTGCAGTCATCCTTGAACTTCAGCAGCACATTGCCGTTTTCCAGTTTGTAAACGTCCTTTGTCTTGCCCTGATAAATCTTTTCCATTATTGTTTCCGTCCTTTCTAACTTTTAACAACACAATTCTAAAGAGATTTATTTCTCCTGACAAATTTACTGTACTGCAAATTTTCGCCATATTCAAGCATTTTTTTTCGCTTCTAAAAATCTTGTCAAATCCATCACCTGAACGCTTTTCTGAGAAAAATTTTTGATACATCCGCTCCGTAAAAACAGCAGTTTTAACCAAAAAAGCCCCCAAGCGGAGGCTTTTCTCTGTAAAAATCAGACTATTTAAAAATTCTATTTTCGTTATAAGTGATACTTATTACAAGGAATCAGAGCGCCTTTGCGTCTCCCCATACATGGTCAAGCCCGTAAAACTCTCTTTCATCTCTGTTAAACAGATGCACCAGAAGATTGCCAAAATCCAGTAGAATCCATGTGCCGCCGCTGTAGCCCTCGCTGTGGTGCAGCTTTACGCCCTGCTGAAACAGCTTCTGCTCCACTTCATTCGCCATCGCATGCAGCTGGTTCGCGTTTTTGCCGCTTGCGATTACAAAGCAGTCCGCAATATTGGAAAGCCCTCTCAGGTCAAGCACCTTGATGTCCTCTCCAAGCTTATCCTCCAGTGCTGCTTCGGCAACCTTTGCCGCTTCTAATGCGTTCATTCTGTTTCCTCCTTTTCCACACAATGCTTATAGTATTCCAATGCCTCCAGAGACAAGGGGTGCAGCAGTCTGCCACGCTCCTTCACGAAAGCAATGGTGCTTTCCAGAATATATTTCATCGCCATGTCTAAATCCAGATATGCCAAACGTCTGGCTTCCTCCAGACCGTCAAATTTTTCTCTGTTCGGCTCGATATAATCCGCAATGAAAATGATTTTTTCCAGCAGGGACATGCCTGCGCGCCCTGTTGTATGGTAACGGATGGCATTGAGAATATCCTCATCCGTCACCTGATATTCTCTCCTTGCGACCTCCGCGCCTAAAAACGGATGAATCAAATCAGTCTGTTTTTCCATAATTTCATCCATTTTTACCTTATATTCCTTACAGAACCGCAGCCGCATAGCTTCGGGGTAATCCTTCGCACAATCATGCAGAAGCCCTGCCACGCGCGCCTTCTGCTGGTCCTGCGGCGTGCCGTAAATTTCCGCCAGCTTGACTGCTTCCTCCGCCACGCCCATCGTATGAATATAACGCTTGACCGAAAGCGCGGACTGCAATTTTTCCTGCATTGTTTCCACAGGCAGCATAAATTTCACCTCATCCTCCGCATCATCCTGATACAACCCAAATTTATGAATATAGTCCTCTACCTCCTGCGGCAGAAGATATTTAATCGGCGCACCGCGCTTGGCTCTCTCCCGAATATCAGAAGAGGAAATTGCCAGTGCCGGCACCTCCATATAATGCACCCGACTGGAAAATTTCTCCCTGATTTCGCCAATATCCTGAAATAGCTTCGATTTATCGTAGCCGGGTCTTGTCACCGCCACAAAATCGCACATGCCAAGCAGTCGTTCCGATTCCTTCCATGTCATAATCTGATGGATGGCATCCGCACCCGTAATAAAATACAGTCGCACATCCGGTCTGCACATCCTTTTCAGCTCTTCAATCGTATCAATCGTATACGTCACGCCGGCGCGATCAATCTCAATACGGGAAACCTCAAAATTTTCATTTCGCATCGTTGCCAGCACCGTCATCAGATAGCGATGCTCATTATGTGTCACCTTTTTGTTTGTCTTATGCGCAGGCTGCCCTGCCGGCATAAAAACCACCTTGTCCACCTTGAAGCGATAGCGCACCGCCTCTGCCGTCACCAGATGTCCATGGTGAATCGGATCAAAGGTGCCGCCCATAATGGCAATACTTTTGCAATCCCTGAAGTTTGCAATTTCATTTCTCATCTCTGTTCCTTCTTTCCCCGCTGTCGGTTTCGGGTTCTTATTTCTTTGCCTGCGGCAGCTCGATTACAGGCTTTTTCGCCGCACGATACAGCACAAATTTGTTGCCAATCACCTGTACCACCTCTGCGCCTGTTCTGCTTGCCAGCATTTCTGCCGCCTCTCTTGCACCCAGCATATTATTATCCAGAACACTGATTTTTACCAGCTCTCTTGCCTCCAGTGCATTGTAAACCGTATCTCTCAGTTCAGGGGTTACGCCGTTCTTGCCTACCTGAAAAATTGCGTCCATTCCGTTTGCCATTCCGCGCAAAAAGGCTCTCTGCTTGCTTGTTAACATAATATTCTCCTTCTGTGTATTCTTCCTCAATATAATCCTTCCTATCATACCATACCGACACCTAATTTGCAACGAAAACAACCGAAAATTCAACTTTCTGCCCCTTGCTTTTTCTTCCTCTTTTTTTGAAAAAGAGTTGTACCTCTTGCCCAAAAATGATACAATAAGCGTATAAATTCTTTGAAAAAATCATGGGAGGGCAATAAAAATGGAGCTTATGATCGGTGGAAAACTAAAACAGCTGCGCTTAGATAAAAAGCTAAGTATTGCCGAGCTTTCCAGGCTTTCCGATGTCAGCACAGGTCTCATCAGCCAGATTGAGCGCGACCTTGTTGTTCCCTCTGTTACCAGCCTTTGGCGGCTTGCCAAAGCATTAGATACCAATATCAATTATTTCTTTTACGAAGAACCACACGAGGAGCAGCTGATTATTCGCAAGGGTTCGCACCGCACCATCGTCACCCACCATGACAGCAGCTTTTATAAGCTTCTGCATACCAATCGAGATGACCGCGCACTGGATATGATGGTAATTACCTTAAAAGCAGGCTACACCTACGATAAAAAGCCCCTCTGCCACGAGGGCGAGGAATGTGGCTATGTGCTGAAGGGCTCTCTGACGGTCTATCTCAATGGCAAGGATTATGTCCTGCATGAGGGGGACAGCATTTATTTCAATAGCACCCTGCCCCATAAATATATCAATAACGGGGATGAGGACTGCATTTCCATCTGGGCAATGACCCCCAAATTCTTCTGATATCTGCACACAAAAAGAGACTGCTTTCACAGTCTCTCTTTTTTATGTCATTTTTTCTTTTTTAGCCCAAAACTCTCTGAATCAGGTTTGTCCAGTTGCCGCCGCTGATCATTTCCAGTTCCTTGTCGCTGAAGCCTGCCTTTCTCAGCTTTTCAATCAGAACAGGAACCTCGGAGCAGTCCTTCATGCCCTTCAGACGGGAGTCATCCTGATCGCTGTAGCTCTTCATGGAATCGGAATCCAAGAATTCAAAGAAGTCAAAGCCGAAGCCCAGATGTTCTACACCAATCTTATCTGCAATATAGGTAGCATGGTTTACCAGATGGTCAACATCCTGCTCTGCCTTGTTGTCGCTGATAAAATCACCGAAGGCATTCAGCCCAACCAGACCATTGGTATCTCTGATTGCTCTCAGCTGATCATCTGTCAGGTTTCTTGCTGCGCTTGCCAGCGCCTTCGCATTAGAATGAGATGCCAGAATAGGGCCTGTTGCCAGATCGATAACATCCCAGAAGGATTTTTCATTGATATGAGAAACGTCCAGAATCATCTTCTTTTCCTGCAGCTTCTTAATTGCCTGCTTGCCCAGTTCGGTTACACCCCTGTTGGGATCACCCTTTACACCGGTTGCCAATGCATTTTCTTCATTCCATGTCAGCATTGCATGACGCGCACCCAAGTCATACAGCTCATCGATCTTGCTCAAATCCTCGCCGATGCCTGCCAGACCCTCGATCCCCAGCAGGATTGCAAATTTGCCTGCTGCCTCTGCCGCATATTTCCTGGCTTTTCTCCTCCTGGATCCGGTACTGCCGGTGTATCATCTTCCAGGCGTTCAGGCAGGTGCGCTGCTTCTCTTACATAGTCCTCTAACTGGCTGTCTGGTGTTAAAATGCCGATGCCGCCCTTACGCAGTCTGTCCAGATGATGATTCTTCAATACCTGTGTTTCGCCTGCTTCTCTTTTATATCTTACATCGCTGAAAATGTCACTATGTCCATCAAAAATCATACTGTATCCCTCTTTTCTCATCTTTTGCCTTGTTTTTGCTTATAAAAATGCCGGGAAACCCCCTTGGCCCCCGGCAAATATTCATTTTTTATACGCAGCTCAGCCAATGACTCTCTGAATCAAATTCATCCAGTTACCACGACAAATCATTTCCAATTCCTTGTCGCTGAAGCCTGCTTTCTTCATTTTTTCTACCATAGCAGGAACGTGTGTGCAGTCCTCCAGACCTACTGTAAAGGTATTTTCCTGATCACAGAAGGAGCCGGCAGCTTCGTCATCCAGAAATTCACAGAAGTCAAAGCCAAATGCCAGATGCTCTACACCGATTTTATTTGCAATGTAGTCTGCATGGCGAATCAAACCATCTACGGTCTGTTCCTTCACATCCTTGTCAACCAGCATATTGAAGGAGTTCAGCCCAACAATCCCGTTTGTATCTCTGATTTCCAGAAGCTGGCAGTCTGTCAGATTTCTGACTACATCTGCCAACGCTCTTGCATTGGAATGGGATGCCATCAAGGGACCGCCGCCCACCTTTGCCATGTCCCAGAAGGTACGTTCATTTGTATGGGAAACATCTACCAGCATGTGCTTATCATGCAGCTTTCTGACAGCCTTTTTGCCCAGCTCGGTCAGTCCTCTGTTGGGGTCGCCCTTCGTCCCTGTAGACAAATCGTTCTGTTCGTTCCAGGAAAGCATTGCATGACGGCAGCCGAAATCATACAGCTCGTCAATCTTATCCAGATCCGTACCGATGCCGGAAAGCCCTTCCAGTCCGGGCAGAATATAAAACTTGCCTGCTTTTCTTGCTTCTTCGATTTCCTTCAGGTTCTTTACAACAACCGCTTCTTCACACTCAGCCATTTCGTCCTTAATGCAGTGCATCAGCTCTCCCAGTCTCTTTGCAGGATCTGCATCATAGGGAGGATCAATCCACAGAACAAAGCAGCCGCCTTCGATGTTGCCCTTTCTTAAACGAGGCAGATGGTGATTTTTCAGAACCTGCGTTTCGCCCTTCAATCTGCGAACCGTTACGTCTGTAAAAATATCACTGTGTCCGTCAAAAATCATAATTCTTGCCTTCCTTCTTTTCTTTCTTCCAATTCTATTTCTATTCTCTGTTCGCTTTTGCTTATGCGCCCAAGAAGTTACCTACGATAGTACCGAAGTATGTACCTACAACGTAGCCCAGAGTACCTACCAGCATGATAGGACCTACCAGCTTAATCCAGCCCTGAGAGATTGCCATAGCCGCCGCTGTTGTGGGACCGCCGATGCAGGCGTTGGATGCCAGAATACAGTCCTCCAGGTCAAATTTCAGCAGCTTGCCGAATACGAAGCAGAACAGCATGTTTACGATTACCATGATTGCACAGAATACCAGCAGCAGAGGTGCATTCAGGAAGATAGCCTTGATGGATGCAGGTGCGCCGATTGCAAAGAAGAACAGGTAAATCAGGTATGTACCCAATTCCTGAGAACCGGACAGACCCTCCAGGGGTTTGGAGAAAATTGTCGCGATAATCATTGTAATGGTTGTCAGAATCAGATACTTGTTGCCGAACAGACCACCAATCAGGTCTGTGATTATGCCGTTGCCGGAAGGGAACGCTGCGGAAATGAAACCTGCGATTTCTGTGGAAACCCAAACAACGATTACGCTGATTGCAAAGTTGATTGCAATGTCACACAGAGAGATGGGTTTCTTTGCCCAGAATGCAGCCGCCTGTGTTTTTGCAGCCTCATCCACACCTCTTGCATTGATTTCATCAATGTGAGGATGTGTGAATTTTGTCTTAAAGAACTTCAGTGTAGGAATCATGATCAGTACAAAGAAGTACAGAGTCATCAGCAGGTTATCCGCTACAACCGCCGCGGATGTTGTGTCGCCGGGTACCTCAAATGCACTTGCCATTGCAGCAAAGTTTACAGTACCGCCGATGTAGGAACCTGTCATCATAGCTGCTACGCCTGCCAGATCCTTTACATGGTTGCCCAGCACCTTGAAGCCCAGGATTGCACCAACGGATGTACCGATTGCACCAATCATAAAGATAACCAGAATCTTACCTGCTTCTCTACCAATCTTACGAATGTCGCAGCTCAACAGCAGCATGGGGATTGCCATAGGAACAACATAGCCCCATACGATATCGTCGAACCAAACGCAGTTTGTAGGGATGATACCCAGGTTTGTCAAAACCAGTGCGCCAATCAAAGCAACGATCGCACCGGATACTTTAGATGCCCATTTCCATGTCTGTTCTGCATAGATAGAGAATGCAGCCCAACCGCAGGTAATAGCCATCAGCGCCCATGTATTGTCAGCGCTAATCAGTGGTGTACTCATAATAATAGCCTCCTTTGAATACATAAGATTTTTTGTGATTCAAGAACATTGTGATGTATGATAGCGGGTGTATGTATATTAAAACACTTCAATATCTTGAATCTACATGGTATATGTTAACACCCTGTTAAGAATTCGTCAATTCACTATTTCGACAAAAAAACCCTTGAAATATCGTTCTTTTGTACAAATATTCATCCAAAAGTCATAAAATAATTCCTTCGCACAAGGATGTTTGTTTTTTATTTGTGTACATTTCATTGGTAATATTTTCATTCAGTATTTTGATGTAATAAAGCGCACAAAAAAAGCAGATTAAATCTGATTTTTCAGATTCAACCTGCTTTCCAATTTATTCCTGCTGTTCCTTATTCTTCCTTCGGAATCCCTTTGTAAACAAATCCCTTTTCCGCATCTACCGTAATCAGCGAATGGGCAGGAATAAAGTCAACCACCTTCGCATTGCAGACAATCACAGGAATATCCAGTGCCATCCCTGCAACCTCCGCATGGCTGTTTACATTCTGATCCAGAGGCCCGACCACGATTGCCGCCGCCTTACGGATATAGGGCATAAAGCTGCTGTCCGTTGCCGTTGTCACCAGAATATCCCCCTGATGGAAGGTGCGCTCCACGCCGTCCCTTGCGGTAATGACTCTGGCTGTGCCTGTCGCCCTTTTCGTGCCAACGCCCTTGCCCTTGCAAAGCACATCCCCCACGATATCCACACGCAGGGTGTTCGTTGCGCCGCTAAAGCCAAGGGGCATCCCCAATGCGGAAACAACCGTATCGCCGTTTTTCAGCAAGCCGCTTTTCACTGCGATTTCCAAAGCCGTATCAAATACACCGCCACGGGGCAGCTCTCCTGTATAAAGCATCGGCTTACAGCCCCAGATGAGGTTCATCTGCCGCCATACCGTTTCGTCCGATGTGCTCGCAATGAGCGGGCAGGCAGGGCGATAACGGGAAATCATTCTCGCCGTAAAGCCGGATTTTGTTACCGTTGTGATTGCTGCCGTTTTCAGCTCTGCCGCTGTTGCGCAAGCCGCCATGCTGATCGCATTTGTAATATTCACTCTCGCCGGCTCTGTCGTATTCGCAAGCTTTGCCGCATAATCCACAGCACTTTCCGCCTTCAGTGCGATTCTCGCCATCGTTGCAACCGACTCCAGAGGATATGCCCCTGCCGCCGTTTCAACCGGATATTTTCCGATAGCCGTTTCGCCCGAAAGCATAATGGCATCACTGCCGTCAAAAATCGCATTTGCAACGTCATTTGCCTCTGCTCTGGTCGGGCGAGGGCTGTGTACCATGCTCTCCAGCATCTGCGTGGCAGTGATAACAGGCTTTCCGATACGGTTCGCCTTCGCAATCAGGATTTTCTGCACCAAAGGTACCTCCTCCGGCGGAATTTCTACGCCCAGATCCCCTCTGGCAACCATAATCCCGTCAGAAGCCTCCAGAATTTTATCAATATTTTCCACGCCCTGCTGATTTTCAATCTTGGAGATAATATGCATCTGTCCGCCGCCGTTTTCCTCAAGCACTCTGCGGATTTTCAGCACATCCTCCGCCGAGCGGATAAACGATGCCGCCACAATATCAAAGCCGTTCTCCACACCGAATTTCAAATCCTCAATATCCTTTTCCATCAGGGAAGGCAAGTTCACCTCCACCCCCGGCAGGTTTACGCCCTTGCGGGATTTCACAACCCCGCCGTTGACAACCTTGCAGACAACATCCGTTTCCGTAATATCCTCTACCTTCAATTCAATCAGCCCGTCATCAATCAGAATTCTGGAGCCTCTGTGTACGTCCTTCGGCAGGTCTGCATAGGTCACCGAAACAATATTCACATCCCCCTCCACATCTCTGGTGGTCAGGGTAAAGGTTGCATCCTCCTCCAGTCTCACCTTATCCTCCTTGAAGGTTTTCACGCGGATTTCGGGCCCCTTTGTATCCAGAATCAGGGGGATGGGGGCGTTCAGCTCCTCTCTCGCCTGTTTCAGCTTCGCAATCGTTTCCGCGTGGGTTTCGTATGTCCCGTGGGAAAAATTGATTCTCGCGGCATCCATACCGTTCTGAATCAGCTGCTTCATAATTTCCACATCATTTGTTGCAGGCCCCAATGTGCAGACAATTTTCGTTTTTCGCATATTGCGGCACCTCCTTTTTTCTGTCGTATTTTTTCATTTCAATTAGAATTTCAATCAAATCGAAAGAATTTTGATTACATCGTAAATTTCGGGGTCTAATTCCTTGTCCATCTGTAAGGACTCCAGCAAATCCAGAATCTCGTAGCGCCCTCTGTTATAGGCAACCGCAATGTTTTTCCTGCCCTCCAGAATTGCCTTCACCGCATGATAGCCCATCATAGATGCGTGCATGCGGTCGGTCGCCGTCGGGCTGCCGCCTCTTTGCAGATGTCCCAGAATGGTCGCTCTGGTCTGAATCCCAGTAATCTCCTGAATATCCTGCGCCAGCTTCTGCGTACCGCCAACGCCCTCTGCCACTACTACTAGATTATGGCGTTTGCCGATACTTCTATTCTCCAAAATCTGCTGAATCACTCTGTCGCTGTTGATGTTTTCCTTCTCCTCAGGAAACATAACCTCCTCAGCGCCGCCGCACATACCGCACCATACAGCAATGTAGCCGGCATCTCTGCCCATCACCTCTACAACAGAGCATCTTTCATGGGAATTGGAGGTATCTCTCAGCTTATTCAGCGCATCCATACCGGTATTGACCGCCGTATCAAAGCCAATCGTATATTCCGTCCCCTTCATATCCAGGTCAATCGTCGCAGGAATCCCCACGCCATTAACCCCTCTTTTCACCAATTCCGCCAGACCGCGATAGGAGCCGTCCCCACCAATAACAACCAGTGCATCCAGTCCCAAAATCTTATAGATTGCCGCCGCCTTATCCAGACCCTCGTCCGTCATCATTTCGGGGCAGCGTGCCGTATGCAGAATCGTACCGCCAAGGTTCAGCACATTGGAAACATCTCTGCTGTGCATTTCCTTAATTTCGCCGCCAATCAGCCCTGCATAGCCCTTGCGGATACCTACAACATCCACGTCGTAATATTTTGCCGTTCTGACAACTGCACGAATTGCCGCGTTCATGCCGGGCGCATCTCCGCCGCTGGTCAGTACGCCGATTTTTCTGATTTTCTTTTCATTCTTCCGTTCTACCATCTAAATTCCTCCTCATCCTCCGCAAAAAAACTCCCACACAAAATCCTTTGCGGCATTATTTTTTCTCAATATCGACTTCGCCTGCCCGAATCATGCCGAACTGCGTATAAACCTCTGCTTTCCCTCTGATTTTCATGGCAGAGGTATTCTCCGTAAACTGCGCAATCAGAACCTCGCCCTGATCCAGCTTTTCCGTATGATGAATCTTTGTCACCTCGCCACGGGTCACGCCAATGATATTCACACCCTTTTCCAGTGCCTTCACACAAATATAGGATGTATCTGCTCCGATTTTTTCAGCCATACGCTTTCCTCCTCAATATTTCAACGCAACATTTTTTTCGCCCAGCAGCTGCCGCAGCTCCTCGCAGAGGGCATCCTCACCCGTCACCCAGTTTATGCGGTCTGCCTTCATTTTCTGTCTCGTTTTCTCATCATAAATATATACCGGCACATCCCCGTGATATTTTCGGAGAATTGCCGTAATCTGTCCGAAGGGAACACTCTGCCCTGCCGCAAGCTTCAGCCATACGGAGGACGGAATCTCTGCCGCTTCGTTCTGCTCCAGATTTTTGATATCCGCTGCAATCACCTTGCCCTCGCCATCTGCGGAAACACTCGCCCTGCCACGAATAAGCAGTACCGCGTCCTCCTGCAAAAGCGGCGCACATTTTTCATACACCTTCGGGAACACCACAATCTCCATGCTCCCTTGGAAATCCTCCAGTGTGATAAACGCCATCTTATCATTATTTCTGGTATATTTCACAGAAACCCCTGCAACCATCCCACCAACGATTACCTTCGTGCTGTCCTCTATCTGTGTATGGTGCGAGCCCTCCTCATCCGGCAGAAAATCCATGCTTGTATTGCTGATTTTCCGCCGCAGCTGTTCCTCATATTCCGCCAGAGGATGTCCGCTGACATAAATCCCCAAGGCTTCCTTTTCCATAGCAAGCTTCTCCTTCGGCGGAAATTCCCGAATGAAAGGCAGTTCATCCGTCTGCTGAAAGCTTTCGTCACCGCCCATGTCAAACAGGTTCAGCTGTCCTTCTATATTATTCTTTCTGGCATGTCCGATTCCTGCAAGTATCTCTTTATAAATCGCCATGTACTGACTGCGGAAACCGCCGAAGCTGTCCAGTGCGCCGCCCTTAATCAGTCCTTCAATACCGCGCACGCTCCATTCTCCGCCCTCCATGCGGTTGCAGAAATCCGTCAGAGAGGTGAATTTACCGTTTTTTTCGCGCTCCACAACCAGTGCATCCACCGCACCCTTGCCGATATTCTTGATTGCCGCCAACGCAAAGCGAATCTTCCCATCGGATACGGAAAACTGCCGATATCCTTCGTTGATATCGGGGGGCAGAAGCTGAATCCCCATTTTCTTACATTCCTCGATATAGCCGCTGACCTTCGCCGCATTGTCCATCACGCTTGTCATCAGTGCCGCCATGAATTCCACGGGATAATGCGCCTTCAGCCAAGCAGTCTGATAGCCAACCACCGCATAGCAGGCAGCATGGCTTTTATTAAAGGCATATTTTGCAAAGTCCGTCATTTCATCAAAAATCTTTTCTGCCGCTTCTATGGGAATCCCGTTTTTCACACAGCCGGGCACCTCGTCCCCATCCCCATGGATAAATTTTTCCCGTTCCTCTGCCATCACGGATGCCTTTTTCTTACTCATCGCACGGCGCACAAGGTCACTTCGACCGAGCGTATATCCGGCCAGGTCTCTTACGATCTGCATAACCTGCTCCTGGTAGACGATACAGCCGTAGGTGTTTTCCAGAATCGGCTCCAGCTTCGGATGGGTATACTGCACCTTGCCGCCTGCATTTTTCCCCTTGATATATTTCGGGATAAAATCCATCGGGCCGGGGCGATAAAGCGCAATCCCCGCAATCATATCCTCCAAGCAGCGTGGCTGCAGCTCTCGCATAAACTGCTTCATGCCGCCGCTCTCCAGCTGGAACACGCCCTCTGTTTTGCCTTGGCAAATCATGTCATACACCATAGAATCATTTTCGGGCAGCTCCTCCATGTTTAACCGAATCCCATGGATACGCTCAATTTCCTGCACCGCGGACTGGATCACCGTCAGTGTCCGCAGTCCCAGAAAGTCCATTTTCAGCAGTCCCAGCTCCTCCAGAATCGTCATGGTGTACTGGGTATTGATCTGCCCGTCATTCGCACTCAGTGGTACATATTCCATAACAGGCTCACGGCAGATAACCACGCCGGCGGCATGGGTAGAGGAATGGCGCGGCAAGCCCTCTAAGCGCAGAGAGGTATCAATCAGCCGCTTCGTATCCTCTTCCTCCTCATAAGCATGCTTGAGGTCAGGGTTCATTTTCAGCGCCTTTTCAATCGTAATCCCCAGCTCTGCCGGAATCATCTTGGAAATGCGGTCAACCTCTGCATAGGGCATTGCCAGCGCGCGCCCAACGTCCTTGATTGCCGCTCGCGCCGCCATCGTCCCGAAGGTAATAATCTGCGCCACATTTGCCTCGCCATATTTGCGGATGACATAATCAATCACCTCCTGCCGCCGTTCATAGCAGAAGTCAATGTCAATATCCGGCATGCTGACACGCTCAGGGTTCAGAAACCGCTCAAAAATCAGATCATATTTCAACGGATCAATTGTTGTAATGGAAAGGCAGTAGGAAACCATGCTCCCTGCCGCAGAGCCGCGCCCCGGCCCAACAATAATGCCGTTATCCTTCGCATATTTGATAAAATCCCAAACGATCAGGAAATAATCCACATACCCCATATTTTCAATCGTGGTAAGCTCATATTCCAGCCGTTCCTTCCATTCTTCCTTCGCCGCAGGGTATTTCTTTGCAAACCCTGCATAACAAATCTCGCGCAGATAGCCTTCTGCCGTTTTCCCATCGGGCACATCAAAGCGTGGCAGCTTTAATTCATGGAACGTAAAGCTCACGTTGCACCGCTCGGCAATCCTCGCCGTATTGGCGCACGCCTCAGGCACAAAGGAAAATAAATCATACATTTCCTCAGGGCCCTTCACATAAAACTGTCCGCCCTCATAACGCATCCTGTCCTCATCCAGAACCGTTTTCCCCGTCTGGATGCAAAGCAGAATATCATGCGGCTCTGCGTCCTCTTTATAAATATAATGGCTGTCATTTGTACAGATGAGCGGAATCCCTGTCTCTCTGCTCATCCGCACCAACGCCTCATTCACAATTTTCTGCTCCCGAATCCCATGATCCTGCAATTCCAAAAAGTAATTGCCCTCCCCGAAAATATCGAGATATTCCAGCGCGACCTCCTTCGCCTTCTCATAGGATACATTCAGAATATTTCTGGGTACCTCCCCTGCCAGACATGCGCTCGATGCAATGATGCCCTTGCTGTATTTCCGCAGAAGCTCCTTATCCACACGCGGCTTATAATAAAACCCTTCGGTAAAGCCATAGGAAACCAGCTTAATCAGATTATGGTAGCCCTCATTATTTTCAGCCAGAAGCACCAGATGATAATAGCCGCCGCCCTTGCCCTCCTTTGTGAAGCGAGAGCCCTCCGCCACATAAACCTCACAGCCGAGAATCGGCTT
>ENA-OPBS01001798-OPBS01001798.1-human-gut-metagenome-genome-assembly--contig:-NODE-1798-length-16056-cov-5.088119_pt1 | contig 16056 bp, 9 predicted proteins | sample MGYA00241074_ERZ501463 | MGnify/ENA primary metagenome ERZ501463 (study PRJEB25962, sample SAMEA2042578) | human gut metagenome | biome: human gut; feature: human-associated habitat; material: faeces...
GGAGCAGAAGCTGGAACTGGTGGACGCAGCCGTGAAGCATCTGAAAGCGCAGCAATAATACATAGCAAACGAGCAGACCGGCATTCAACGCCGGTCTGCTCGTTTACTGCTATGGTTATGTCTGCTTGAAATACTTCTCCCATGTGGATTTGAAAATCTGCACGGTACCCTGTTCCCATCGCTTGAACTTTTGCAGCGGGACGCCAAGCTGCGCTGCATATGCCTTCTGCGTCAAGCCGAGCCGCTGACGTATGGCTTTGATTTGCTCCCCCTGTCCCCGCAGCAGAAACAGGTTATAGTCATCCAGCAAATCCTCCAGCGGTACCTCAAATAGCTCTGCCAGCTTCTCCATATGTTCCTTCGGATAAAAGTCCCGCCCTGCCTCTTCGTAATGGATGTAGGTACTGCGGTCGATGCCCGCATAGTCCGCCGCATCACGCTGACGAAGTCCTTTTTGATAACGATACCACCGCAGCTTGTCCGCAATTTCCGTGATCTCGGATGCGTCCGAAAACCGCAGATTGAGCTTCTCGGCATCCAAAAACTTATGTGGAAGGACGACCGGGAACTTGAGAATTTGAAGCGGCGCAACTTTTAACGTACCTGCAACATTCGCAGCCAATACATAGCTGCGGACTTTCAGGCGGCAGAACATAGACCATTTTGCCCCAAAAGGTTCATGGTTTTCCACCTGAACCGCCATTTGTTCCGCTGCGATAGTATAGCATTTTCTATTCAAATACAGTTAATTTATCTCAAAACAATTATGTGAAATTTATTCTTATTTTAAAGTGAAAGGAGTAAATCAAATGTCCAAATATGGAAGCAGTATTTATAAACGAAAAGACGGCAGATGGGAAGGTCGTTATGTTGTAGGATACAAAAATAATCGTTCGATTTATAAATCAGTTTATGCAAAAAGCGTAAATGAATTAGAACAAAAAATGCAATGTGTTTTAGTCAATAATATAGACAAACCTATTACATTTATAGAACTGATTTATTCTTGGCTATGCTATGGTAAAATTAAAAATTAAAAATCGATTCATGATAAATACAATTACATCATTGATAAACATATAAAAAACGAAATCGGCGAAACACGACTAAAAGATCTTTCATCTGTTCAAGTCAATCAATTTTTAAATAACAAATTAAAACATTATTCCTCGTCATATGTTAAAACAATGGCAATAATTATTAAGTCTGCAATTGATTATGGGCATAAGGAACAGTTGGCTGAGTTGTCTAATATTCAAGTGAATATGCCCTTTTCACCTAATAAAGAAGTCATTATTTTAGAACTTGATGAGCAACGACAATTAGGAACATACATCAAATATAACCAAAGTCTTACGGCATTAGGGGGAATGTTATCTCTTTATGCCGAACTAAGAATCGGTGAAGTGTGTGCTTCGAAATGGAATAATATTGATTTTAAAAATCATGTTATCACATTAGATTCCACTATTATCCGTATTAAAAATAAAAATAATAAATGGATATATAAAATCGGGCCACCTAAAACCACGCATTCAAAACGAGATATTCCGATTACAGATAATCTTATCAGTTGCTAACAGCAGAATTTAGCAATAAAAAATCGCCATATATTGTTTCGAGTCAAGAAAGTTTTTTAAATATAAGAACTTTTGAATATAGGTATCACAAGTTATTGAAAGATGCAGATTTGTATCCACATCATTTTCATACATTCAGACATACTTTTGCAACACGATGCATTGAAAGCGGAGTCGATATCAAGACACTTAGTGAAATATTAGGTCACTCAAGCGTTTCCTTTACCTTGAACGCTTATGTGCATCCGTCTTTTCAAGAAAAATGTATTCAAATGGAAAAATTGAATAATCTGACGGGATAATATTCTCGTCATCATGGTCAAAATAAGTGAGCAATTTGTTTATATAAACAGATTGCTCACTTTTTTCGTAGATGTAATAGTTCTACGAAAATTTCAAATAGTACGCTGATGGCATATAGAATTACGGAAACTGTTAATGTAATATTATTATGATTGGATATTGACATTATGTGAATAAGCAAAACTCAATAAATTCACATTACTATATAGCATATCTATTTTCGTTTGAAAGGAGAAATAATTATGGATGAAAAAGAAGTACACTTAAGATTATAACACATATATATTATAACCAAAAAAACAACAAAAATAAAACCAATGGAGGAAAAAATGAAAAACTCAGTATGGAAAAAGGTTCTTTGTACTGTTTTAGCTGTTGTTCTTGCTGCAGGCGTTTCCGCTGGTACTGCAACAGTTGTAACTAATCAAAGAGCAAAAAGTGTCAGCGGTACACACGCAAAATCCGCTTATGATTTAGCTGTTGATAATGGCTATGACGGCACTATGGAACAATGGCTTGCATCTCTTGTTGGTGAAGCAGGAGAAAACGGCAAATCCGCTTATGATTTGGCTGTTGATAATGGCTACAAGGGTGATACAACCAAATGGTTAAAAACACTTATCGGTGCTAATGGTACAAATGGTACTAATGGCAAATCAGCTTATGAGCTTGCAGTTGCCAATGGTTATAAAGGCACTGAACAAGAATGGATTAACAATCTCATGGATAAATCCGGCATAACAGTTAAAAACGGCAAAGATGGCACTAATGGCAAGAACGGTAAAGACGGTACAAATGGCAAGGATGGTGCTAACGGCTTGAACGGTCAATCTGCATATGAACTTGCTGTTGCCAACGGATATAAAGGTTCTCTTACCAATTGGTTGCTCTCGCTCTCAGGTACAAAAGGAACAGACGGTAAAGACGGCAAATCCGCTTATCAAATTGCAGTTGACAATGGCTACACAGGCACTGAAGCAGAATGGATTTCATCTATTCTTGATAAAACAGGAAAAGATGGTAAAGATGGTAAAAACGGTGAATCCGCTTATGAAGTTGCTGTTAGAAACGGTTATACCGGAACAGAGGCACAATGGCTCGCATCTCTTGTTGGCGAAGCCGGAGAAGCAGGACAAAATGGTTCTAACGGTAAATCTGCGTATGAACTTGCTTTAGATAACGGTTTTAGCGGTTCGCTTCAAGACTGGTTGCAATCACTTGTCGGAGCTAAGGGTGCTGATGGCGTCAATGGTACAAACGGTGTTGACGGAAAAGACGGCGTCAATGGTGCTGATGGTAAATCAGCATATGAAATTGCTGTTGACAATGGATATATCGGAACTATTCAAGAATGGCTTGGTTCTTTAGTTGGCGCTAAGGGTGAAACCGGAGCAAAAGGTGACAAGGGTGATAAAGGTTCCGATGGTAAAAGCGGTAAGTCTGCTTATGAAATTGCAGTCGATAAAGGTTTTACCGGAACGGAAACTCAATGGCTTGCAACTCTTGTTGGTAAAAATGGTAAAGACGGTGTAAATGGTACTGACGGTAAAAACGGAACTAACGGTAAATCTGCATATGAACTTGCTGTGGATCACGGATATACCGGTACTGAAGAAGAATGGCTCGAATCTCTTAAAGGTACAGGAACCGGAACAGGAACTAACGGCAAAGACGGTAAAGATGGCAAGTCCGCTTACCAAATTGCAGTTGATAACGGATATCAAGGCACAGCTTCAGAATGGCTTGAATCTTTGAAAGGTACAGCGGGAAGCAATGGTAAATCAGCTTACGAGATTGCTGTTGATAATGGCTTTGAGGGAACAGAAACCGAGTGGCTTGCTTCTCTTGCCGGCAAAACCGGTGCTTATGGTAAAGACGGCAAATCCGCATATGAACTTGCAAAAGATAATGGTTTTACAGGTTCCCTTTCTGAATGGCTTGATTCTTTAATCGGTCAGGATGGTAAAGACGGAGTTGATGGTAAAGACGGTAAGAACGGTCTGTCGGCATATGAACTTGCTGTTCAAAATGGATATGAAGGTTCATTAACCGAATGGCTTGCTTATCTTATCGGTAAAAACGGAGCAGATGGTAAATCTGCATATCAGCTTGCAGTTGATAATGGTTATGTCGGCACACTTCAAGAATGGCTTGCAACATTAGTCGGTGCAGTTGGTGAAGACGGTAAGTCTGCATACGAAATTGCTGTTGAACATGGTTATCAAGGTTCTGAAAGCGATTGGTTAAAATCTCTTTCGGGCAAAGATGGTAAGTCCGCATATCAAATTGCTGTAGAGTATGGCTATACCGGCACTGAAGAAGAATGGCTTGCTTCTCTTCATGGCAAGGATGGTAAAAATGGAACAAATGGCAAAGACGGTGCTAACGGTACCAATGGTGTAGGCGTCAAGAATGCCTATGTTAATTCAGACAAACATCTCATTCTCGTATTGGATAACGGCAACGAGATTGATGCAGGATATGTTGGCGTTAAAGATACAACAGAGCCTTCAACTACATATACAGTTGTATTCAAAAATCATGACGGCTCTGTGCTTAAAACTGAAACAGTTGCTGCCGGTAAATCCGCAACCGCTCCTGCTGCTCCTGACAGAGAAGGTTATGTTTTCTCTAAATGGGATAAGACATTCACAAATGTAACAAGCAATATGATTGTTACTGCGCAATATACCAAGATTACAAATCCGACATTTGTTGTTGGTAATGTTTCTGCAAGTGCAGGACAGACAGTTACTGTGCCTGTATCTATTGTCAATAATCCGGGCTTATTGGGTATTGGATTAAAAGTCACTTATGACGATAGTGCATTAACTCTTAAAAAGGGTGCAACAGGTTCTGCTGTAAGTGAAGTTCTTACATTTACTCCACCGAAAAATCTTGTAAGCGGATGCAAATTCGGCTGGGATGGTCTTGAAATTTCACAGGACCAAACAAAAGACGGTCAGGTATTGCTCCTTACATTCGAAGTTAAGTCAAATGCTTCTGCAAAAACATATCCTGTTTCTATCACATACAATGCAAACGATGTATTTGATAATGATATGAACTCTATTTCAGTTGATGTTAAAAATGGTGGTGTCACCGTTAAATAATATTTATGAAAGGATGAGAAACTATGGCAAAAACTAAAAAGTTGTTGTCGGTATTTTTGGCATTGCTGATGATGTTAACTGTATTTCCTGCATCAATGATTGCAAGTGCCGCTAATGCTGCAACTGTTACAGTTGAAAGTGTTAATGCTGTTCCGGGTTCTAATGTTGAAGTAAACATCAATGTTAAAAACAATCCGGGCATCCTGGCTGCAAACTTTACTGTGACTTATGACAAAGGGTTGACTTTGATCGACTCAAAATCCGGAGATGCATTTAGTGCTCTGTCAATGACTAAACCGGAAAACTACAATTCGCCGTGTAAATTTGGATGGGATGCTCTTGAAATTGCCGATGAAGATATCAAAGACGGAACTATCTTGACTTTGACATTTTCAGTAGATAAGGGCGTAAGTGCAAATTCAAAGCTCAATGTAAAGCTTTCTTATCAAAACGGAAATATCATTGATTCAGATTTGAACGATATTCCGGTTACAATCAATAATGGCAGTGTTACTATTATCGATTACATTCCCGGCGATATCAACGGTGACGGAACTATTGATCTTAAGGATGTCACTTTAGTAAGAAGATTAGTTACCGGTTATAGTGTTACAGCTAATAAGTTGGCTGCAGATGTAAATGGTGACGGCGAAATTACAATGAAAGATGTCGTTTTAATCAGACGATATGTTGTAGATGCCGAAGGCTATGGTGTTACATTAGTTCCGGGAGGAAGTAATGTTCATACTCACACAATGACTGCAACAGCTGCTAAAGCGGCTACTTGTACTGAAAATGGTAATATTGCATATTGGTACTGTTCATCTTGTAAAAAGTATTTCACAGATAAAGATGGCAATAATGTAGTATCACAGGCGGATACTGTTATAAAAGCAAAAGGACATACTATAGTTATCGATGCAGCCGTAGATCCTACTTATGAGAAGACCGGCTTAACTGAGGGTTCTCATTGCTCAACTTGCAAAACTGTTCTTAAAAAACAAGAAGTCATTCCTAAACTTCAAAAAACAGAGTATTCCATCACTTATCACATTAGTAACGGAGATGAATACTTAGCTCAACAGACAATTCAAAATGACAATCCTGCTACATATACAAGTGAACAAGGCGTTTCTAAATTTGCAAATCCGTCTGTTCCAGGTTATCAATTCCTCGGATGGTATGACTTGCCATCAGGTGATGCAGCTGAAAACATTAAGTCAATTCCTGCAGGAACTACAGGCAATATTGATTTGTATGCAAGATGGGAGAAGCTTACTTATAAAGTAAATTTCTCATCTGAATTAATTCCGGTTGCTTCAGAAACCTATACCGTAGATGAAGAACATGTTCTTCCATCTCCAAAACTTGATGGTTATATTTTCTCTGGTTGGTCCGATGATAATGGTAATGTAATCAAAAACATACCTGCCGGTACAGTAGGTGCAAAAACATATACTGCCAACTGGATAAGTGAGAGAAATCAAGCATGGACCTATAAAGACTATGGAACTCCATTAATGTACGAAGACAGCGATACGAATACAATTCTCTTTGTATATAATATCGGTGAAATCAGAAATGTACCGCTTTCAGTTGTTCATGATTTTGGTAAAATAAATTCTAATGGCGTTACTAAAACACATACAGAAACATTTAAGAAATCTATAAGTCAAGACTGTATGGATAAATACACCAATACAGTTAAGAAAGCTACTACTGATTCATATTCATGGACACTTGCAAAAGAATGGTCTGACTCAACAACTGTAAATGAAAGTTGGGCAAAGGAAAATTCGGTTACACAAGAACAAATCAATAGTTATTATAAGAATCAAAGCAACAATTGGTATGTAAGTAGCGGATCGAGCGGTTCGGATTCAATCACACAAAGTGATTCAAGTTCAAGTTCGGCTATGCTTTCATCAGTAAGAAATAAGAAAACTGACGACAAGCATTCAACGAGTACAGAAACCAATGTTTCAGCTAATCTTGATATAAAGAACACTACAACTATCGGAGCAAAAGTCCCTGTCGATTTTGTAAGCATATCTGCTGAAAACAAGACAGAAATAGGCCTTGGATTAAGTGCTTCAAGAACAGATAAGGAATCCTCTTCTTCTCGTGTTCAAACGGACAATACCGATTCGGCAAGTTATAATTCTTCAAAATCATCATCAACAACTAAAAATTCCACAGCAAGCTGGAATAATGAATCCGGTTATGGTGGTAGTTCTGAAGTAGGACAAAGTTCTACCGCATCAAAAGCTATCTCTGAAAAGATCAGTCAAGAATATAATATCGGTAAGAGTTATATCAATACTGATTCTCAAAGCAGCACTCAGGGCACTCAAGCTTCTGAATCAAAGTCAGATGAGTATTCATCTGCCGTTACCTACTCTACCGCTACCGGTGAAGAAGTAACCGAAACCTATACAACCCAAAATACAATGTCTGGTTATCATCGTTGGATAATGGCTGGTACAGCTCATGTATTTGCAATTGTAGGTTATGATATTGCTTCTAAATCTTATTTCACAAATACATATAGTGTTATGGATGATAAGATGTATGAGTATGAAGATTATTCATACCAAACTGCATCTTATGATGACAACGAAAGCTCGTTGATTCAATTTGATATTCCTATGGATATCACAAAATATGTTGCAAACCGTGTTTGCGAAAGTGACGGACTTGAAGTATCTAAATCCGGCATTATTACAAATTACACAGGAACAGATGATTATGTTGTTATTCCTGAATACAAAGTAATCGATAATAAAGACGGTACAAACAGTGTTATTAAGGTTACAGGTATCAGTGCTTCAGCTTTTGCCGGTAAAAATATAACCGGTGTTGAACTCTCTGATTATATTACCGAAATTCCTGCTAATGCATTTAAGAATTGTACGGCTCTTAAATTTGTTAATGCTGCCGGTATAAAGAAAATCGGAAGCAATGCTTTCGCAGGTTGCACAAGTATGGAAGAATTAACCATTGGTGCAAATATCACAAGTCTTGGAACCAACATTGTAAGCAACAAGACTTTGTTGACAGTTTCTGCAGCTAATAAGAGTATAGTTGAAGCAGCGGTAAATTCGGGTGCAAAAGAAGTTTATCTAAGAGTTACTGATAAATGTACCAATTTGAACAACTCTACTCTCACAATTCCAAACACAATGGAGACATTTACAATCAATGGCTTTGGCAAAACTTATAACAATTTAAGGATTGTTTCTAATGCCAAGAAGACAATCATAAACAGAATGAATTTTGTTTGTGATGGTCAAACTCCATTGACGATTTCTTCGCCTAATGTTGAATTGCATGAAACAACAATTAAATCACCGGGCATTTGTCTTGCACTTACTGCAGATAAGACAAATTTAGCTCTTAGAGGCGAATGTGAATTAACCGCTTCTACCGGTAATTCCATGCTTTGCAAACAGATCTCATTGAGTCAAATTGATCCGGCTTTAGCTACTTCTTTGAAGGTTAATGGCAATCTTTTAATTGCTACATCCGAAAAGGATATTCTTTCAGGTAAGAACTTATTGAAAGTTACAGGAAAGATTGTCGGTATTACTGTAGATGAATTCAACAAATATCTTAAGGGCGTATTTACGGTATCGTTTAATGCTAACGAAGGTGTTGTAAACGAGTCAAGTAAGACAGTTGTTTATGGTTCAACCTACGGTTCATTACCAACTCCGACAAGAGATTATTATACCTTCGATGGTTGGTATACTGCAAAGACCGGCGGAAACAAGATTACTGAGTCATCTGTGTTTAATTCAGCAGAAAATGTAACTTTATATGCTCATTGGACGAAAAATCCTACTTCTGATTGGGTACTTGAGTCTACACTTCCTAAAGGTGCAAGCGTTGTAGATCAAAAATGGACATATGATCTTACATCTAAAACTTCTTCAAGTTCGTCAAGTATGTCCGGTTGGACTAAGTACGATACTAAGAGAACCGGTTGGGGCGGTACTCAAGGTCCTGTATATTCAAATCCAAGCAATGGTGCAAGAAATGTTTGGAGTGAACAGTATGAGACGAGCAGAACACATCACTATGTATATTATCATTATGCAAACTCAGCTTTCACAAGTTTTAGTTATGCACAGAGCAATACATATCGTAATTATAGAGAGTATGATGTCACATCTGCTTTGACATACCACAAGGACTACAGCGGACATGCAGGATATAGATATTATCATAATGGCACAAATTATTATATTGTTTGGCTGTCCAGAGAATATGATGATGTTTCATACGGCACACGCTGGTATTATCAAGAGCCGGTATATACTTATTACTACAAGAAAACTGAAGCTAAAGAATCATCAACAGAAGTAAAAGCTTCCGATTCTATCAGTAATGTTAAAAAGTATGTTAAGTATATAAACAAGTAAATCAATAGTATAGGCTGGAGCAGCGATGCTCCAGCCTTTTTTCATTTGAAAGCTTTTTCCCCTGTCAATAGTTCGCTTTTTGGGACAATTGCTCTTTATTTGTTGATATTATGCTTTTTCTACGATATAATTAAAATTGTAATATTATAAGGGTTATCATACTGTTACAGCAGAAATTGATGAATTTGTTGCATTTGTCAGAAAGGGTGCAGAGATTATAGAATGCTTTGCGTGAGGAAAAATTATGACAACTAAGGAATACTTACAGCAGATAGATGATGTAATCACAAACGGGAAATATAAAGATAGTTGGGAGTCTTTATCCAATCATAAAACGCCGGACTGGTATCATAACGGCAAGCTCGGAATCTTTATTCACTGGGGTATTTATAGTGTTCCTGCCTACGGCAGTGAGTGGTATTCAAGAGCAATGTATGATAAAAACTGCCGTGAATTTGAATATCACAGAGAAACCTATGGTACGCAGGATAAATTCGGTTATAAGGATTTTATCCCTATGTTCAAGGCTGAAAAATTTAATGCAGATAAATGGGCAGCACTTTTCAAGGAAAGCGGTGCAAAATTCGTTATGCCTGTGTGTGAGCATCATGACGGATTTGTAATGTATGATACGCAATTTAACCGCTGGAATGCCACAACAATGGGGCCGTGCCGAGATATTACGGGCGAGATAAAGAAAGCGTGTGAGAATAATGGCTTGACCTTCTGTGCATCAACACACAGAGCCGAGCATTATTTCTTTATGAATATGGGCAGAACATTTGACAGTGATGTAAATGATGAAAAGTACAGAGATTTTTACGGACCCGCTGTTTATTGCCCTGAATGGGACAGCCATACAATACACAAAACGACAGCAGATACTTATTCCATCGGTGCAAGTAAAGAATGGCTTGAGGACTGGCTTGTGCGCACCTGTGAATTGATTGATAAATATCAGCCGAAAATTCTTTATTTTGACTGGTGGATTCACAACCATTCCTTTAAGCCGTTTCTTAAAAAGCTGTGTGCTTATTACTACAACAGAGCAGAGGAGTGGGGCGAAGAGGTTACCATCAACTATAAGCATGAGGCATTTCCACCTACTGTGGCAACCTTTGATGTTGAGCGCGGCGCTTTAACAGATATATCCCCTATTCCTTGGCAAACCGATACTGCGATAGGCAAACGCTCGTGGGGATATACAAAAAACAACGAATTCAAATCAGCAAGGCACATTATTACTGATTTAATAGATATTGTAAGCAAAAATGGAATGTTACTTTTGAATGTAGGCCCAAAAGCCGACGGTACAATTACAGATGAAGAAACTGCTGTACTGAAACAATTAGGCGCTTGGCTTAAACTAAACGGTGAAGGAATTTACAACACAACATTTTGGAAAACCTTTGGCGAAGGAAAAGTCAATAACAAAGCGGGATTTTTCCAAGATTCAAGTGAAAAGAAATTTACAAATAAAGATTTTCGATTTACATATAAAAACGGGTATATCTACGCATTTCAAATGCGCCCTAACGGTAAGGACGCTGTAATAAAAACACTTAAAAAGAAAAACGGACCTGATTTTATAATTAAAAATATTACACTTCTTTCAACCGGCGAAAAACTCGAATTTGAAAGAAGCGATACTAAATTAACAGTTAAAGCAAACAGCCGATTTAGCGATAACTACCCTATTTGTTTTAAAATCGAAATTGATTAGAAGCAATTTATGGAATATAGTTTTGATATAAATTCTGAAACCGAAAAATTTGAACTGTATTATTTAAAATGTATATTTGCTGGCAGAGCACACAAGGGCTTTTATATTGTTTATCCATCAAAAATGCAAAGGTAGCCATCAAAAAACTAAAGCGTTCTGTAATAAACAGATCGCTTTTTTACTTGCAATTCATATTAGGTCAAGTTAACATAACTTTAATTGGTTTTTCGTAGAACTATTACATCTACACATACTTATTTACAATAGTATAATATCACATTTTTATCTATAGGTCAACTAATATAAATGTTTAGTTTTTTCTATTCAAATACAGTTAATTTATCTCAAAACAATTATGTGAAATTTATTCTTATTTTAAAGTGAAAGGAGTAAATCAAATGTCCAAATATGGAAGCAGTATTTATAAACGAAAAGACGGCAGATGGGAAGGTCGTTATGTTGTTGGTTGCAAGCTGATTTCTGACCATAGCCCAGTTCTGAACCTTGCTGCCGTTCCATTTTTTTGTAAAGCTCCGTAATTCTGAGATAGAGCAATTTTAGCAATGCATTTTCATTTGGAAATGCACCTTTTTTGGTAACCTTTCTGAAGCTTGAATTGATGCTTTCAACAGCATTGGTGGTGTACATAACTTTTCTTACTGCACTGCCGTAAGCGAAAAGCTGCTCTACATCCTTGAAAATTGCTTTTGCACCTTCCTCAAGTCCTGATACACCATCCATACTGATAAACAGCACATCTTCTACGCCTCTTGTTTTCAGTTCGTCAAATATCTGCATCCACGTATGTTTACTTTCGCTTTCATTAAGCCATAAGCCTAAAATGTCCTTTTCTCCGTCTGTATCATAGCCTAATATCGTATATACTGCGTAATTCTTGCTTTCATACTCTTTTCTGATTGTGACATACATACAGTCAACGAATAAAAACGTGTAAATCCTTTTCAGAGGTCTGTTCTGCCAGTCACCCAGCTCATCTAAAACGCAATCCGTAATTTGTGATATCGTTTCGTGAGAGATTTCAAAGCCATAGATATCCTCTATCGTTTCGACAATATCCCGTTGGCTCATTCCTTTTTTGTTCTTTCTTTCATTGTAGCACACTCTTTTAAAAATTCAAAAAAGTGTGCAAGTTTTTTCTAACTTACACACTTTATTTTACAATCTCACAGAGTGAAACTTTCCGGACATGATGAGGCTCGCCTCATCATATCCGAATACATCAACTTCTACAACAATTACCGTATTCAAACTAAAACAAAACTGACTCCGCTTGAAAAACGAAATCAGTTTGTTGCTTAAAATTTAATTACTTTACCTTAGGCTTTCTTTTTTGTACTATCTGCACAATCTGGGGCAGTTCAGTTTTCTATCGAGCTTTTAGTAATTAGTATTTTTCAATTTGGATTTGATCTATTCTATAATCAATATAATCTTGAGCTATCTCCTCTCTTAATGACCATATTTTTTTATATAACTTTGAATTTTCCTTGCCTCCATCCTCCCATTCTTTATAAATCGACTTATATTTTTCATATTTTTCATTTATAGCTTTATTATCACTACTGAAACTTTGACGCATAATCTGTTTTTGTATATGGTATTGGTATTTGACAGAGGTAGTCATTTCTAAATGCTCTTTAATCAGAGCATCGCAAAAGGCATTGTTTTCTTCATTATCCGGCAAATTTAATTTTTCATATTGTGTAGTTATATATTCGATTTCCTTATTTTCTTCCGACTCGCTTAGTGAAAAGCTATCAGCCTCTGCCAATTGAACAATCGCCTTTTGCTCAATAGCCTTTTCAAGCGGTTTATTTGTATGGCTTGAATATTGAATTAAGCACAGTTCTTTGTTTGTAATATCAACATCATTAACGGCAGCAACAACTTTTCTGTCTGAATTCAAATACTCATAGCGAATACTTTCAAGCGTATACTTATCCGATGAATTATTGTGAACTATGAAATAAACGCCTAAAATAATACTAACAAAGCAAAGCAGAACAAGTACTACAATTATTATTTTTCTCTTCATTGATAAATGCCCTCCACGATCTAGTAAGAAACAACTGTTATGGTTGCCTGGTCAACACTTTGATTTTCGTTCCAAACAGTTTTTACAATATAATTATCGCCAATACTTTCAAAATTTTTTGCACGTCCACAATAATGCAAATCTTTTAAATCTTGTTCTTTTATTGACGGAACTTTAAGACTTGGAAAGTAAAATGTATCATTTCCCCAGTCGTAATAATCTCTTAAACTAAAAGTTGTTAACATAGTATACTGGTTCCCAGACTTAGTTGTAGTGGATTTAACCCCTATACTTACAGAATTGGCTGCGGCATGCCAATCCAACTGTGTATTTTATTCAATTTTTGAACCGATTTTCCAAATTGTGGTAAATGTAGCTGCTATTATAACCAAATAAATAGTTGTTTATAGATTAAATAAATAGTAGGGTGCATTAAGTTTTATTCATATCGATATTCTTTTTATTTGATTTTTAATTAAAAAATTCACCTCATTTCCTAAAATTTAAATTATGATTCACATATTTTATAAATAAAAATATAAAATTGTTTGTGTTTTTTTTGTATAAAAATCCTTTATTATACTCCAATAATAACATAAGCAATAGCCGTTGGTCAATATGAATAATGACAGTGTGCTATAAACATCGGTTATTTGTTTATTTTATAGTACCCTGCTGTAAATGATAATGCGGATTTAGAGTTTCTTTCGACACCTCAGTGTAAGGTTCGCTTGTATGTTGAACTGCTGACTACCAGCAAGCTGAGCGATTACCATACAGACCTTAACAAGCAGGCAGAAACAATGTTTTCTCGGACGGTTTACCCGCTAAATAGAAAAGTCGCTGTCACAGGCGGCGGCTTTTCCTTTTCGGGAAGTATTCAAGAAGTCATACAGTTCCGTGAGTAATGGAAGAAGGCAATGATTTGAGAAAAAGAGAAGTGTAATATTCTGAAAATTTCTTGAAATTTCTGGAAAAATATGCTACAATACTTTTGTATAATTATATAGTGGGGAATTTATATCCTTTTTGCCTTAGGAATTATGGAAGGCGGACTTGTCTATGACAAACGGAAATGCGACAATCATTGTCGGCTCGGCTCGGCTGGGCAGGAGCATAGCGCCGTTTTTTCAGCGTGTCAAGTCTTATTTCATACAATTTATAACGAACCAATTGCCGGAGACAGGGCGCATTATGCCCTGGCTTCGGCTTTTTGCGTTTGCCGGAAGGATGGTGGTTTGATATTGAAGTCCTAACCACGACCGGCAAATCGATCTTTTCCGGTTAAACCTTCTGTCTTCTCCGGCGTGTCCGCTGTCGGAGAAAGTAAATAGCGGACAATTAAAAAATGGAGGAACTGTTATGAAGAAAAAACTATTTGCAATCCTACTCAGCATTGTAATGGTAGCTGGACTCCTGCCTGCCACAGCACTGGCAGCGGAACCCACAGTCTACGACATCTGGGTAGACGGCGTACAGGTCACATCTGAGAATAAGGATAATCTTTTCAGTGGAACAGTAAGTTATGACCCGACCACTCACACCTTGTCTTTGAACAATGCTACCCTTGACAACGACACCATGTCAGACTACGGTATTAAAACGACTATCCCCAGTACGTTGAAGATACGGTTGACCGGGACAAATAGTATTACCCGAACCGATCCCGGCGGAGGAGTGGGAATATACCTCAATTACAGCAATTCTGTCGAGATTACCGGCGATGGAACACTGGTGATCAACGTTATCGGGGAAAACTACGATGGAATTAGCACAGGGGCTGACGTCAAGATTTCCGATAAAGCAAGGGTCATAATAAACTCTGAAGGCGGATTGGGCATAGCCGGAAGAATGGTCGAAATTGACGGGGCAACAGTGGATTCCACCGGCTTGTATGCCGGAATCGATGCCCATAGGCTGAAGATTGTAAACGGCGCCGATGTTACGCTTAAGGCGACTCAGGACAAACGCAACGGAGCATTTATCAGGAAAGATAACGAAGGAAACGGCGGTGATATTGAGTTTGCTGCATCTAAAGTGGAAGCAACAAGCTATTATCCCGCTTTGTTTACCGAGGGCAATCTGACGGTTAACGGAGGCGAGGTAAACTGTACCTCTACTGCGGACGGTGCAATATGGGCAAAAGGCAATATTCTGATCAAAGGAGGCGCCAAAGTAACCACTGACGGTAAATTCCCGATGGGCGGTAACGGTACTTTTACCGTAGAAGAAGCAGAGATTGATGCAAAGAATACGAATGAGAATAATATCCCTGCAATTTTCGATGAAAGTGTGCCTGTGATTGCCGATGGCTATCATCTGAACTATGCAAAAGCTGTAGACTCGGAAGGAACAGAAATTGACCTGCTTTCCAGTGGTACTCAGTACTTTGCACTTTATAAAAATGTTCATTTTATCACAAAGGCTGTCTATCCGGTTTCTTTCGTTGTAACGCCGGACGGTCTGACCAATGTTGTTGTTAAAGTGAATGGTCAGGAGGTTACCGGCTCTGTCAGTTTGGAAGCAGGAACTTACCCTGTTGAAGTAACAGCCGATAACTGCAAAGCATACACCGGCAATATAACGATCACCGCCGATGCGGCAACGCATACGCAGACGGTTGCAATGACTTATTTACCTGCTGACTACACTAAGGTCGACGAAGCCATTGCCAAGGCAAATGCACTGAACAAGGACAACTACAAGGACTTCTCTGCTGTAGAAGCCGCTGTGAATGCCGTTGTCCGTGACAAGAATATTACCGAGCAGAGCGAGGTAGATGCAATGGCAAAGGCTATCGAGGATGCCATTGCTGCCCTGCAATACAAGGATGCTGATTACACAAAGGTTGATGCAG
>ENA-OPBS01001832-OPBS01001832.1-human-gut-metagenome-genome-assembly--contig:-NODE-1832-length-15836-cov-4.840441_pt1 | contig 15836 bp, 8 predicted proteins | sample MGYA00241074_ERZ501463 | MGnify/ENA primary metagenome ERZ501463 (study PRJEB25962, sample SAMEA2042578) | human gut metagenome | biome: human gut; feature: human-associated habitat; material: faeces...
TCTGCAGGAACTCGTTGTACTCCCGTAATGCCTTGAACTCCTCGACATCAGCATGCGCGTCCTCAATACGCGCATTGGTCTTGCGCGACATCCACCACTTAACAAGCTGCTTGATGCCCTCGATGCCACCGAGTGCGGTCACCAACATAATCCAATCATTCATTTCCATTTCTCCCGGTTTAACAATCGATACAAATTATAAGCACCCCCACATAAGCACAAGCAAACGCTGCCATCTCCGCCCAGAACAGCCATTTCCGGTATCTCAACATGATAACAACGGCTATCGGGAAAGCAACCGCAGGCAAGTACCACATACCGGAGAGACAAACCCAAAGAATTGTAGCTAATCCGGCTATTACTGTCCCTGCATAATGTACTTTGCTCTGAAATTCCTCCTTGAACAGCGGGGCTGTCCCGACGAACATCAGCCCACCGCAAGCAAGAAATGCCAAACATTGCAGGTTCTCCGATGAGCATTCAATCCACACCGGCATAAGCAGCATGGCAGGAACGGCCATCGCCGCCTGAAACAGCCACGCCGGGCGGTTCCGTTTCTTCAGTTGATAATAGGTGTCAGAGAGCGACCAGGGCACTCCGCACACTCTCACCGCATACATTATGTACATAGTGAGCAAAAACAGCGACATAAAACATAAGTAAATCATAAGCTATCAATTTAAAGGTTGAACACTAATTTTTCAGGATAACCGGAAGTGTAATCATACGCTCCGACCTCCTCTTTCGTAGCAAGTCCCATAACCGCGGCCAGATGTTCCTGCGTGGCATTATAGCATTCCAGGGCATACAGTTCCAGTGCGGCCAGCATCTGCAAGGCAAGAGGAATGGGGATTACATACTTCACGGCATCATACCACAGCACGGTTGTCTCCTTACCCACAGCCTGCTCGATAGTAATTGAGTTTACCAGTCCTACCCGCGTATCCTTGTCAAGCCACATCCGCTTGCCGCCAAGCGTAAAGGAATTCACGGCATCGGACCCGTCGTAAACAGCAATTTCATTGACCTTCGCGCTCTTCACACCCTCCAAAGTCGGTTCATAGGGAGGGGTTAATTCACATTCGAGAATTTCCTTTGCAGACGCTGCCGGATGGGCTTCGTAAAATGCTTCCTGTTCCGCATTCAACGGTACCCAGGCTCCATCCAGGTAATCCTCATAGGTTGTACCCACTTCATAGTTTTCGTCCAGTTCAAAATCAAGACGGACAACTTTCTCCTCTGAATAAATATGTATATATTGCATTATTGTTAAAGCCTATTTTTATTCATTATGATAAATCGGTAATTCGTTCTAATACCTGATGTAAGCGGTGCCGTATTTATTTCAGTAAATGAGCCCAGATAATCCGAAGATTTGAACATACGATACGGAGAAGAACTTTCCTGTGCTATCGCATACTTTCCGTCAGACGAAAGCCCCAAAGCAAAGCTATTGCCAATAACGGAATGCTTCAATGCCCAGGTTTTTCCGTAATCGGCGGATATACGTGCACCGGAATAAGAGTACCCTCCCTCTATAACCATATATTTCCCGTCATAGGATATGGCCAATGTACGGGCAGAGAAACTCGAATCGGTAATTTTAGTCCACGTCTTCCCATAATCCCCGGAATAATAGGCATAGTATAACTTTGATGAACTCTCCCTGTTGCAGCAACACAACATGTATTTGCCGTCACCGGAAATGGCAATCTTTGTGATAGGCCCCCTGAATATTTCACTGCTGAAAGTTTCTCCATAATCGGAAGATATAAACAGCTCATGGGTAGTATAATAGGGAGAATTTGACGCATATGCCACTACGTATCTGCCGGAATGGGACATTTCCACCCCCATGAGAGGCACGGTATTGTCTTTTAATCCATTGGAGACCCGCCATGTCTTCCCATAATCCCCGGAAAGCATCAAATCATATTTGTTATTGCTATTCTGACACACAACAGCGACCAGATTCCCCCTGCCGTTGCAGGCTATCGAGTATACGGAATAGCAATTATCAGGCTTGAAAGGTTCTGCCGTCTCCAGAAAATCCGTAGAACGCAATAATCCCACATTTGCCATATAGCACGAGCAATAGATATGCCTGCCGTCTCCGGACATGGCAATCCTCGTTCTATCGTTGCTGAAAAAGTATTCGTTTACATTAGGAAGGTCGGAAGGTTGTCTTCTGGTCCATGTCATTCCACAATCCTTGGAAATATCTATTAAGGCTCTACTGTCGGAGAATGCAATCACATACTGACCGTCCTTTATATTATTGCTTCGTCTTTTTAATACACTCATAAACCTTAGTCCCTTGTTTTTACGGATATTGAATAGGCGCCAGCGGCATAGCACCAGATACTAATCTCAAAGATATCTCCAGCGGAAACACTGATTGAAGTACCGGACATCGAAGTGAACGCGCCGGTATTGGGTATCGGCTGTGTGAATGCCGCCGATGCGACGCAGCGGATATACAAGTCATTGCCCACTGACATTCCGGAAGCAAGGCTGATGTTCGTGGCAGAACCCAAACTTGCAGTGATACTTCTCTTGGAAATTGGCAGGGAGGCCAGTGTCGTGACCGTATTCGCACCGGTGACTGTCGGGTCACCGACACCTTGCGGCCCTTGTGGTCCTTGCGCACCAGTCGCCCCTTTAGGTCCAGTAGCTCCGGTAGCACCCGTAGCGCCTTTTGCTCCGGTAGCACCCTTCAGGTTCTTGAAAGCAAAGGAAAAGGTTCTGGCCAATGCGGTACCACCGAGAGAAACGGTCACGGAGGGCGTACCGATGTTGGCGTCAACCGTAGCAGTAGCACCGGTAATACTGGCACTTGCACCTGCTGCACCCGTGGCACCAGTAGCACCGGTAGCGCCTTTTGCACCCGTATCACCTTTGTCTCCTTTATCGCCCTTTGGACCTTGTATTCCTTGTGCACCAGTGGCGCCTTTTGCACCAGCAGGACCGGTAGCACCAGTATCACCTTTTACTCCTTGCGGTCCTGTGGCACCGGTATCACCTTTCATGCCCTGTGGACCTTGTACGCCTTGAGGACCTTGCAATTGTCCTTGACTTTGCCAATCACCGTTATACCAGGCATAATATGTATAAGGCAATGCAGTTCCAACGGAATAGAAACCAGTGATGTTTGCCCCGTCAGGTACAGCAGTCTTTAAGGCATCAAGCGTATCGTAACGTCCAAGAAGGGTGAATGTATCTCCCGGCTTGCCTTTCACATAGATATCCGTCTTAACGTATTCTTTAGCGCTCTTATCCCATTGGTATACATAGTGGTCTGCACCGATGTAGGTAGGATGTTCTGCCGTATCAGTAGCATTCGCAGTAGCCGTCTCCGATTCCTGCTTGAGGGCAGCAAATTCAGTGACACGGGTACTTTCAGCATTTACGCGTCCGGTTTCGGCTGTTTGGCGGTTAGTTTCCGCACTATTACGTGTATCCTCAGCAGTGCTTCGGGCATTCTCAGCAGTAACGCGCTTACCTTCTGCTGTAGCACGACTGGTTTCAGCATTGACACGACCCGTTTCGGCTGTCTGTCGGGTTGACTCTGCGTTGGCCCGCACTGTCTCAGCATTTTTACGTTCCTCCTCGGCGCTGACACGTTTACCTTCGGCAGTTGCCCGTCCGGTCTCAGACGTCTGTCGGACCGCTTCAGCTTTGCCTCGCTCTGTCTCTGCCGTTTTCCTGAGACCTTCGGCTGTCACACGTTCCTTTTCGGCATTGATACGCGTAGTTTCAGCAGATGCGCGGGTACTTTCAGATGAAGCACGCTTTGTCTCAGCCGTTTCACGGGATTTCTCAGCTTCCTTGCGTGCGTTCTCCACTATGACACGCTCCGCTTCGGCTTTGCGCACTTCCTCAGCAGCTTCCTCAGCAGGGGCAGACAGCAACTCAAGCGGTGCCTCGACCACCGATTCTTCCATACCGGCAAGACGGAGGGCGGGCAGGCTCACGATATCGGCCAGCGAATCGACAATCTCCACATCGCCCACACCTTGGGAGCCGACAAGAAGGGCTTTCTTCACCTCCTCTACAAGCTGGTTGAACTGATTTGATTCCAATACCATAATTTTCAGAATTGATTTAAGATGGCTGGATGACGTTCAGTTGGTTAATTACCGCACGTTTCACGGCAGCTATGAGCCGCGAGTTCTTCACCACAAGTTCAAGAGCCTTGCAATACTGTTCCGGGATTTCCACCGCATCTTTCGAGTAGTAGATTTCCCGTGCCAGGTCTTCAAAGCCTATATCCAGAAGGATACTTCCGTTGTACATCATTTCATTGCCGACCGTTTCGGCTACGTCGAAGGTCTGCTTGGCGCCTTCGAATGAGGTCTGGGCCTCGATTTTCTTAAAGTTGATTTTCATACTTTCTATTTTAATTATTCTATATACTCATCCATGACAGATACCAATTCCCCAAAACCCGTTTTATCACATGCCATTCACGCCCGTTGATATTCGTCCTGGAAGAGTTCGCGAACGTACCGGAAGGAAAACTGATGGTATTCCCGTTCGGCATTATCCATATCTCATGCCCGTCAGAAGAGGACGGAAGGGATATAGTACAGTTGCCGTAAAAAAGCAGTGTGTGGTCGGTCGCCTTAATGCTGTACCTTGTAACCGAAGAGAGTATCACGTCAGTATTCCGGTATACACCTTGCGTCTTCAGCGGCCCGGCAATTTCCAGAGTCCCGGAGGACGGAGCATACATCTTCCCCACTATCACATCACCACCGAAATAGCTCTCGCCGGAAGATACGTGTATGGCCCTATTGCGCCCCGGAATGGTTGCAGAGATGGTTACCACCCCTTTGACTGTGCCCGCTTCCATAGTCTGGTAGGGCCTTATCAGGATGCTATTGGCTCCTCCGTCCGACGCTATCGCATGCAGATAGTAGCTCTTGCTGAGTTCGAATTGCGTAGTGCTATCTGTAAGGTCGGTCACGAACGCTCTCGAGTTGGTGGATATACCGTTACCATGCAGATACAGATAGTCACCTATCCGGCCGCTGGAGGCGTTTATCTTTCCGTTTACGGTGATGCCGTTCAATATGGCGTTGGCACCGGAAATATTTCCTTTCAACGTAAGATTATTGGCTGTGATATCGTTAAGCGTGGCATTGGCACCGGATATGGTACCTTTCAGGGTAAGGTTGTTCGCGGTGATATCATTCAGTGTAGCCCCCGCCCCGGTAATGTTGCCCTTCAACGTAAGGTTATTAGCAGTAATGTCGTTCAGGATGGCGTCAATACCTGAGATATTGCCTTTTAATGTCAGATTATTAGCTGTGATGCCGTTCAGCGTAGCATCCGTGCCCGTTATGCTGCCCTTTAGAGTCAGGTTGTTTGCCGTGATGTCGTTCATCGTCACACGCCCGTTTGTATCGACCACGAAACTGCCGTTGATGATGGTCTTTCCCGTAAAGTTTATCCGGTCAGCCTCGATTGTAGCATTGGATATCAGCCTGCCCGCTTCGCCTTCGGTGATGAACGCGCTGATTTGAGCACGCCTGACGATATCACCGTTGGGGTCGACCTTTTCCGCAAACATGGTGGCGATATTGCTTTCCGTCACTAAACCGGCTTTGTCGATATTGGTAATGTTACCTTTGGAATCGAAGGTTATCTTCTGCACGAACTGGTCTATACGGCTGGCCGTCTGGCTAATGGCTGAGGTGTGCTGTTCCACGGTACCCTTCAGGCTGTTTGTGGCGGTCACCATACTTTCTATCTTCTCGGCAGTCACATGAAAGCTGCCTGCATGGGCGAACAGCTTGCCGTCCAGGTCAGAGACGGACGCACTGAAGTCTGCACGAAGACCGCGGGCCGATATGTCAATAGCAGACTTATATGCTTCGGTGATTCCAGTCTCAAGGCCTACAAGACCGGACGTGAATTCAGATTTCAGACCACGGGCGGAGATGTCGATAGCAGAGGTGTATTCTTGCGTTATACGACTCTCAGTATTCGTCAGGTCCTCCGTGAACTTCGCTTCAAGGTTGCGCGCGGTAAGCAGGAATTCACTGTGATACTCTTCAAGCTTGCCTGCCGTGCTTCTGATTTCGTCAAGGTTCGCCTGAATCTTCTTGTCTGTAAGTTCAAAACGCATATTGAATTCCTCGCGCAAGTCAGCAAGAGCATCATCGGTTAGCGTAAGTGCATACAAGTACATGTCACCGGTAAAAGACATGTGGAAATCACCGGTTCCGTTCCACTTACCGGTTATCTCCATCTGTTTGAATTCAGTACTGGGATATAGGTCCTTAGAAAAGGAAATCGGGGTGTATTCCTCAAAACCTTCTTTGTTCTCGTTCTTGAAATGGAAGGCAAGAGTGCCGGGGCGCTTCACCAGATACTTGAAAGAGATAGTGAACTGCCGGGGGCGCTTGAGTTCGTCGAAGGTCTCAAAATCCGGATGGCGGTAAAAGTCTGAGTTGACCTGCTCGATATAGCTGTTCTTAAGGCGTAGCACATTCTTTGCGCGTTCGCTTACTATATCGGCGAAAGATTCCTTGTTCGCATAGAAGTTACTGTTGAAGTACAGCAGCCGACCGTCAACTCGGAAGATGCGTATGTTGCTGCTACCGGTCCAGTACTGCATGTCAGCGGCAAAAGACGCATTGTTAAGGTAATTGTTCAGGGCATTGATTTCATCACGCACGGATGAGATTTCAGACTTGATAAGTCCTTCAATGACAGTGAACATTGTCAGGATGTCCTCACCGGCCATCGTAAGGAATCGCCCTTTGATTTCTACGCCACCTTCCGGTGTGTACTTGATGTAAGTGCTCTCATCACGGGCGCCGATATAGGAAGTACCGTACACTTTCATGTAGGCATGCCCGGTGGATTTGTCAACACCGAAGGAGATTACATCTTTCCCCGTTAGGTTGAAGTCGTCAATGCCGGTGTAGAAAGTTATAGACGGGGATGTCTCGTTGGTAGACGATAGCACGATTGCGCTTTGAAGGTCTACATCTGTACGGTGGCCCAATCCTATAATGTCATCGCCCGCTTGGGGAACATCGCTGTCCTCATCGCAGATGGTCTTGGACAAATCGATGTAGTCACGTCCCACGGCCACAACCTCACGCCAATAGTAGCGATTGGAGGCATTAAGAGTGGTTCCTTCGACGATGTTGCACTCCTTTGCCTGCGCCAGCGAGCCTACACTGAACTCGTTGGCTATCGCCTCACCGTCCTGCTCGGCAAGAAAACTGCAGCGGTAGACGTCTTCCAGTTCCTCCACGCGGATGCACTTCATACCGGCATGGGTGATTATTTGTTCACCGCCTACATGGGTAGCTCTCTTGACTTGCAATTCATCAAAGACGGCCTTTATCTTCACATATAGACGGTCAACGACAGCCTGCGAGGTGCCGTCCTTGCGTACCGTGATACCGCTGCCGTTCTTGCCTATCAGCAATCCCTTCAAAAAGTTTATGATTTCTTCCGCTACGTCGCTTGCGTCCTTGCGGAGGAACATTCTCAGGGTACGCAAGGCTGAGAACACATTGAAGTTGCTTGCGGCCGTAGCGTCGTTGGTCTTGATGACATAGATGTTGCTTCCTCCCGAACCGGTGAAGGTCTGTCCCTTAAAAGTCAACTCTTCGACTTGCGTTTCAATATCGGAAATGCGGGAATAGGCGGTGCTTTCGCCAATCGTATACTGCGGGGAATCGTAAGGCTTGTCGAGGTTGATTTCAAAGCCGATGACACGGGACAAGCGCCCGTCCTTGAAGTAGGCAGGATTGACAAGGTTGATGCGCTGTCCTATGTCAAAGCTGTGATTTATTTGGTCTTTGTGTACCCAGATGGAGTTGAGCGTAGCCGTATAGGTGCCGTCGTCGATGCAGGTCTTTGCCACGTACTTCTTTGCAGTGGCAAGCAGTTCCTCTTCGGCAGCAGCCACCAGCCCAAGTTCGGTTATCTTCTCGGCATTCCAACCAGACAGTACATACTTGTCACCTTTTGAAGGGAACAACACTTCATCCGGCAAGGAACGGCCGTAGTCTTCATTCTGTACAATCTCCCAAAGTTGGGCATCAGGATTCCATGTGCCGTCGTCGTTCTTTTCGGTCAAACCAAGAGGATTAAAAGCTACGCCGAACTCCATGCCGTTGAGCTTGCCGGATTCGAACCTGATTTTGAGTTCCTGTCCTTCAAGGATGTATTCCTTCGAGAAGTTGATGCCTGAATCCTTGAACCGGTAGAAGGTAGCTTTTGTCTTTGTACCATCTTCATTATCTACCTCGCTCTCATAAAAGCTTACACCGGTGATTTCACCTACTCTTTTGGGGCAGATGTCATCAAATACAACAACGGCTTCGACAGCTTCCAAATCGGTCAAGCCCTCGTGGGCATCCACGTATGGAGTGCCTGCCGGAAGCATAAGGCGCTTCTGGACGATACCGTTGACAACAGCGGTCTGGTCTACCGGGCGATAGTTGGTAGGGATGTTTCTTGTTGAACCGAACGCATAGATTCTTGTAGCATAAGTACCCTTGCTATCACTCCGGCTCATGTCCTTGGCTTCCTTATCCAGTTCTATCTTAACAGCATCGGAGAACTCACAGCGTCCGAAGTTGATTACATGGTCCGTTACCCAACAATCACAACCCCAGTTATCAGCCATGCTGAACATAGCATCAATGAGGTTGGTATTGTCATAGGTCATCAATTTGGAGGAGTTCTCGACACTATCGTCAATGGAAAACACGAAGTCTTTTCCCTCATATTTATAACCAAGAGCTTTCAAATTGCGAAGGAATACACCCATCTGGACATCCAGTGAAGCGGTAAGGGACCAGGACGCTTCCAGTCCTCCGTACTCCGGGGTGTACTTGAATATCTTTGTTTTCCACTTGAAATAGTAAGCGTCAAAACGAAGTTCATAGGAGTAGCCTCCGTTCTTGTAGGTCGGATAGGGAATATCTACAATCTGATAGATTTTTGCCAATTTACCGCCCATGGAGGCATCGAGTACCCCACGCAGGTCAACGTAATCACCTACTTGGAAATCGACTGGGGACAGAGTATTAAAAGGTAGTACGACATAGTCCTCTTTCATTAAAGAGAACTTGCCTTTTGCACCGGGATTGATACCAGTTGAAAAGCGGGTATTGCCTTGTATGTCCTTAATATCTATCATGTAAACAAAGGTCGGACATAAAAAAAAGAAGCCCTAAAAATTAGAGCTTCCATACACGACAATGAATTTAATGTCGTAAATTTCTAGCCTACAACACGGTTAGATGGATTATACTCACAGAATTTGGCTGATATTTTCCCAAATGTCCGGTCTAAGCTTTGGGCATAAGAAACGCTCTTTCCTAAATATAGCAAATGATAAATATCACTACTGTTCTCAGGAATCTGAATATCAATTTTACCTTTGTAAAGTTCTTCATAAAAAGCTGTTTTCTTTGCCTGATAATCGGCAGGAGAATCACCTTCTACTGTAAAAACAAGAGTTAACTCACGCTCATCAAGCTTGGGGTTATCCATAAGAACTTGTTTCCCATGTTCCAAGCGTGATTTATTCTCTATAAACTCTTTCAGAGGTACCGGTGCTCCCAGTACATCAAGAAAGTTATCTCCCATTCTAACACCCCACTCTTTTAGGGCTTCTCTTCCGTTTATTATTAATTCTGCCATAACTATTATAGATTCTTTATATCCTGCTTGATATCATTTGTATTATCGAGTATTCGCGGACTATTCTTGGCAAGAATAACAGAGTTTTCAAGTATATCTCTACGGTCCATGTTACCTTCTACTTGGAATGTTCTCATTTCATCTACGATTCTTTCCATATTGGAGACTTTATCGGTCAATGCCTTTATGTCCTCTGTCGGGAAAACAATATGTACCTGCGACTGATAGCCGCTCGCTATTGTCTCTTTGGCTCTATCTGCGAAATTAGGAGTTCCAGATAACAAAGCTGGGACATCCCCACTTCTAAGATTGAGCAATGAAAGTTTGCCATTGATGGATGAAAGTAAACCGGTCTGTTGAATGGACTGGTTCTTTATTTCTTCCCCGGCAACCTGCAAAGCTGTAAAACGTCCGTTAAGTTCTTCGCCGGTATCTTGTGACATGGCTTCAAAACCCTTGCTACTCGCCTGCTGTAAAAACATGGTTCCAAAGAACTGGTTGATGGCATCAACTTCTTTCTTCATGTCGTCAACCATCGTCTGTTTCATGGAGTCGAGGAGCTGCTTTTCTTCGGAAGTCAGGTCGTCATCTCCCATGGCCTTTTTCCACTCATTGTACCACTTCTGCATCTGCGGTTTGAAGTTCTCCACATACATGGCCTTAATCAAAGCCTTGCGCATGTATTCGCTCATGTCATCGGAAATATCCTCCGCTGTGGCCTCTATATCGTACAAGGAATTCAGAATACCATCAGAGAACGACTCCCATTCCTGCTCAGCTTCATTACGGGCGTTCTCCGCTTCCTGGGCGGCTTCTTCCGCACGGTTGATGGCTCCCGTATCAAGAGTGGGGAAAAGCTTGTTAGCCGCATCCACAATGTCGACACCGGCTTTCTGAATTTCGGCTATCATCTCGTCCAGAGTCTTGCGCTCGGCCGTATCAATGGCACCGTCTTTCATAAATTCGGTATATTTGTCATACCAGGCCTGAATCTGAGGCTGGAGCTGGGCAGTAAACATGGAATCCACCAAGGCATTGCGCATATATTGATAGATATTGTCGGCTATGTCCTCGGCGGTAGCTTCTGCGTCATAGAGCACACTCTTGATACTGTCGGAGAAAGAGTTGAACGCTTTCCTTACCTCCTCTCCAGAGTCTTTCCACGCGTCACTGATTTCCCCGGCAGCATCGGCGACCTCCTTGCTCAACCCGTCAATGTCATTCTTGATGTTTGTACGCTCTTCATCGGTTACAAGTCCATCCTCTGAGTATTCCTTCCATTTTTCCCAGATGGCCTTGATACGCGGTTCGTACTGTTCAAGGTACATTGCCTCAATAAGCTCTTTCCGCATGGAATCGGAGATATTCTTGGCAACAGTCTCAGCAGTAACTTCCGTATCATACAAGGAACTTAATATTCCATCGGAGAATGATTTGAATTCCTCCTCAAGTTCTTTCTTTAGGTTGCTCTCAGTAATGCCAAGAGTATCACTCAGAATATCCTTAGCGGCCGTAATGTCGTTAGCCAACTTCTCCGCTTCGTTTCTTAACGCATCCTTTTCAGTGCCGGTTATGTCACCGTCAGACATGGCTTCCTGAACCTTCTTGTATAACTCCTCTATCTGCGGTTGGAAGCTATCGGTGAACATCTTATCAACCATCTGCTGACGGATGTACTCAAAGATGTTATCTGTCACATCCTCGGCAGTGGCTTCGACGGAGGACATGGCAGACTTGACGCTATCAACAAACGACTGCAAGTCTTCGGCGTTCTTCAGCTTGTCAGCAAACAAACTATTAACGTCCTCTACGCCCTTCATCATCTGCTCAATGTATTGGTCAATCCGAGAGCCGAGTTGTACCATGTCACTCTCGGACAATCCGTCTTTGGAAAGCCCTTCAAAGGTCTTGTACAACTCTTCCATCTTGCTCTTGTACTCCTTTTCATACAGAGCGTTAATCATTGCCTGACGGAAGTAATCATAGATATTATCAGAAACATCCTTGGCCGTCACATCAAGGGAAGTAAGAGAACTCTGCATACTACCGATGAAATCCTCATAGTTATCCGTGCTACTGTCGGTATCCTCTTTGGTCCATCCGAAAATTTCCGCAAGCTTGTCACGTTCGGCAAGTGCGGAACCGGCAATTGCGTCATACTGCTTCCGAAGAGCCTCCATCTCCTCCTTCGTAATGCCTCCTTGGTCTTTATTGGCCTGGGCAAAGGCATCGTACCACGTTTGAAGGTCCTCGGTAAATTTGTTGCCTACCATTGTGGTAAGCACGGCACGCTGCATATATCCGCTGAAACTGTCAGAAAAGTCTTTCGCGGAACTGCCCATATCCATGAGGGTATCCACAAAACTGTCGAAAACGCTATCGAACGTTGTCTGTGTCAGTTGTTCACTAATCTGGTTCTGAATATCCTCAATCCTTTCCTCTCCATCTATAATGCCGTTCAAATATTCTTGCACGTCACCGTCCATCTTCGCCCAGAAGGCAGGAGCTTCGGATTTAAGTTTCTCCAATTGCTCAACAGTGAGGTCAAACAGTCCGGTCATTCTTCCGGTCCCGACAAACTCTTTGGCGGCATTGACTGACATGTCGAGTGCGTCGGCAATGTCCTGCCAGTCGCTTGACGAGGTGTTCTTTGCCATCCGCTTGCCAATGGAATGGGAACCTGCGGATGCACCGGAATTAAGACGTTCTTTTCCCAGTAGGCGATATGCCTCAATTTGCTTTTCAACAAGGCCAAGCGCCTCTTCTCCTACCTTGTCTGCCTCCATGCCGTAGGAAATGCTGATGTATTCCTGCTTCTTGTCTATCAGTTCATCCCATATCTCATTGAGCCTGGTGTACTCCTCAACCATCTCGTTATAGTGGGAATAATCGGCACCGAACATCCCGTCCAATGCGGACACTACAGAGGAAATTCCAGAAACCGCACTCATTGCGCCTCCGACAATATCACCCGACATGATTTGCCCGACCCCGGATGCCGTTTGTCCTAAGCCGCCAAGCGCATCAATGGCACTTGTTATCTTACTGTCGTCAAATCCGAATATGTCGGCGATACTTGAGCCAAACTCATTCAATGCAGGGGCAAAAGACGTCACAGTATTTCCTATATCGGTGATTCCTTGACCGATTTTCTTGGAATCGTTGCCACCCTTTTTTATGGCTTCTATCCCTTTCTCCAAGTCAGAGACGAAAGCCTGCCACGGTGATTTGCCTTTCAGCTCATCCTTTAGCCCTCTGATTGCATCTGTTACGTCCTTTATGGAGATTTCACCCTTTTCTATCTTTTCAATGTCCTTATCAGTGAATCCGAGCGCTTTCAATTCGTCAAGTGTAACATTCGTTCCGTCACTTTCCTTTGTACCAGACATGTACTTGACAAGTGTTTCATACTTATCAATGATGGACTGAATAGCGGAAACGGACTTATTGCTGGCATCTTCAAAGAGGTCTGCCATCGCCTTTGTGGAGTGACCGAACTGTTCATCAAGCTGTTCAAGAGCCTTGTTCTTTTGGGCTACCTTGGAAGCGTACTCCGGGCTGTCGGTTTGCAGTTTGGCTATCTCGTCATTGTATTTCTGTACAAGGTTCTTGCGCTTCTCCTGATAGTTTCCGTACTCAATGAAGTATTCCTGCCATGCTTTACGTTCGGATTCCAACTTCTCTTTACTGGCATCTTTAACCCCTTTCCCGTATGACTTGTAAGCGTTTTCTTCCCAAGCGGACAAATCAGATTCCTGCTCATCGGTCAGTTTTCCATTTTGGGCCTTTTCCCACTCTTTGCGCTGCTTGTCTATCGCATCGAGTTCTTTCTGATAGTCTAAGTCAATCTGAGCCAGCTTCTTCTCAGTACCATCCTCCATGAGGTTGATTTCATCCTGCTGGTTTTTCCGACGAATGGAAAGAAGTTGTTCGGCAAGTTGTTCTTGCTGTTTGAGTTGTTTGGCTGCTTCTTTTTGAGCTTGGCTTCCTTGCTTGGAAAACGAATCGTAAACTTTCAGTTCTTTTTCGGCTTCTTTTAGCTTTCTGACATTATCCTTGTAACTATTTACAACAGCGTCATCTATGCCTTTGAATTTTCCTGCATCCAACAATTTCTTTTGAGAAGATGCAATGGAGTTTAAAGCGGTTTCGGCTTCTTTCTTCCGGTTAGTCCAAAACTCCTTATTTTTAATAACAACTTTTTTATCATCTTTTCCTTTTTGCTTATTAGCCTCTGTTCGTATCTTTTCAATGTCAGCTACCACTTTTTTAGCGGCTTCAAGTTTGGATTTAGCATCAGATAATTGAATCTCATATTGTCCTGAATATGTACCTCTTTTAGAATCCGCAGCAATTAATGCATTAATTTTATCAACTTCTTTTTGAGCCAATACAACGCCTGTTTTAGCCCCAACAATCTCTCTTCTATCAGCCGCTTTATTGATTTGTTTTAACAAAGAAAGCTGATCCATTAATTTAATCTTCTCAATATCCATATTTTTAAAAACTTCCGGCAATATTCTCTGAAGTTTTAAATAAGCATCGGCTTTTTGGTATTGAGTAGATGTTTCATCTCTGATTACGCTAAGTAATTCATTTATCTTATTTTTCAGATTTTCAGAAGCATTTTTCATTTTCTCCATTGACTCAGCAGCAGAACGAGCCGTCTTTTCAGCATAAGTTGTATGCTCTGCCAATGTATATACAGCAACACCGAGTGAAACAACAGCCATTCCCACTGCTACATAGGGATTCATTGCGAGAACCTTGTTATATGCAACTTGAGCAACAGTAGCAGCTTTAGTTGCTGTAATCTTCGCCCATATAGACTTTACAGAACCTTGTTCAACAATAGTATTTATCAGTAACCCAGCTCGATAAACACCATAAATTTCGATAAGAGCCAATACACTCTTACCTATAATGTCATAGTTCTTAACGATAGTATCGACAGCAGATATACTTCCTGAAATCAAATCTTGATTAGCAAGTCCTATTTCAGCCAAAGCCGTTGTTATCGTATCTTCCAAATTAGACATTTGTCCCTCAATAGTCTTTGCAATAGCTTCCGTAGAACCTTCAACGCCTTTCATTGAGCCAAATTGTTCAACGGCTTTCATTACAGATTCAACTGTTCGGTCACATTCAACTGTCATATCACGGAACGAAAGCTTAACTTTATTCCCTTCTGTTTGAACACGAACACCGAACTCTTTCCAACGCTCTGGATTATTTATATCAAGTATCGCCTCTGTTAGCTGGTCGAAAGGTTTTGCTACTGTATTGGTAAAATCTCCCATTTTTTTCATGGCATCCATCGAAGGAGTGACACCACGATTGACGAATTTTATAAAATCATCCGTCAGTTCATCAAGTTGGAAGTTTGTTTTTGCGGCAAAGCTATTTATGTCAGATAGATATGCTTTTGCTTTTTCGGAACTACCATTCAGAGCATTAGTTAATACAGATTCATACTTTTGAAACATTCCAGCTGTTGATACTACATTTGAAGCAACTTGTTTCAACATTGCGATTCCACCAATAGCAGCAAGTGTCTTCTTGAATGAGACTCCTACACCTTCATTAACGGTAACAACAGCCTTGCTTTCATCCTTGAACAAAGCGTATTCATCCTTTAGAGCTTTGGTAGATAATCTTGCAAGAGCTTGTTGTGATTGTAATTCACCAAGAGCATACTTTTGTTCTCCTAATGCTGCCTTTGCACGGTTTAATTCATCTGATAAAGATTGTCTTTTAGGGTCGTACTTTCCTAATTTCTTATATTGTTCTGTAAGCATTGAAACATCATTCTGTGTCTCACGTATGATGTCTTTTTGTTTAATGATCTCTTCGGATAAGGAATTGACAGCTTTTTCGCCATCGTATATACCTTTTTTGAATCCCGTTTCCATCTCTGCTCCAGCTTTAGCGGCATTAGTTACCAACTCATCCAACCTTTGATTAGATGCAGCAAGTTGAACATTTAAAGCCTTGAAAGCAGCAGGAGACTGCGTGCCATCCATGCTCATTAACTCTTGTTTTAACTTCGCAATTTCATTACGGAGCCTTACAACCTCTTCCCAGTCACTACCTACCTTAAAATATAATTTCGCCATATCTATTTCTTTTTCCTACGATTAGCCAATTCCTTACCA
>ENA-OPBS01001841-OPBS01001841.1-human-gut-metagenome-genome-assembly--contig:-NODE-1841-length-15775-cov-2.574809_pt1 | contig 15775 bp, 19 predicted proteins | sample MGYA00241074_ERZ501463 | MGnify/ENA primary metagenome ERZ501463 (study PRJEB25962, sample SAMEA2042578) | human gut metagenome | biome: human gut; feature: human-associated habitat; material: faeces...
TGGCACAGTCGGGTTGACACTGGGTATCACACCGGAACTTGGAGCTATAAGCAAACTGATTCTGATTGCACAGATGTACATTGGCAGAGTTGGTGGGCTGACGTTGATCTTCGCTATACTGCCAGCAACAAAAAACACATTATCAAAACTCCCTGTCGAGAAAATCTCGGTAGGTTAAGAACAAGGAGGTTCTGTTATGAAATCGGTATTATTGATTGGTCTTGGACGATTTGGCAAGTTTATTGCTATGAAGCTGCACACTATGGGACATCAGGTTATGGCAGTAGATACCAGTGAGGAACGTGTAAATGCGCTGCTTCCTTATGTTACCAATGCACAGATTGGAGACAGCACCAATGAAGAATTCCTTGCTTCTCTGGGTATTGGCAATTACGATTCCTGTATTGTTGCCATTGGAGATAACTTCCAAAACTCTTTGGAAACCGCTTATCTGCTGAAAGAATTGGGTGCTAAAAAGGTTATTGCCCGTGCATCTCGTGGGATACAGGAAAAGTTTCTGCTACGTAATGGCGCAGATGAAGTGGTCTACCCTGAAAAGCAGTTGGCTGCATGGACAGCGATCCGTTGTTCCTCTGATAATATCTTGGAGTACTTTGAACTGGATAACGAATACGCTATTTTTGAATTGGAAATCCCACATGAGTGGAATGGAAAACCCATTGCACAGTTAGACATTCGTAAAAAGTTTGGCATCAATATCCTTGGTATCCGTGAGAACGGAAGATTAAATATGAGCATTACGCCGGATACCGTGCTTGGTCGAAATAAATCAATTCTTGTGTTAGGACAGGAAAAAGCCGTCCACAAGTGCTTCTGCATATAATCAATCCTTTTTTAATCAGGCTAAGGAAGTGTTCTTGATGAAGGATCTATTTTTAATACTAATTCTGTTGGCAACTTTTGCATTTGGATACTATGTTGTTGCAAGATTCGGAGATTTCATTGAAGAAAACCAACGCCTAATCGCCGAAGGTAACCGAAATAGCCAATGCAAGATTCATATTGCAGCAGAAACCCCGATGCTGTTGAATTCCATTGCATCTGCATTAGAGAGTTATTCTGAATCTGCTCCTTATGTTGAGTTCTTTCTCAGTAGTGGACAAATCAATCATCTCTTAGATAAGCTAATAAACGAACGTATCGACATTCTTCTTCTGGCAGATGACAGCACAGAACCTTTGGGGAAACAATACGCTTCTGTTCGGATTCCATACGAAAAGACAAAGATGCTGGTAACCACGCTTGGTCTAACAGTTGAAAATCCGGATGAGGAAAAATGGATTCGTGTTGTTTGGAAAAAGAGTTTGAAATCCAAAAATCGTGACCGAGTAATTACAGCATTGGAAATGGAACATTGTAGACTAAAATGCGGATATGCTGACTATTTAGACTGATCGTTCACATTTTCGGGGTAGAAATCAGGACTTTTGTATGGTAGAATCTATTACAAAGTTGGAGGTGAGGATAATGAACAAACTAAATAACATTAACAGCAAGCAGGATCATATCCTCGCCTGTCTGTCGTCGGCACCGTCCAATGCAAAGATCATTCGTTCCGCCGCAAGAATGGCAAAAGCCTTTGACAGTCAGTTTACGGCATTATTCGTTGAAACACCGGATTTTGCAGTGGCTACCGACGAAAACAAAAAGCGATTGGAGGAAAACCGCAAGCTGGCTGAACAGCTTGGAGCGACTATCGAAACGGTATATGGAGACGATATTCCGTACCAAATCGCAGAGTTTGCCCGCATCTCCGGTATTACTCGAATTGTTTTGGGCCAAAGCTCCGTTACCCAAAAGCATCTGTTTGGAAAACCGACATTAACAAAACTTCTGTTGTCCTATGTACCAGAGCTGGATATTCATATCATTCCAGATAAAGCAGCAGATACGACCTATCATCCCAAAAAGGCGAGGAAATACCATCACGAGCAAATCATAAAAAACACTGTAAAGAGCGCTCTGATTCTGTTTGCGGCAACATTACTCAGTTTGTTGTTTCACGAGATAGGCTTTACCGATGCAAATATGATAATGGTGTATATTCTTGGTGTGTTGTTGACATCTATTGCCACATCCCATCAGATATACAGCTTGATTTCGTCCATAGCCAGTGTATTTATCTTTAATTATCTTTTTACAGCACCTCGATTCTCGCTCGCAGCTTACGATACCGGTTATCCGGTAACATTCGTTGTTATGTTTTTAACAGCGTACATCACAGGAACATTGGCCGTTCGATATAAAGAACAGGCACGACAATCAGAGAAAATCGCCAAACGAACAAAGATACTTTTTGATACAGATCAGCTTTTGTCTAAGGCAGAAAACAAATTAGCCATTCTGCAAACTGCCGGACAGCAGATCAACAAGCTGCTCGGACGAAGTATAGTCATTTTTGACCACGAAGGTGGACGATTATCTGAGCCGATACTTTTCATTTCGGATGAACAGCGATTTTACGATGAAGAAACAGAACTTGCGATTGTAGAGTGGGTTCTTCAGAACAATCATAATGCCGGAGCTACAACAAAGAACTTCCCGGATGCACAGTATCTGTATTTTGCTGTTCGTGTCAATGAACGAATATATGGTGTCGTGGGAATTGATGCAATGACAGGTGCTTTGGATGCATCAGAGCAGAGCATCCTTTTGTCTATTCTCGGTGAAACAGCGCTTGCACTGGAAAATGAGAAGAATATCAGGGAAAAAGAAGCTGCAGCAATTCTGGCAGAGAGCGAACAACTTAGAGCTAATCTGCTGCGAGCCATCTCCCATGACTTACGCACTCCACTGACAACGATTTCCGGTAATGCAGGCAATCTTTTACACAATAGTCATAGCTTTGATGATGAAACCAAACAGCAGATTTATGCAGATATTTACGATGACTCCATGTGGTTGACCAACCTGGTGGAAAATCTTTTGTACTCTACTCGTATCGAAGAAGGTCGCATGATGCTGAAAACCTCTCCAGAGCTGGTTTCTGAAATCATCGAGGAAGCGATGCAGCATATCCGCCCCAATGCAAAAAAGCATTCCATCACTGTGAATTATGGGGATGATTTACTGATGGTACGGGTAGATGCAAAACTGATCGTGCAGGTCATCATCAATCTTGTGGACAATGCACTGAAATACACACCTTTGGACACCTTGATTAGTATCAGTGCTGAATGCAAGAACGGGATGGCGGAAATCAAAATCGCTGACACCGGCAAGGGCATCAGCGATGTGGAAAAAGGAAAAATATTTGATAAATTTTACAGCGGCGAACATAAAATAGCGGATAATCGCCGCAGTCTTGGGCTGGGTCTGTACCTCTGCAAAGCTATTGTGGAGGCGCATGGCGGATCAATCCATGTTACGGACAATTTACCGCATGGTTCTGTGTTCCGTTTTACCCTTCCGCTGGAGGAGGTAATAATACATGAAGAAATTTCAAATCCTCGTTGTGGAGGATGATGCTCCGGTACGCAATCTGATAACTACTACATTAAGAGCACATGATTACCGCTTTATTACATCAGGCACCGGTGAAGGAGCCGTGATGGAAGTAGCTTCTCATAATCCTGACATAATTTTACTGGATTTGGGACTACCAGACATTGATGGAGTGGAAGTAATACGCCGTGTCCGTAGCTGGTCAAACGTTCCAATCATTGTTATCAGCGCAAGAGCTGAGGATAATGATAAAATTGATGCACTGGATGCCGGTGCAGATGATTATTTAACAAAACCGTTCTCTGTTGAAGAATTACTGGCACGTCTGCGTGTTACCCAGCGCCGCCTTGCGCTGATACAAAATGTGAGCAATGAACAGGCGGTCTATCAAAACGGTCCACTTCGAATTGACTATTCTGTGGGTTGTGCTTATCTGGGTGACAATGAGCTGTCTCTGACTGCAATGGAATATAAGCTGCTGTGTTTACTTGCACGAAATACAGGCAAGGTATTGACACATCGTTTTATTTTACAAAATGTATGGGGAAGCAGTTGGGAGAATGACATTGGTTCTCTGCGTGTTTTTATGGCAACTCTGCGAAAAAAGCTGGAGAAAACCCCTGGCGCTCCACAATACATCCAGACTCATATTGGCGTTGGATATAGGATGCAGAAAGTGGAATAATGCTAAGAAACAGTTGTCCTGACCCTAACCAAATTGGAAAGGATGGCGGATCAAGGAGATAAACGAGCAAAACACCTGTTCCGTCTGACAAGAGAGCCTGCCAAGTTTCTGGCAACCATTCAGGTGGCCATCACATTGTCTGGCTTCCTGGGTTCCGCATTTGCGGCGGATAACTTCTCTGATCCATTGGTGGATTGGGTGATTAATCTGGGGATTACTGTTCCCAGGGCTACACTGGACACCATCGCCGTTGTTTTGATCACTTTGATTTTGTCCTATTTTACTCTGGTCTTTGGCGAACTGGTTCCCAAGCGAGTGGCAATGAAAAAAGCAGAAGCATTGGGACTGGGCATTTCCGGCTTAATTAGAGGCATCTCCATCGTGTTCAAGCCTATTGTATGGTTCCTATCTGCTTCTACTGATGCTGTTCTGCGACTTCTGGGCATTGATCCTAACGAAGAAGACGAACAGGTCAGCGAGGAAGAAATTCGCATGATGGAGATGCTGGTAGTGAAAAGGGTGCTATTGACGAACAGGAAAAAGAATTCATCCAGAATGTCTTTGAATTTGACGACCTGACCGCAAGGGAAATTGCTGTCCATCGTACAGATGTTACTATGCTGTGGGTCGAAGATTCTATGGAAGAATGGAACAAAACCATCCATAACAGCCGTCATACTCTTTATCCCGTTTGCGGAGATTCCGCAGATAACATTATCGGTATTCTGAATGCCAAGGATTTCTTCCGCTTAGACGATAAAGGACGAGAAAGTGTGATGCAGAATGCCGTCAAAACTCCTTTTTTCGTTCCCGAAACTATTAAGGCAGATGTCCTATTCCGCAAAATGAAAAAAAGCAGCAATATCATGGCCATCGTGCTTGATGAATATGGCGGTGTTGAAGGTATTGTGACATTAAACGACCTGATTGAACAATTGGTTGGTGATTTAGGTGAGGACACTGCTGAGGAAGCCGCAGCAGAACCCTATGTCGAGCAAATAGATGTAAATATCTGGGCTATCATCGGCAATGTGGAACTATATGACATTGAACAGGCTTTGGGTGTGGATATTGGTATGGAGGATGTGGACACTTTCAGCGGACTTGTATTTGGCGAGCTGGATATGATTCCTAACGACGGGGAGCAGAATATCGAACTGGACTTCAAGGGGCTACATATCCATATTACTCATATCGAAAACCACCAGATTTCTAATGCTTTGATTAGCAAGTTAATCCTTTCTGAAACAGACACAGAATGATTTCGTTGCTGTGACACAGTTAAAAAGCGGGAGAGCATTTTTACGATGCACTCCTGCTGATTTTGTTAGCGTTCTCTGTCTTTCTGCTTTTTTAGGGGGTGGTTCTGCCTGCGTTCTTGTTGGAACTTGCGCTGTTGCTCCTGTTTCAGTTGCTGATTTTTCTGTCTCTCGGCGTATTCGTCCAGCATAAGGGAAACCTCCCGTCTTCCGTCAACCATGGTTGTATAGCTATATTCGTCGGTATATCGTTCCTGTAATTTGTGTACAGCATCCTGCTCCATTTCGGGACGGATAGCCCGTCGTGCATTGTACAGGTCGATGGGATCAAAGTCTGCCGCCTGTTCCTGTAGTGAAGCAAATTCTCTCTGTGCTGCATCCAGCTCGGCAGAGAACTGTACCTCCTTGGCTTCCAGATTTTTCAGTGTATCTTTCATGGTGGACACGCTGGTTTTTACTTTCTTTACTTCCTTATCGTCAGCACAGTCCAACTGGTTCAAAAGCATAGTTCGTTCAGAACGTAGTTCTTCCAGATCTTCGGTTAGTTCTGCAATGCGCTGAGATAGCTCCATCTGCTTTTTGACATTAAAAATGGAGGTACCTTTCTTTTCAGAGCGAAGGGATTTCTGCTCACTGCTCTTTTCTCTGATTTCCTGTTTCAACTCCGCATAGCGTTCCAGAATAGGATCTGCGGCATCAACATATTTGGAAATGCTACTCTTGCCTTTGCAGATATACCCAAGCTGATAACAGAAAATAATCATCTTCGCACGCAGAGATTCCATTGCTTTAGCAAGGGAGGGAATGGTATTTTTTGCTGCATCCATCAGTTTCTTGACAGATGCCTTCAGTTCACGCAGGAGCTTATTATCTGCTCTGATCTGACGGTTCAGCTCGCAGCGGTCAGAAACAATTCCCATGGATTCCAGTTTTCTTGCATGGTAGCCTTCGTGTACAGTCGGCTGTTCGGTCAGTCCTCTGGCGGCATGGCTGCGGCAGTCTACACGATCAACAATACCATGACGTTCCTGTTCTTCATTGATAATCATTTCCCAACTCTTACGCCACGCAAATATCTGTTCTTCGCTGTTCCAAAGCTCTGTAAGAGGATTTTGTCTCCCATAGCGGGTACTTTTAGGTGTCTTTGATGTTCTGATACATCCCTCAATTTTCTCTGCTTCAGATGGGGTTAAATACCCCTTTTTCTCCCCGAACTGATACATATATTGTTTCTCCCATCCCTGTGTCTTGGCAACTTTGAACTCGTCAGCGGTAAAGCCACATTCTTCTTCGCCACGCTTACAGAGATATTCTTTCTGGGTCTTTGCCTGCCATTTGCCATACTCATCCAAGGGGCGCATCGTGAAAAGAATATGGCTGTGTGGATTATGCCCCGGAGGGTATGGGTCATGAATGTTCACATCTGCACACATACCAAGATCCGTTCCCTGTTCTCGGATAAAACGCTCCAACATATTTTTCCAATCGTCTAAAGACAACTCAGCTGGCAAAGCTACTACAAGCTCTCTTGCCAGTCGGCTGTCCTTTGTTTTTTCTACGGACTCGACCGCTTCCCATAGCACCTGTCTGTCTTTCCAATTCTCCGGTGCATACTGCGGCAGAAAGACTTCGCTATACAGACAACCTTGCTTTCGGGTGTAATCGTGGGTCAGTCCATCGTAGTCGTTGTAGAGTCGAGAGCAGGATGCATAAGCAGCAGCCGCTATGACGGAACGGCCTGCACCACGACTCACAACTTTAGCTTCCAAATGGAAATAGTTCACTATTTTCCTCCTTCCTGTGCCGCAGCACATTTTTGTTTCTTTTTGTGAAAAAGAAAATAGGTGCTGTCAGATGCTGCACCTATCTCTGCGATAAAGCTGCCGGTGGCAGGTTTTCGCAGGCAGTTAACACAAGGTAGGGTACAAATTGTCCCACTACTTACAAACACTGTAGCGATTGTACTTGTGGAAACTGCGTGGACAATGACAGCAATTTGAAAAAAGTGTGTCATTGTACATAAGGCTCCAGAGGAGCCGCAAAGCCTCGCAGAGTGCACGACCCTGAAGGGGATACCACCGCCCATTTTATGGGTGGTGAGTAAGTGCGCCCTTCGGGATAGCAGCAAAGCTGCCAGTCTTATGCGTTCAATCGTTTTTTCAGTTCCATCTTCACATCATCAAGCTCCATGGTCTGAACCTCTGGGAATACGCTCTCCAATACGGCTCCAATCTGGATCAATCGTCTGGTTCTTGCTTTTCGTTCTTTCTGACAGTTTCGGGCTTCAATCGCTTCCATTCTGTGCTGTGTCTGCAATAATTTCTTTTCGTCTTCGGTCATAGGTCTGTTATTTGCCATAAAATCTCCTTTCTGGTATCAGTTCGGTACTGTTATCCAGTGTAGATGGTGCAGATACAATTTGCTTTGCAATCTCAAGGTTATCTGTGTACTGATGGGCGAATTGTTCAGCACCATCGGCTGTGAAATTAAGTACCGGAATTTAATATTTTTCGTGCTTCCTGCATATTGGCGGCTGCGTTCAGCCCTCGGATATTCTGATTGTTGATTTTCAGAGGAACACATCGCTCCAATACTCGGTCATAAATTCTGGCTCTTGCCAGATCTTTCGGATGCTTTAATTCATCCAAGGTCAGATTTGTGGTTACAATCAGCGGTTTCTTGCTTCGGTATCGGCTGTCAATCACATTGAATACCTGCTCCAGAGCAAATTCTGAACTTCGCTCAATTCCCAGATCATCAATAATCAGCAGACTGTATTTATTAAAGCTGTCAATGAACTGGCTTCTATCATCGGAATACATTCCGGTCAGCGTATTCAGTATTCTGGAAAAGTTGGTCATCAGAACCGGAACACCTTTGTCTACCAGGGCATTTGCAATGCACCCGGCGAAAAATGATTTACCGATTCCAACATCTCCCCAGAGAAGCAGCCCCAAGGATTTCACTTTCATTTCCTCCCAATGTGCCACATAATCATGGGCTTTCTGCATTTCCGGATTGTAGCCTTTATCATTGGAAAAGTTATAATCATGCAGAGATTTATCCTGCAATCCATTGGCTTTCAGACGAGACACTTGCATGAGAAATTCCTGATGCTTGCGCTCAGCTTCTTCTTTGTCGTATTCTTCCTGCTGACAACGGCAGCGAACTGTTGGGAGAAATACTCGTTCCTTCAGTTCAATGTGGTGCTGTCTAGGAGTATGACATTTGGAGCAATAGATCAGTCCGTCAGCTTCATTCAGATATTCATCTTCCGCAAGCTCTCTCGGCTGAAATAAATCGTCCACAGTATTTGCTATTGGCTTCATAGGCTTTCGTCCTCCTTACATTCATAAGTTCGTCTGACAGGAGCAGGATGGTCTTGCAATGCCCAGCTTCGTATGGTAGCTGCATGATTGGCATATTGCTTTCCGCTGGATGCCATATATCTGGATAATTTCTCAATGTATTCCTGATAGTGGGGTACTTCGCTTTGTAAAGCTGACAACTCCTCCGCAGTCAGAAAAACATTTTGATAGGAACCATAGGCGGTGCGATTATCCTTACTCTCTGAATTTGCTCTTTTAATATTGTTCTTCTCTTTATTACTACTGGACAGTTTTCTTTCTGTTACAGAGACAGTTTTCTTTCTATCCGTAGGACAGTTTTCCGCCTGTCTGCTGGAAAGATTTCTGTCCGTCTGCGCCAGAGTTTCCGGTGGCACTCTTACATAGATACTGTTCGGAAACCCTGCGCCCTGACGTTTACGGACAATCAGATTGTCTTTTTACAGAGCAGATAGTGCGGTCTTAATGGACATTTCACTTTTGTGCATTGTTTCTGCCAGATTCTTGATGGGGAAGAAAATGAACACACGACCTTGTTCATCAGTCCAACCATCATTTTTTTGTGACAGCCTTGCTCGGTCGAACAAAATCGTATAGAGAATTTTGGCAGTTTCATTCAGTCCATCTTTGTCCAGCAAAAATCTTGGGAATGCCATATACGGCGGTATCGGACCATCCTGTGTCAGAAATTGTGTCATGTGTTCACCTCCCTCCTGTGAAATCAGCTTGGAGAAAAATTATTCTCCAAGGAAATCCCAATCCAGTTCTGCATCCGGTTCCTGCTGTGTGACCGGAGCTGCTGCAACAGGTACTTGCGACAATCCCGCCATACAACCTGCCAGAAATATCGGAAGTGTTTTCTCCATGGCACTTTCTACAGAGGAAATAATCTGATTTACAAATCGATCCTCACGTTCTCTGGTTTCAAAGTAAGGATCATCCTGACTGCGGTAATAACGTTCAAAATACTCCACCAGAGCTACGGCTATTACATTGCTGTAGGATTTGAAATGCTGCTTGTCCATGGTCTGAAGATACTGCCATGCTTGTTTCTGTGTGTCCTTTTCTAAATTGAAGCGAAGATTTGTGCTGCGGATATTCTCGCTCATGGGTTACTCCTTCCTGCGAAGACTGGCAAAGGCGAGATATTCATAACCCTTGGCTGTCGCACAAATATCATCCAGAATAGTCACTCGGTTTTCATCATACTGTCCGAAGTGTTTGACCAGACAGCCGCCATCACCCACGATATACAGTCTCATCAGATCCGGATTGTACTCATAGCGTCTGAGCGTTGCGAAAATATCAGCCACATAGCGCTTGTCTACGGATGTGATACAGTCCAGATACGGCTTGCTGATGTCAGCAGTTCCGAAGCGAAGTACCTGCTCAATGGTAGATTCCTCGATTTTCACGCCGAAGCTGTCCAGTACCGCATTCTTGGCGGCAATCATACATTGATTGACACCGAATTTTTCTGTCTAACAACAGCTTTCCACAGCCTTTTTGTTGTTGATATACAGAATATTCATCGTGCCGTTTCCGATGTCTGCCAGAAGATTGGTTCCCTTGAAATCTCCCAGACGGCTAACAATGGCAGGGTATCCCTGCGGGAACAGACTGCATCCGACAAAACGGATATGGTAGTCCTTGCCGTTAAAACGGAAATCCACATCCTTATTGCGGAGCAGATAGCTTCGGAAATCTTCTCTCTGTTTGCGAATCCAGGTCAGCGGAAGACCGGCAGCCAGATGAACATCTGCTTCACGGATACCATACACATTCAGTTCTCTGGCAACTGCCATCAGAGTCAGAATGTAGTAGTCCTCATCCATAGCCTTGTCTGCGATAAATTCCTTGTGACCTTCCCCGATGCGATAATAGATACCGGCATACTCTAGAATGTTTCCGGAGAAAATTGGCTCTGTTTCATAGGCGGTCACTCCGGTAGGGGTAACTGTATTGGCAGTCTTGATGTTGCCGTATCCATGATCCACGGCAATGATTTTGATGGTGTTCAGTTCTCTCATTTGCTCTGTACCTCCTTGTGTTTGTTTGTGTTCATAAAAAATGCCACCTTTCAGTAGTTTTGCATGGAATTGGCACCGGATTTAAGAATTTGGTGCTGTTTACCTTGCAAGTTCATTCTACTGAAAGAGGGCAGAAAACACATTGAGCGTGGATTGAGCGGAAATTGAGCAATGAACAAATATTATTTATTGAAACACAAAAATAGCCCTGCTACTACACAGAGCTATCCTTGCTTATTTAATGTTCTCCTATTTACTTAGTAATTTCTTTCCTAAATATACCCCTGACTGTGTATAAGTTTCAAGCAGTTCCTGTTTCTTCGCTTCAATGACATCCGGCTCTGATTCAAACAGCACTTCATAAATAGCCATCGCTTTCTTGAAATGTGTAGTCGCCTGCTGAATGTCACCGATGGTTAGACAGATACCGTCCATAGCTTCCTGCACACTGGCATAGTCCATTGTTTTATCGGAATTGTATTCCTGAATGACACGACAGAGCTTTTTCAGGGCAGACAGCTCATTCAAAACCAACTTCATCCCCTGCAAATCGTGATACTTGTCCATATATGGGAAGGTATCTTCCAGAAAACGCAGGTAATACGGCATATCATCATTTTCAATGCGTTCGATCACAGACTCGACCATCTGGAACAGCTGCCTGTAATAGGAGATGTCATAGCCATGCAGCAGGCATATCTCATGGATGCTGTCCAGCAGAGTACGGCATTTCTGCACGGACGGGCGGGTTTCGTCCATCGCCACTTCCTGTACCATAGGATGCAGTGTAACCGTTCGTCCATCCACTGTCTGCACGAAACCCTTTTCTATCAGGCCATTGATGATATTCATATCACACAGCTTCAGCCAGTTTGCAAGCAGCCTGCCCGGAATACCGGTAAGCGGAACCAAAGAAAGATTTCGCATAACATCCGTTTCCGCATTGGACAGCTGATACAAGGAAAACAGCGTATGAATATGGTCATAATAGGTTTCCTTGCGGCTCCTGCCGTCCTTGGTGATGTCAATCGTATCGGTGACATCCAGAGCGGCTTTTTCTTCTCTCAGCTTCTTTAACAGGAGCATTGGTTCCATAATTCCGCTTTCCAACAAGCGGGCAGATATTTCTACCGCCAATGTATGACTGTGTACCGTTTGGATGATTTGCTCCAAAATCGGGCGATTCTTTTCAGCGTCGGAATAGAAGCAACCCATTAACTTAACCAACGCTTCTGTATCAGCGATTTCTTCCAGATTCATGGAAGTGTAATTGTCGAATCTGCTTCGGGTAGTAAACAGAATACGGCAATGATATTTCAGGATTACATCCAGAACACTGTCCTTTGCTGTTACAGTATTGAAGTTGTCAATAATCAGCAGACTGTCTGCTCTCAATTTGCGAAGATGGCGATGGTGTCTGCTGAATCTTGCATCGGCAGTTTCGTTTTCGTCTACATCATCAGCAAAGTCCAGATTTGCAATATCGTTCTTCAGATCACCGGAATAGGTGATATACATGATATTGGTGTATTCTTTGTCGTATTTCTTCGCATAGGCTTTTGCCAGTTCGCTTTTACCAATACCGGCGATACCCTGAACGAACACTTTTCCCTTTGAGCAAAGAAGCTCATGAAGCTTTTCCAACTCTGTATCACGACCGCAGAAATGACGGCATGGTCTTGGTACTTTCACATCAAAGATAAAATCACGCATCAGTGGAGAGAAAGAACCAGCTGCTAAAAGAGCTTTGTTATTGACATCACGCTTTCTGAACTCACGCTCCATACCAAAGAATAAAACAGCAGCAAGGAAATCTGCTTTGTCCCTATCTGTCTGACAAGGATAGCTTACAGTTAGTTTGTTCTTTACTTCCGGTGAAATGGTTGTATTCTGAATTAACAACGTGTGAGCATCTCCCACAGCCATAGCACTGTCATACATCAATGGCAGCACATTGTATTCTATATCAGCTGAAAGCAAATCCCTGTTTTCTTCATCCATATAAAAGGAAATAATTCGAGGGCTGATTCTTGCCTGCCCATTGAACCAACGGCAGACCTGTCCGTTATCAAAAGCAAAATCTAATGAGTCTGCATCGTCACAGAACGACGCAAAGACCTGATCCAGCAAATGCATCTGGTCAATCTTAACTTCTTCATTAAGGTTTCGGTCAACAACGGTGCGTTCGTCATTGATATATTTACGAATAATGGTGATGACTGAACTGAAATCTAAATATTCCATAGACAGCCCTCCTCCCAAAAAGTAGTCAATTTACGTTCAATTCACGCTCAATGAATCTTTGACAGATTCTTGATAAGATGATACCACGAAAGAAGTTCCACAGTACCCCAACAAGTTTTCGATGAATTGCTTCGCAACTCATCGCCCGTAAGGGAAATGCCCTTGCAAGCAAGCATTTCCCTCTTACGAATATTATAGCAGAAAACACCATTTTTTGAAGTAGGAAAGCAAGCGTTATAAGTTAGGTATAGCGGACAACTTCTCTCTCATAGACTGAAATACCGAGGGAGGTGCGTGGTATCGCAAGAAAGAGTGCTCCAATCAATGTAATTGTCCATTATCCAAAAGCTGAAGAAGGCAAGCGTGAACTGGCAGAGCGTGTTGCCAGTGTCCACGCAAGCTTGGTCAATCAGCATATTAAAAAACTGAATTGTCCTTCCGACCAGAAGGTACAGCTACTGGATGCGGTTATCAAATCCACATCTATAGAGAAAGCAGGTGAACAAACTCCTTAAAGTTTGAACACCTGCTTTTTCTATGCCTTGATCAGATTTTTGAAGTATTTCTCCCAGGAATTGATATTCATCCGCTTTCTGGTCAGCTTCCCATGCCCGGAGCAGATTGGGGTCAACCCCTATGAGTCTTGCGAAAGGCTTTTTCTGCAAGCCAAGACTCTCTCGATACTCTCGTATCATTTTTCCCTGCCCTTTATATAAGAAACGATTGTAATCGTCCAGCAAGTCATCTACCGGAATTTTGTAGAGTGCTGCCAGCTTATCCACGATTTCCTTCGGATAGTAGTCAACATATCCGACTTCAAAATCTATGTAATGTCCACGACTGATACCAATCAGCTCTGCCACTTCCTTTTGCATCAGGCCCATATGGTGGCGGCACCAGCGGAGCCTGTCCGGTACATTTGGAATATCTTCATAGTTCTGATAGTGCTGATTGAACAGCTGCGCTTCCAATAACCTGTGAGGGGCGATCAGTCGGAAACTATGGATATACATAGGTGCATACCTTACGCAGCCGTCCAAAGTGGAGCAAAGTATATACATATTCTCGGATACCTGCGTCAAAATACGCCATTTTGGTTCTTTTCTGCTCTGAGGGGATTGATTTGGAACCATAAACGCATCCGTGAGAGGATAGCATTTTCAATACAGCGAGAGGCATAGGTGGCAAGGCGGATGCTTTTTTCGCTATCATAGGAAAGAATCGCCTTAATCAGCCCAACGATACCAATGGAAATCAGTTCCTCCGATTCTCGTTGGGCATTGTTGTATTTCTTCGCAATATGGGCGACCAGACGCAGATTATGCAGAATCAGTGTTTGCTTGGCGGATTCCTTTTCTGCATCTGTTCCGTCACGCAGGCGAAGGAGAAGCTGCTGCTCCTTCTCTTTTGCAAGGGGCTTCGGGAAGGAGCCGCCGGAAGAAAAACCACTTAGGAGCGGAACAAAAAATATGGGCAGCATAAGTAAGAAAAACACAGGCGCACCTCCGATGGAAAGGGGATCCTTTATTCTATGGCAGCAGGCTATTGTCTGTGCGTGTCTGAACGGAAGTTATCCTGTCCTATTTTTGCAGGAGAGGACGAAAGTTGCGGTTGAAAGAGAAAAAAACAAGCATGAAATCGTGTATGCTTTTGAAAAGGAGGATTTTATATGGATTTGAAATTTAAGCGAAAAAATAAAACACTCATCATTCTGGTTGCAGGAGAAATTGACCATCATTCTTCTAAGGAATTGCGCAGCAAAACGGAAAGTGCCTTGGAGCAAATGGGAGGAAGAAATATCATCTTCGGGTTTCAGGAGGTGACTTTCATGGATAGCGCGGGCATCGGCGTGATGATTGGCAGATACAAGCAGGTGCAGTCCTTAGGAGGGCGCATTGCCATTGCCTGCCCAAATGAAAAAATCGAGGAAATGATTCAGCTTTCGGGACTGTCTCGTTTGTTGCCGGCCTTTGTTTCTCTGGATGCGGCGATTGCCTATGCGGAGGGGAGGAAATCGGATGCAGTATGAAAATGAAGCGCGGGTATTTTTTACCGCGAAATCAGAAAATGAGGGCTTTGCCCGTCTATTTGCCGCAGGCTTTCTGACACAGCTTGACCCGACCATTTCAGAAATGACGGATGTAAAAACTGCTGTTTCCGAAGCAGTGACAAACGCCATTATTCACGGCTACGAAGAAAAAGGGGGCTTAGTGGAGCTATTTTGCGGCTATATCGGCAGGAAAATCTACATAGAGATTGCCGACACCGGCAAGGGGATTGAAAACATCGAAAGGGCGAGAGAGCCGCTCTATACCTCCAAGCCGGAGATGGAACGTTCCGGTATGGGCTTTACAATTATGGAAACCTTTATGGAAAAGGTGCGTATTGAAAGCCGTATCGGGGTAGGTACACGCATCTTCATGGAAAAAACACTGGCAAAGGAGTGATTCCATGGAGCAGACCTATGAATGGATTCGTCTGGCGCAGGCAGGAGATGCCGCGGCAAAGGACAATCTGCTACAGGAAAATTCCGGTTTAATCTGGAGCGTAGTGGGACGCTTTCGCGGACGCGGCGAGCCGGAAGACCTCTATCAGATTGGTGCAATCGGACTGCTGAAATGTATCGAAAAATTTGATTTCAGCTATGATGTGAAATTTTCTACATACGCCGTACCCATGATTCTGGGGGAGATTAAAAGATTTCTCAGAGATGACGGGACGGTGAAGGTGAGCCGCAGCCTGAAG
>ENA-OPBS01001869-OPBS01001869.1-human-gut-metagenome-genome-assembly--contig:-NODE-1869-length-15657-cov-2.877900_pt1 | contig 15657 bp, 10 predicted proteins | sample MGYA00241074_ERZ501463 | MGnify/ENA primary metagenome ERZ501463 (study PRJEB25962, sample SAMEA2042578) | human gut metagenome | biome: human gut; feature: human-associated habitat; material: faeces...
CCGGTGGACAGAAACAGTTTTTAAATCTGGCTTCTATTATGGCAATGCAGCCGGAAGTGTTGATTTTGGATGAGCCAACCAGCCAGTTGGATCCAATTGCTGCATCAGATTTCCTGAATACCGTCAGAAAAATCAATCTGGAGCTTGGAATTACGGTGATTATTTCGGAGCATCGTCTGGAAGATGTATTTCCATGTGCGGATCGGGTCATCGTGATGGAAAAAGGCAAAATTGTTGCGGATGATACCCCGAAAAAAGTGGGGGATGAATTAAAACGGCAGAACAGTGATATGTTGGCAGCTTTGCCGGCACCGATGCGTATTTGCTATGAAGTAGAAAGCAAGCTTCCTTGTCCGCTTACGGTCCGTGAAGGCCGTGGATGGATTTCGGATGAACTGGAAGGGCAGGAAATTACGTGTCATAAGCTGGAAGAAGAGGAAACCTTTGAAGAGGCAGAACACCCGGCGATTGAAATGAAGGAAGTATGGTTCCGATATGAACGGGAGCAGCCGGATATTTTAAAAGGTGTCGATCTGAAAGTAGAAACAGGTACATTGTTTGCTGTGGTAGGTGGAAACGGTACCGGAAAATCCACAATGCTGAAGTCGATCAGCGGTATTGTAAAACCATATCGTGGAAAAATTTTCATTCAGGGAAAACGTCTGGATAAATATAAATCGCAGGAATTGTTTACAAATTGTCTGGCAATGCTGCCACAGAATCCGCAGAGTTTATTTGTGAAAAAGACTGTGCGGGAGGATTTGGCAGAAATGCTTTCTTTTACACATATGCATGGCGAGGAACTGGAGGAGAAAATTCTTGCAGTAGCGAAAGAATGTGATGTGACAGAACTGCTGGATGCTCATCCGTATGATCTGTCCGGCGGAGAGCAACAGAGAGCTGCCCTGGCAAAAGTGCTGCTTTGCAATCCGAAGGTATTGATTCTGGATGAGCCGACGAAGGGAATTGATAATTTCTTTAAATTACGGCTGGCAGAAATTCTGAAACGGCTGACGGGCAGAGGGGTTACTATTTTGATGGTTTCACATGATGTGGAATTTTGTGCCAAATACGCAGATAGCATATCTATGTTTTTTGATGGAAGTGTTATCACGACAAATACACCGCGCAGATTTTTTGCACAGAATAGTTTCTATACAACTGCAGCCAACCGTATGAGTCGTCATATATTTGAAAATGCTGTGACAGATGAGGATGTAACGGAACTTATTTTGTGCAACAAAGCGGAGTAATGGAACGAGACTGAAAATCGAACAGAATGAGAAGTAAAATAATAAAAGAGAAGGAGAAGGACAGAAGATGGGTGAAATAAGTGTACAGGAGAAAAAGCGGAGTTTTTCCAAACGTATGATTCTTTCTGCACTTTTGATACTGGTTGCAATTCCGCTGACAATTTATATCGGATGGAATATTTCAGAACGCCAGTTTTATATTACAAGTTTATTGATTATTGTGTATACAATGATTCCGTTTTTCCTGGTTTTTGAAAAAAGAAAACCACAGGCGAAGGAATTGGTAGTAATCGCTGTGATGTGTGCGATTGCAGTGGTGTCGAGAGCAGCATTTATCTGGCTGCCGCATTTCAAACCGATGACAGCCATCATTATTATAACAGGAGTTGCACTTGGGGCAGAGGCAGGTTTTCTGACCGGTGCGATGACAGGATTTGTATCAAATTTTATTTTCGGACAGGGACCGTGGACACCGTGGCAGATGTTTGCGTACGGAATTGCAGGTTTTCTCGCAGGACTATGCTACAGATGCGGGATTTTGAAAAAAAAGCGTGTTTCACTGTGTGTGTTCGGAGGACTTTGTGTCATGTTGATTGTGGGACCGCTTCTGGACACCTGTTCCCTCTTTTTTGCATCTTCTGAAGTGACAAAAGAGAGCGCACTTGCAATCTATGCAACCGGATTGCCGGTGAATGCTGTACATGCAGTTGCCACAATTGTAACATTGGCATTATTTTCCGGGCCATTGTTGGAAAAATTAGATCGTGTCAAGATGAAATACGGCATGATGGAGGAGTAGGTATGAGATTTGATTCTTATCATCCTGCAATTAATTTCCTCTTTTTTACAGTGATGATCCTGTCGACGGTGTTTTTTGATCAGCCGATGTTTCTGCTCCTCTCTTATTTGTGTCCATTTATCTATTCAGTGGTACTTAAGGGGAGAAAAGCGGCGATATTTGATCTGATACTGATACCGCTTATTCTGATCTATGCATTGTATTATGCATCCTACCATCATTTTGGCGTTACATATCTGAGACAAAATTTCATCGGAAATCAGATTACGCTGGAAGCTTTTGTATATGGATGTACGATCAGCATGCGGGTGGCAGCGGTGCTTATGTGGTTTTTGTGTATACATGAAATCATTACCAGTGATAAAGTAGTGTATTTGTTTGGAAAAATCACACCACGTCTGTCATTATTTCTCGCAATTTTGCTGCGTGGTGTGCCGCAGCTGCGTGAGCAGGCCAAAAAAATCAATCTGGCACAGGAGGGAATCGGAAGAGGTACACGGCAGGGAAATCCGGTGCGGCGGGTGATAAATACGATGCGGCTGCTGTCAATCCTGGTCACATGGACAATTGAGAATATGGTGCAGAGATCCGATTCTATGAAAAGCAGAGGCAGCCAGTTAAGAGGTAGGACAGCATTTTCTATTTATCGTTTTGACCATCGGGACAGAACACTCGTTATCAGTATGTTTTTTGGTTTTACAATTTTACTGATGGGTGTATTGTTGGATCAGACACACATTTTATACAATCCCAAAATAATTATGAACCGTGTAACATCGGTAAGTGTTTTGTTTTATATTATTTATGCATTTTTATGTCTGTTACCTATGGGATTGCAGATAGTAAGTGTCTGCCGTTTTGAGCGGCAACGAAGGAAGATTACGGAAAACCGTTTTCGATAAACATATTAACATTGGTAGGCTCAGTCTTTTGGCATTGTAATTTATGCAGGCAATTTAGGGAGCATATTACCAAGGAGAGGAGAAGGGAATTTATGAAGAAACTAAAAACAAGAGTCTTGTCATTTGTTTTGGCGATCACACTGGCCGTTGGACTGGTTCCGATGACTGCTGTAGCTGTGAAAGCGGAAACGGTTACTGATATCAGCAATGCCGCAGGACTCGCAGCAATTGCAAAAAGCGGAGGTGCTTACCGGCTGACGGAAGACCTCACACTGGACAACTGGACACCAATTTATCCGTCCGGAGATTTTACACTGGATGGAAATGGACATACGATCACACTTTCAGGAACAAAGATGTTTGAGTCTCTTCCCAAAGGAGCAGTAGTCAAAAATCTGATCCTGAAAGGTTCTGTCAGTGAAACTGGAAACAAAAATACAGGTGTCATTACAGGTGACTGTAAAGGAACCATCCGTAACTGTATGAGCAGTGCAACGGTAGAGTTTAAAGGAACCTCTCCATATATTTATGTGGGAGGACTGGCAGGAAAAGCAACCGGAACAATTTCCAACTGTCTTGTAACTGGAAAGGTAACAGCCGGAGCGACTCCTTTTTATGGTGCAGTGACATCCATTGCGCTGTTTGAGAGCTGTACGATCAAAAACTGTATTGCAGTCGGCACAGATCGCATTGCAAGTGAAGAAGGATGGGATGGTGCAGAGGTAGTCAATGGAACAAATTGTACATTGATCGCAAATGCAGCAGATTTCAAACCGGATTCTTATGTGGACACATTGAATGCGAACTTGCAGGAAGGTGATCTGAGCTGGAGTGTGAAGGATGGTGTGCTGGCACCGCGTGCTTCCAGTCAGGAAAAACCGGATCCGGATGCCGAAGAAGCAGATCTGAACGCATTAAACGCTGCAATTTTGGCAGCAGAAAAGGCAGATGCGTCCAAGGTGTACACTGCTGATTCCTGGTCAGCTTTTACAAAAGCACTGGATGAAGCAAAAAAGATGCAGTCTGCAGATGAGAAAAAACAGAGTAAAGTTGTCAGTGTCACAGAAAATCTGAAAAATGCACAGACCGGTCTGGTAGAAAAGAAACTGGAAGCGGTAGATCTGTCTGACAAAGAAGTGATCTCCATCAAGACAGCAGATGATCTGGAAGATTTAAGACCGGGAAAATATTACTGTCTGGATGCTGATATTACGATTGGAGACTGGTGGTTTGGCACATATAATACAATGAATGCAGTTCTGGATGGAAATGGACATACGATTACATTGAAAGGCGCTGCATTATGGAAAAATATCGGACCAAACGGTGTGATTCAAAATGTGGGAATTCTTGGTTCTGCAACAGGCACAAATGATATGGGTGCAATCGCAGGAAACTGTGAGGGTCTGATCATCAATTGCTGGTCCAGAGCAGAGATTAATTCAGCAGGACAGAACAATAACCGTAAAAATACCGGTGGTTTTGCAGCAAATCTGCTTTCCGGCGGAGCAGTGATCAACAGCTATGTGGCTGGAACTGTCAGTGCAAAAGGAACTGCCGGAAATGGTGTAACAGGAGCAATTGCAGCAACTTCCGAAGCAAATACCAAAATCGGAAACTGTTACTGGCTGACAACTGCAAATGCGAATGGCTGCGGCACTCCGAATGGAACGGTAAGTGAATGTTCCGCAAAAGTCCGTGAAGATTTTTACAGTGAAGAGTTTCTTGGATTATTAAATCAGAAAAAAGGAAGCAATGGAAAAACATGGACAATTAATGAGGATGGCTGGGCACACCTCGGTGAGGCAGGAAACTTTGTTCCGCCACAGCCGGCAGAGCTTTGCTATACTGCTTATGAGGGATATGGTTCAGGAGAAACTCTGTTCAGCGAGACAAACGGCCTGATCCTCTCTTTAGATGAAGTTCTTCCGGACGAAGGAGCTACTGTAAATTATTATGTAGGAAAATTCACATATCCGGATTATGAGGGAGAGATTGAATGGCAGCCACAGTACGTTGGCAGCGGACAGGGAAAACATAACGTTTTCCTGTCTGAAAATGGAGAATTACAGGTACTTGGAGCGGGTTCTCTGGATGTGGTTGCATACGATAAAAATACATGGAAAAAGCTTGCTGCATTTACAATTACGGTCAGTGATATTCAGGCAGAGAAGCTTCGCCTTGTTCCGGCAGGAAAATATGTGAAGGAAACAAAAAGCGGAGCTTATGAAGTAGAAGGCAGTGGTATTGTAACATTAAATACGGAAGTTTTCGTAGATGGCAAATGGAAAGGTGCGCCATCCAGTTTATTTGAGTATGAACTTTCAGGAAAAGTATTTACTACCGGTGGAAATACCTTTTATGCGACAGAACCGGGTGTCGTGCAGGCAAAAGTAACCGGACTTGGAAAAACAGCACAGCTTGATATTACATCTACTTATGTGGCAACTACTTCCATCAAACCGGCAGCAAATGGTACTTATGTAGTGCATGACCGTAATGCAAACAGTGGAGAGCTGGGAGATTTCCTGGATCTGACACTTGGCAGTCAGGCAGGAACTGTTATTGTAGAACCGGAAAATGCAAGTTACCGAGACAGTTGGAAAATGAGCTCCAGTGATACGGATGTAGCAGAATATGTACAGGCTTTCCTGCTTGCTGTATTACCAAAGAAAGCAGGAACAACAACACTTACAGCAACTTCTTTAGATCCGAATTTAAGTGAACCGGTGACGGGAAGTTCTGAGATTTCTATTAAATATTTTAACCCGTTAACCAAGGTTTCTATGGAACAGGAAACCATTACAGTAGATGAAAATAAGAATCTTGTTTTACCGCTGACATTTACAGGAAGTGAAGGAAAAGAAGGATATCATGTAACAGAACCGGGCATGGTATGGACCTTTGAAGGAACAGGAGAAGTATCAATTACACGTTCTCCGCTTGGAGAAATTGTTGGAGGTTCCGGAAGCAAAGAATACTGTGTCGCTACTACGGAATATAAGTTGACAGGTGAAAAAGCAGGAACAGTAACTGTTACAGGTACACCGGTTGATACTACCGGCGGTGCAAAACCAATTGTTTTCCAGGTAGAAGTAAAAGCAGGCGAGCAGGAAGCAGCCGCTGACATTGATAAAATCGTATCCGATGGTATGAAAGATGCATCTGCGGTTATTGCAAATGCATATAAAGAAGGCAATTATCAGTATGGTGATGAGTGGGTTGTATTTTTACTTGCAAGAGAAAATAAATTAACTGCTGCTCAGGCACAGGCATATTTAAATTCTATCGAAAAAACATATACGAATCCAAAGAGCTCTGCGTTAAAGCCAACCACACTTGCAAGAGTAATCTTAACAGTAAGTGCATTAGGTAAGGATGCATCCGATCTGAAGGGTATCAATCTTGTTCAGCTTCTGTGCAATCGCAAAATGATTGGTGAAGGAAGTAATGAAGCGGCATGGTCTCTGATCGCACTGGACAGCCGTGGATATGAAATTCCGAATGATGCGAAATGGAACAGAGACTCGATCATTGATGCTGTTTTGACATTCCAGAACAAAAATGGCGGATTCGGTCTGAACAGCAATGAGAGTGCAGATTCAGATCTGACTGCGATGTGTATTCAGGGTCTTGCACCATATTATGGAACAAATGAGAAAGTAAAAACAGCAGTAGATTCTGCGCTTGCTTACTTAAAGAAACAGATGGATCGCAATTGTGATCTCGGAACATCTGAGGGTACCGCACAGACCATCATTGCATTGACCGCTTTAAAAATTGATCCGTTAGATGAAACTAGTGGTTTTGCAAAGAGCAAAGCAAGAAATTTATTAACTGCACTGGAAGCATATCGTGTGGATGGAAGCGGGTTCAAACATATGTTAAATGATGCAAAGGTAAACAATATGTCAGCAATTCAGGCAATGCAGGCCCTGGTTGCATATGACCGTTACCGTTCAGGAAAACCGGCGTTATATGACCTGAAGGATGCAGAGAAAACACCGGATTACAATGGAGAGATTACGGTTCCGTCTGCACCGGGAACATCCGAAGATTTAGATGCTGGTAAAGTACCGGGAAAAGATAATGGCAATATTGGAAATAGCCCGAATACTCCGGATAACTCCAATACTCCAAATGCAGCAACAGCAGACAAGACACAGATTAATAATACGGTCAAAACAGGTGATGTGGCATCTGTCTGGTTCTTCTGTATGCTTATGATCGCAGCCGGTGGTGTAGCAGCAGGAACGGTTGTTTACAGAAGAAAAATGAGATAAACGTTCACGAGAATGTACAGTGATTTTAAGAAGTTTATGGCAGCTCAGGCTGTTCAGAATCACATACGAAAGCTCATATATGTTTAAAAATCTCGAAGTTTTATGTAAATCGCATGAAACTTCGAGGTTTTTTTTCGGAAGTAAATACGCTATAATAAGCACAGGAAAGAAAAGGACAGAGAAATGGGGATTTTACAGTATGAAAAAAGAAGTAATGGTGGATATGACTTCCGGACGTATCGCACCGCAGATTTTGAGATTTGCGATGCCTGTGTTGCTGGGGCTGGTTTTTCAGAGAATCTATAATTTTGCAGATTCGTATATTGTAGGGCATTTTTTAGGGGATAATGCGCTGGCAGCGGTCAGTGTGGCAGGCGTCGGTATGTATCTGGTATTTTCGTTGATCATCGGTCTGACGACGGGTGTAACGGTTGTTATGTCACAGTACTATGGCGCAAAGGAAGAGGATAAAGTAGTAAAGACATTCTTTTCATCTATATTTATTGCACTTGGTATGACGATACTTGTAACAGTGATCGGGCTGCTTATGACAAGACCGTTACTGATCGTGCTGCAGACTCCAGCAGAGGTGCTGGACGCGGCTGTTTTGTATTTGCGGATCATTTGCGCCGGTTCTGTCGGAACGATGTTGTACAACTGGATTTCTGCCGTTTTACGCTCACTGGGTAATTCCGTGGTTCCGCTGATTTTTCTTGGTATCTCCAGTTTGTTGAATATTGTATTTGATATTTTATTTGTGGCTGTGATCCCTATGGGAGTTGGCGGTGCTGCATTTGCAACTGTACTGGCGCAGATCATATCCGGCGTGGCCTGTCTGCTTTATGCATGGAAGATTTTGCCGATGCTGCGGATCCGCAGAGATAAACTGAAACTGGATACTTATATCGGAAAACAAATGCTGGTGTATGGTCTGCCGGCAGCGTTGCAGATGAGTATTATTTCTATTTCAGATATGACATTACAGGCAGTTGTAAATACATATGGAACGACATTGGTGGTGGCGTATGGTGTATGCATCAAAGTGGAAGGGCTTGGAATGCAGGTGGGCGATGCTCTCGGAACGGCACTGGGAACCTTTACCGGACAAAATACGGGAGCGAAGAACATCGAGCGGATCAAAGCCGGATTTCGCACTACGTTTTTGTTGAATGCCATTGGATATGCGGTTGTATCACCGTTGATCTTCCTGCTGGCACCAGCGATCATGCGGATGTTTACTGACAGTCAGGAAGCGATTGGCTATGGTGTAGAGTATATGCATATCTTTGCACCGTTTTTGATCGGTGTCGGAACATTAAATCTGTTTCATAACATGCTTCGTGCAGTAGGAGACGTAAAAATTACCATCTGGATGGGCATCAGTGAGGTCATTACCCGTATTGGTTTTGCATTTTTGTTTTCCTGTCTGTGGGGATATTGGGGGCTCTGGTGGGTATCTCCGATCACCTGGTGGTGTGCAGCAGGTCTGGGCGGTTTGCGATATCTGAGCGGTGTATGGAAAAAGAAGATTGAAACGACGATTCCATCATAAATGTGAATGAGATTGGTTGAATTTTGATATTGCTGTGCTATTAGCTTTTGTGATATAAAAGTCTGCATTGACTTTTAAAGTGTGCTTTGTTATCATTGAATTCAGTGTGCAAGGCACACTTTTTTTCTGCAAATTTATTTAGAGTATATATTTTGATTTATTTAGAATATCTTTGAAAATCGTGCTAAAAATCATATTTGTACAGATTCGAAGCAAATAGAATGAATATAATAGACTCTGAATAACAACTTTTTATTTGGAAAGGAACTATATGAGTACAGTTTTATTTGAAGACTTAAATTTAAATCCGCAGATTCTGCGGGCTATCAAAGAAATGGGATTTGAGGAGGCGACTCCGATTCAGGCACAGTCTATTCCGGCTGTTATGAGCGGCAGAGATGTCATCGGACAGGCACAGACAGGAACCGGAAAAACTGCATCCTTCGGTATTCCGTTGCTTCACAAAGTGGATCCGAAACTGAAGAAGACACAGGCACTGATCTTATGCCCGACCCGCGAGCTTGCAATCCAGGTATCTAATGAGTTACACAACCTGGCAAAATACATGCATGGTATTAAGATTCTTCCAATCTACGGCGGACAGGAGATTGGAAAACAGATCCGTTCTTTAAAAGGCGGTGTACAGATTATCGTTGGTACTCCGGGCCGTGTGATGGATCATTTAAGAAGAAAGACCATCCGCTGTGATTTTATCCATACGATCATTCTGGATGAAGCAGATGAAATGCTGAATATGGGATTCCGTGAGGATATCGAAGAAGTATTAAAATATCTTCCGGAAGATCGTCAGACCGTTCTTTTTTCCGCAACGATGCCGAAAGAGATTATGGAGATCACAAAACAGTATCAGAAAGATGCGCTGACCATCAAAGTTGTAAAAAAAGAGCTGACGGTGAAAAATATTGAGCAGTATTATTATGATGTCAGAAGAAAAGACAAACTGGATATTTTAACAAGACTTCTGGATGTTTATGATCCGAAGCTTTCCCTTGTATTCTGTAATACAAAACACATGGTAGATGAACTGGCAAACGAACTGCAGAACCGCGGTTATTTTGCAGAAGGTCTGCATGGTGATATGAAACAGCAGCAGCGTGACCGCGTAATGCGTAACTTCCGTAATGGCAAGACAGAGATTCTGGTGGCAACAGATGTGGCTGCCCGCGGTATCGATGTCGATGACGTGGAGGCAGTATTTAACTACGATCTGCCGCAGGATGACGAGTACTATGTTCATCGTATCGGTCGTACCGGCCGCGCAGGCAGAACGGGTAGAGCATTTTCTTTTGTAAAAGGAAAAGAAGTTTACAAGTTAAAAGAGATCATGCGTTATTGCAAGACCAAGATCTATGCACAGCCGATTCCGTCCATGCGTGACGTAGAGGAAGCCAAATGCGAAAAAATCATGGATCAGTTAGACCAGATCATCGAAAATGAAGATCTGACTAAGATGGTAAATATGATCGAATCTCAGATCAATAACGGTGATTATACGGCAATGGATCTGGCAGCAGCCTTTTTATATCAGGCACTTGGAAAAGCAGAGCGCGAAGGCGTAAAACAGGACAATTTCGATTTCTCTGATACCGGTGCAGAAGATGGCATGGTTCGTCTCTTTATCAACATTGGTAAAAAACAGCGCGTGCGTCCGGGGGATATCCTCGGAGCAGTTGCCGGAGAGTCCGGAATGCCGGGTGATCTGGTAGGAGCTATTGATATGTTTGACAGCTATACATTTGTGGAAGTTCCGAGAGAGTATGGAGCGGCTGTATTGAAAGCAATGAAAAATGCAAAGATCAAAGGAAAGAGCATTAATGTAGAGCCGGCCAATGCGAAATAAGAAGCTGTGAAGCGGCGGCATTTAGGTATTGAAACAGCAGAGATTTAGGTCGTGAAAGAAAAAAGGAATGAATTGCATCCTTCGGGCTAAGACGCCCGTTCGAATGAAATTCATTCCTTTTTTCTATGCTAGACTGCAATCTGCCGCAGTGTCAGTTAATGAGCCGCCGCAGGAGGAAAAGCTGTGATGTTTCTTCTTATGTAAATTGGAACTGAGAAGATAGAAAATTGTTCGTGTCTGCATTCAATTCTTTCCGACAGTTCCTTTATATAAAAAATTCACATCACTTTCCAGCTTTTTTCAGGGCTTTCAGTGCCTGGCCTCCCATCGGGTAAAGTGCGATCAGATTGAAGATGGTCATAAGGCCAACACCTACGTCACCGAGATCCCATACTGTGGTGTAGGCTGCAAGTCCTCCGATGAAGAGCATTACAAGAGCCACGATTTTGTAGGCAGTCTGGTAACACCATTTATTTCCGAACAGGTAGGCTACGTTGGAGCGGGCATAGAACAGAATTCCGATGAAGGTGGAAAAACTGAACATTGCCAGAGTAGCTGCAATAAAGATTGTTCCAAATGTTCCAAGGTGGTACTGCATAGCAGTCTGCAGTAGATCCATGCCGACAAGTCCGTTGGTGAGTTCCTGTGGTACGAGAAGCAGGATCATTGCAGTACAGGTACAAATCACAATGGTATCAATAAATACGCCCAGTGACTGTACCAGACCAATTTTAACAGCGTCATCGCTTTTTGCAGCAGCTGCCGCACATGGTGCAGAACCGGAACCGGCTTCATTGGAAAACAGTCCTCGTTTTACACCATTCATTAATACAGCACCGAAACCGCCGGCTGCAATCTGGCGGAAACCGAATGCTTCCTGAAAAATACGTGCAAAAACGTCCGGCATCTGTCCGAGATGTGTAAGAATGATAATGACAGTAAAAATAAAGTATGCACATGCCATGATTGGAACCATGATGTCCAAAACTTTTACAGTTGCATTTTTCCGAAGTACAATAATTGCAGCAAGAACAACAAGGATGATGGTCGTTGCCAGTGGCGGGATGGAAAATGCATTTTCAAAGGCAGAGGTAACAGAATTGCTGATTACCTGACTAATGCCGCACCAGCAGATAAGGCCGGAAATTGCAAAAAGTACAGCAAGTACGGAGTATTTGCGATAAGTACCGTCTTTTCTTTTTGCAAAAAAATGATGCATATAATAAGCAGGTCCGCCATGGTATCCACCATAGAGCGGATCTTTTTCTTTGTGGAGCTGTGCCAGGGTACCTTCAATAAAAGCAGTAGAAGAACCAAGCAGTGCGGTGATCCACATCCAGAATACAGCACCGGCACCTCCAGCTGAGATAGCTGCCACAACACCTACCAGATTACCCATGCCGACGCGGGAGTTGCCGTCGAAACGATCAGTGTCTGAAATGAAGACAGACCGCCGTGTTTGTCTTTTTTTTCATTTAAGGCACGAACCATATCTGGAAAAAGGCGGATCGGCAGAAATTTTGTCCGAATGGTAAAATAGATTCCGGTTGGAATCAGTAAAATAACGAGAAGCGGAAGACCTAATGTTCCGCCTCCGGGCAATGGAAGCGTGACCAGATCACCCCATAAAAAGTTGTACACAAGTTCAATAATTGTTGTCATAATGTCCCCCTTAGTTTTACAGATAAATAATGAATCGGTTTTGTATTTCATCGGAAAATCAGCTGTTCGAATTTTGTTTCATATCTGTAATTAGTAAATGATAAAGGCAAGTATAGCATATATCTCTGAAAACATCAACACTTTAAAGCGCGAAACTTTAAAGCAAAAAACTATATGCTATAGTTTACTCGTGCCATTCGCAAATTCAAGAATGTCTCTGCAATCCTGCCGGAGATAAAAAACGAGATTCCGAATGCGGTTTACATTCGGAATCTCATTTCCTAATTTACAGATACTTCTCCGGCAAGGACTTTTTTGTAATCCTCATAATTCTTCTTCAGAAGTTCCGGGGTATTCAGTTCATATGGACATTTTTTTATGCACTGGCCGCATTCCAGACAGTTCTCAATTTTTTTCATTTCTTCCTGCATCTGCGGAGTCAGCCAGCCGGCACTCGGTGCGCGGCGCAGCATGAGGGACATGCGGGCACACTGATTGATCATAATGCCAGCAGGACATGGCATACAGTAACCGCAGCCACGGCAGAAATCACCGGTCAGTTCCAGTTTTTCTTTTTCGATATAAGCAGAAATTTCTTCATCTATGGAAGGGGTATTTTCCATATAAGAGAGCCATTCTTCCAGTTCGGATATTTTCTGGATTCCCCAGATTGGCAGAACATTATCAAACTGTGTCATGTAAGCCATGGCAGCTTTGGAGTTGTGGATCAGCCCTCCAGCAAGTCCTTTCATGGCAATAAATCCCATGTTCTGTCTGGAACAGGCTTCTACCAGATGAAGTTCCTGTACAGAGGAAAGATAGCTGAACGGGAACTGCATGGTTTCGTACAGACCGGAAGCGACACATTCTTCTGCGATACCGATCTTGTGTGCAGTGACACCGATGTGGCGGATCATCCCTTGTTCTTTTGCTTTCAGCATACATTCATACATTCCTGTTCCGTCTTCCGGGCGGTAACACTGGTTGACACAGTGGAACTGGTACAGATCCAGATAGTCTGTCCGAAGTAAGTGCAGGGATGTTTCTAACTGACGCCAGAATTCATCCGGAGTCGTTGCGGCTGTTTTGGTGGCAATATAAATTTTATTGCGCATGTGTCCGAATAACTATTTTTTATTCTGAAATTTTTTATTATTTTATTCAGAAGATATTATCAGTTACAGATATTGTATACTGACAGGAAGCATGATGCAAGTTCAAGTCGAACCTGTTTATAAGATCTGAAAAGCATAAGATATATCGAATGCTCATCAAGCAAAGACAAATGTACGTTGTATAAAGAAAAAAGCTTGCATATTGCAAAAACCTGTGATATGCTCTTATACGGATTTGTTGTTGCAATCAGATGCATATTTTTGGCATCGCAGACAAGTTCACTCTGGAGAGTCTTCGCATATGCGAAGCGCCGAAGGTGTCGCGGTTAAGTGATCGGATGATCTGTGTGTATCGTATGGATCGGTCCTTTCAGGTTATGACCGCTTATCTCTCAGGCAAAAGGACAGAGCATACCACAATATATGCATGTTCTACTCTTTAGAGGCTGATAGTTTATCAGCCTTATTTTTTATATAAAAAGGGAGAGAAGAAAATGGCAAAATTATTTAATCAAATTCTTACATCAATCGACGGTTTTGTATGGGGCGTTCCCCTGATCGTCCTCATTCTGGCAGTCGGTGTATTTTTGACCATAAGAGTCAAAGGTCTGCAGATCCGGCTTCTGCCACGTGCAATCAAAGAACTTTTTGTAAATGAAAAAAGTGGTGACAGCGGAGAAGTATCCAGTTTCGCAGCATTATGTACTGCATTGTCCGCAACCATCGGTACCGGTAATATCGTCGGTGTTGCAACCGCGTTGGTAGCCGGAGGTCCGGGTGCGTTATTTTGGATGTGGGTAGCTGCATTTGTAGGTATGGCTACAAAGTATTCAGAGTGTCTGCTGTCAGTGAAATACCGTACCGTTGCAGAGGATGGTCATATTGTGGGTGGCCCGTTCTACTACATTGAAAAAGGTATGGGAACAAAATGGAGATGGCTGGCAAAGATTTTTGCATTTTTCGGTGTTTGTGTAGGTTTATTTGGTATCGGAACATTTACACAGATCAATGGTATCACAAATGCTGTACAGACATTTTTTGATCCGGATAAAACATGGACTGTGCATATGTTTGGAATGGATTATTCCTGGACAGTTGTAATCGCAGGCGTATTGTTATCTATCTGTGTCGCACTGGTAGTTATCGGTGGTATCAAACGTATTTCCAGTGTTTCACAGGTTGTCGTACCGTTTATGGCAGTTGCATATGTAGTAGTTGTATTAATCATTCTGCTGACACATCTCGGAGAGATTCCGGGAGCGTTCAGGACAATTATTGAGAGTGCGTTTGGTCTGCGGGCAGCAGCAGGTGGAGCGCTGGGAGCTGTATTGATAGCAATGCAGAAAGGTATTGCTCGTGGTATTTTCTCCAATGAGGCAGGCCTTGGTAGTGCACCGATCGCAGCAGCCGCTGCACTGACCGATTCTCCGGGACAGCAGGGTCTGATTTCTATGCTGGGAACATTCATCGATACAATCGTAATCTGTACAATGACTGGTCTTTCTATCGTAATTGCAGGTACATGGAATATCGGTCTGGAAGGTGTGGCAGTTACTACAAAAGCATTCCAGATGACATTACCGTTCCCGGAACAGTTTTCATCCTTTATTTTGATGATCTGTCTGGTGTTCTTTGCATTTACGACGATTCTCGGATGGGATTATTACAGTGAAAAATGTCTGGAGTATTTATCCAATGGAAATCAGAAAGTAGTCAAAGGTTATCGTTGGTTATACATTCTGGCAGTATTTATCGGACCGTACATGACAGTTTCTGCTGTATGGACCATTGCGGATATCTTTAATGGACTGATGGCGATCCCGAACCTGATCGCGCTGGTGGCACTGAGTGGTGTGGTTGTCAGTGAGACAAAGATTTATCTGAAACGTATTGGAAAAGTGTCATAAAAATTACTTTAATAACTTTAATATATGAAACGAAAATGTGGTATTTTACCTTCGCAGCTAACAATCGCCTGCTTAGGAAAAATACCACTTTTTCTTTATCTATGTTTTCTAATAATCTTAAGATTTTTCTATCATTGTGTCTGTGTCGAAAACGAACAGGCCAATTTTCCTGTTTTCATTGTGAAATATCATGTTTCTTTCAATATTTTGTAAAAAATCGCAGAAAAATAGCAACTTTCGGAAAATTGATTCCCATATAGAAAGCAGAAGGAAGACTAACTATTAAAAGTCAAGCCTTAAAATGATATTTTTTGAATAAAGTA
>ENA-OPBS01001882-OPBS01001882.1-human-gut-metagenome-genome-assembly--contig:-NODE-1882-length-15609-cov-3.197377_pt1 | contig 15609 bp, 10 predicted proteins | sample MGYA00241074_ERZ501463 | MGnify/ENA primary metagenome ERZ501463 (study PRJEB25962, sample SAMEA2042578) | human gut metagenome | biome: human gut; feature: human-associated habitat; material: faeces...
GCACAGACAAGGCGGGAGCCAGACTCCGTTGCTGTTCGTCACCGCTCAACAGCTCAATCATTTTGTTACCGATATTCACCTGATAATCAAGATAACGGCGCTGGAGCAGATAGAGCTGCCAATCCAATTCGGACTTTACATTCGGGTCTGCCATGCGGGCGGTGAAATCTCCCATAATAAGAGGACGGTCATAGCTGCGGATTACATCATAAGGAATAAAAGTCGCTTCCGGATTGTCGAAGAAAACATGTACACCGTTTTTCTCATCGCTCTTTACTTCTCCCATAGTTTGCTCAAGGTAGCCCACCGAACGGTTTAAAATCGTAGTCTTTCCTACTCCGTTGATGCCGGAAAGTATATTGACATCGGGACGCAACTCCCAAGCTATATCGTATCGGTGCCACAATCCGTGTATTTCGATACGTCTGATGTAATTGGCCTGTACTTCCATGGTTTCTATATATTCGTGTAGCAAATATAAAGAAAGAGATTGAGAAAATAGTTACCTTTGCAGCGTTTTTCACCACAAATAATACACATTTTACAATATGAACAAGAACATACAAGGTCATCTGTTCGCTCTGACCGCCAATATCCTATGGGGATTAATGGCACCTGTCGGCAAATCCGCATTAGTCGAGTTCTCAGCTCTATCCGTCACCACTTTCCGCATGTAGGTGCAGCAGCCTGTTTCTGGTTGCTCTCACTGTTCTGCAAACGCGAGCAGGTAGACCATCGGGATATGTTGAAGATATTCTTTGCCGCACTCTTCGCACTGGTATTCAATCAGGGAGTCTATATCTTCGGACTGTCCATGACTTCCCCCATCGATGCCTCTATCGTAACCACCACTCTTCCTATCGTAACCATGATTGTAGCTGCCATTTATCTGAAAGAGCCTGTTACGAATAAAAAAGTATTGGGCATTTTTGTAGGCGCCATGGGCGCATTGATACTGATTATGAGCAGCAGCAATGCAGGAAGCGGCAATGGCAGCATCATGGGTGACTTGCTGTGCCTCATCGCCCAAATCAGTTTCTCTATTTACCTGACCGTATTCAAAGGATTATCCCAGAAATACTCTCCTATAACCCTGAACAAATGGATGTTTGTATATGCCTCCATGTGTTATATCCCTTTCTCTTACCATGATGTAGCCGCCATACAATGGGCTGAAATCTCTACTGCGGCACTGTTACAAGTAGGCTATGTGGTGGTAGGCGGCAGCTTCCTGGCTTATATATGTATCATGACGGCACAAAGGCTGTTGCGCCCCACAGTAGTAAGCATGTACAACTATATGCAACCTATCGTGGCTTCAATCGTTACAGTCATAATCGGCATGGCTACATTCAATATGGAAAAAGGTATTGCCATCGCACTGGTATTTCTCGGTGTATATATCGTTACGCAAAGCAAATCACGCAAAGACTTTGAGAAGGAAGGAAAAGAGGTGTAGGAAACGAGAGACTGTCAAAATGCAGTTGGTGATTTCTTTTAGACACGGATTACACGGAAAAGAATAAAGTAAATCTGTGTAATCCGTGCCTAAAAACAAATAGTAAGGGGGAAGATGCCTTGAAGTGCATCCCACTAATTTTTCAATCCCGCAAAATAAGTATCTAACAGGTTCTTGGCAGCAACAAAGGATGTCAGATTACCTTTTAATACCTGACTCTCTTTATCGGCCAGCATCGCCTCAATTGTAGGATTATGATAGAAACTGTCACGAAGTTGTTCGTTAATGGTTTCGTACATCCAATATTTACTCTGCTCGTTACGGCGGTATTCAAAATAGCCGTTATCTTTCACGAAGTCTATATACTTATATACCATATCCCATACTTCCTGTACTCCTATATTGTAGAAGCCGGAATAGGTCAGGACCTGCGGTGTCCAGCCGCTCTCCGGAGCCGGGAAAAGGTGCAGTGCATTACGGAACTGGGCAGCAGCCAGCTTGGCACGTTCCAGATTATCCCCATCCGCCTTGTTGATGACGATACCGTCCGCCATCTCCATGATGCCGCGCTTGATGCCTTGCAGTTCATCGCCCGTACCGGCAAGTTGGATAAGCAGGAAGAAATCCACCATTGAATGTACAGCCGTCTCGCTCTGTCCCACACCCACTGTCTCTACAAATATCTTATCAAATCCGGCAGCTTCGCAAAGTACAATCGTTTCACGCGTCTTACGCGCCACACCGCCCAACGAACCTGCCGATGGACTGGGACGGATAAAGGATTTGGGATGAACGGAGAGTTTCTCCATGCGCGTTTTGTCGCCCAAGATACTGCCCTTACTGCGTTCGCTGCTGGGGTCGATGGCCAGCACAGCCAGCTTGCCGCCGTATTTCTCCAATACATGCAATCCGAATACATCGATAGACGTACTTTTGCCGGCTCCCGGCACACCGCTGATGCCTACGCGCACGGAATTGCCGGAATACGGCAGGCACTTTTCTATCACCTCCTGCGCTATGGCCTGATGTTCGGGCTTTACGCTCTCCACCAGTGTCACGGCACGGCTTAATATCGTAACATCACCTTTCACAATGCCCTCTACATACTCTGCAACGGAAAGTTGACGTTTTTTCGGTTTCCGCTTCAAATAAGGATTGACGGACGAAGGTTGCTCAATGCCTGCATTGACAACCAGACCTTTATATTCTCCGCTATTTTCTGGATGTTCCATGGTAAGATTTATGGTTTATTTCGCTTTAATATTAATCTCGACTTTCGGCTGCATCGGGTCATTCGTAATCATCAGCAAACGCAGATGACGGCGTTTCTTTCCGATATTCCGCTTTACAACCGTTACACGCAGACGGGTGCTTTCGCCCGGTTTCAGCACGCTCTTCTTCAAACCGGCTCCCACTGCCGGATGAAATACCTGAAGCTTGCTGATTTGCAAAGGAGAACGTCCGGTATTCGTTATAACAATATCCTGACGTGCCTTCGACTTCTTTGCCAATGCTGTGCTCATGTCAATATCCTTGATAGAAAGGTTGACGACAGGAGCATTCGCCTTTTCCGTATCGCTCATGCCCGAAAAGTCCGGCAGAAGAATGGCGGAAACAGGTATCTCATTTTCATCGCCCACCTTGTCGCCTGCAAAACGTGCCAGATAGACAGAGGACTGCGTCAGTCCGAAGTCCGTCAGCCGTTCGGAATCCAATGTGACGGTAATGACCCCTTTTTCCCCCTTTTGCAGGACATTGGGTTTTACTTCCGTTTGCAGATAGGGCGGCAGATGCATCAACACAGGTTCGTATGGACGATCGGACAGGTTCACTACCCCGATATGCATCACCGGCTTCTCACCGGCTTGTACATCGGGAAAATCAAGACTGTTCTTGTCAATACGTATCTGTCCGATGAGGTATGGATGGGTTTTGGTAAAGTCCTTGATTTCACGCACCACCTCACCGTTGAACTTCAAATAGACCAGATGGGGTTGTGCATTGCAGTAAATGGCTACGGATTTGTTGAAATGCCCCAAAGCCTCCGCATCAAAAGTGACGTTAACTGTTCCCTTTGCTCCCGGAGCGATAGGTGTCTTTGTCCATTGGGCCACGGAACAGGCACAATCGGGTTCCACCTCGGTAAGCACCAAAGGCCGGTCACCCGTGTTTGTTATGGAATATTGTACCGTCACCGGATGTTTCCATTCAATCTGCCCGAAATCATACGTTTCCGTATTAGAGGTAAAACGCGGTTGAGCTACGGCAGTCAATGCCGTAGCTGCAAGCGCATATAGAGTGATAAAACTGCGTCTCATTTATATTGCTTCTAAATTAGTTGCACAAATGTAAAGCTTTTAAGCGAGATACACAGATTTTCGTTCTGCTTTTTATAACCTATAAACATTCGATAGCAAGTAAATCTATCCGGCCTATTTAATAATAACAGTTCCTCCAGCAGAGTGAGAAGCATATTCCGGCGCATAGGCACACTGCACGGTAGCCAGTCCGGTTTCATACGTACCACCACGAGCCACCCGGTAGCTATGTTCCAATACATAAACGCCTTTACCCAGATGATCGAAGAAGAAATTGGTTCCTGCATCTTCCACTTCCGCATAATATCCGACCCCGTTGTTCCAGCGATAACCCGAAAGCGAATTTTCCGGTTCGAAACAAGCTCCGCGCTGGTCTTTCAACTGAACGAAATCCATGGCACGGTCCAGACGGACAGTAAGTCGGGAAACAATCTTATCACCCACGAAGAGCTGTGCTACCTCTGTCAACGGTTGCAAAGATTTCTGCCCGTCGGCCGAAATGCGCTCTACAAAGAGTTTCTTCTCAATGTTCAATGCTCCGCCCTGCTGCTTCACATCGGATATGGGCGACAAGTATTGTGCGTAGACAGCTCCCCATGCAATGCCCGCATCCCTTTTCTCTACGGTAACGGACTTTGCTTTCACCTCAGGACTGCCATGCGCAAAGACTTCCTTAACATATCCCAATCCGGGTACGGTGGTCTTTGCAGGAGAGAAAGTCTCCAACACCTTATCCCCCAAAGTAATGCGGACATCTCCTTTACTTTCCAGCAAATCGCTACCCTGACACAACAACGCATAAACCGCATCAGCAGTAGCTACCGGAGAATCCCAGCTTGTCGTCTGTTTCTGTTTCAGCAGCCAAAGCTTCATTTCTTCTACCAAAGCATCATTGCCGCCTGCCTCGCGCAGAGCTTCCATTACAGCTACATGAGCGAGTACAGGCATCATACCCCAAGTATAAGGATTGGCATGGAAAGCAAAATGAGCTCCCATTTCATCCGTCTGTACAAGGTGTTCTTTTATGGAAGCTATAAACTCATCCGCTTCCGTTTTATGTCCTGCCTTCTGCAGGATAACGGCTGTCTGCGCTTTACGGATCATGGTACCGCTCTCAAGATTACGTCCCAGCTTGGCAAGGAAGTAACCGAATGCTTTTGCATATTCTCCGGAGAGCTTTACCGAACCGAGAGATACCAGATACATATATTCCATAGTGGCATCCGACAAAACGGTAATCTTCGTTCCGTTCTTCTCTGCCTTGCGGATAGCACGGTATTCTTTCAGAGCCTCTTTGTTCAGATAGTCAAAGGCCTTGGCTTTCATCATCGCTGCTTCTTCCGGCAATGCCTTATCCGTAAGCAAAGAAAGACGGACAAGCAGTCCGGTGATATATCCCGTTACATAACGGTTGCCGGACATGCCGCCGAACCAGCTCCATGCGCCATCCTCGCCCTGTAATTCTTTCAGTTTGAGCAAGGATGCCATATTACGGTAATTTAATTGGTTAACATCAAATAAAGTAGCGATACGCTGCTGCTGTTCATCCTCTGTAGTAGCTTCGAGCAACCAAGGAGATTCGCCCAACAGAATATTCTTCACATCCTGATTCTGCTCCAACCGGCTGAGGAAAGTTTCTTTTGTTCCACCCGACAGACGCCAGTTATCAAATACCGCTTTAATGCGCGGCTGACTATTTGCAATATATCCCGCCAAAGTGTTGGCATAGAAAGCGGTTGCCCAGGAAATGGCGTTATCCGTTGAAGGCTCACTCAGTACAGGCAGGGCTTGTACGGCATACCATGCCGGATTGCCTGTAAATTCCACGGTCAGGCGACGGTCGGTTGCCGTACGGCTGTTACCGTTGAACAGACTGTCCAGCGAGAAAGTACGCGTTTCTTCACCACGAACGGGCATGGCAAGCGTCTCTATAATATATTCCTTATCACTCAGTACAGGCAACAGATGCTGTTCACCATCGCTGAAGGTACCGCCGTCGGCAACTATACGGACACCAAGCAGTTCGTAACGGTCTGTTACATCAAACCGGAAACTAACCGATGCTGTCTTTCCGGCTTCCACCGAGAACTTCTGGCGACCGGTGGAAATAATCTTCTCCGTCATCGGATCAAAAAGGGTGAATACGGCTGTGCCTTTTATTGCCTTACCCGTCAGGTTGGCAATGCCGGCAGCTATCTGTGTCTTATCGCCTACCCGTACAAAGCGGGGCATATTCGGAGTAAGCATAAACTCTTTGGCGGTGACAGCGGTAGCGTCAAGCATGCCTGTCATCATATCCTTAGTATGGGAATAACCGCGGAAATTCCAGCGTGTCAGACTCTGTGGCATGGTAAAGGAAAAAGCGACCTCTCCTTGTTCATTCGTGCGTAACTGAGGATAGAAGAAAGCCGTTTCCGCAAAATTAGTACGCAAATCGGCCATAGGCTGTAACGCCTGTTCATTGAGAGGAATAGTCTCCGACTCAAAAACAACATCTGCCACTCCTTCTTCTACCTGTACCGGAACATACTTCACTTCAACTGCACGTCCTGTTTCCATTTTGGTCCGTGTGGCTCCATACCCCACAATTGTCGGCTCGCAAAGAACCGCATCGTTCTCTACTATTTGCAGTACTTCCGCAACCCCGTTATAAGGAGAACAGAAATAATCGAAATGCCAAATGGGAACTCTCCACGACCTCACTGGGAAGTAAGGAGCATAACTTTTTCCGTTATTATTACTGATATCCCAATAGTAATAAGGAATATACCGGTTGTAATAAACGCTTAATGACTGGCTACGGCTATAAATCTGGTCTAATGAAGCATCGTACATCATTGCCAGCATCTCGGCTGCGGCAGGAAAACCTTGCGGAGTTTTGATGACCAGCTTCCACTCTTCTTCCTGCCCTGGAAGCAAACGGTCGCGAAAAACTTCCCACTTCATATCCAGCGTCCGTTCAGGCAGACGTTTCCTCAATTCCACCCTACGGGTATATAGCAGTCCGTTCTTTACGAAAGTAAACTGCACGGCAACTCCGTCTCCGTACTCTTCCCGATAAGGATATTCCATACGGAGAATCGAGTCGTTCAGCGACAAAGTACGGCTCTCCAATCTGCCTTTCTGCCCGAAAACATCTACCAGGACGTATGCGTCCTTCATGGAAGTGCCGAAATAGAAGATTGCCGGATGAACCGTATCGAACTCCGTATTTTTTTCATAAAGGAAAGTTTCCATAAACACAGCCGGACGTTCATCTTTCAGCGAGAACAGTACAATGTTCACCGCATTGTCCGCATTGCTGACTTCCTTGCCGTCGCGACCGCGCACCGACAGAATTAAGCGGTACTCTCCCGATGGCAGTTGTTTCCAAGCTGTAAAGTCTTTCTTTTCGCCCGACATAAACGCACTCTCATAAACTGGCTTGTCGGAGATTTTCCCCGTCTTGGAATCAAGAACGGGATAAAGACGGCACATCCCTTCCATGGACAGCGTTTCATTAACGGCATTCATTACCGACAGCATTCCCGATATGGAATCTTCCTTGCATAACTCCCTGCTGATGTCGGACACAAAGAAATAAGCCCGACGGGTAGCGTTCAGAAAGTAATGCGAAGTCTGCGTTTCACCCGTATCACTTGTCACCGCTACCTCTATCTGATAGGAGAAACGTTCCCTATCCGTATTATCCGCATCCGTATCCGGCTTCAGAACAACAGGAATGGAAAAGTTGCCTTTCGCATCCAGTTGCACCGTATCCGAAACAAGCGATACGGCCCCATCTCCCCAATATCTCCGGTTACTGCGACGGGTAACGGTATATGTCAGCGGAACATCCTGAATTGCCGTCCCGTTATATGCCTTGACATTGCCTGTTACATCCACCGTATCTCCCAAGCAGAAAGCCTCCTCCACCGAATTAAAGGTAATCTCAAAGGTAGGCCGTTTGTAATCCTCCACCCGTACGGAAACGGAAGCGTTGTTTTTTACATCAATTGTAAAGTTACCATTCAAGCAGACTGCAGGCAACACAAATTCTGTGGTGAAGGAACCGAATTCATTGGTACTTACATTCTTCTGTACCAGTTCTTTCCTGTTGACGTCCAACAAACGTACCTGATAACTCTTCCCTGCCAAAACGTGAGCCTTGTCCGCCTCCTGTTCATAAGCGATACCTTTGACATAAACGGTCTGACCGGGACGATACAAAGAGCGGTCTGTCAGCAGGGTGATATGTTCTTCCGGACGCGACTCACCGCGCTCGTAATATCTGTTCAAATAAACATTCTGAGGCATCATGGCTGTATCCGTTCCCTTACGTGCCACATAACTGCGGATAGCCTTATCCCATTCCACAACCGCTTTTCCACCGGTATCGGTGACAACTGTTTTCACCAGCTTGCGGTTTTCTTCATTGTAAGCGGAATAGAAACTGACCTTTGCACCGGAAATGGGTTGCCCGCTACGGCTGTCCACCGTAACCACTTCCATCTTATTATCCGGCAAAGAAAGCGTCAACACCTTAAAGCGGGTCGAGACGAGAAAGTGCTCTGCAGTACGGGCCGTTGCAGCATCAGGTACAATTTGCAGTATATATATGCCCAATTCGTCCGGCACATGGCATTTCAAAACCATACGTTGCAAACCGCTCAACAGTTCTCCCTCTTTCCCGCTTTTGCTGTCCGAAGATTTCAGTTCAAAATGGGTAGCTGATAATTTACGGGCATGCTTCTGATAGAAAGCCTTGTTGATTCCGGCATCCATCCAGGGCACTTCGGAGAGATTCGTACGGTACAGATTCAGTGTGAAACCTTTCAGATTCCGATAACCCACATTCAACTCCAACGAATCACCGGGATAAACGCTCTCTTGAGTGCTGACATTCAAATAAGGCTGCAAAACACTCTCCCTTATGTTCCGTAGTTCATTGATACGCTTATAAGCCGAATAGCGCTTCACTCCTTCATCGCATACCTGCAAAACCTCATCCATATAAGACGCTCCCAAACCGCGAAGCCAACCGGCTTTATCAATGTAAACTTCCGCGCAAATCTCACGACCGCCATATTCCCGAATCAGATTATCCAACACCTCAAGATGCTCTTTATCAAGCCGTTCTTTCCGTTCCCGATAAGTGGCATAAGGCTCCCGACTTATACCGCCGCCGGTACTTTTCCACTTCCAATAATCAAGCGTTGCCAGCACTACCGCATCTTCTGCCCCAACGCGATGCCGATAAGCATTTATCATATTTGTATAAACACTGTTGATGCGGGCACGTTGTAATGTATCCACCTGAAAGCCGTCCAACAACTGATAAGTATCGACAGCCCGGGCCGCCAGCAGATGATACATATCGTGCCCATAGAAGCGGCTTCCGTCTTCAAGCTCGACAAAAGGCACATATTCCTTGGAAGAGACCTCAAGCAAACGAACAGAGTCCTTCAATGAAGCCAGGTTATGTTCATCTACCTTAGCAACAAAAAGGTTAGTACTCCATTCCCTGATATCGGCAGGAGCTTCGTCCACATCCAGCGCCGTACGGTCTGATAACTGTCGCCGGTTATGCCGCATATAGTCCGAATACTCGCGGGCAAGTAATGAATGCAGAATAGCTTTATTTACCAGGTTTTTCTCCGATTCCACCCAACTTTCCAACTTCTTCAAATTCGTATACAGGCTATCCGGAGTCAGTCTTTCCTGATAAGCCTCCCGACAGATATATGCCTTGAGCATTTGCGGAGCATTTTTCTCCAACTCGGCTTTCCGGTAGATTTTCTCCGTCAGTTTCACTACCGTTTGCGGCAAACTCTTCTTTTGAGCCTGCTCCACCTGCCTCCACAAACCTGCATAGGACTGAGCGTGCAAAGCAAAGGAGCACAACCCGATCATCAGCAGAAACAATGTACAAAATCTTTGGAATTTCTTCATAGCTATTCTATTGTTATTAGTTTTTGTTTTTTTATGCGAATCAGGAATCAAACAATAAAGATTTATCTGTATGATTAGCTACACTCATATCTCCGCTACATGAATGTTCACTGTAAAAATAACAAAATAATAACCACATTGTACCAGCTTTTTAGAAAAAATAAAGAAACAAAGCATATACTGACATAAAAACCTACGGTTATAAAAAGAAACCGGGGGATACATTCTCAGAACATATCCCCCGGTTTCTTATCAATTACTACACTCATCTCGGGTAGTTATAATACTTCATTGCTTCAATCCAATTCTCACCAACTCTGGAGAGAATGTCTTTAAAAGAATTTACAATCTTTTTTCCCATAATCTTAAAAATTAAACTGATACCCTGAAAACACTTTTTTCTTTATTTCTTGATGGTATATCCCATCATCAACATCTCATTACGACCTACCTCAGCGAGAATACGTCTGAATGAATCCATTATTTTCTTTCTCATAACCTTAAAAAACTAAACTAACATCTTGAAAACTGAAAACTACTTTCTCTCTTAAAAAGGGGGAATGAATGCTTAAAGCATTACATAACCCCAAATGTTCTTATCGGCTTCACCGAAATGTCTGAACAATTTTCTTAACTTTTTCATTTTGTTATCCTCCTAAAATCAATCTTGTTATTCTTAAAAATAACTTGTTATCCTATTATTTCTATGTTTTACAACACAAAAATAAGGCCTTTGTTCAAGATTGCAAGTGAAAACATATAGAAAAACATGTTTTAAAACATATTTCTTGACCTAAATCAATTTCCTGCAATATTACAGTAGCAAGCAAGGACAAAATGTCAGGAAAGCAAAGTAATTCTGACAGACCAGGATGAAAATGGCAGCAATAAAAAAAGCAGAGCGCAACCACACTCTGCTTTTACATTGTTATGTATAAAGAAAATTACTTTTCGGGAGTCTGTTCCAAAGTAGCAACCAAGAAGTCATAGAACTTCGTTACAGACGGGATATATGCACGTTCATCGGGCGAATGCGGTGAACGCAACGTCGGTCCGAAAGAAATCATATCAAGTCCCGGACAGTTGGCGCCGATAATACCGCACTCCAAACCTGCATGAATCACCTTTACAGCCGGCTCTACACCGAATTGTTGCTTATAGGACAACGTCATGGCATGCAGAATCGGAGAATCCACGTTGGGCTGCCAGCCGGAGTAACTGCCGCTCAGTTCTACTTTCATACCTGCCATAGAGAAACATGCTGTCAGGCTATCTGCCAGGAAATCTTTCATCGTATCGCAAGAGCTGCGAGCCAATATACGAACATCAGCCTTACCGCCGCCAATCGTTACAATGGCCAGATTGGAAGAAGTCTCCACTGTATCGGGAACAGTAGGAATCATACGCATAACCCCATTCTGACAGGCCATTAATACACTAATCATATTATCCTGAATTTCTTCGGGAACAATGGCAGCAGGCAAGTCTACGTTCTCCAGTTTTACAACAATGCCTTCTTCAATCGAGGTATATTCTTCATTAATTTGTACCTCATATTCCTTGATATAGTCTTCCAATCCTTCAATGTCTTCGGGATTAAATACCAATACGGCATGTGCCTCACGCGGAATGGCATTACGCATATTGCCACCTTCAAAACTTGATAACTGACAATCGAACTCAATCAGCAAATCGTGTACGATACGTGTAAGCAATTTATTGGCATTGCCTCGTCCCTGATTGATTTCCAATCCGGAATGTCCGCCACGCAAACCTTTCAAAGTTATTCTACGAGCTACTAAATCAGCAGCAGGAGTCTCTTCCTTATATTCCAATGTAGCCGTAATATCAATACCGCCTGCGCAACCGATATAAAGTTCTCCTTCGTCCTCCGAATCAAGATTCAACAAGATCTCACCGTTTAGTGTACCCGGTTTCAAGCCGAATGCGCCATACATACCCGTTTCCTCATCCTTGGTTATCAACGCTTCCAACGGACCATGTTTCAGGTCTTTTGCCTCAAGTACAGCCATAATAGCGGCTACGCCCAATCCGTTGTCAGCTCCCAAAGTAGTACCTTTGGCCTTCACCCAATCACCGTCAATGTACGTTTCAATAGGGTCTTTAGTAAAATCATGAACCGTATCGTTGTTCTTCTGCGGCACCATGTCCATGTGTGCCTGCAGAATGACACCTTTTCGGTTTTCCATACCTGGTGTAGCAGGTTTACGGATAATGACATTGCCAACCTCGTCAACAAATGATTCCAAGCCCAGACTTTTACCAAAATTTACCAAGAACTCAGTTATTCTCTCCATATGTCCGGAAGGACGGGGTATCTGAGTCAGCGAATAGAAATGCTTCCACACATTTTGTGGAGCTAACTGCAAGATTGTACTCATAATTATAAAAGTTGTTTTCGCAAATATAAGAGTTATTTTTCAATATCGCTCTAATCGGAATTGCAAAAATCGGTAAAACCCCGTTCAATTTATACGAAGTCGCCGGGATAGAAACCTGCGTACCGGTTCATCATACAGTTTCAGACATAAGTAAGCCAAAACAACTGAACCTGCAACAAGTGCTACCGCACCCGGCAGAGACTGTATGAATGTAAGGTTCTCATTCTTAACCCAAGCATAATACAGATAGATAAAAGGATAATGCACCATGTACAACGGATAGGATATATCTCCCAGAAACCTGCAAACCCGTGTCGTGACTTTATCCGTAGTCTTTCCCGAAGCCCCAAGACAGACTAACAAAGGGAATACAACGGCAAAGCATATAGTATCATACAAGCCATTCATCCATAAATGTTCACTGCCACCAATTCTGGGAACCGCCGATAAAACCACAATAGAGAAACTCCCTATCCAGAAAGCTCCTCGTACCTTGACAGGCTTGAATATACGTGACAACAATAATCCCGCCGGAAATGAGAACAGCAACCGTAAAGAACCACCTATTATATTTTCTTCCGTCAAAGCAAAGCCCACACATATATCGCCAAGCGGCCCCCAAAGAGCAAATATGGCCAGTCCGCAACCCGCTGACAACACCAATATGGAAAGGACTTTTGTAGAGAGCTTATGTAGAAAGAATGCATATAGAATATTGCCTATATATTCAAAAAACAAAGACCAACTCGGTCCGTTCAGAGGATACATTTCACCTACGCCTCGAATTTCCATACCAGGAGTTGCCGGAATCAGAAGAACATTCATTAGCGTAGCAATTATCAGCGCCACTACGGGCACCTGTGAAACATCCCAAACAGAACAGCCTTGAAAATAGAACATTACAGCTCCAATAAGCGCTCCGATAATGACCATAGGATGCAAACGAATAAACCGACGTTTAAGAAAGTCAGCAATACGCATTGTTTTCCACCGATCATCATAAGCATAGCCAACAACGAATCCGGATAAAATAAAGAAAAAATCAACAGCCAAATATCCGTGATTAATCTTCTGGTCCAAATGGCTGGTAGCATAAGCCTCGAATAAGTGAAAACAGACAACTGTCAATGCCGCCACTCCACGTAGCCCGTCGAGTATGTTATAATGCGGCTTCGTATCTGCAAATGCAGATGATAAAGTATCAGACATATAGGTTATTTATGTGTTTATATTTCTGTGAAAGTATCAATTCAAGTCATTCATTTCGTACGGTTTACCAACGAAACATGTAGCCCGCCATAGATACCGAGCAACACAACCAGCAAGGTTTGAATGCCATGCACTATCAGTGCAAAAGCACCAGCATCCGTAGCATTCACACCATAAAGCATCATCATGGTGATAACGGCAAAATGCCAGGGACCTGCCCCGTTGGGTGTAGGTACGATTACAGCAAACGTCCCGCCCACAAACATCACCATTGCAGCCTGAAAGCCAAGATGCTCCGCAAAAGAAAAGCTATAGAAAGTCAGATAGAAATGATAGAAATAGCATCCCCAAATAAGCAATGTATAGAGAATAAACAGCGGAATGTTCTTCACATTGCGGAGCGACATTACCCCCTCGCATACATTCAGCACAACTCCCTTCACTTTCTCAAAAAAAGAAAGCATCCGCATCAGATAGTACATAAGCACCAGCACGCCGATAACACAGAACAGGGAGACATAAAACCAGGGCGATGTCAACAGATGCATCAGCGAAGGAATTTTTGTACCCGTTTCCTGAAAGAAACGGAGAAACACAGGCATCTGAGCCAGAAAGGTAAGTCCCGTAATCAAAAGAATACACAAGGTGTCCACTAACCGCTCGGTGACTACAGTTCCCAAAGATTTGGAAAACGATACATCATCATACTTAGCCAGAACACCGCAACGCGACACTTCACCCACACGAGGCAATATCAAATTGGTAGCATAGGAAATGAAAATGGCGTCCACGCAATCGCTCCTTTTAGGGTAAGCCCCCAACGGTTCCAGCGTCTGTCGCCAGCGCCACCCGCGAAACACATGGCTCATTACGCCAAAAAACAATGAAAACAGCATCCACCCCCAGTCAGTGCCATGCAAAAGCAGTTCTTTCGCACGTTCAAAATCAAAATCACGATACACCCAATACAGGATAAAACCGCCCAAAAGAACGGGCAACACGATTTTCAATGTTTTTTTTATTATCTTATTCATCGTTTTCCCTTAAAATTCATCCGGCACGCGTCGTAATTTGTGATTTGTAACTCGTAATTCGCCGAAAAGGATTACCTTTGAACCGCAAAAGTAACGATTTAGTTGATACATGAGATTAGTTAAACCTAAAAAGTTTCTCGGCCAGCACTTTCTGAAAGACCTGAAAGTAGCACAGGACATTGCCGACACCGTAGACGCCTGTCCCAACCTTCCGATATTGGAAGTAGGACCGGGCATGGGAGTGCTGACTCAATTTCTCCTGCCCAAAGAGCGCACGGTAAAAGTTGTGGAAGTGGATTATGAATCGGTGGCCTATCTGCGGGAAGCCTACCCACAACTGGAGGATAACATCATCGAAGACGACTTCCTGAAAATGAACCTGCAACGCCTGTTCGACGGACAGCCTTTCGTACTGACGGGCAATTATCCGTATAACATATCCAGCCAGATATTCTTCAAGATGCTGGATAACAAAGAACTGATACCGTGCTGTACGGGCATGATACAGAAAGAGGTTGCCGAGCGTATCGCAGCCGGTCCCGGCAGCAAGACATACGGCATTCTGAGTGTACTGATACAGGCTTGGTATCGGGTGGAATACCTCTTCACCGTAAGCGAACACGTGTTCAATCCTCCCCCAAAAGTAAAAAGCGCTGTTATTCGCATGACGCGCAATGACACGCAGCAATTGGGATGTGACGAAAAGCTGTTTAAACAAGTTGTAAAAACTACATTCAACCAACGCCGGAAAACCTTGCGTAATTCCATAAAACCGATACTCGGCAAAGAATGTCCGCTGACCGAAGACCCTCTCTTCAACAAACGCCCCGAGCAACTTTCCGTGCAGGAGTTTATAGAATTGACCAATCAGGTGGAAACAGCATTGAAAGAGACGACAGAAAAATGAGAAATTAACGGTTTCAGCCCTTAACGGTACACTATTACCAATACACTATGAGTTATGGAAATAGACGAAGAATACATAGATAAAGTCAAAAGCTTTATAGAGCAGAAAGACGCGGAAAACGTCAAGGCGCTTCTTATCGACCTGCATCCGGCAGATATTGCCGAACTGTGTAATGACCTCGCGCCCGAAGAGGCACGCTTCGTTTACCGTCTCCTCGACAACGAAACAGCCGCCGACGTACTGGTAGAAATGGACGAAGACGTCCGGAAGGAATTCCTGGAACTTCTGCCTTCGGAAACCATTGCCAAGCGGTTTGTGGATTATATGGATACGGACGATGCCGTAGACC
>ENA-OPBS01001884-OPBS01001884.1-human-gut-metagenome-genome-assembly--contig:-NODE-1884-length-15598-cov-4.281220_pt1 | contig 15598 bp, 10 predicted proteins | sample MGYA00241074_ERZ501463 | MGnify/ENA primary metagenome ERZ501463 (study PRJEB25962, sample SAMEA2042578) | human gut metagenome | biome: human gut; feature: human-associated habitat; material: faeces...
CATTGCCAGATATATGGAGTCCTTTGATGATACAGATGGTGATGGTATTGCAAGTGTAAAGCTTTATGAGCTGGGCGATTTGTCTGTGGAAAAATATGACAGGGCAAAACTTTTATTGGAAGAGTTTGATATAGAGCTTAGGAATAAGGAAATTTGCGAGGGCTCATGTAATGTGAAAAATCCTCTGTTATGGAGCGCTGAAAAGCCGAATCTGTATGAGGTTAAAATTATAGTTAAAGATACGCATGGAAATGAGACCGAGTTTATCAGCCAGCTGGCAGGCTTCAGAAGATTTGAGATGGTAGACGGACTCATGAAGCTAAACGGTAAGCGTATTGTATTTAAGGGTGTAAACCGCCATGAGTTCAGCTCAATAACAGGCCGTGTGCCAAACCGTGATGAGGTGATAAAGGATATTGTCACAATGAAAAAGAACAATATCAATGCTATAAGAACAAGCCATTATCCTGATGATTCCATGCTCTATAAGCTTTGCGATATTTATGGAATTTATATGATAGCTGAGAACAATCTTGAGAGTCATGGCACATGGGAGGCATATAATAAGGGCTATGTTGACCTTGACTTTGTTGTGCCAAAGGACAAGCCACAGTGGAGAGAAATGATGCTGGACCGTGCCAACTCATGCTATCAGAGGGATAAAAATCATCCGGCAATCCTTATCTGGTCATGCGGCAATGAGTCGTTTGGCGGCAAGACCATATATGAGATGTCACAGCTTTTCAGACAGCTTGATAAGCATCGTCTGGTGCATTATGAGGGAGTGTTTAACGATAGAAGCTACAATGACACAAGTGACATGGAAAGCCAGATGTATACTCCGGCTGCAGGCATTGAAAAATTCCTGGCAGAGCATCCTGAGAAACCGTTTATCTGCTGCGAATATACACATGCAATGGGAAATTCATGCGGTGCTATGCACAAATATACAGAGCTTACAGACCGCGAGCCTAGATATCAGGGCGGATTTATCTGGGATTATATTGACCAGTCAATCTACAAAAAGGACAGATACGGCAAGTGGTTCCTCACATATGGCGGAGATTTCGGCGACAGGCCTACAGATGGAGATTTCAGCGGAAACGGCATCTGTTACGGCGGAGAGAGAGAGGCTTCTCCAAAGATGCAGGAGGTGAAGTTTAATTATCAGAATATCTCGGTTGATTTTGACAGCGACTACATCTTTACAGTCACAAACAAAAATCTCTTTGTAAATACATCGGTTTTTGATGCTTTTGCCATTCTTCTTGCAGACGGTGAGGAGGTTTACAGGACAAAGCTTCAGATATCTGTTCCACCGATGGATAGGGCAAGCTATGAGGTGCCGGTGACTCTTAAAAATTCTATGATAGATGTGGGAAAAGAGTACTGTATTGTCGTATCATTTGTATTGAAGGAAAACACCATCTGGGAAAAGGCAGGATATGAGATTGCATTCGGACAGCATATGATAAAGAAGCCTGTAAGTGAGTATTCATGCGACAAATCAGTTGAGCTTGTTGTTGGAAACGGAAATATCCTTGTAAGAGGTGAGAACTTTAAGGCACTTTTCTCAAGAATGAATCTGGGAATGGTTTCATATGTATACGGTGGCGTCGAGATGCTTCCAAATACTATTCCACTGCCGAATTTCTGGAGAACACCTACCAACAATGATTCCGGCAACATGATGCCACAGCGCTATGCACAGTGGAAGATCGCCAGCATGTACGCAAGTCATAAGGATTACCGAAAAGGCATGTATGGTCCGGCCAATGCTCCGGAGACAACGGTTCACGAAAACAGCGTGGAGGTTGCTTTTACCTACATCCTGCCAACTACGCCTGCCAGTGAATGCCGTCTTGCCTATGAGGTAACCGGAGATGGAAGAGTAAAGACAACGCTGACCTATGATCCTGTAAAAGAGCTGGGCGATATGCCGGAGTTCGGAGTACTCTTTAAATTCAATGCGGATTATGATCATGTTCAGTGGTACGGCCTGGGACCGGCAGAGACTTATGCAGACCGGAAGCATGGCGCAAAGCTCGGCATTTATGAGAATCTCGTGACAGACAATATGGCACGCTATCTTGTGCCGCAGGAATGCGGAAACAAAGCGGAAGTACGCTGGGCAAAGATCACAGACAGAAAGGGCAGAGGAATGCTCTTTGAGATGGATAAAGAAAACGGCCCGATGATGTTCTCGGCACTTCCATATACTCCTCATGAAATGGAAAATGCCATGCATCCCTATGAGCTTCCGGCAATCCATTATACCGTTGTCCGTGCCGCAAAGGCGCAGATGGGTGTTGGAGGAGATGACAGCTGGGGTGCCCGCACCCATCCGGAATACCTTCTGGATACCAATGGAAAGATGAAATTTTCCTTTGCGTTCAAAGGCCTTTAAAATGTCATAAAATAACAGAACATAAAGTCAGAAAAAAGCTTCCGGCGATTGTCCGGAAGCTTTTTCATTTCATAATAATGCACAGAAAATAAACAGGTTGAAAAAAAACCTGTGGATATTTCATGAAATGAAAAAAAACTTGGATATGCACTTGTTTTTTCATGGTAAATAGTTTAGAATGATTACATAAGTGGTAGAAAGTGGTGAATAGTGGTAGCGAATGGGGATGAGTGGCAGAATACACCATTTGCACCCTGGAAGCACGAAGGGGAGAATCGTGTTTCACGAGAGTAGGTGGGTTTCATGTTCATGGGCGAGTATAATCATACGATCGACGCGAAGGGGCGTCTGATCATCCCTTCCAGGTTCAGGGAACTCTTAGGGGAAGAGTTCGTACTGACAAGAGGGTTGGATGGTTGCCTTTCTATTTATCCGATGGATGAATGGGTTGCTTTTGAAGAGAAACTCCGAGCATTACCACTTACAAATAAAGACGCAAGAACCTTTTCACGTTTCTTTGTAGCCGGAGCTACAACATGTCAGCTGGATAAGCAGGGAAGAATCCTGGTGCCGCAGACGCTGCGCCAGTTCGCTGGTCTGGATAAGGATGTGGTGCTTACGGGTAATCTGAACCGGATCGAGGTTTGGAGCAAAGAGAAGTGGAGCGAGAACTGCAATTATGATGATATGGACAGCATTGCGGAAAGCATGCAGAACATAGGAATCGTCATTTGAGCATAACGCAGGTAGAAATCCCACAGGAGACGGATATGGAATTTAAGCATAAATCTGTATTACTCAATGAGACCATTGACGGCTTAAGGGTAAAGCCGGATGGAATCTATGTGGATGGCACTTTAGGAGGAGCGGGACACGCCACAGAGGTGTGTAAGAAACTTTCTGCCAAGGGGAGATTTATTGGCATAGATCAAGACCAGGATGCGATAATTGCTGCGAGTGAACGGCTGTCAGCCTTTAATCAGGTGACAATCATTCGCAGCAATTATTGTTACATGGCAGATGAGCTGAGATCCCGTGGCATTGAGAAGGTGGACGGGATCCTGCTGGATTTGGGAGTGTCATCTTATCAGCTGGATAATGAAGAGAGAGGTTTTTCCTATCGGTACGATTCTCCTCTGGACATGCGAATGGACAGAAGACAGAGCCGTACAGCCGGTGATATAGTCAACGGTTATGAGGAACGGGAGCTGTATCGGATTATCCGCGATTACGGCGAAGATAAATTTGCCAAAAATATAGCGAAACACATTGTGGCTGCCAGAGAGCAGGCACCGATCCGGACGACCGGAGAACTGACCGAGATCATACGGGGTGCGATCCCCATGAAAATACAAGCTACAGGAGGACATCCGGCCAAGAGGACTTTTCAGGCAATACGTATTGAGCTCAACCGGGAGCTTGACGTGCTTCGGGATTCCCTGGACGGCATGATCGATCTCCTGGATGACGGAGGAAGGATCTGTATCATTACATTCCATTCTCTGGAAGACAGGATCGTTAAGACCATTTTCCGAAAAAATGAAAATCCCTGTACCTGCCCGCCGGATTTCCCGGTCTGCGTATGCGGAAAGAAATCCAAGGGTAAGGTGATCACAAGGAAACCGATCTTACCGGGAAAAGAGGAAATGGAAGAGAATCCGAGGTCCAAAAGTGCGAAGCTTCGTATTTTTGAACGGAAAATGTAGTTGAGAGATGGAAGGTAGGCAAATGGCGAAGACAGGAAGAGGGACTACAGCCAGAAGAAATCGAAATACCGTCAGGAACAGCAGAGAAATGTATGTTCAGGGAAATGCGGTAAAACGGCTGCAGGAAGTTCCTCAGAGGACTGATCTGCCCGAGATACAGGAAAGGCGACGGCTGGCTCAGAAAAGAAAACAGAAATCCGCAGTACCTGTGACACCGGCAAAACAGGTGGTAAGCAGACAGGCACAGCGGAACCGGGAAAAGGCAATGGCCATGAACAAGGGGTTCGTTCTGTTTCTTACGGCAGTTTCCATCGCGGTACTTTTTACCTGTATCAATTATCTTCAGGTAAAATCCGAAATCACGGCGAGTATGAAAAATGTTGCAAATCTGGAATCTGAGCTTGCACAGCTGAAAGAAGATAACGATGCATATTACAGTCAGGTCACTTCTGCAGTGGATATCAGCGAGATCAAGAAAAAAGCTATCGGCGAGCTTGGAATGAAGTATCCTTCGGAGGATCAGATACAGACCTATACCACGGAAGGAAACAGTTATGTGAGACAGTATCAGGATGTGGACACACACAAGTAACAGAAGTACAGTTTTTAAGCAGGTGATCGATTGAGTACAAGAAGGCGCAGGCCGGTAAAAAAAATAAATTACAGTATGAAGAAAAAGCTGGCAGTACTATTTTCCTTAGTGTTGCTGGCTTTAGTCGGTTTGGTGGCAAGAATTACCTATATCAATGCCACCAGCGGAAGCAAATATCGAAAGCAGGTGCTGAGTCAGGCTCAGCAGAAATATGAAAATCAGACACTTCCAGCAAAAAGAGGCGATATCTATGACCGGAACGGGAATATCCTGGCAACCAGCAACAAGGTCTATAATGTGGTCCTTGACTGTCTGGAGGTCAATAAGGATCAGGATTCCGTGGAGCCTACCATAAAGGCTCTTGTGGAAGTCCTGGGATTGGATGAAGATGAGATGCGGAAGCTTCTCACCGACAGCAGTACAAAAAAAAGTCAGTATCAGATCGTAAAGAAACAGATCTCCATGGACGACAAAAAAGCTTTCGAAAAATACGAAGATCCGGGAGACGACAGTGAACTGACTGCCACGCAGCTGAAAGAACGTTCCAGGATCACAGGTGTATGGTTTGAGGAAGATTATCTCAGATCTTATCCGTTTAATGAGACTGCCTGTGATACCGTTGGATTTACACTTTCCAGAGATGTGGCGGATGCCGGACTGGAAGGATATTACAATGCGACACTTACCGGCGTGGATGGAAGACAGTACGGATACATCAACAACAATTCCGACGTAGAACAGACGATCATCGAACCGACGGATGGCAAAAGCATTGAGACCTCGCTGGATCTGGGACTTCAGCAGATCGTGGAAAAATACGTAAATACCTTTGAAGAAAAGATGGGAGCCAAAAATGTAGGCGTGATCATCGAGGATCCGAAAACAGGAGAGATCCTGGCAATGGACGGCGGTGACCGTTATGACCTGAATAACCCGAGAGATCTTTCAAATGTGTATTCCCAGAGTGAGATCGCTGCCATGAACGATGAGGAAACCGTGGAAGCGCTGAACGGAATGTGGAGTAATTTCTGTGTGACAGATGCCTACGAGCCTGGATCGGTTGTAAAGCCCATCGTTATGGGCTCCGCACTTGAAATGGGAGCGATTTCCGAGAGCGATAATTTTGTCTGTGACGGCGGACAGTCTTTTGGAGCGGAAGGTGCGACTACTTTTATCAAATGTGCGGTATGGCCGGATGCTCACGGGACAGAAGCTCTTTCCGATGTCATTGCCAATTCCTGCAACGATGGTATGATGCAGATCGCAGCAAAGATGGGAAAAGATAATTTTCTTAAGACACAGAGCGTTTTCAATTTCGGAACAAGAACCGGTATCGATCTTCCCAATGAGGGAAGCGGTGTGATCCATACCAGCGATACCATGGGAGAAACGGAGCTTGCATGCTCTGCTTTCGGACAGGGCTATACACTGACCATGATACAGGAGATCAATGCAATGTGTTCTGTGATCAATGGAGGATACTACTATCAGCCTCATCTGGTGACGAAGATCAAGGACAGCAGCGGCGGAATCGTAAAAACGATCTCTCCGACACTGATGAAGCAGACGATTTCCGAGAAGATATCTGCAGATATCCGCTCCTACATGGCTGCCAGCGTAGACCATGGTACCAGCCGTACCTCCAAGGTGCAGGGCTACAGCTCCGGTGGTAAAACCGGTACTGCCGAGAAGCTTCCGCGAGGCAATGGCAAGTATCTGGTATCCTTTATCGGATTTGCACCGGTAGATGATCCGGCGCTTGTGATCTATGTAGTTGTGGATGAGCCGAAGGTAGATGATCAGGCAAGCAGTACGTACGCACAGTACATTGCACAGGGAATCCTTTCCGAAGCACTTCCGTATCTGAATGTACAGCCGGATGAGGCAGAGGATGGAGAAGTTCCGACTACAGAGCTGTGGGAACTTTTTAAGGGAATCAGCGATTCTGCAACAGGAACCGGCGCAGACGGGCAGAAGGAGGCCATTTCCGATGAGAATGTACCAAGTCCGCCGGAAGATGAGTCGGAGGACAGTGATACCGAAGACAATAACGATATGCAGAGCGAAGGCCTTACCAACGAGGAAGCCGGTCTGGAATAGATAAAAAGAATACCCTCTCAGGGGAACGTCATATATTACAGTGACGACCTCTGAGAGGGATTTTTTTATGATCCGGACCATGGTTTATCACAGGAAAAAAATATGGGTGGTTTTTCTGATCTGCATAATGCTTCTTCTGGGACTTGTGGGAAGACTCTGGTATCTTATGAACGTCCGGGCAGAATATTATTCAAAAAAGGCGGAGGATCTTCATGAGAGGGAACGTGACATAAAAGCAGCTAGGGGAAAGATCCTGGACATCAGGGGAAATATTCTGGCAGATAATCGGACAGTCTGTACAGTATCGGTGATACACAGCCAGATCAAAGATCCTGAAAAAGTGATCCGTGTACTGTCCGGAGCATTGTCTGTAAAAGAAGAGGAAATCCGAAAAAAAGTTGAAAAAATTTCTTCTATTGAAAGAATACAGACAAACGTGGAAAAAAGCATTGGAGACAGGATCCGGGAATATGACCTTGAGGGAGTGAAGGTAGATGAGGATTATCGGAGATATTATCCTTATGGATCTCTCGCTTCAAAAGTACTGGGATTTACCGGAGGTGATAATCAGGGGATCATTGGTCTTGAAGTGAAATACGATGAGATCCTGAAAGGAGAGCCCGGGAAGATCCTCACAGTTACGGATGCACGTGGTGTGGAGATCGACGGAACCGGAGAACGGAGGAAGGAACCGGTGTCAGGAAATACTCTGCGTACCAGTCTGGATGTTAATATCCAGGAATATGTGCAGCAGGCAGCCGGTAAAGTCATGGAAGAAAAACAGGCGGAGAGAGTTTCCATACTGCTTATGAACCCTCAGAACGGAGAAATCTATGCCTGTGTCAATGTGCCTGAATTTGATCTGAACGATCCGTTTACTCTGAATACAGAAGAAACAGCAGCAGAGGGAGAAAAGAAGCAGGATCTTCTGAACCGGATGTGGAGAGACCCCTGCCTGAATGATACCTATGAACCTGGCTCGACTTTTAAGATCATCACTATGGCAGCAGGGCTGGAGGAAGGAGTGGTGTCAACAGAGGATCGTTTTTTCTGTCCGGGCTATAAGGTGGTGGAGGATCGGCGGATCCACTGTGCAAAGAGAACAGGACATGGTGCGCAGAGTTTTGTAGAAGGTGCCCAGAACTCCTGTAACCCGGTATTTATTGAGGTGGGCCTGCGGCTTGGAACAGACCGTTATTACAAATATTTTAAACAGTTCGGACTTTTGAAAAAAACAGGAATAGATCTTCCGGGAGAGGCAGGAACGATCATGCATAACCCCAAAAATATGGGAGAGGTGGAGCTTGCCACGGTATCCTTTGGCCAGTCGTTTCAGATCACACCGATCCAGCTTGCAACAACCGTCAGTGGGATCATCAATGGCGGAAACCGGATCACACCTCATTTTGGGATCAGCGTGGAAAGTGCGGACGGAACAAAGGTGCGGACACTGGAATATCCGGTGGAAAGCGGGATCGTGTCCGGTGAGACTTCCCGGACAGTACGTACGATCCTGGAAACTGTAGTTTCAGAAGGCTCCGGAAAAAATGCCGGGATCCAGGGGTTTTCCATTGGGGGAAAAACAGCTACCTCTCAGACACTGCCCAGAGGCTCCGGCAGATATATTTCTTCATTTCTGGGGTTTGCCCCGGCAGAGGATCCGAAGGTCCTGGCTCTTTGTATCATCTATGCACCCCAGGGTATGTATTATGGTGGGATCATTGCTGCACCGGTGGTACGCAGTATTTTTGAAAATGTACTTCCCTATCTTGGAATCGAGAGGACAGTTACGGAAACTCCATTCGGGGAAAACCGGGCAGATGGGGTTGATTAATGAGGATAAAAGCCTTATACTGTTGAAGAAGTATAAAAAAACGAAAGAATTAGAGGTGTGAGGATGGAGTTTCATGTTGTGATCCCTGTGCTGATCTCATTTGCGATCAGCCTTGTATTAGGACCGATTGTTATCCCTTTTTTAAGAAGACTTAAAATGGGACAGACAGAGAGAGAGCTGGGTGTGCAGTCCCACCTGAAAAAGAACGGTACCCCTACTATGGGTGGGGTGATCTTTCTCATTGCAACAACTGTAACATCACTGTTTTATATCAGAGATTATCCGATGATCATCCCGGTACTTTTCCTGACACTGGGATTTGGACTGATCGGATTTCTGGATGATTATCTGAAGGTAGTTCTGAAGCGTTCTGACGGACTTCTGCCATGGCAGAAAATGGCACTGCAGATCGTTGTGACAGCTGTATTTGCTTTTTATCTTGTAAATTATTCCAACGTATCCCTGACTATGAAGATCCCGTTCTGGAGCGGACATTATCTGAACCTGGGATGGTTTGCGGTTCCGGTACTGTTCTTTGCGGTGATCGGTACAGTAAACGGAGTCAATTTTACGGATGGACTTGACGGACTGGCTTCCAGTGTTACCCTGATCGTGGCAGTATTCTTTACGGTGGTTTCCCTTGGAATGAACAGTGGTGTGGAACCGATCACCTGTGCAGTTGTGGGCAGTCTGATGGGATTTCTTCTGTTTAATGTATATCCTGCCAAGGTATTTATGGGAGACACCGGTTCTCTGGCATTGGGTGGCTTTGTGGCTGGTGTGGCTTATGCCATGCAGATGCCGCTGTTTATCATCCTGGTCGGACTGATCTACCTTGTGGAGGTATTGTCTGTTATGCTCCAGGTATCCTATTTCAAGGCAACACACGGAAAAAGAATCTTCAAGATGGCGCCTATCCACCATCATTTTGAGCTTTGTGGGTGGTCTGAGACACGAGTTGTTGCAGTGTTCTCTGTTGTAACTGCTATTATGTGCCTGATCGCTCTCCTGGCATTATAAGGAGGAACAGAAAAATGGATTTAAAAGGAAAAAAAGTTCTCGTTTTCGGAGCCGGAAAAAGTGGCATTGGTGCCGCTGACCTGCTTGGAAGTGTAGGAGCACAGCCGATAATCTATGACGGAAATGAAAACCTTGATAAAGAAGCGGTTTTACATAAAACAAACGGAACATACACCCCGGAAATCTGGGCCGGTGCTTTTCCGGAAGGAGAGATGGAAAGTCTTGATCTCGTAGTGTTAAGCCCGGGAGTTCCAACAGATCTTCCACTGGTAAAGAGCTTCTACGAAAAAGGCCTTCCGGTATGGAGTGAGGTAGAACTTGCCTACCGTACAGGAAAAGGCGAGGTTCTTGCAATTACAGGAACCAACGGCAAGACAACAACAACAGCTCTCCTTGGAAAGATTATGGGAGATGCCCGTGAATCTGTATTTGTTGTAGGAAATATCGGAACTGCATATACATCCAAATCATTGGAGATGAGGGAGGATTCCGTAACTGTTGCGGAGATCAGCAGCTTTCAGCTGGAGACTATTGACCAGTTCCGCCCGAAGGTAAGTGCGATCCTCAACATCACAGAGGACCATCTGAACCGTCATCATACCATGGAGGAATACATCCGTGTAAAAGAGCTGATCACCAAAAATCAGGGACCGGAAGATGTATGTGTTCTGAATTACGAGGATGAAGTCCTTCGTAAATTCGGTGAAAATATCGTTCCGAAGGTGGTATATTTCTCAAGCCTTCGCAAACTGGATCAGGGAATCTATCTGGACGGAGACCAGATCATTCTCAGAACAGAAAAAGAAGAGATACCGATCGTAAAAACCGAAGAGCTTAAGATCCTGGGACGTCATAATCACGAGAATGTAATGGCAGCAGCAGCCATGGCATATTATGCGGGCGTTTCTGTGGAGAGTATCCGCAAGAGTGTCTGTGAGTTTGTGGCAGTTCCACACAGGATCGAGTATGTGACAGAGAAAAACGGTGTTGCATATTACAACGATTCCAAGGGAACCAATCCGGATGCGGCCATCAAGGGGATTCAGGCAATGAACCGTCCGACTCTTCTGATCGGCGGTGGCTATGACAAGAAATCCAGCTATGATGAGTGGATAGAATCCTTCGACGGAAAAGTCCGTTATCTTGTTCTCATCGGTCAGACGAAAGAGAAGATCAAAGCAGCAGCAGAACGTCTTGGATTTACAGATATCATCCTCTGCGAGGATCTGAAGGAAGCTGTCCGGGTCTGTGCGGAAAAAGCCAATCCCGGAGATGCAGTTCTGCTTTCGCCGGCATGTGCGAGCTGGGGACAGTTTGATAATTATGAGCAGCGCGGTGACATGTTCAAGGAATACGTGAAAGCACTGTAATAATCCGAAAAATACATACATAAGCTGAAATAAAGACCACTGTGGAGGCCATGCATGAAGGCAGGACAGAAACAGACCGGAAAGACAGATACCGTTCTCTGGGTACTGGTTCTGATTCTGGTGGTATTGGGACTCGGGGCGCTTTTTTCGGCAAGTGAATATAATGGCAGAGTACGTTTCCACGACTCTGCCTATTATTTTAAGAAGCAGCTCTTTGCCACGGCACTGGGGCTGCTTGTTATGTATCTGGCATCACGGGTAGATTACCGGCTGTCTGTAAAGCTGGCGCCGGCTGCCTATATTTTTTCGCTTTTCCTGTCTGCTGCAGTCCTGCTTTTCGGACAGGAGATCAATGGATCGAAGAGGTGGCTGAACCTGGGGCCGCTTTCCTTTCAGCCATCGGAGTTTTCCAAGGTGGCAGTGATATTGTTTCTGGTGTGGCAGATCAGCAATACAAAAAGCAAAACAACCGGATTCTGGTTTATCTGCAGGACTATGATGACTTTGCTTCCGGTAGCAGGTCTGGTGGGCTCCAATAACTTAAGCACAGCGGTGATCATTCTGGGGATCGGTGTGCTGCTGATTTTTGTGGCCAATCCCAGGTATCTGCAGTTTCTCGCACTTGGAGGTGCGGGGATAGGATTTATTGCGGTTTTTCTTGCCGCGGAGAGTTATCGTCTGGAACGCCTGGCAATCTGGCGGGATCCGGAAAAATATGAAAAAGGATTTCAGACCATACAGGGCCTGTATGCAATCGGAAGCGGAGGGATCTTCGGCAAGGGGTTCGGGAACAGTCTGCAGAAGCTGGGATTTGTCCCGGAAGCCCAGAATGATATGATATTTTCTATTGTGTGTGAGGAAACGGGGATACTGGGAGCTTTTCTGACACTTTTTCTGTTTGGTATTCTGATCTGGAGACTTTGTATTCTGGCATTAAACTGCCGGGATCTGCAGGGAACGCTGCTGTGCGCCGGGATCATGGCACATATGGCGATCCAGGTAGTCCTGAATGTTGCAGTAGTAACGAATACGATTCCCAACACCGGGATCACTCTGCCCTTTGTAAGCTATGGCGGAACTTCTGTTGTTTTTCTTCTGGGGGAAATGGGGCTGGCCTTAAGTGTCAGCAGTCACAGACATGGAAGGATCACATAGAATAACAAGTAAGAGGCCCTTTTAGGAGTGGAATACTTGAATGAGATCGATGAGATCATCGTGACCGGAGGCAGACCGCTGCATGGAAGCGTCCGGATCCAGGGGTCAAAAAATGCGGCACTTCCGGTTATGGCAGCAGCACTCTTAAGCACCGGGACCAGTGTACTGCGGGGATGCCCGAGAATCAGTGATGTATATTTGATGGAAAAGATCCTGAAATATCTGGGGGCAGAAACCTGGTGGGAAGGTCAAGATCTTTATCTGGACTGCAGCCATGCGGACGGCACCATGATACCGGAGTGTTATTCCGGAAAAATGCGTTCTTCCGTGATCTTAATGGGAGCAATGCTGGGGCGGAGCAAAAAGGCACAGACAGGATATCCCGGAGGCTGTGTGATCGGGAAGCGGCCGGTGGATCTTCATATCCAGGTTTTGCGCCGCCTTGGTGCAGCTGTGGTGGAAAACGGCGGGATGATCCGGGCATCCTGTGGAAAACTCCGAGGCGCAGAGATGTTTTTTCAAAAAAGAAGTGTAGGCGCTACAGAGCAGGGCATTCTGGCAGCGGTCCTTGCAGAGGGGAAAACAGTCCTTAACGGCTGCGCCTGTGAACCGGAAATTTATTGGCTTTGCCATTATCTTACCGGAATGGGGGCAAAGATCCGGATCCGTGAAAATGGCTGTATCTGTATTGAAGGAGTGGAGAAGCTTGAAGCTGGCGATAGCTGCATTCCACCAGACCGTATTGTCGCCGGGACCTATCTCATGGCAGCGGCGGCAACCAGAGGAGAGATCATCCTGGAAAATCCGCCTCTGGAGGAAATGGATGGAATCCTGGACGTATATCGGAAAATGGGTGGACAATGCCGCAGGGTAGGTGGTAAACTAATAGTCAACGGAAAAAATACAGGTTTTCCCCTGGAGCTTCTGGAAACAGAAGTTTATCCGGGATTTCCTACAGACCTGCAGTCTCCTGCGATGGCGGTACTGGCCACGATCCCGGGAGTGAGCAGGATCCGCGAGAAGATTTTTGAAGACAGATATAAAACAGCTTCATGGCTCTGTAAAATGGGAGCACAGATCCAGATCCGGGATGGGGTTGCTGTGATATACGGAGGGCAGCCCCTGACCGGTTGTACTGTGGAGGCAGAGGAACTTCGCGGTGGTGCGGCACTTGTGATCGCAGCACTTGCCGCGCAGGGGATTACCAGGATCCGGGGCTGTTGTTTCATAGAAAGAGGCTATGAACATATCTGTGAGGATCTGACCGCACTGGGCGGTCTGCTGATAAAGGACAGAGGAACTTTATGAAAACATCAAAAAAAAAGCCACTGAAAGCAGTTGGCGGACTTCTTGTCCTACTGCTGGCAGGAATTATTTTCTTTTTTACGTATTATCAGGTAGATGAAGTGCAGGTGATGGGCAGCAGCCATTATTCTGAAAAACAGATCAGGAAGATGGTGCTTAGGGGGCCGCTGGCATCTAATTCTGTTCTTGCACCGCTTCTTTATACTAAGCAGAACACAAAGGATGTTCCCTTTATAGAAGGCTATACCGTAACAAGGCTGAACAGGCACACCATCTGTGTCAGTGTGAAGGAGAAGGATATCGTTGGCTGTATCCCTTATCTGGACAGTTATATTTATTTTGACAGAAACGGTATTTTTGTGGAAGGATCCACGGAACGTAACGAAAAAATCCCGTTTTTTGACGGGATCAAAGTCAAAAAAGTGATCCAGAACGAGAAACTCCCCATCAAGGATGAAACGGTGATGAACACGGCAGTTGCTCTTTCTACTATTTTTGCAAAAAATGATAAGGTTCCGGATCACATTGAATTTGAAGACGACGGACAGATCAGTCTTGTTTACGGGGATATCACAGTTAAACTTGGAAAGGATGAATATCTGGAAGACAAAATGACCAGAGTTCTGGCTATCCTTCCGATGATTTCCGAAAAAAAAGGAATTCTCCATGCAGAAAATGTAAATGATAATTCCAAGAACATTACCCTGGAGCAGGAACAGGACGAGAGCCAGACTTCCGCAGAAAACTGGACCGGAGGCTATGATGAGGAAGGAAATTACACCGGAGAAGGCGAATACGACGAAAATGGCAACTATGTAGGACCGAAACCGCAGACGGATCTGGAGTATGCGCAGGAAAACTGGGTAGGTGGCTATGATGAAGAGGGAGATTACACAGGCAGTGGTGAGTACGATGCCAACATGACCTATGTAGGCGAAGCCCCCACAGAAGAAACCATGGCAGAAAAAGGAAACTGGAAGGGCGGTTACCGGGAAGACGGAGGCTATGACGGAGTCAGTGAATATGACCGTGATGGCAATTACGTAGGCACTCTGGAGGATTATCAGACTTCGGCAGAAAGCTCCGGAGACGGAACAGACTCCGAAGATCCAGATGCTCAGAGTACGGATACCGAAGATACAGAAAATGAAGAAGACTCTTCAGACAGCAGTACGGACAGCACCGAGGAAGAGGTTGATTACAGCAGTGATCAGGAAGAAGGCGCTGAGGATTATGATGAAAATTCGTACAGCGATTACAGTGATGAGTCCGATTATGAGTAAAGATAAAAAAGCTTTCTTAATATATAGTACCGGTATTTGGACATTTTGCCAGAGATTGTTTTGTAAATGTTTCGGTTAATAGAAACAGTGCCGAAATTTAGTGAAAAAAGTATAAAAAAACAAAATTAATGGTTGATTAATTACCGAAAAAAATATATGATATAACTATGTGTATATGTAGCTTGGAATAGATTATTACACTGAATCGGATATCAGGTAGAAATAAAGGAGGAAGTACATTGTTAGAGATAATGACGAATGAGGCTGAGTCTTCTGCGAAGATTATAGTGATCGGTGTAGGCGGCGCAGGTAATAACGCAGTAAATAGAATGGTTGAAGAGGCAATTGGCGGAGTTGAGTTTGTGGGTATTAATACGGATAAGCAGGCTTTGACTCTGTGTAAAGCTCCGACAGTACTTCAGATTGGCGAAAAAATTACCAAGGGTCTTGGTGCAGGCGCGCAGCCGGAAGTTGGACAGAAGGCGGCAGAAGAGAGCATCGAAGAGGTTAAACAATTGATGGAAGGCGCTGACATGGTCTTCGTGACTTGCGGTATGGGTGGCGGAACCGGAACTGGAGCGGCTCCCGTGGTGGCAGGCGCAGCGAAAGAGATGGGAATTCTGACCGTCGGTGTAGTGACAAAACCATTTCGCTTTGAAGCGAAGACTCGCATGAATAATGCGTTGTCAGGTATTGAGAGATTAAAAGAAAACGTGGACACTTTGATAGTGATTCCAAACGATAAATTGTTGGAAATTGTGGACCGTCGCACAACGATGCCGGAGGCCTTGAAGAAGGCTGATGAGGTCCTGCAGCAGGCCGTACA
>ENA-OPBS01001895-OPBS01001895.1-human-gut-metagenome-genome-assembly--contig:-NODE-1895-length-15538-cov-2.380223_pt1 | contig 15538 bp, 10 predicted proteins | sample MGYA00241074_ERZ501463 | MGnify/ENA primary metagenome ERZ501463 (study PRJEB25962, sample SAMEA2042578) | human gut metagenome | biome: human gut; feature: human-associated habitat; material: faeces...
GGTTGTTATGCATATCTGAGGAGGGGCTAAGTAAATAAGAAAGCTATGGGCGCGGTACGCTGCGCTGAACGGCGTCTATCGCCCTTCTGAGAAGGAGCCGCTTCCGGACGGCTTTGAAACGCGTGGAGCGTTCCTGCTTGTCGGCGGGACTGTTGTCCCACCGGCAGTCGCAAACAGAGGGATTTATGCCAGTCTGGAGAATACCATAACAGCAATTCCAAGTACGACGAGAATAACACCGGTCGCACGGTTAAGCGTTTCTGGTGCCGCCTTATTGGCAAAAACCGCTGCGATACGAGCCCAGACAAGCGTGAAAATCACGCAAAGCACCCACACAAGCGGATCCGGCATGCCGCCGATGGCGAAGTGCGAGACTGCACCGGTCAGCGCGGTGAACGTCATGATAAATACGCTGGTGCCGACTGCGGTTTTCAGTTCGTAGCCGAGCACGGAGGTCAAAATCAACAGCATCATCATGCCGCCGCCGGCACCGACGAAACCGCAGATAAAGCCGATCAGCATACCGCATACCAGAGACTGAATGGCTCTTTTTTTCGCGGAGACGCCCTGCATGGCTTCTTTGGTGGTCATTACGGGCCGGACGATGAATTTGATACCTAACAGGAAAGTCATGAACACGGAGAAATTCCCCATGGTAGCGGAAGGCACCAGGCTGGATACGTAGCTGCCTACGACGGTGAATACCAGCACACTTCCCATCATGATCAGGCCGTTTTTGACATCAATATTTTTATTTTTCGCATAGGTATAAGCGGATACGGCACTGGCCAGAACGTCCGAGGACAGCGCAATGCCGACGGCCAGATACGGATCCATGCCGAGGAAAGTGATCAGCATGGGACTGATGACGGCAGCAGCGCTCATTCCGGCAAATCCGGTGCCCAGGCCGGCTCCCATGCCGGCGAAAAAAGTGACAAGAATCGTGATTAAAATCTGCATTTATTTATCTCCTTTCAGGATATTGTCCATATTTCTCTCCATGACATGAAGCATGTGGAAAAAGATCTCTTTGCTTGTCTCATCGGTGCCATCTAGCAGAGTATCTTTGAAAATGCTCTGTATCATGCGGCCTTTTTCGATGACATCCTGTGCTTTCTCCGTGCAGAACAGCAGAGTCTTCCGACGGTCATCCGGAGCCTCTCTGCGTTCCAGGTACCCCTCGCACACCAGCTTGTCCACATTGACGGACACCAGATTCGCCTTGATCCGGCGGATCTCCACGACATCACTGGCAGTGTGGTATTCCGGATTATTGCCGAAGAACATGAGAATATCAAAAGCTGTCTGTGGCAGCTTTAATTGCTGGCACAGAGGTTTGCACATGACGTTGTAAGCCAGATTGAATTTTTGTACGAATTCGATATCAGTATTCATCCGAAGGCCTCCTTACTTAGTATTATACAAAGTGTAATTACTGAAATTACAAAAGTGAATATTTCAAATTTGAAATAATTGCTATATTGCATAGTATTACAGATAGTTTTCGAAGTCAATCATAAGATATTTTATTTCATAAAAAATTTATATTAATTATCCTATCGTAAACATCATTTCGATATGTTATAATTCATATTAGGAATGCTATTCAGAGACTGTGGGCATACAGAAGAAAGTGTCGGGAGGAGACATGAGTATCAATACATATGATGAACAGAAATTCTGGGAGGAAATGGATATCCTGTTCCCGGATATTGTAAAAGCCATTACTTCTCTGGCGAAAAAGTCCTACATATCCATAACCAATCTGCGGAACGGCGTGACATGGTGGTCCGAGAAGACGATGGAATATTTTGGTATGCAGGAGAACTATACCATCCGCGGACAAGAAAAATCAAAAAGATCGATTCATCCGGATGATCTGGAGGATTTCCGGAGGGGATTCCAGGAGAGAGTTGCCGGGAAAAATATGGACGAGCCCTGGGAATACCGGGTGCGTGACGGAAGCACCTACAACCGGATCAGTGCCAGGGCGAAAATGCTGAATGATAAGGATGGAAAGCCTTTTGTGATCGTAATACGATATAACAACTACGGTATTTCCGACGAGGTGGATGCGACTACCGGATTGCATACGGAACCGGCGCTGGATCGGGAAATCAGGGAATTCCTGGAGGAAAGCGGACAGGGGACTCTGCTGAAGATCGGACTGGATCAGTTTAGTCATATCAATGTTATGTACGGTGCCGCTTTTTCGGATAAGATTCTGAACTGTGCGGCACAGGAGCTGTTGCGCCTGTTAAGGGGAAAAGGATATGTATACCGGCTCTCCGGTGCGAAATTTGTGATCAGCTTTAAAAATGTATCCAAAGAGGAACTACAGCAGATATACGATGAGATCGTAGAAGCTTTTGAAAATACAGAGGTAGAGGGGAAAAAGATCCCTCTGAAGGTATCTGCCGGCGCAATATTTATGGAACCTTATATGAAGGAGACGAACGCGGTCCGCAGCCGTCTGACTTATGCGTTGAACCATTCCCGGCTTGAGCATCACGGAGAGCTGGTGATTTTTAATGATGAGGTCTGTGGCAGTGACGAGAACCAGTTTGAACTGATCGGTGTGATCCATCAGTGTGCTACGCATAACTTTGAAGGCTTCCGGATGTTCTATCAGCCGATTGCCGATACGAAGACCGGCAAGATCCGGGGAATGGAAGCGCTGCTCCGATGGGAACTGGAGCCTTACGGGATGGTGTCCCCCGGTGTGTTCATGGAGTGGCTGGAACAGGATCCCTGTATTTTTGATCTGGGGAACTGGATCCTTCGGACAGCACTTACGGATGTACAGAAGCTGCGCGAGGAGACGGAAGGCTTTTTCGTCAATGTCAATGTGGCGGCGGCACAGCTGGAGCGCAGAGAGTTCCGCAGTGCTGTTATGAATATTTTAAAAGAGACCGGTGCGAAGCCGGAGGAGCTTTGCCTCGAATTGACAGAACGATGCAGAGATCTGGATATTCATTTCCTGCGCGGAGAGGTAGAATTTTTCCATTCCCAGGGGATCAAGATCGCACTGGATGACTTCGGAACAGGCAACAGTTCCTTAAGTCTGGCGCTGGAGCTTCCTTTTGACGAACTGAAGGTAGATATGAGCTTCATCCGTGATATTAAGCAAAAACCTCAGAATCAGGCCATGGTGCAGTCTATCGTGGATTATGCCAGGAGGACAAACACCGAAACCTGTATTGAGGGTATTGAGGATAAGGAAGTCAGCGACTATATCGAGAAATTTGGATCTACCTGGCAGCAGGGATATTACTATTCCAAACCGGTACCCATCGAACAGTTTGAGGAAGTGCTGCGCGAGAAAGCAACCGAAAAAGAATAAGTAGTTATTCTCGAAGGGCATTGGGTGCTACACCGTATTTTTTCTTAAATGCACGGCGGAAGCTGGTCAGATTGTTGTAACCGACCGCCACGTATAAATCTGTTATTTTAATATTCGTTGTTTCCAGCAGATGTTTTGCCTGCGTCATGCGGACCTGTTCCAGATACGTAGAGAAGTTTACCCCTACTGTTTTTTTGAAAAGGAAGGAAAAGTAACTCTCGGAGATGTGGAACAGGTCCGATATTCTGCTTAAACATAAGGATGGATCCCCATAATTCTCATCAATATAAGCCTGAATGCGCACAATCAGCTGGTTGTCGTTTTCCGGTTGCTTGTTTTTTTCACATAATTCCAGAGCAATCTGCTCATAATTTTTCAGGGTAGAATCTTCGGACAGACCGGCTAAGCTTGAGTCATCATAGGAAATGTCGTTATCCCTGATTACTTTCAATAACGTAATTTCTATATTTTCTAAAAGCCATTTCACTTGTCTGGAATTAAGTTTTCGTTTCTTAAAATTTTCGTCCTTTATAAAATTAAAAATTGTTTTTGTCTGTTTGAAGTTACCGGATTTTACAAAATTATATAGCTGATCCGCAACCTCATTAGGATAAAAGAAGGAATCCTGAAATTCCAAAATCTCACGATACAGACACAGGTACACTGGGCTGGAGATACGTTTTACAGCCTCTTTGGATTGGCGATACGATTTCCAGACGGAGGAGATGGTGTCGGTTGTACAGCCTAATCCACCATAAATCCAGATATTGTATTCTTGCAATAGTGTAGTATGAACATGTGAAAATAAATCTTCGACCTTGTCCAGTTCTTCCCTGTCATATAATAAAATAGTATAAACACTATTTCGGGAACCCTGCATGATATAGGAATGTATAAAATAACTGGAAAGGATATCGGAAATAACATCCGCATAATCAGGGGAGAGGATGTTGATCATTCCCTGAGGGTCATTATTTAGCTCCAAAGTATCCAGGTAGACATTACAGTATAATATAGCAAAGGAATTGGCATTATCGGAAATGGAAAGATAATTTTGGGCATACGCAGCTTCTTCCTCACTCAGGATCGTACCATGAATCAATTGATCAAAATAATAATTGCGGAGGGTGATCTTTTGGGACTCATTTAACCGCATAAGCTCTTCGTGGTTGAAATTAACTTCTTGAAGACGACATTCCATTGCTTCATAGGGTTTATAATTGGCCTTGGACAACAGCACAATAATCAAAAAGCTTCCTACGACACCGAGAAAGATAATGAACAGAGACAACAGCTGCAGTCCGTTTCCCGGTGCTTTCAGGGAGGAAGTGGGAACAATCAGGTAATAGTTCAGATTCGGTGTCTGTGCGGAGGTATGGAGCACTGTGACGGGAACACCCTGAAATACGGTGCTGGAATATCCCCGTTCGGAATAATCCAGCGAGGAAAGCAGAGAAGCATCCGTTTTTTTCAACAGTGCTTCATTGTTGCTGAAAGTAAGCATAGTTTCAGCGCTACTGTCCTGGATGATGAGACAGCCATTCTTCATCAGATCGACAGAGTCCGCCATTTGCTGCATATAATCTGCATTCAGCTCAAAAATAATGTCAGCATTGATATTTTTGAAGGTATAATTCTGCAGAGAGACAGCATAACAATAGTTTTTTCTGTGTGGTGTATATTCGGTCGCAAAACGGTCAAGAGGCAGAAAATGGTTATAATTGTCGGAGGATTCCAGAGTTCCCTTCCATTCCTCATATTTTGAGGGATCCAGCATTTGATTGTTTTTATAAAAGGAATAGAGATTCTCAAAATCGTTATAGCTGATTATGTAGTCTGTATGACGCAGATGGATATAGTAGGTTTGGATCGGCTGGAGTGAATAGTCAGAATACATATCCATAAGAGCCTGTTTGGTAATATAGGCATTATAATAAAACGCCCGTTCCCCCTGATCGGCTTCCGCCAGGCGGGAAAGACTGGAATTATTTGCCAGTCGCTTGGAAATCAGATAAATATTTGCATAGCAGTTGCTGTATTGCTCGGATACATTTTTAAGAGAAAGCATATTTTCATTCAATAGTTCCTGCTTTACATTATGCGAAAGAATAAAATGGAAAACAATTCCCAGAATGAGCACAATGACCAAGAGCAGACTGTAGGATGTTATCAATTTTATGAAGTATTTATTTTTTCTGGAATTCATAACAAAATCCTCCTGAAAGATATTATTATAGTACCATAATTGACAAAAAAGGCAATGAAATGGGCTGCCTTAAAATAAAATGTGTACCATTGACATAAAAAATGAACCCCGGATAACGAAAAATATGTACATCAAATCTTGAATAATGTGACTATTAATTGTGCAGATTGACGGTTACAATGAAAGCACATTGATACTTCTGGCGCCGAAGTGACAATAATCAACAAATCAAGCAGCAAAGAAACAAAACAAAATAAGAAACAAGAAACAACAGAGAAGATAACAGAATATGGACGGAGGTTATTTATGGTAAAGAAAAAGTTATTATCAGTCGCACTGGTTGCGGTTACAGTATGTTCCATGATATTTACAGGGTGTGGGAACTCTGCGGAAAATACGGGAAATGATACAGGAAAGACAGATAGCGATGCACAGGCAGGAAATACTGCCGGGGATGTTGCAGATGATGTAGAGAAACCGGAAAAGATTACGATTATGGTAGACGGAACTTTCCAGGCGACATTGGCAGACGGTCAGGAAGAATGGGTCAATAAATGGGAAGAACTGACAGGAATCGAACTGGAAGTCATCCAGCCGGATCACAATGCCTATTATGATGTGCTGGGACAGACATTTGCCAGCGGACCGGAGAACTGGCCGGATGTAGTTATCCTTGGATCTTCCTATTATTCCGGATATGCAGGAGAGGGAGCTCTCTGGGATATGACGGATGCCTGGAACAATTCAGAGCTGAAGAAGAATCCCAATACGGATGTGAATGTCGTAGAAGGCAATATGCTGGATGGACATCTGTACGGACTGGCACTTGGCGGAGGTGGCGGATGTATGACTTTCCTCAGAAAACAGTGGCTGGATAATTGTGGACTGGACATTCCGACGACGTACGAAGAGTATCTGGAAATGTTGGATGCTTTCAGCAACGGTGATCCGGATGGAGACGGTATCAATGGAAATACCATTGGTGTATCCGCAGCCGGATTTGTAGGAAATGAAGCTCCTTATACCAATTATCTGCCGGAATTCTATCAGGATGCATATCCTTCTTTCTATCAGGGAGAGGATGGCGTATGGAAAGATGGATTTACCGAGGATTCCATGAAGGAAGCGATCAAGAGATTACAGGATGCTTACAACAAGGGTTATATCGACAAGGAATCTCTGACGAATGCGACCAGCAACTGCCGTACCAAATTCATGGAAGGTGAGTTCGGAGCATTTACTTACTGGGCAGGCGGATGGGCTGATCAGCTGTCGGCTGGACTGGCTGCGAATGGACAGGACAGCGAACTGGTATTTATGCCGCCTATCGCAGAGGTCGGAAAATACTGGCAGAGATGTGCACCGGTATATGCGATTACTTCTTCCTGTAAGAATCCGGAAGGCGTATTCAAATATTTCCTGGAAAGCATTTTTGATGATGGAGATATGGAAACATTGTGGATCTATGGAGTAGAAGGCGTTCATTGGTCCAGACAGGCAGAAACAGTATGTGGTAATACATATCAGGATGGAGAATTCCATATGCTGGAGATGCGTTCTCAGCCCGGAGTACAGTATACGACCATTATTATGGGAGATACCAATATCTGCCCGTTGACAGAAAGACTGGTTCCCGTAAAGAAATATACAGAGGAATCAATGGAAATCTTCAATGCCAATAACAAGACGGCACCTCTGCCGGTAACAACAGATATGATGAGCCAGTATAATGGTGATCTGACCAGTTTGAAGAACTCTATTATTGCGGACTGTGTGGTACAGGGTGTTTCTGTGGAAGAAGGATACAAACGGTTTGAACAGGAAGGCGGAGCCGAATGGTCTCAGGCAATCGTAGATTCCCTGAATAAATAATCTGGTAACAGTATAGGAGGTTGCATTATGATAGATAAAATGAGAGAACTGACGGATCGGCAGATGCTAGATTTTGTAAAAGAATTGGAAAAAAGAAGAATACCTCTGCATAGTGTTCTGATAGCGCAGCATGGGAAGCTTATATTTGAAAAATATTATGCACCCTATTGCCGTAATAAGCTGCAGAGAATGTTTTCTGTGACCAAAAGCTTTACTTCACTGGCAATCGGCTTGTTGGAGCAGGAAAGGAAAATTTGCAGGATCCTATCTGTGATTATTTTCCGGAATATCTGCCTGGGAGAGTGCATCCCTGGCTGGCAGAGATGACGATAGAAAATATGTTGAAAATGCAGACCTGCTACAACATGACAACTTATAACAAGACCAGCACAACTGAGAACTGGGTGAGGAGCTTTTTCCAGACAGAACCCACCCACAGACCCGGAACTCTCTTTATGTACGATACATCATCCTCCCATACGCTCTGTGCACTGGTAGAAAAACTGACCGGTGAAAAGATGTTGGATTATCTGAAAGAAAAGCTGCTGCGCCAGATTGGCTTCAGCGAGGAGTCTTATATCATAGAGGATCCCTTTGGAACCTCTATGGGAGGGAGTGGCCTGATGGCTACTCCCGAAGATCTTCTTCGTACCGGCTGTATGCTGTTAAAGCAGGAAAAGGGTTCTTATGCAGCGAGAGCGACAGAACCGAGAACAGCAACACAGCTCTTGCAACCAACAGTCCATCTGTATTATACTAATAGAACACGATTAAATTCAGAAGAAATTGGAGATAGAAAAATGAAGCGCGAAGTAGATCTTAATGAAATTTCAGACGGACGTCTGTATTCCTCCGGAGATATGGTTAAGGTGGACTGTCATGATTGTGAAGGCTGCTCTGCATGCTGCCAGGGAATGGGAAATTCCATCATATTGGATCCAATGGATCTGTGGAGATTGCAACTCGGAAAAAAAGAGAATTTTGATACACTGCTTGCAAACTATCTGGAATTGAATGTAGTTGACGGGATGGTACTTCCTAATTTAAAGATGGCAGGAGAGGAAGAAGCCTGTCTGTTCTTGAAAGATGGAAGATGTTCTATTCATGGATACAGACCGGGAATCTGTCGTTTGTTCCCTCTTGGACGTATTTATGAGGAGAATGGATTCAAGTATTTTATCCAGGTTCATGAGTGTAAGAAGCAGGAACGTGGTAAAGTGAAGATTAAGAAGTGGCTTGGAATTGCAGATCAGAAGAGATACGAAGATTTCGTGTGGAGATGGCATACATTTCTTAAGAACTGTGAAGAAGGAATGAAAGAACTTGATGAGCAGAACGCGAAAGTACTGACGGTTGTGGTTCTCCGCAACTTTTATCAAATGCCTTATCAGGCAGAGGAAGAAGCACAGTTTTATCCGGAATTTGAAGAAAGACTGGAAAGACTGAATGCAATGTTTGGATTTTAGAAGTGAAAGTTAACAACAGGTGAAAGGCATCAGTAGATGGAAAGCAACAGTAGAAAAACACAGATATTAAAAGAAATTTTTGGATACGATTCTTTCCGTAAAGGACAGGAGGAGATTGTAGATCAGATTTTGAATGGAAGAGATGTGTTAGCAATCATGCCGACCGGAGCAGGAAAGTCACTTTGTTATCAGGTTCCGGCACTTCTGATGTCTGGGATCACGATCGTAGTATCACCGCTGATTTCATTGATGATCGATCAGGTGAAGGCACTGAATGAAGCAGGAGTTCATGCAGCGTATATTAATAGTGCACTGACAGAACGGCAGATTACAAAAGCATTAGAACTGGCAGCGGCAGGCAGATATAAGATGATCTATGTCGCTCCGGAACGCTTGTTGACACCACGGTTTCTGGACTTTGCATGTCATACAGAACTTTCCATGGTGACAATCGATGAGGCTCACTGTATTTCCCAGTGGGGACAGGATTTTCGCCCAAGTTATGTGAAGATCACAGAATTCATCCGCCAGCTTCCAAGACGCCCGGTCGTCAGTGCATTTACAGCAACAGCAACACAGAAAGTAAGAGAAGATATTCTTGAAGTACTTGATCTTGAATCTCCCTATATAAATGTATCCGGTTTTGACAGAGAGAACCTTTACTTCGAAGTAAGACCAGCGCGTGGGAAGAAGGAAGCAATCAAGGAATATCTCACACAGCACAGAGAAGACAGCGGAATTATTTACTGTGCAACAAGAAAAAATGTAGATGAACTCTATTTGGAATTGCAGAATGCCGGATTCTCTGTCGGAAGATATCACGCAGGAATGGGGACAGAGGCAAGAAATGAAAGTCAGGAAGATTTCATTTATGACAGGACAGAGATTATGATCGCAACGAATGCATTTGGAATGGGAATAGATAAGTCCAATGTCCGTTTTGTACTTCATTATAATATGCCGCAGAGCATGGAAAATTATTACCAGGAGGCAGGCAGAGCCGGACGAGACGGAGAACCGGCAGAATGTATCCTTTTCTATTCACCGCAGGATATCATGATCAATCAGCTCCTGCTGGATAGTAAAGAGCAGATTGGAGAATACACAGAAGAAGAACTCCGGGTGATCCGGGAACAGGATGTTCTCCGGCTGCGTAAGATGAGTAATTATTGTACGACAAGCATGTGTCTTAGAAAATACATATTGAATTATTTTGGACAAGAGACAGAAGAACATTGTGGGAATTGTTCCAATTGTCTGGAAGAATTCGTAGAGTTTGATGTCGGAGAGATTGCGGCAGACGTGATCGAGTGTGTGCGCGAATCCAGACAGAGATACGGTATGACAATGATCCTTTCCACACTGGCGGGAGCGAATACAGCGAAGATCAGAAGTGCAGGGATGAATGAACTTTCCATTTATGGAAGACAGAGTAAATGTTCTCAGCAGAGGCTGAAAGACGTAGTTTATACACTGCTCGAACACGGATACCTTCAACAGAGCGCAGATCGTTATGCGATCCTGAAACTGACAGACCGGTCAGAAGAATTGCTGGAATCAAGAGAATTGAAACTTCGCTGCAAGAAGTCAGAACTTACAGAAAAGAAGAAGTCCGGAAGTGGAAAGAAAGCGTCTCATAGAAAGGGAGAGAGTTTCGGGAATCTTACAGATAAAAGCCGAGAATTATTCGAAGAATTGCGCTCTGTGCGTTATTCTTTGGCAAAGAAAAAAGGAATTCCGCCATATATGGTCGCTTCAGATCGTACATTACATGAGATGTGTGTACTTGTTCCATTTGAAAAAGAGGAATTGCTTGAAGTACACGGTATGGGATTTAAGAAATATGAACAGTACGGAGCAGTTTTTCTTGATAAGATTCAAGAAGTGACAGCAGGTGATAAAAAAGGTTACGGTATATCAGAAGATGCTGATGGGACAGACGCAGTTCAGAACAAGAATCCTCTGGACATCGGACCATTTGGAAGCGTAGAGAATTAACAGCAAAAAAGAAGTAAAAGAAAGAAGTGACATAAAAGTGTCTGTAAAAATATTTTCAACATTAAAAAATTATAAAAAAGAATATTTGCCAAAAGATATTTTAAGCGGAATTATCATGGCAGCAGTCTCAATTCCAATCTCTATGGGGTATGCACAGATCGCAGGTGTTCCGGCGGTGTATGGACTTTATGGATCTGTTCTGCCGATCCTGCTATTCGCCATGCTCTCAACTTCAAAACAGTTTATCTTCGGAGTAGATGCGGCACCGGCGGCAATTGTCGGAGCTGCACTGGCAACACTTGGAGTGACGGCAGAATCAGCCCAGGCATTGCAGTATGTACCATTGATCGCATTGTTTACAGGACTCTGGTTATTGTTGTTTTATCTTTTACATGCAGATAAGATTGTTGATTTTATCTCGACACCGGTTATGGGCGGATTTATCAGTGGTATTGCAGTGACAATTATTATGATGCAGATTCCGAAACTGATGGGAAGCCCGGCGGGGACTGGAGAATTCATAGAACTTGCAGAACACATTTTTCAGGCAATCACAAAGATAAACTGGTTGTCCTTTGGAATGGGAATTGGAGCACTTGTAATCTTGATTGTATCCAAAAAACTGATTCCAAAGTTCCCGATGGCAATTGTTATTATGATTGCCGGAGTTCTCTCGACAATTGTTTTTCATGTAAACCAGTATGGTGTAGTTCTCCTGCAGGCAGTTCAACCAGGGCTTCCGCGGCTTATTTTCCCGGATTTTACAGGGATCAATCTTACCCAGGCCGTGGGAAGAGCGCTTATGGTTGCTGTTGTGATCATGGCAGAGACACTTTTGTCAGAGAACAATTTTGCATCCAAAAACGGATATGAACTGGATGACCGTCAGGAAATCCTTGCCTGTGCCGCAGGAAATCTTGCTGCCGGTGCAGTTGGATGCTGCCCGGTAAATGGAAGCATTTCCAGGACTTCCATGAATGAACAGTATGGAGGAAAGACACAGGTTGTATCCATTACAGCTGGACTGACAATGGCAGTTGTACTTATAGGTGCAACCGGATTTATCGAATATCTTCCGGTTCCGGTATTGACGGCAATCGTAATCTCTGCACTGATGAATGTTGTAGAGACACATCTTGCAGTACGCTTGTTTAAAGTAAGCAGAAACGAATTCTATATTTTTATTGCAGCAGGGATCGGTGTGCTGTTCCTTGGTACGATTTACGGAGTTGTGATCGGAATTTTGTTATCTTTTGTAGCAGTGATTTTAAGGGCTACAAACCCTCCGAGATCTTTCCGTGGAATGATTCCGGGAAAAGAAGTTTATTATGATCTGGAGAGAAACCGTTTTGCATATCCAATCAAGCATGTGATTATTTACAGATTTAGCGAGAACCTTTTCTTTGCAAATAACAAAGTGCTGGTTTCAGATATTGAAAACAGCATCAAAGAGGATACAAAGGTTGTAATTCTGGACGCATCAGCAATCAACAGCCTGGATATTACAGCGGCAGATGCACTCGAAATGCTTGCAGCAAGTCTGAAAAAACGTGGAATTAAGTTCTATATCACAGAACATTCCAGAGAAGTTAACGATCAGATGAGAAAGCTTGGAATCGGACATCTGATAAAAGAAGGTGCTGTGCGAAGAACAATTCTTGCGGCACTTCATGATGCGGGAATTGAGCAGCCTTGCCCATTGGATATTCCAGAAGAAGATCTCGAAAAACTTAAGCGAAGAGAATATTTTTCCCTTCCTGCAGAAGAAGAAAATACACTGGAAGAGTTTGCATGGGCATTTGGTGATGATGCAGTCAAAGAAATTGAGAAACGAGTGCTTTCTATTGTGAAGCAGATCCATGAGATTACAGATCTCGAGAAACTTTCCGAAGAAGGAATCAAAGAAAAACTGGAATTTTGGAATTCACTTGGAGCACTTGATGAAGATGAGTTGCTCCGCAGAATGGAGCTTCACTTAGATGATCTTCCAAGTGATGTAAAAGAAAACAAAAAACTCGTCATTGAATTAATCGAGCGTAGAAGAAGAAAACTTAGAGATCGTCTTCTGAAAGAGCATCCAGAGATTGTTGAGCATATTGAAGAGCGAAGAGAGCGGCTGGAGCGAAGACTTGAGAAACAGAATCCAGATGCAGTAAAGCGTCTGAAACACTGGAAAGATGAAGAAATCTAAAGAACAATCTTTAAGATTCTTAATAAATCATTAGGATTGATGGAGTTCCCTTGTTTCTGCAAAAAAGGAATGCTATGATTAATATGGAAGAAAAAGTCAGGGGACAATTTTGATTGTCCCCTGATTCTAAGAATAGAAAAGAAAAAAAGGGATAAGCATGTGGTCTAAAGAAACAAAAGAAGAAAAAGAACGCAAGAAAGAACAAGCGTTTTATGAACATTATAGCGCGATGGGAAAAAGCACAGATTCCATTAGAAAAGAGTGGGAGAGACGCAAGAGGAATGAACAACGCATTCGACGCCTCAAGAGACGAAGGAGAATTGCAATCGTATTGATTCTGCTCGTTGTATTAGTTCCGGCAGTTTTAACATTTACTTATTTTAAAATGAATCCGATTGTATTACGGAGTAAAGTGATCGCGCAGGAAAAGAAAGAAAGTATGGATCTGATGTCCAACATCCGTTTCGTTGTTGGTGGAAAAGCGAAAGATGTGAAGACAGAAGGGAAAGTAGATACGAATAAAGAAGGAAAATATACGGTTTACTATGTCTATGGTAAACAAAAAGTAAAAGCTGAAGTCGAAGTCAAGGATACAAAAGCACCTGAGCTTAAAATGAAAGACAGTTATACAACAGAACTTCCGAAAGATATCAAGCCGGAAGATTTTGTAGAATCAGTAAAAGATGCATCAGATGTCACACTTGAATTTGTCGGACAAGATTCCTGGGAGAAGAAAGGAAAATACGGAGTAACTGTTGCTGCAACAGATAGTGACGGTCATAAAACAGAAGGTAAATCAACACTGAATCTGGAAGAGGATACAACAGGACCGACTATTGAAGGAGCAGACGATAAAGAACTTGCACAGGGCGATACGATGGACTTGAATGAAGGGGTTACGATAAAGGATGATATGGATCCAGAGCCAACATTGGAAGTACAGGGTGCTGACAAAGTGGATTTTGCGACACCGGGAACCTATATTGTCACCTATCTTGCAAAAGACCGTTCCGGAAACGAGACAAAGATTGAGCGAAAGATCAAAGTGAAGAAGAATCCGGATTGGAATGAGAAAGTTGTTTATCTGACTTTCGATGATGGTCCTTCAGAGAATACCGGAGAGATTCTTGATATCCTGAAAGAAAAAAATGCAAAGGCAACCTTTTTCGTTACAGGAAATAATCAGGAACATGATGATATGATAAAAAGAGCCTTTTCCGAAGGACATTCGATCGGACTTCATACCTATACACACGATTATGCAACAGTTTACGCATCCGAAGATGCATACTTCGCAGATCTGCAGAAAGTATCGGATCTGGTAGAGAGTATCACAGGAACGAAATCCATGATCATTCGTTTCCCGGGAGGATCCAGCAACACCGTCAGTGCAAAATATGTCAAAGGATTGATGACAACACTTACGAAAGCAGTGAGAGACAAAGGATATCAGTATTTTGACTGGAACTGTGATTCTACTGACGCAAGCGGAAATAATGTTCCGGTAGAAAAGCTGGTTTCCAACGCAACATCCTGCACGGCAAATCATGTTGATATTCTGATGCATGATACAGATGCAAAAGATACAACCGTACAGGCATTGCCACAGATTATTGATTACTATAGAAGTCAGGGATACACATTCAAAGGACTGACCGTTGATAGTGTGGCAGCGCACCATGGAGTGAATAATTGATAAATATTAGAAAGAGCCAGGACAGGCACAACACACGGTGTCTGTTCTGGCTCTTAATTATATCTTAATCCTCATCATCTGTCTGTACAGAGTAAGTCTGTCTCTTTCTTGCCATCTCATCGCTCTCAAGATATTCATCATAAGTTGTAATCTTATCGATCAGCTTACCGCCCGGAACAATCTCCATGATACGGTTCGCTGTTGTCTGTACGATCTGGTGGTCTCTGGAAGTAAAGAGAAGTACTCCAGGGAACTTGATCAGACCGTTGTTGAGTGCTGTGATAGATTCCATATCCAGGTGGTTTGTTGGCTCATCAAGAAGCAGTACATTTGCTCCTGAGATCATCATCTTGGAGAGCAGGCAGCGAACCTTCTCACCACCGGAAAGTACAGCAACTTTCTTCACTCCGTCTTCACCGGAGAAGAGCATTCTTCCAAGGAATCCACGAACATAAGTTACATCCTTTTCCTCTGAGTACTGTGTCAGCCACTCTGTGATATTGTAGTCATTGTCGAATTCTCCGCCGAAATCCTTCGGGAAGTAAGCCTGAGAAGTTGTAACTCCCCATTTATATGTTCCCTCATCCGGTTCCATCTCGCCGATCAGGATCTTGAAGAGGATTGTCTTAGCAAACTCATTTCCACCAACAAAAGCAACTTTATCCTCACGGCCAAGTGTGAATGTAAGATTATCAAGAATCTTCTCGCCGTCAATTGTCTTGGAAAGTCCTTCTACAGTGAGAACTTCATTGCCAATCTCGCGGAT
>ENA-OPBS01001906-OPBS01001906.1-human-gut-metagenome-genome-assembly--contig:-NODE-1906-length-15513-cov-3.195562_pt1 | contig 15513 bp, 15 predicted proteins | sample MGYA00241074_ERZ501463 | MGnify/ENA primary metagenome ERZ501463 (study PRJEB25962, sample SAMEA2042578) | human gut metagenome | biome: human gut; feature: human-associated habitat; material: faeces...
GGGAAAGCCATTCTCCTGCGACATCCGGTTGCAGCAGCCCCAAATGGATACGATGGTTATCGCAACACCGTGGGACAAAAAAGGAAGATTCTATTATAACCAGAAAATCAATTGTATGCGCGCGGAAGGTTTTGCAGAATATAATGGAAAGCGGTACGAATTTCATCCGGAAAAACATTTCGGAACGCTCGACTGGGGACGAGGTGTGTGGACATATGATAACACTTGGTACTGGGGTTCCGGGAACTGCGATGTAGATGGACATGCATTTGGGTTTAATATCGGCTATGGATTCGGAAATACGAAAGCAGCTTCGGAAAACGTGATCTTCTATGACGGCGTGGCACACAAAATCGATGATGTGACTTTTGTGATCCCGGAGGATGATTATTGCAAGCCGTGGAAATTCACTTCCAGTGACGGAAGATTTGAGATGGATTTTATGCCGCTTCTGGACAGATCCGCATGTCTGGATTATAAACTGATCGTATCTGACCAGCATCAGGTGTTTGGACGGATGAGTGGAACCACAGTGCTGGATGATGGAACGAAAGTTGAGATTAAGGATGTTTTATGTTTTGCGGAGAAGGTGCACAACCGGTATTAAATGTAAAAAATACATTGATTCATATGAAAAAGTGTAATATAATACACTAAAACACACGAATGCAAGGGCGATGCATATATGAAACGAAAAATAACGGATAAATTATGTGAATGGAAAAAGCAGACAAAGGGGCGCATGCCACTTTTGATCTATGGGGCAAGACAGGTTGGAAAAACATTTGAGATGCGGGAATTTGGGGCACATTATTATAAAAATACCGTGTATATCAATTTTGAAACAGACGAGAAAATAGGAAGTTATTTTGAAACAGATATACATGCAGATTCTGTAGTGGTTCTTTTGGAAAAATATTATCAAGTAAAAATTGTGCCGGAAGAAACTCTTATCATTTTTGATGAAATACAGATGTGTGAGAGAGCATTGACATCTTTGAAATATTTTGCGGAAGAGGCACCAGAGTATCATGTAATGGCAGCTGGAAGTTTATTAGGAGTAGCTGTAAATCGTGAAAAATACTCATTCCCAGTAGGAAAAGTACAAATGTTGACAATGTATCCAATGGATTTGGAAGAGGTGTTGTGGGCAAAGGGAAAACAAATACTTTCAGATACCATCCGGGAACATTATAATAGTAATGTACCATTAGAGGATGCACTTCATGAGGAGGCTATGCAGGAATTTGAACACTACTGCATCATAGGTGGAATGCCGGCAGCAGTGAAAGCTGATATTATGAGGAATAGTTCAATTGGTCAGGAAGAGATAAGACAAATGCTTTTGAACTCATATATTGCTGACATGACAAAGTATGCAGACAAGGGGGATACAGTACGTATTTTTGAAGCATATGATTCTCTGCCAGCACAGCTTGCAAAAGATACAAAAAAATTCCAATATAAGCTTATAAGATCGGGAGCACGTGCATCCCAGTATGGAGATGCGATTGACTGGCTGATCCGTTCAGGAATTGTGAACAAATGCATGAAGTGCACACAGGGATTTTATCCAGTTGTTGCATATCAGGATTTAAGTGCATTTAAACTATATTATAGCGATATGGGAATCATGTCTGCGAGGATGGGAATGAGTCTTGAAGCATTAAGGAGCAGAGAGACAGAACATTTTCGTGGGATTATGACAGAGAACTATGTTTCGATTGCATTAAAAACGAATGGTTATCAGCTTTATTATTGGGAATCAGATAATACAGCAGAAGTGGATTTTCTGATACAAAAGGAAAATCATGTAATTCCGGTGGAATGTAAAGCAGGAAATCATGTAAAAGCAAAAAGTATGATGGTTTACATGGAAAAATATGCGCCTGCATACGCAATCAGAATTTCACCAAGAAATTTCGGTATGGTGCAGGGAATAAAATCTGTCCCACTATATAGTGTATTCTGTATTTAATGCAATTCTTGAAAGAAAATAGCCTGATGGGTAGTAGAGAGGCGGTAGCGATGGTAAAAATAGACTTAATCACAGGCTTCTTAGGAGCTGGAAAAACAACCTTTTTGAAAAAATATGCAGAATATCTCATTGCCAAAGGACAGAACATCGGAATCCTTGAGAACGATTTTGGAGCCGTGAATGTTGATATGATGCTGTTACAGGATCTGATGGGAGACAACTGCGAGTTGGAAATGGTTTCCGGTGGCTGTGACGCGGACTGTCACAGAAGACGTTTTAAGACAAAACTGATTGCAATGGGAATGTGTGGCTATGACCGTGTCATAGTAGAGCCATCCGGTATTTTTGATGTGGACGAATTTTTTGATGCGCTGAGGGAAGAACCGTTAGACCGCTGGTATGAGGTGGGAAATGTGATTGCGATTGTGGATGCAAATCTGGAAGAGCATTTATCTGAGGAGGCAGAATATATTCTGGCTTCGGAGGTGGCGAATGCAGGAGAGATTATCTTAAGTCATGCGGATGAAGTGTCAGCGGAGCAGGCAGACACCACGGTCGCACACCTAAACCGTGCATTGGAACAGATAAAGTGTCCGCGCAGGGTGGACAAAGAGGTGCTGCGCAAAAGCACACTGGATCTGAATGAAGAAGATTTCAACCGGCTGATTAGCTGCGGCTATCAGATGGAGAGCTACCGCAAACTGGATATGGAAGAGAAAAAAGGGTTTGAATCTGTCTATTTTATGAATGTGAAAATGACGGAGGAACAGTTAAAGACTACTGTGGGAAAACTGATGAATGACAGGGAATGCGGCGAGGTATTCCGTGTAAAAGGTTTTTTGCAGAAGGAGGATGGAAGCTGGATACAGCTGAATGCAACGCATAATGGAATTACCATGAACCCGATCGAGAAGGGGCAGGAAGTGATCATTGTGATCGGGGAAGAGTTAAAGGAGCAGGCTATTAAAAAATACTTTTTGAAGCAGGATAATTTATGATTGGAACGAGCTATGGATCCACAGTAATGATATTTTAGCGCCGACAGGAAGCGTGAGGCTGGCAGGTTGCCAGAAGCAGATGCATCCGTTATAATAAAAAGAGTGGCTTGTCAGTTATTTATAATTAAGAAAGAGAAGGGAAAAGAAAGTATGAAAATTGCAGTAACTTATGATAACGGAGAGGTTTTTCAGCATTTTGGAAGAACAGAGAATTTTAAAGTGTATGAAATAGAGGATAATAAAGTGATCTCTAGTGAGGTGATCAGTTCTAACGGAGTAGGACATGGCGCATTTGCCGGAGTACTTGCCGACAGGAACGTGAAGGCGTTGATTTGCGGAGGAATCGGTGGCGGTGCGATCAATGCCCTTACAGAGGCGGGGATTGAAGTTTGCTCAGGTGCATCCGGAGATACTGACAAAGCAGTCGAAGATTACTTAAATGGAAAACTTATAGATGCAGGACAGACCTGTGACCACCATGGGGAGGGACATACCTGTGGAGATCATGAAGAGGGACATGGATGCGGACATCATGATGCAGAGGAAAATCACAGTTGCGGATGCGGTTCCCATGAAGGAACAGAGAGCGGAGAAGGCTGTGGATGCGGCTGTGGAGAACGCAGCAAGATCGAGGGAGCAAATGTAGGAAAGACATTAAAAGTCCACTATACAGGAACCTTTAACGATGGAACAAAATTCGACTCATCTTATGACCGCGGTGAGCCATTAGAGTTCGTGTGCGGAGCCGGTATGATGATAAAAGGATTCGACCGTGCAGTGGCAGATATGGAGATCGGACAGATCAAAGACATCCACCTGATGCCGGAAGAAGCATACGGTCTGCCTGATCCAAATGCAATCTTTCATGTGGAGATCAGCCAGCTGCCGGGTGCAGAAGAACTGGAAGAAGGACAGCAGGTTTACCTTCAGAATGAGATGGGACAGCCATTCCCGGTTACGGTTGTGGCAAAGGAAGCCGGAATTATTACGTTTGATGCAAATCATGAGATGGCAGGAAAAGAATTGAATTTCAAGATCGAACTTGTGGAAATCTGCTAATATGACATATCAAATAGCAATTTGTGACGACGAGGAAAAACAGAGAGCGTATATCAAAAGTCTGGTGGAGGGATGGCTTCGCCAGACTTTTCATCATACAAAAATTCAGGAATATGCAAGCAGCGAACAGTTTTTATTTGAACAGGCATATGACAGGACGCAGATTTTGTTTCTTGATATCGAGATGGAGAAAATGGACGGTATCGCACTTGCAAGGGAAATCCGCAAACACAACCGCCAGATGCAGATCATCTTTGTGACTGGGTACATGGAGTACATTCAGGAAGGTTACGATGTGGAGGCACTTCACTATCTGTTAAAACCCGTGTCGCAGGAGAAAATAGACAGTGTTTTAGATCGGGCGGTAGAGCGTTTGAAGACAGCGGATGCCGTGCTTCTCGTCGAAAGTGGCGGAGAAGTTCTTAGGCTTCCACTCAAGGAGATCCGCTTTATCGAATCAAACCGGAATTATAATATCATTCATGCAGATAACGATTACGAGATGCGTGGCACCTTATCAGAACTGGAAGAAAAACTGGATGAAGCTTTTGTCCGCGTGGGGCGGTCATATCTGGTGAATCTCAATTATGTGAGACGTATTGGCAAGACGGAGCTGATTTTGAACACCGGGGAGAAACTTCTGGTTCCAAGAGGAAGCTATAAGAAGCTGAATGAGGCGTTTATAAAATATTTTTAAGATACGTGAAAAATTGAAATAAAAGAACAACTGCCCGAGGAGATAAAAAACAATGTCCCTGCTATCCAAATACATTAACAGACAATTAGCCGCCTACCAGAGCGAGTTAGTTCAGACTCACTATCAGGAGGTGGAGAACATGTACCGTCAGATCCGTGGCTGGCGTCATGATTACCGGAATCATATCCAGGTACTCAAAAGCTATGCGAAAGACGGTGACTTGGCACAGATCAGCAAATATCTTGATGAGTTAGACGAGGATCTGTCCACCGTGGATACCGTGATCAAGACTGGGAACAAAATGACCGATGCCATCTTAAACAGTAAGATCTCGTTGGCAAAGTCAAAACATATTCCGGTCGTGGCGGATGCCCATGTACCGGTCGCATTAAAAACATCGGAGATGGATCTCTGCATTATCATTGGAAACCTCTTCGACAATGCGATTGAGGCGAGCCTGCAATTGCCGGAAGAGAAGCGCATGATCCGCATCTACATGGACATGAAAAATACCCAGCTCTACATGTCTTTCACCAACTTTACCGCAACGAAAAAACAGAAAAAAATCAGTGGCAGATTCCACACCACAAAAGGACAGGGACATGGATTCGGACTTGTCCGTATCGATGATATTGTGGAACGCTATGGCGGCTATCTAAGCCGCAACAGCGAAGACGGAGCTTTCACAACGGAGATTTTGCTGCCACAGGAATAATACAATTCGTCCCAGAAAAGATGCAGTTCGTCCCTGAAACATGCATCTTTTTTTCTTTGTACTATAGTAAAGACTGTTAGAAATTTCACATTCACGGAGGAACCACAATGAATAACCACAAATCAGAATACGGCGTCATCCAAACGATCAGGTTCATGATCCGGCAGGCGGTAAAAGAAGCTCCGGCTGTGCTGGTATGGCTGGTTGTAGACGCAATTTTGGCACTTATATTACAGCTGCTCGAATTATACGTGACACCGGTATTACTGCGCGATATTGAGGAGCAGATCGCATTGAAAGAGTTAGTGACAACTATCCTGTTCTTTTCAAGTGGAATCCTGTTGCTTACCGGACTGAAAGAATACATAAACAATGCAACCTATCAGGGAAAGATAGAAATCCGCATGTCACTTTGCAAAGCAATCACGGAAAAAATTGGCGCAACATCTTACTGTAACCTTGGAAAAAAAGATTTTCAGGAAAAGAAAGAGCGCACGAACCAGGCAACCAGCAGCAACAGCAGTGCAACGGAGATTATATGGATACAGTTAAATCAGCTTGTGTTCTGTATTTTGGGATTCCTTGCGTACCTGTTTGTCATGAAAAGGATGAATGTGCTTATTCTGGCAGTCACAATCCTTGCAGCAGCAGTCAGTTATCTGGCGGCACAGAGGTCTGTGGTATGGCTGCAGAACAACAGGGCAGAAAATGACCATGCGCGGCAATGCATGTGGTATCTGAGAGGTGAGGCGTGGAGTCCGGTCTCTGCAAAAGATATCCGGATTCTTCATATGAAGGAATGGCTGTTAAAAACGATGAAGCAGAATTATGAGATATTCATGCATTTTGAAAGGGCATTGGGAAACCATCATTTTATGGCAGATTGTGTGAACATTTTTTCTGCACTGATCAGGAATGGAGTTGCGTATGCCTATCTGATCGGACAGGTGCTTGCAGGAAATATGGATGCCCCACAGTTTATCTTATATTTTTCCGCGGTGAGCGGTTTTACAAGCTGGGTGCAGGGAATCATGGAAAATGTGGCACAGATCAGGCAGTCAGGTGTTGGGATTTCTGACGTGATGGAACTGATCTCCTACGAGGAGCCGTACCGGTTTGAAGATGGGGAGCCGCTTCCAAAGAATGCAGCAGGACAGTATGAGCTTCGATTGGAAAATGTGAGTTTCCGGTATCCGGGGGCATCAGAGGATACGTTACACAACTTAAATCTTACGATACAAAATGGGGAAAAGCTTGCGGTTGTGGGAAGAAATGGAGCTGGAAAATCAACACTGGTGAAGCTTTTGTGTGGATTTTTTGACCCGACAGATGGGTGTGTGCTCTTAAATGGCGAGGATATCCGAAAATATAACCGAAAAGAGTATTACAGACTATTTTCCGCAGTCTTTCAGGATTTTTCCATTCTGCCGGGAACAATCGCAGAAAATGTGGCACAGTGCGTGGATGAGATTGATTTTTCTCGCGTGAAGGCGGCAGTAAAGGATGCAGGTCTGGAAGAAAACATTGAAAGACTGTCAGAGAAATATGAGACAAAACTGGGGCGGAAGGTTCATCTGGATGCATACGAGCTTTCCGGAGGCGAGACACAGAGACTCATGCTTGCAAGGGCACTCTACCGAAATGCTCCGGTGATCGTGCTGGATGAGCCGACGGCGGCATTAGATCCGATCGCAGAGAGCGATCTCTACGAGAGATATCATGAATTGACAAAGGGTTCCACTTCTATTTATGTGTCGCACCGTCTTGCGTCCACAAGGTTCTGTGACCGCATTATTTTAATCGGAGCAGGTGGGATTGCGGAGATGGGAACGCATGAGGAACTCATGGAAGCAGGAAAAGAATATGCACATCTGTATGAGGTGCAGAGCAGGTATTACACGGAAGGAGGAATGGAAGATGCTGCATTCGATGCGTGAGACAATTGGGATGAATAAAAGGGCAATCGGAATCTGGTGGAGAGAGTCGCCGGGAATGTTAGTGGCGCTGATTTTCTACGTGATCACCGGTGCAGTGCTTCCTTATGCCGGGATCTATTTTTCGGCACAGATCATTACGGAACTGGCAGGAGCGAAAAATCCGGTTGTTCTACGCAATCTGGTACTGCTCTTACTTGGAATCGAGAGCTTGTTGGGACTGATTTACCATTATTTTAAGAACCGTTACACAGTAGAACGGAACCGCATGTTAGAAAAATTAAGATACATTTTGAGTGAAAAAATGTTGTCACTGGATTTTGAAAAAGTGGATGATGCCGTCATTCAGGATAAAGTATTACAGATTGAACAAATTAACCGGTGGAGCAGATTTGGGCTGTGTATGGTTGTCTTTACTCTGGAAAGGATGCTGCAGGCAATTGCCGGTATTGCCGGAGCATTGATGCTCACTGTGAGTTTTTTTCAGGCAAAAGCGGTGAAAAGCGCGTTTTTGTGGATGAACAGCCCTCTTTTTGCGATTGTGTTTCTTGCTGGAATACTGGGATTTACGACTTTGGCATCGAGAATTGTGGAACGGGCACAGAACATGATTGCAGAGCTTTCTGAGCGTGCAACTTTTGGAAATCGTGTCTGGAGTTTCATGGCAGGTATGGCAGGAGAACGGGAACGGGAGCAGGATATCCGTGTTTATGAGCAGATCCCGGCTGCTATGGGACTTTATGAGAAAAATAAAGTCTGGGGAATCGGAACCGAGATGGATCGTCTGGAAAAAGGAAAAGTAGGAGTTCTAGCAGCGGCTGCAAATATGACAGAACGGCTCTGCAGTGGTCTGGTGTATCTGCTTGTCTGCTTAAAGGCATACGGAGGTGCATTTGGAATCGGTGCTGTGACACAGTATATCAGTGCGGTGACGGCTTTAAGCCATAATCTGGAGGAATTTTTGGGTGCAATTGGTGAAGTGAATACAAACCGGGAATTTTTAAAGAAAACCTTTGATTTTCTGGATACACCGAATGATATGTATCAGGGAAGCCTTACCGTGGAAAAAAGAAATGACTGTCAGTACGAAGTGGAATTTAAGGATGTCAGCTTCTGCTATCCAGGCACAGACAGAAAAGTGTTAGACCATGTCAATCTGAAATTCCGTATCGGGGAAAAATTAGCGATCGTCGGGGAGAACGGTTCTGGAAAATCAACGTTTATCAAGCTTTTGTGCCGTCTTTACGATCCGACAGAAGGCGAGATCCTGTTAAATGGAATCAACATTAAGAAATACAAGTATAAGGAATATATGTCTGTATTCTCGGTTGTCTTTCAGGATTTTAAACTATTTGCCCTTCCACTAGGTCAGAATGTGGCGGCATCTACAGAGTATGATGCAGACAAGGTGCAGGAATGCTTGAAGCTTGCAGGCTTTGATGTACATTCCGACCGGATGAAAAAGGGGTTGGACACCTGGCTTTACAAGGATTGTGATGCTGACGGAGTGAACATCTCCGGTGGCGAGGAACAGAAGATCGCACTTGCAAGGGCACTGTACCAGAACGCGGCATTCCTGATCTTAGATGAACCGACTGCAGCCTTAGACCCGATCGCGGAAGCAGAGGTGTATAGCAGCTTCAATGAGATTGTTGGCGACCGGACAGCGGTTTACATAAGCCACAGGCTTTCTTCCTGCAGGTTTTGTGATGAGATTGTCGTCTTTGACCAGGGCAGGATCGTGCAGCAGGGAACACACGAGGAGCTCGTGGAGCAGACGAACTGCAAATACTACGAGCTATGGAACGCACAGGCGAAATACTATGCGTAAGCAATGAGCAGTGCTCACAGCGTATAGTTGCAATATCCCCTAGTTTAGTGATAAGCTAAAATTAAATGAAAAGAGACAGGGGTATTTTCACAGATGAACAAATTAACAACCTTATGTTATATCGAAAAAGATAACAAATATCTGATGCTTCACCGGATCAAAAAGGAAAATGACATTAATCATGATAAATGGATCGGTGTCGGAGGAAAATTTGAGTGGGGAGAAAGCCCGGAAGAATGCATGTTAAGGGAAGTCCGGGAGGAAACCGGTTATACCCTGACTTCCTGGCAATATCGTGGAATCATCACGTTTGTCCTTGGGGAAGACACGGTGGAATACATGTCACTTTTTACGGCAGATGGATTCGAGGGAACACCGATCGACTGCAACGAAGGTGTGCTGGAATGGGTAGAGAAAGACCGGATTTCGGAATTGAATCTCTGGGAAGGCGACCGGATTTTCTTCCGTCTGTTAGAGGAGCAGAAGGAGTTCTTTTCTTTAAAGCTTGTATACAACAAGCAGGATATTCTGGAGCAGGCAGTTCTGGATGCAAAAGAGTTGGAGCTTTTCGATATTTTAAATGAGGATGGAAGTAAAACAGGCGTAGTAAAAGAACGCGGTGTGGCACATCGTGAAGGCGCACTGCACGGAACTGTTCATATCTGGATCGTGCGGGAAAATGATAAGAGCGGATATGATGTACTGCTTCAGAAGCGGAGCGATAACAAGGATTCGTACCCCGGCTGCTATGATATCTCTTCTGCCGGGCATATCAGTGCCGGAGATGGGGTCATGGAGAGTGCACTGCGGGAGTTTGAGGAGGAACTGGGATTGTCTGCACAGCCGGAGCAGCTGGAACTATTCGGAACAACACTCGTGAAGTTTGGGACAACTTTTGCTGGAAAAATATTCCGGGATAATGAGTTCAGTAATGATTTTGTATACAGACAGCCGGTGGATATTGGTAAACTGAAACTGCAAGAGTCGGAAGTCGCAGAAGTCTGCTGGATGGATTATGAGGAGTGCAGGGAAAAGATTGCAGATGTGGAAATACCGAACTGCATTAATCCGGAAGAGTTTGAGAAACTGGGAAGTTATCTGGGAATCTGCTAGAAAGATGGTATGCATAGTGCCGATAAAATCTGATACACCATCATTGGTGATGCAAAACTTTTTTTCATAAATCTCCCTGAAATAAATAATTTGAAGAGGCATATTATCTGGAATATTTTGTGATAGAAGCACAAAAAAGAAATATTTACACACCATATGATCTGACGGAATTAGAATATGATGAGTATGAAGAAAAATGGAATGGGTTCTGCGATGCATATTTTGCACAGGGCGATGAGTGATATTATGTGAGGAGGAAAATCAAGACTTTGAGTTGAAGATGCATTAAAAAGAATGAGGAGGAAAACAGAATGAAAATATTAATTACCGGAGCACGCGGATTTGTGGGTGCACGCCTGATGAAAGAGTTAGAAGGAGCAATCGCGGCTCCGTCCATTCAGGGAATGAACGAAGAACAGATCAAGCGGATTGTGGAGGAGAGCGAAGCAGATGTGATCATCCACACTGCCGCAATCTCGGATGTGGGAACTTGCGAGAAAACCCCGGAGGCTTCCTATCATGCAAATGTACTTCTTCCGGTTTATCTGGCAAACTCATCAGACGGAAGAAAGCTGATCTGTTTCAGTTCTGATCAGGTGTACCGTGGCTGCGAGAGTGACGGACCATATCGGGAAGATGAGGCGAAGCCTGCGAATATCTACGGAGCGCATAAACTGGAAATGGAACAGCGGGTATTGGACAGACAGCCGGATTCCGTGATGCTGCGGGCGGAATGGATGTATGATTATATTTCACCGAGAGGCAATTATTTATTGAATGTCCTTAATGCAGAAGAGACGCTTACTTTTGGAAAGCAGTACCGCGGGATCACTTATCTGCGTGAGGTGTGCGAGAATATGGAACGTGTGATAAAGCTTCCGGGTGGTGTTTATAATTTTGGAAGCGAGACAACTCAGTCTATGTATGAGATCACCAAAGAATTTTTGCGTATCACCGGAAGCAGGCAGCAAGTACAAGAAGGTTCTGCGGTGCATAATCTTTGGATGGACTGTGGCAAGGCAGCGGAGCATGGAGTCGTGTTCAGTGGTGTGATGGATGGGTTGAAACGGTGCCTGGGAGACTATGGGTTGATATAATATGTTTTACAAACTACATATGACGTAATTAACTTTGAAGTAAATTACTTTCAAGTTAATTTTTTGTTAAATCTGAAAATGATTCTCTTTTTGCTATAAAATACCGCAAACAAGCGCATTGCAACCATCGGTTGACAAATTGATGAGGCGGCTTTCTGGTGTGTAATGGTAAAAAATGATAGTTTTTTCTTATGGACAGACGCTCAATCTTGGCACAACACAGAGAAATTTTTCGAGGACACGAAAAAGAGAACTGAAAGCGAAAAGCAATTGTCCGGAAAAAGAAAAGACGAAAAAATGGAGGAAGTTATGATTCTAGCAGACAAAATTATCAACTTGAGGAAAAAGAACGGATGGTCACAGGAGGAGCTTGCAGAAAAACTCGGAGTGACGCGCCAGTCGATTTCAAAATACGAAGGTGCGCAGTCTATCCCTGATCTGGATAAGATTTTAAAACTCAGCGAGATTTTTGGAGTGACCACAGATTACCTGATCAAAGATGAACTGGAAGAGGAAGAATACGCGCCGTCACAGATGCAGGAAAATGAAAGCGAGAGCGACAGGAGCGTACATAAAGTTACAATGGAAATGGCAAATGAATATTTGCAGATCATTGACTGGACGGCAGGAAAAACAGCCTTTGCTACGATGCTATGCATTTTATCTCCAATTGTCTTATTAATGCTTGGAGCAATGAGTGAGATGCCAGATTATCATATCAGTGAAAATGCAGCGGCTGGAATAGGAATCTGTGTTTTGATCGTTTTAATTGCAATTGCAGTAACGATTTTTATTCTTTGTGGTATGAAAACAAAGAAATATGAATTTATGGAAAAGGAAGACATAGAGACTGCCTATGGAGTAAGCGGCATGGTGAAGGAAAAAAGAGATGCTTATCACAGTCCGTATGTGACTCAGCTTGTCATCGGAATTACATGCTGCATATGCTCTGTGATTCCTTTATTTGGAACACTTGCGGTATCTGAAAGTGATTTTTATATGGTTTCAGCGGTATGTATGCTTCTAACACTTGTTGCAATCGGAACCTATTTTATTGTGAGAAGTGCTGCCAAAATGAACGCGATGAATCAGCTTCTGGAGGAAGAAGACTACACAAGGCAGAAAAAACATGAAAACAAAAAGATGTCTGGGCCGGTAATGGTTTACTGGCTGATCGCCACAGCCATCTATCTTGCATGGAGCTTTACAACTAATGACTGGGACAGAACATGGATCATCTGGCCGGTTGTCGGTGTATTATTCCCGGCGTTTTATGCGATCGTGAATGGGATCAGGAAGAAATCGTAAAGAATATTGTGGAATAAAGAATCAGAGGATATAATAGAGAGAGAAATGTGAAATAATTCTGGAAAGGAGTAACAATTATGCCACAAAAAATGAACGGATTATTGCAAACTTATATTTCAGAAATAAAAAAAATATACGGTACACATTTATCAAAGATTATTCTGTATGGGTCCTATGCCAGAGGAGATTTCAGACCAGACTCAGACGTAGATATTATGATCTTGCTGGATTTGTCAGATTTAGATTTGAAGAAGTACAGCAAGGAACTTTCCTATATGACTTATGATTTCAATTTAGATAATGATATCGATATAAAACCGATTGCGAAGAGTGAGAGCCATTTTAAAAAATGGGTTGTTAATTATCCATTTTATGAAAATGTGAACAAGGAGGGAGTGGTTTTGTATGGAGCAGTATAATGAGAAGATAGGGACAAGAAAAGACCTTGTGTCATATCGTATAGAGACGGCAAAATCTGATCTGAAGTCTGCAAAGATATTATTAAATGCAGGTGAATATAAAGGCGCAAATAACAGAGCCTATTATGCAATTTTTCATGCGATAAATGCAGTTCATGCATTAGATGGAAGGGCATTTAAACGTCATAAAGATGCAATTGCCAATTTCAATAAAGATTATGTTAAGACAGAGATTTTTCCGCGAGAAGTGGGTAGAAAAATCGGTGAGGCAGAAGAGATACGGCATGCCAGTGATTATGATGATTTTTATATTGCAAGTAAAGAAGAGACAGAGCGGCAGATTGCAGTTGCAGGAGAATTTATAGAGTTAGTAGAAAAGTATTGTATGGAACATAATATTTCATAAATGAAAATATCTGGCGAGAAATTATATTTTCGGTCAGATATTTTTATTTTGTGCAAAAATCATTGACATTATAGTCACTACACCCTTTATAATGAACCAAAAATCAGAGAGAAAAAGTGGGGTGGCGATTCTGTTCTGGGTTGTTGGAGTTATCTATATGCTTATTTATGCGAAAAAGAAATTTTAAAAGCTCTTTTGTATTTCTTACAAAAGCGTTACAATAAACATAATAAGCAACGAAAATATGACAGGCAATGCCAGGCAGGCAGTGACGGGGAACATATAGTGAACGTCAGCCGATAATAGAAAAGCAGGAGGACTTCATGGGAAATTATCTGAATCCGGGAAATGACATGTTCTATAAGATGGTTCATTCCGAAATCTATGTGGATAAAACAGGTTTGATCGGGTATTGTAACCATGTGATCAACACAATGCAGAGATACATCTGTGTCAGCAGACCGAGACGTTTTGGAAAATCAATGGCAGCAGATATGCTTGCTGCTTATTATGAGCGTGGGGAAGATGCAGATTTATTGTTTCGTTCGCTGAAGATCAGCAAAGCGGAATCCTATCGTGCTCATTTGAATCAATATGATGTGATCAAGGTAAACATACAGGAATTCCTCAGCATGACAGGAAGTATGGATGAGATGCTTTCGATGTTGAAAAAATATCTGGTGTTTGATCTCATGGAACATTTTGATGATGTTCGTTTTCGGGATGAGAGTAATCTGATCCAGGTAATGAAAGATATTTATGCAAAGACGAAACGAGCATTTGTGATCCTGATCGATGAGTGGGACTGCCTGTTCCGGGAGTACAAGCAGAATAAAGAGGCTCAGAAAAAATATTTAGATTTTCTGAGCAAAAGTATTTTACTTTTTGGGTAAGTTGTTTATAATAAGTAATATAGCGTGCCGAGGGAGCACGCTGCATTTTGTACAATGTTGCTATGGCGTTCATGAAGGGGGAATGCGATTGCAAAGAGGGAAAGAAGGCTTTAGTGTGCTGCGCTACCTGATCTATTTTTCTCAGGTAGGCTTCACAGTGATCACACCGCCGGTGCTTTGCTGCTTCGGAGCGATATGGCTCCGCAACCGGTTCGGTTGGGGCAACGGTGTGGTGATTATCGGAATCCTGCTCGGCATCGCGGTTGCAGCCTGCAGACTGCGTGATTTTCTCTGCAAACTGGGGCAAGACAGAAGAACCAATGCCTACCGAATATGAAAAAGAATGGGCGAACTTCCTGATGGAGCAGGGCGTAGATGTGGTAATCGGCACCAACCCTAACGTGCTTCAGCCATACGGATATCTTACCGATGACGCCGGACACAACATGCTGATCTACTACTCCCTGGGCAACTTTGTTACCGGACAGGAAACTTTGAAGCAGCTCCTTGGAGGCATGGCTACCTTTACCATCCAGAAAACTGTAGAAGGCGACCAGACCACCATTGAAATCCAGGATGCTGCCCTGACACCGCTGGTTATGCATTACAGCTATGACAATAAGGAATACCGACCATACAAGCTTTCCGAATACACAGACGCCCTGGCATCTGCTCACAGTGTCCGGGAATCCATCGGAGATGAATTTACCCTTGAGAACCTTCAGACCAAATATGACGAGATCATGTCCATGAACGTGACCCCATCCACCAAGACTACCCTTCTGGATGTCACCTTTGATTCTGACGGCAACATGTATGACGCTTCCGGCAACTATGTGGAGGATACCGATTCCATCACTTCCTCCCAATATTATCAGAACCTGAGCAGTTCTGGCGACAGCTCAGAAGATTCTTCCGAAGAATAAAAAATACCTAATATTAGTATTTCAAATGCAAAAAATCTACAGTACTATGCTTATAGGCTGTAGATTTTTTTCTACTGTTCACGAGTAATGTTCCGCGAGGTGTTTTTTGTGAACAAAGTTCACAGAAAACCCGAGACTT
>ENA-OPBS01001920-OPBS01001920.1-human-gut-metagenome-genome-assembly--contig:-NODE-1920-length-15450-cov-3.558818_pt1 | contig 15450 bp, 11 predicted proteins | sample MGYA00241074_ERZ501463 | MGnify/ENA primary metagenome ERZ501463 (study PRJEB25962, sample SAMEA2042578) | human gut metagenome | biome: human gut; feature: human-associated habitat; material: faeces...
CCCATCTGTCTGAGCCAGGTACGCATCAGCGTACATGGCGAGTTATGGGCCGGCCGCTCCGTGAGACACCTCAGACGCTTAGTATGACCAGGCGAAACGACGACACCCGGACTTCTGCTGCAAATCTCACACGTCCGTCCGCGTCATCTTGCCCCCACCAAACACCTGTGCTATAATCAAACTAATTAAAAAACCGAGGTAAACCACACATGAACAAAAAAGAAATCGCAGAAATAAAAAAACAATTCACCCCCGACCGCTGCTCCATCACCCGCATCTGCGGCTGCTACGTAGACGGTGAAAAAAACAAAAAAACCGAACTCAAAGAAGCCTTCTTATCCTTATCAGAGGAAGAAACCTTCAAATACTTCGACATCTTCCGAAAAACCCTCACCGGCACCATCGGAAAAAACCTCATCAACATGGAATTTCCTCTGGATCAGGAAACCGAAGGCGGAACCCAAAACTTCCTCATGAAACTCCGCAAAAGCAAACTCACCGACGACACCCTCACCGAAGCCTTCTACGACAGAATCATAGAAAACTACGACTACGGTGAAAACTACTACATCATCCTCATCCACGCAGTCTACGACATCCCCGGCAAATCCTCCGACGGTGCCGAAATGTTCGACGCTTCCGATGAGATCTACGATCACATCCTCTGCAGTATCTGCCCGGTCAAGCTCTCCAAAGCAGGCCTGCATTACAATGCAGAGACAAACAATATTGAAGACCGTATCCGGGACTGGCTGGTAGAAATGCCTGACTGGGGCTTCCTTTTCCCACAGTTCAACGACCGCAGTACCGATATCCACGGACTTCTCTACTACACCAAAAACGCCGAAAATCTCCGCTCCACCATGATGGAAGAAGTCTTCGGCTGCACCACACCACTATCTGCCGGAACCCAGCGTGACTCCTTCAATGCTCTGGTGGAAGAAACCCTTGGTGATGACTGTGCCTACGACACAGTCCTTGAGATCCACGAAAAGCTCAACGATCTCATCGAATCCCAGAAGGACGAACCGGAACCTGTTGTCCTCACCAAATCCGAAGTCAAACGTCTCTTCGAAGAATGCGGCGTAGAAGACGAAAAGCTCCAGAACTTCGATGAACAGTATGAGCTTGCCGCAGGAGAAAAATCAGCTCTGGTAGCATCCAACATCACCAACACCCGGAAATTCGAGATCAAAACCCCTGACGTGGTGATCCACGTAGCACCGGACCGGGCAGAACTGGTAGAAACCCGCATCATCGATGGTCGAAAATGCCTTGTGATCCCCATGGAAAGTGAAATAGAACTCAACGGCATCCGTGTCAGCACACTGAACTCTGTTGAAGATACATCCGCAGAACCGCTTCCTGTTAATGATATTACTAACATTGATAACAGTAACACCGAAGAAGAAATCCCATTTTAAAGGAGACCTTATGAACGATAAAAAAATCCTGTTCTTCGATATAGACGGCACACTGCTTACGCCTCACCCCTTCAAGGTTCCGGAGAGCACCAGCCGCGCCCTCACAAAAGCCCATGAAAACGGTCATCTTCTTTTCATCAACACCGGCCGCACCAAAGTAATGATGCCCTCTGCACTCTCAGAGCTTCATTTCGATGGCTATATATACGGCTGTGGAACCCACATTTACATGGACAACAAATTGCTTTTTTTCCGCACAGTCCCAAATCTTCTGTGCAAGGAAACCGTAGACCTTCTCCGCAAATGCAAGATCGAGGCAATTTTTGAATCCAACAATGAGATCCTGTATGATGGCGCATCTCCGGCCCAGTCCGAATTCGGAGTCAAAATGCGAAAAGAAATTCCAATGGTCGACATCACAAAATTCAATCGGGAGGATGCCTGCACTTACTCCTATGACAAATTCCTGGTACATATGCTGCCGGATTCCGATGTCGAAAAATTCCGCAGCTTCTGTAATGATCATTACACCTATTTTGATCACGGAGACGGAATCTGGGAAGTCACACAAAAGGGTACCAGCAAAGCCACAGGCATGGAATTTCTCCTGGACCGCCTTTCCATCCCCAAGGAAAACTGCTATGCATTCGGAGACAGTCCCAACGACCTTCCCATGCTGAAAGCTGCCGGAGTCAGCGTTGCTATGGGAAATGCTTACGGAGGCATCGAAAAACACTGCACATACCAGACAGACTCAGTGGACAAGGACGGGATCCTTCACGCACTAGAGCATCTCGATCTGATCTGATGATACGTAAAGCAGGCATGAGCATTACAAAAAACGAGCCGTGTACGATAAATCCGTACACGGCTCGTTGTCTTTTCTCTTATCATTCCATTGTAAACATTGTATCTTATTTCTCAGCTTCCGGTGTAGCAGCTGCCTCAGATTCTGTACTATCTGCAGTCTCCTCATCAGCCTTTGCAGAATCTCCCTCTGTCTCCGGTGTCTCGGTCACATCGGTCTGCTCCTCAGCTGCCGGTGTCTCGGTTGCCTCAGCCTCTGCAGAATCTGCTGTCGGTGTCTCAGTTACATCCGGGTCCGGTGTCGGAGTTGGAGTCTGGATCGTAAAGCTGTGATTATCTGTGATCTTGATCTTCTTAATCAATTTTTTCTCTTCTTTGATATCAGCTTTCTTCTTCCAGCCATCTGTTGTATCATTATAGAAATCATCCTTCTTGGTGTTTGTCAGAGACTCTTTCTTACTCTCCGTTGCAGTTTTATCATTCTTGGAATCCAGTCTCACAACATACCATACGGAATCTGTCTTTATGATCTCCTCGTTCAGTGCACCCTCGTCCAGCTTTCTTAAAGCGGTACGAACCTCATCTGGATAAGTAGTTCCGTTGGTAGCACTGTCATCACCTTCCTCATAGGTAGGGCATGTTCCGGTTGTTGCGGTCATATCCTTGGAGATCTCATCTCCAAGAGTATTGAAATCTGCAGCCGGATCCTCTTTAACCTTGTCATAGAACTTCTGAAGATTCTCTTTATTCTTCTTGATATCATCATCGGAAAGATCATCTCCGCTGACCTTTGCACTTGCATAGCTGAAGGACATCTGCTGATATTCTTTCTCATCCAGCTTCACGTCCGCTTTGGCTTCAATGGCATCCTTCATCTTCACATCGTATGTTTCAAGCTCGAGGAAAGTCTTCACCATATCTTCATCAACCGCAAGCTCTGCAATTGTCTCATCAGAATTGGCAGCCATGAAGTTCTTGGCAGCTTTCTCAAGAGCCTTCTGCTCATCATCTGTGATTTCAACATCATACTCGGAAGCGTGTTCTTTCTCCAGACACATCTTTTCAACAGTTTCAACAGAAGTTGTTACCGCATTTTCACCGTAAGTCTCATCGGAATCATCATCCATTTTGGTACTCCAGATAGACATATCGCTTCCGCCGCCAAGATACATCTTGTACATTGCCTCAGCCTGTGCCTGCTGCATACGTGCTGCCAGACTTACAACGCCAAACGGGATTTCCTGCTTATTGACTGTCACTGCGATCTTTGTACCATCGAGTTTTTTATTTCCGCAGCCTGCCATCATTCCTGCCGCTGTAACGCAGACAAGAGCAGTAACTGCCGCTTTCTTTACTGAATTTCTCATTTCATCCTCCATCTATCCGTCCATAAGAATCACGGTCCGGCTCTTATTCCATAATACTTGATTATAAACGTTTTCACCTTTAAGAGCAAGGAATTTCACGAACTTACACGACATTTCACAAATTATCCACAAGTCTTTCCGGGAAAATATCCGGTATCCACAAACCGGATGTTTTTTCCCGTGGATAACCCTAAGCTTAGCTGATTCTTCCCTTTACTCCAGTGGCTCTGCCAGTTTTGCCAGCTCCCCCGCAAACTTCATCAGCTCTTCGATCAGCCTTCCCTGTGGTGTCAGGATAAATTTCGGCTCATGATCAGCCTTAAACTGCAAACCTCTCCGGTACTGCGCCATAATAGCCGGGATACCTGCGGGATCCAGCTTGGCCTTTTCATAGAGCGTGATCCGGACATCTTTTCCAAGCTGCTTGATCTCCGTCACATATCCCTGATGGGCAAGAGCCTTCAGCCTTGCAATAGCAAGAAGGTTCAACACAGCTTTTGTCGGCTCACCAAAACGGTCGATCAGCTCCTCCAACATATCGTCATATTCCTGCTGGCTTTCAATACCGGCAATACGCTTATAAATATCCAGCTTCTGGAACTCGTTGCCGATATAGGAATCCGGGATAAACGCATCGATGTTGAGATCAATGGTCGTCTCAAAATCATCCATAGTCCGGATTCCCTTTGCTTCCTTGACAGCCTCACTGAGCATCTTACAGTAAAGGTCATAACCAACTGCGTTCATATGCCCGTGCTGCTGAGCACCGAGAAGATTTCCTGCTCCACGAAGCTCCAGATCCTTCATAGCTATCTTAAAACCGCTTCCAAGGTCTGAATACTCCCTCATGGCGCTGAGCCGTTTCTCCGCGGTCTCTTGGAGCATCTTGTTTTTGGTATACATCAGGAATGCATAAGCAGTCCTGTTGGAACGTCCTACACGCCCACGGAGCTGATAAAGCTGGGAAAGGCCATATCTGTCCGAATCATGGATGATCATAGTGTTTACGTTGGAAATATCCAGTCCTGTCTCAATAATAGTGGTGGAAACCAGTACATCCACATCTCCGTTGATAAAATCATACATTACCTGCTCCAGTTCCCTCTGACTCATCTGTCCATGTGCAAAATCCACTCTGGCCTCCGGCACAAGTCTGGATATCCGAAGGGCTACTTCGGCAATGTCATTGACTCGATTATATACGTAATACACCTGTCCACCCCGGCGAAGCTCCCTGCGGATGGCTTCCCGAACAGTCTCCTCATCGTACTCCATAACGTATGTCTGGATCGGCACACGATCCATCGGCGGCTCTTCCAGAACGCTCATATCACGGATACCGATGAGACTCATATGAAGAGTTCTCGGAATCGGCGTTGCCGTCAGCGTCAGTACATCCACATCTTTTTTCATCTGCTTGATCTTCTCCTTGTGAGTAACACCAAAGCGCTGCTCCTCATCAATGATCAGAAGTCCAAGATTTTTAAATTCCACATCTTTTGAAAGAACTCTGTGGGTGCCGATCACAATATCTACCTGCCCCTTTTTGATCCCTTCGATGGTCTTTTTCTGCTGGGCAGATGTCCGGAAACGGCAGAGAAGCTCCACCTTCACCGGAAATTCTTTCATACGCTGTACAAAGGTATTGTAATGCTGCTGGGCAAGAATGGTAGTAGGGACCAGATAAACCACCTGCCGGCTTTCCTGTACTGCCTTAAACGCAGCTCTTAAAGCCACCTCCGTCTTTCCGTAACCAACGTCACCACACACAAGACGGTCCATGATCCTGGTGCTTTCCATGTCTCTCTTGGTATCCTCAATGGCTGCCAGCTGATCCTCTGTCTCCTCATAGGGAAACATCTCCTCAAATTCCTTCTGCCATACGGTATCCGGTCCGCAGACATACCCCTCTTTCTCCTGGCGGACTGCATAAAGCTCTACCAGCTCTTTTGCGATATTTTTTACCGCACCCTTAACACGGCTCTTGGTCTTATTCCACTCCTGACCGCCAAGCTTGTTCAGCTTAGGCGTTTTTGCATTTTCGGAGGATCCTGAATATTTCTGCAAAGCATCCAGCTGGGTTGCCAGGATATAGAGATTACTGCCGCCCCGGTATTCGATCTTGATGTAATCCTTCACAACACGGTCAACCTCTACCTTTTCGATTCCACGGTAAATACCCAGTCCGTGCTTTTCATGAACAACAAGATCACCAATGGAAAGCTCTGCAAAATCCTGGATCCTGTTTCCGCTGTACTTTTTCTTTTTTTTACGCTTTTTCTGCTCTTTGCCGAAAATATCGGTTTCCGTCATCACTGCAAATTTGATTAGCGGATACTGGAAGCCACGTCTTGCGTGACCATAGACAACCATGATCTCCCCGGGACTGATGATACGATCCATGTCCTGGCTGTAAAAAGCATTCAGTCCTTCCTCTGAAAGATCCTTTGCCAGACGCTCCGCCCTGGTCCTGGAACCGGAGAGCAATGCGATCCGGTATCCCTGACTCTTATACTGAAGGAGATCCTTTACCAGAAGTTCAAAGCTGCTGTTATAAGAATCTACAGACTTCACCGTAAGATCAAATTCCTCATTGATCTTCCATCCGGAACGTCTGGGAGAAAGTGCGGATACAGCCACACAATTCCGTCTGTTCAGCTTCTTCTGCAGTTCCTGAAAGCCACATAGCCACTGCTCCGGAAGATTTGCCTCGCCTTTTTCCTCTCTGTGCATACGACTCTGACGGTACTCTTCCTCCACACCCTCGCCGTTTTCTGCCAGGTGGTTCAGTTCATCCAGAAACACCAGTGTTTTTTCTTCCGGAAAATAATCCAGAAAAGATACCATATCTTCTCCGTCCATCTTTTCTGCGGCCGGATAAATCGTAATTTCATCTACATTTTCCAGAGATCTCTGACTTTCCGCATCAAAGCTCCGGATAGAATCCACCTCATCATCCCACAGTTCGATACGCCAGGGATTATCCTCTGTCAGCGGATAGATATCAATGATTCCTCCACGCACAGAAAACTGCCCCGGAAGCTCTACCTGACCAGTGCGTTCATACCCCAGCTCTACCAGCTCTTCCTTCAGCTGATCCAGATCGATCACACTGTCACTTTTAAAATGAAGAAGTCTGCTTCTGATCTTTTCCAGCGGCATCAGGAAATCCATACATCCGTCAATGCTGGTAACAACGGTCACTTCTTCCTGTTCCAGAAGTGCCCGGATCACACGCATCCGCTGCCGGATCAGAAGATTTCCGTGAATATCTGCCTGAAAAAACAGAAGATCCTTTGCCGGATAAAAATATACATTTTTGTCATAGAATCGGTAATCCTCATAGATTTCCTTTGCGTTGCGCTCATCATCCGCAAGGATCAGATGATATGGAAAAAGCCCGGAAAGTCCATACATCAGATGGACCTTCTGGGACTCCATGCATCCGGAAACATTAAGAATTCCGCAGTTTGCGCCACAGCGCTTTTTTATTTCCCCAAACTCTGCAAGACCCTGCAGAGGATGCAAAAATGCTTCCATACAAACCTCAATTCTTAGGCTTTTTCCTGTTATATTTATTCATCGCCGCATCTACGCCCTCGGACAGGATCATCTCCACAGCCTCTGCCGCATCATTGATCCCTTCATCCACAAGCTTGCGATCACTGTCCGAAAAATGACCCAGCACAAAATCTGCCAGATCCCAGTCTTTCGGTTTTGCACCGACACCAACACGGATGCGGATAAATTTTTCAGTTCCAAGGCGGCGGATGATATCCTTGATCCCGTTATGTCCGCCTGCACTGCCTTTTTTGCGGATACGAAGCTGTCCCGGTTCCAGATCAATATCGTCATAGATCACGATTAGCTGGCTCTCAGGGTCAATCTTAAAATAGTCTGCAATTCCCCGAACCGACTCTCCGCTTAAATTCATATATGTGAGCGGCTTCAGCAATATGACTTTTTCTCCGGCGATCATTCCTTTTCCATACATTCCCTTGCACCGGACACCAGACTGAGGAACCTGGTATTCTTCCACCAACACGTCCACCGTGTCAAATCCTATGTTGTGACGAGTGTGCTCATACTGTCTTCCCGGATTTCCCAAACCTGCTATCAAATACATGTTCCCATTCTCCTGTCTCAGTTAAAATAAACCATCTCGTCAGGCAGAGCTTCACAGGGGCGGACCTCCTGAGCATAGAGCACCGGTCCGTACCCATCGTATACCTTCACATTCTCCACTGCAATCTTCGCCGTCACTTCCACCCATTCACCGACAGCCAGCTTTGGTGCATAGGAACTCTTGCACAGGAAACCAATGAACGTAGTATCATCGGCACAACAGGTCATCGCCATGCGTCCAGGCACAAAGAATTTATTTCCCATTCCTTTAGGCTTCATGACTCTTCCTCTAAAATGCACAGTCTTCCCTTCATAGTTCTCAGGATTGTCCATCGCATCCACAAACCAAATTCCATAGTCTTCTGGTAGAATCTCCACCACCGGAGCGTTCAGATCAAAGGGTAGCTCGTCCTCGAAAATATCTAGCTCCCCTTCCTCATCCTCGAAGATAATCTCTGCTCTCTGGTTCGCGACTTTGATTCCCCGACGGTAAGAGGCCAGTGGGTCGTCCTCCTTACAACGATTGAACACCACCATGTCTGTCGTCCTAACCATGTCCATAAAAATGGACTTCATATTGTTCATATAGACCTGAAAAGTGCTGGCATCCACCGTAGTAATCTGCTGGGCGACTCCCCAGCCCTCTGGCAGCTTCATCTCCATAAATTTGCTCACCAGCCACATACCATTGTATTCAATGATGACTCTCTCCGGCTGATACATCACATCCATAGCCACCAGACGTTCTGTCGTCAGCTCAGATTCGTCCTCTAAAATCTCTACCATTGTGTTGCTCATCTTCAACAGCTCTGAGTCATACTCCTCTTCGCCCTCCTCGCAGAGAATCAGAAGGGTGCGCCCCTCTATATAAAAGTAATCTTGGCCAATCGTAAAATTCAGAAAAGACGTCTTACCACTCTCCAAGAAACCTGTCATCAGGTAAATCGGTACTCTGATTTCGTCCATCTCTTCCCTCCTATAATCCAAACAACTCGCTCAACTGATCTTCTTTCAGCTTAGAACCGATCACACACAGACGACCGGTATATTCCGGAGCCCCTTCTCTTAACTGAGTCTCCTCCGGCACCATGTCGAAGTAAATCCAGGTTCCATCCTCTCCCGGCAGCATTCCCTTCGCTCTCAGTATGATTCCATACTTCTCATCCTTTGAGAGCTGGTCTAGAATCTTTTGCAGCTGTTCTTTCGTGTATTTTTTCACGGTCTCACGGCCCCAACTTGTAAACACCTCATCGGCATGATGATGGTGGTGATCGTGTCCGCAGTGCTCGTGGTCGTGGTGATGTTCATGCTCATGACAGTGTTCATGGTCGTGATGATGCTCATGATCGTGGTGATGCTCATGATCGTGGCAATGCTCATGGTCGTGGCAATGCTCATGGTCGTGGTGATGCTCATGATCGTGGTGATGCTCATGGTCGTGGTGATGCTCATGGTCATGGTGATGTCCGCATACCGGGCACACTTCCTCCGCCAGCAACTCTTCCTGGAGAGAAATTGGATGCTCCATGACATCTAAGATCTTCGCACCATCCAGCTTCTCAATCGGTGTGGTCACAATCGCCGCTGCCTTGTTGATCTCTCTTAGCATCTCTCTGCACTGTTCTGCCTTCTGCTCGTCGATCAGATCTGTTCGGCTCAGGATAATCGCCCCTGCATATGCTACCTGATTGTTGAAGAATTCTCCGAAATTTCTCATATACATCTTACACTTTTTCGCATCCACCACAGTCGTATAGGAGTTCAAAACCAACTCTGCCTCTTTTTGCACTCCCTGGACAGCCTTGATTACATCTGACAATTTTCCTACTCCCGACGGCTCAATCAGAATACGGTCCGGGTGGTACTGGCCAATCACTTCTTTCAGAGAAGCTCCGAAATCACCCACCAGAGAACAGCAGATACAACCAGAATTCATCTCACGAATCTGAATTCCAGCCTCCTTCAGAAAACCACCGTCGATTCCAATCTCACCAAACTCATTTTCAATCAGAACCACTTGTTCCCCCTGAAAAGCCTCCTTCAGAAGTTTTTTAATCAAGGTCGTCTTCCCTGCTCCGAGAAAACCTGAAATAATGTCTATCTTTGTCATAATGATACTTCCTTTCTCCGCTTCTTTCCCTTCAGTCCCTTATCCAGGGGGCTGACAATCTCATTAAATAAGGATAACCAGCGATTCGCAATCCCTGGTCCAAACTAATTGGTATTATAGCACATTCAACAGGTTCACGTAAACAGTAAAGTGCCACAGACTTCTAAACTATAGAAATCTGCGGCACAGTTCAGGCCTCCATTATCCCGCGAAGTGTTTTTGTACATTTTGTACAAAAATCCCGAGACATACTCGCGCCAGACTGCTGTTTACAGCAGTTTGTGTGCATCGCAAAGCTTGTTACTGTTCACGAACCGCAAGTAAGTGAACAGTAACAAATCTGCGGCACCTTGACCGATCTATATGATAACGAATTATGGGACTTTACAGCAAAATTTATTTCAGTTCTTCTAGCTCTTCCTGTGAATAAAGAGGATATCTAGAGATAAATTCTTCCGCCTGAGCTTTCACATCAGCAATCACGGCTTCATCGTCCGGCGCATTTACCACGCGATCCATCATTTCCACAATCTCAGTGACGCCTTCTTCTTTGACTCCGCGCTGCGTCACAGAAGTCAAGCCAATTCGAATACCACTGGTGACATTCGGCTTCGCAGTATCAAAAGGAACTACCTGCTTATTCACAGAGATACCCGCTTTTTCCAGAGAATCCTGCATCTGACGTCCCGTCACACCTTTGCTACGCAGGTCTACCACCAGCAAATGATTATCTGTGCCGCCGCTCACGATCGTATACCCTCGTTTGATCAGCTCCTGCGCCATATGCTGAGCATTTTTTACTACCTGCGCCATGGTATCATGGAATTCCTGAGACGCAGCATAGTGGAAACTCCAACATTTTGCCGCCATGGTCTGAAGATGCATAGACCCTAGGGCTCCCGGGAAACTTCCCTTGTCCAAAGCTTTCGCATATTTTTCTTTACAGAATACCATACCGCTCCTAGCCGAACAGAAGGTCTTCGTCGTAGACGAAGTAACAAAATCCATATAAGGAATCGGACTCGGAATTACCTTCGCAGCTACGAGTCCTGCCACATGTGCCATATCACACATGGAATATGCACCGACAGATTCCGCGATCTTCGCCACACGCTCATAGTCAATCAAACGTGGATAGGAACTTGCACCGCAGATAATCAGCTTAGGCTTCACTTCGTTCGCCAATCTCTCCATCTCCTCATAATCAATGCGGCCAGTCTCAGGGTCGCAGCCGTAGAAAGTATGCTGATACATGGAACTAGTCCAATTCGCCGGTGAACCGTGAGTCAGATGTCCTCCCTGGTCCAGACGCATAGCTAAAACCTTGTCTCCCGGTTTTAAGATTGTGGCAAACACGGAATAGTTTGCCGTGGAGCCAGAGTAAGACTGTATATTTACGTGTTCTGCCCCAAAAAGCTCCTTCGCACGTTTTATAGCCAGGTTCTCCATCTCATCCGCAACCTGCCCGCCGGCCTGAAAACGCGCCCCTGGATATCCCTCCAATGTCTTATTCGTAAACACGCTCCCTGAGAGTTCCATAACCGGTACCGGCACCGTGCTCTCAGAAGCAATCATCTCGATACATTTTTCCTGCCGCACAAGTTCTCTGTCCACAATTTTCGCAAGTTCCGGGTCTGTAAGTCTGGTCTGTCTTAACATTTGATACATCCTTTCCTGGCATAACCGCCATATAACATTTTATGTAATTTCTATTTTTTCTTTCTCCAGGTCTCGCTCACTTCAGCAGGGTCAAATCCCAAAGCCTCTGGATCAAATTCCGGCTCTTCTACGCCATTCTTTCTCTGCCTGTCATAGTCTTTGAAAATACGAACACCCTGATTTCCGAGGATAAGAAGTGCAATCACGTTCTCCCAGGCCATCACTCCGTGCCCGATATCTCCCATCGTCCACACCATGTCTGCCGACAAGACGCAGCCTAAGAAAATAATCACGAGAAAGACAATTTTCATCACCCAGTGGATGGTCTTATTGTTTGGAAACAAATAAAGGAGGCTGCTCTCTCCATACAGATAGTAGGCAAGCAAGGCTACCGAAGCAAAGCAAAGAATTGCAATAGCCACAAACGGAGCTCCCAGTCCAGGCACTACCGTGTCGATGGCGGAAGATACAAAATCATTTCCATATGCCACACCTGGAAGTCCCTCATAGAGTAATCCATCCGCTCCGTCGCTGACATTATAACAGCCAGTCATCAACATCATGATCGCTGATGTGGTACATACAAAAAATGTACCGATGAAGACACTCACTGCATTGCTCAGACCCTGCTTCACCGGATGGTTCACCTCTCCGACTGCCGCAGTCACCGCTGAGGAACCGACACCGACTTCATTGGCAAAGACACCTCTTTTGATGCCCCAGGAGATCGCAGAGCCCGCAATTCCAGCAAATACCTGATCTGTCCCGAAAGCCGACTTGAAAATCAAGGCGATGACACCTGGAAGCTCCTTGATGTTCATCACAATAATCACCAGTGCCATCAAAATGTAGAGCATCGCCATAATCGGAGAGACTCTCTGAGCCACATTTCCAATTCGTTTCAGTCCACCAAGGATTACAAAGGCCAAAAATCCTGTAAACACAATGCCCACGGCAACCACCGGGAGGTGAAACGCCGTCGCGATTCCCTGTGTAATATTATAGGACTGTGTTGTCGGTGCAAGCAGGACAAAGCAAAGAATTGTAAGGCTTGCGAATACGATAGCCATCACACGGCCAAGGGGCTTGCATTTCATGCCATGTTCCATATAGTAGGCCGGACCGCCCCGGTATTCTCCGTTAATCGTCTGGCGATAAGTCTGAGACAGAATCGCCTCGATCAACGCCACCGCAGAGCCGATCAAAGCCAGAATCCAGAACCAAAAGACTGCCCCAGGACCACCGAAAAAGATGGCGGTCGCCATACCGGAGATATTCCCGACACCGACTGTTCTGGCCGCAGTAAAAATGAAAGCCCTCAGCGGAGATAATCCTTTTGAGGAATCAGCTCCCTGTCCCATGTTTCGAATCATTTCCTTCAGATAGCGAAACTGTGGGAAAAGCATACGTATCGAGAAGTAGAGACCTGCTCCTAATACGAGAATAACCAAGGGCATACTCCACAAAGTGTCGTTGATTTTAGTAAGGATATCACTCAAATTTTCTTCCCCCTGTTCTTTTATACTTTTGTTGTTCCGTTTTCTCTATTATTGCACAGACAAGAAAAAGAACATATGGCCGGTTTTGTGAAAAGATGTATCATTTTTGCGATTGAGAGGAAACAAGCCTCTTCTTTAGCGCAAGGGAAACTCTACTCTGTACTTCGGACACGCCGGTACGCGGCCGGTGTCACGCCCTGATAGAGTTTAAAATACTTATAGAAATGATTCATACTGGTATAGCCAGTCTGCCAGGCTGCATCCTGTACACTCACCCCTTCCCTCAAAAGCTGGGCTGCCTTGGCGATACGTATTTTGTGAATATAAGAAAGCACCGGCATATCAAAATGCTGGCGGAAAAGATGTGACAAATGGCTTGGCGTACAGCAGGCTGCCTCCGCAAGCTCGTTCAAAGTAAGCGCCTGTGAGTAATGCAGATAGATGTGGTGAAGAGCCCGATTCAAAGTCTCACTGTCTGTAAAGTTCCATCCGATAGCCCGGACAATGGAATCTCTCAGAGAAGAGACGTCGATGGGCTTTTCAATAATATCACAGGCGCCCAGCCTTAAAGATTTCTGCGCATAGGCAAAGGTATTATAGACGGTGATAAAAATCACTTTTGTCTTTGAGCCTTTTAATTTTTTGAGCACTTCAAAGCCATCCATCTTCGGCATCTGAATATCCAAAAACGCTAAATCAGGCTCTTCTTTCTGAATAAGCTCCAGTCCGCTTTGTCCGTTAGAAGCAGTTCCCACAATCTCAATTGGAAGCCCCTCGCTCTCGATCAGATAGCGAATAATCGCAAGGCTGGCCGTCTCATCATCACAGATTACAGCACGAATCATATCTTTTCCTCCTTGTCCGCTAAACCTATGTTCACCGCAGGTATCAGAATAGAGACTCTCATTCCCTCTTTCTGCCCTGGGGAAAAATGAATCGAAAAATGTTCTCCGTACACGGACTGTAATTTACGATAGACCATAGACAGACCGTGAGCGGCGCTTCCCTTCATCTTCTTCATAATCAGCCGACAGGATTTTTCATCAATCTGCTCCCCATTGTTTTCCATCACAACCAACAATTCCCCTGCCTTCTCCTGAATCTGAAGAAAAAACTGTTTTTTCTCTTCCTGAGAAAATCCGTGAATAAAGGCGTTTTCCGCCACTGGCATCATAAAATTAAATGGAACCATCCACTGTTCCAAGTCCGTTTCAATCTCAAAATCAAGCTGTAATTCTTCCCCATAACGCAGCTTCTGAAGCTTTAAGTATGAATGCAGATACTCAAACTCTTTCGACAATGAGACTCTACTGCTGCTTCGCAGAGCACTGGAAAACAAACGGGATAAATCCAAAATAGACTGATACAAAGGCAGTATACCTCCCGCCAACGCCATAGAAGCCATCTGATTTAGAGTATTGAACAGAAAATGATTGTTAATTTTCAAATCTGTCATGGTATTCTCCGCATTTTGAAGGTCCGCAATCAATACTTCTTGATACTGCTGAATATCCGCTAGCTCAATCTCCTGCTGTGTCAGCTGTTTCTTAAAGCGGTAGACTTCACAGTAATCCGTCATCGCCTTTACAATCTGACGCAGAAGAATCTTTGCTCCCTGAATAGAGCTATGGGGCATGATATAGACACCTTCTCTCGGTACCGCATGCATATGCACATAGCCTCCTTGAATGTAGCCTAGAAAAGCCCCATGAAAAATGACTGGCAGACAGAACACTGTCACACCCCGGGGACACTCAAAAATCATCTCTTCATAAAAGGGGCAAGAAATATAGTGGCACATACAGGATGCCGTGTTGGAAGAGATTTCCTCCATACAGTTCTGGTAACAAAAAAGCGGAAATATCCTAGTTCTTTTCAGAGATCTCCCTGACGCGTTGAAGATCACATAAGAATAGTGAAGCGTGTCCAGAAACTGCTCACAAGTTCCATTGATCGCCATCCGAAGATACTCCTCTGCCTCCTCGTCACTCAACCCATACTGATTTGCCTCGCTAGACACCGTCGGCTCAAATCTCACAATCTCCGGACAGGAAACCATCAGATGCTTAAATTCCTCATCTCCCTCATTATACATCTCATGAATAACCCCAGCCTTCCAGTGCAAAGTCACCTGAGGTTTTGACATGTCTATCTTCTGCCCATCCACTAAGCTGTAGCCTGTTCCCTGAAGGGTGTAAAGTACCTGTTCTGTAAAATGAATATGAGGGTTCATATGGGCATGAGGAAAGATCGTCACAATCCCAACATTCAGTGCCGCTCTGCTTTCGTCCATATCTTCTTCCAGCCAGTCTATATATCCCCAGTCCGTATCTTGTCTCGTCATCCTTATTGCTCCTCTTCCCTATGTTCTGTCTACAGTTCCCCAGTATAAAACAAAGTGGGCAAGCCCACTTCAACTCCCCCATCCCCTCAATCTTTGAGGGGCGCAGTCCCACTTT
>ENA-OPBS01001938-OPBS01001938.1-human-gut-metagenome-genome-assembly--contig:-NODE-1938-length-15306-cov-18.229887_pt1 | contig 15306 bp, 9 predicted proteins | sample MGYA00241074_ERZ501463 | MGnify/ENA primary metagenome ERZ501463 (study PRJEB25962, sample SAMEA2042578) | human gut metagenome | biome: human gut; feature: human-associated habitat; material: faeces...
TTGCAACTCCAGTCTTTGGTAAAACGACTTGATGAGGTTTGCGAGTCTCGTTGCTGGATAGCATGTACAGCACAGCAAACATTGGAAGAGGTTGTCACAAATGTTGGTGGTAATGTGAGTAACCCGGAGGATGAAGTGGGAAAAATCCTTGGACGTTTCGAGGTTCGTGCTTCCCTTCAAGGTACATCGCCAGAGTATATCACGCAAAAGCGTATTCTTGACAAAAAAGGCGATGTGGAAATCAAGCTTGGCCAGATGTTCGATAAGGACAAGGCTAAGTTGGATGCTCAGTTCATACTCCCTAGCCAATACAAGGCATATACGAGCAAGGAGGATTTCATTGCTTGTTATCCATTTGTGCCTTATCAGTTCCAACTCATCATGAAAGTACTCGATTCTTTTGTGAACATGAACTATGTGGATAAACAGGTGAAGGGCAATGAGCGTTCGCTCATTAACATCACTTTTTCTATTGCCAAGGAAACTGCCAATATGGAGGTGGGTGAGTTTATTTCATTCGACCGATTCTTTGGAGCTATGTTCCAGGGGTCTATGCAGCATTTGGGACAGCGTGCGCTTGGAAATGCACGTCAGGCAATTTCACATATTGAAGACCCTCAGAAGCAAGAGTTCTATCGTCGTGTGGTCTATGTCCTTTTTATGATTTGTAATCTTTCAGATGTAGATAAGCCAACATTCTCTGCTACGATTGATAACATCGTGACACTTTTGATGACCAAGGTGGATGCCAGCAAGGCTGCCATCAAGCAGGAGGTAAGTACTGTTCTTGCCTTTCTGATAGACAAGGCGGTCATCCGCAAGGCGAAGACAGAGACAGGAAGCGAAATCTATGAGTTTTACACCGAGGAGGAATCTAAGGTAGCTCAGCTTATCAGCAATCAGCAGGTGGACAGCAACACTTACAGCGATGAGTTGAAGACCATCTTCTTCAGTCATTTCGGTAATCCAAGCAACAAGAAAACGTTTGCCACTCGTTCTTTCAATGTGGGTATCAGTATTGATGGAAGAAATTATTTGAGCAACAATGCAGATGTATGTGTGGATTTTGTCACAACGGCAACTACTGACTCCGTAGAGCAGTTTGCTTTCAGTGTGAACAATACCCAACAGGGCACACATATTATCTACTTCCTTTATCCGCAGTTGAAGGACAACCAGGAACTTCGTGCCAATTTCCTCTACTATTGTCGTGTTCAGCGCTTTGCGCAAGAACCAGCTATCAGCGAGGAGCGCCAACGTACCAAGGATATTTTCCGTCAACGTGCCAAGGAACTCTATGACAAGGAAATAAAACCACAGTTCCAACAGATACTTGACACTTGTCCTGTCATTTCTTGTGGTGCTGTGCTTTCGGCTTCGGAGATGGGAACTGCCAAAAAAAGCGGAACGCTATGAGGCTTTGCTCAACCGCCACATGGAATCGCTTTACTCTTTTGCGCAGCTTGTGAACAAAGATGAGACACCACGAAACGGAGCTGATCTTTCTGCAAAGATTCTGCGTCCGGTGGAACCTGAGATGCAAAATATGCCACTTAGTACGCCAGAGAAGAAAATCAAGGATTATCTGGATCGCTCTCCTCACGATGTGACGGTGGCTGATGTCGTTCGCCAGTTCTCAAGGCTACCTTACGGATGGTCAGACTATGCCACCATCTACTTCCTCAATGAGTTGGTGCGCCGCCATCTGTATGCTTTCAATTACAATAACAATCCAAATGTGAGCCGTGAGGAAACGGCTCGCAACATCGTGCGTGATGCCGGCAAGTTTACGGTAGAGAAGGCAAAGGCTATTTCGCAGGAGGTGTTGAATGACTTCATTGAAGCATGGAAGCACATCTTCAACGTGATGTCGGTGAAGGGCAGCAATGACAGTACTGAGCTGTTCCGCAACTGCAAGGAAACAGACGACAGTCAGCTCAATACGCTCTTGAAACGTTATCGTGGCCTTTCTCGTGAGCTGAGTGGATGTCCGTTCGTCCATTCCATCGACGAGGCTGTCGAAATGATGGAGAGTTGGCTCACTGTGCGTGACCACTTGCAGTTCTTTCAGACCATCATCAATGCCCGAAATGAGGCGTGCAAGCTTTTCGACCGCTGCAAGAGTATCAACTCCTTCCATAACGACCAGTTCCCTGGCTATGAGAAGGTGCGTAAGTTCTTGGATGACAATCGGGACAATTTCGCTTTTCTTTCCGACGAGCAACAGCAGGTGGTGGAGTCTCTCCGTGCCATCAAAACGGATGAAGAGCCTTGGGACAAGATGCCTTCTTACATGAAGATGATGCGTAATCTGAATGGACTTCTGGGCGAATGTAAGACAAGACTCATCAATGAGATTAAAGACAATTATAACAAGGCTTTTGATGAATTGGAACAATATGCTAAGGAAGTAAAAGTGGCACGTGAAAAGTTTGCTAAACGTGACATCACCATTTCGTTGAAGACAAATACGAGTAATTTCTATGCCCTGCAAGCCAATGCTGATACTCGCTCTTTCTACGAGGATGAGATGAGAAAAATCAACCTGGCAATTCCTGTTCCTCCAACTCCACCAACCCCTCCAACTGGTGGTGGTAGTGGTACGCCACCTGAGCCTCCTCAGCCAAAGCCTCGTGTACGTAAGATAGTTCATCTCAGTACACATACCACTCAACCTATGCGAACAGAGGCTGATGTTGATATGTACTTGGCTGGTTTGAAGGCTGAACTTATGCAATACATCAACGAAAATAATGACATTATTGTAGGATAGAAATATGGACACAAACAGACTAAAACGCTTCGCTACTGAAGCTCGTACTATATTGATGCAAGGGGTGAAAAATCGCTTGCAGACTTTGGGCTTTGACCTCAAGACAGGCAAGCCTTCCGAGATGCCACAGGCTATGGAAGGCGGTGCTGTGTTGATGGGTGAAATCGTGTCGATGGATTTTTATCATCGTTGGATGTCTCTTTATCGTAACATCCAATCTCGCAGTATCAAAGAGGTTGCAGAAGAAGCTGCCTATACTTGGTTCAATCGCTTCATGGCTATCCGCATCATGGAAAAGCAGGACTTTGCCCCTCTTGTGCTGGAATATGAGAGCGAGGAGGTGCGTGTGCCTATGATTGTGAGTGAGGCACGCCAAGGACGCATGCCTCAAATGAGCGAGGAGGTACGTGATAAACTGATGGGACTTTTGGAGGATGACAGCAAGACCAGCGAGCAGTTTGCCTTGCTCATCGTGGCTTACTGCCATGAGAATCCTATCATTAACAAGTGTTTCGGGGCGATAGCTGACTATACGGAACTTCTCCTGCCACAGAACATTCTTTCTGATGATGGCTTTGTGTATCAAATCAACCATACGGAGTTTATCTCTGACGAGCAATATGCCAGTGCCGAGTTGATAGGCTGGCTCTACCAGTTCTATATTGCTGACCGTAAGGCGGAGGCAATGGCTAAGAAGGGTAAGTATGACACTGACGAGATTGCTCCTGCCACACAGATTTTTACTCCTAATTGGATTGTGAAGTATATGGTGGAGAACACTGTTGGTCGTATCTACATTGACAACAATCCATATTGTGAGTTGAAGGATAGTTTGAACTACTTGGTGGATATGCAGCCAAGTAATGAGCCATTGAAGGTGGAGGAACTTTCGCAGATGAAGGTTGCTGACCTTGCCTGTGGCTCAGGACATATCCTCAATGAGTGCTTCGACTTGCTTTACAAGATTTACATAGAGGAGTATTATAGCCCTTCTGTAGCCATCAAGGATATTCTCCAGAAGAATCTCTTGGGTATCGACCTCGATACTCGAGCCAAGCAACTCGCTACTTTTGCCCTTTTGATGAAAGCTTGCCAGAAAGACCGTGCCTTCCTCGATGGCAAGGTGATACCTCGTGTGTATGATATGCCTCGCCCTATAGCCGAGGTAATTTCAGCAGATAATGATAAGCGCAATGCAGAGGAGTATCTTCGTGAGGTGCTTCCTCACTACTTGTTGGGTGGCAATGATACGATGGTGAAGGAACTCACCGAATCTATTTTACTGATGAACCATGCCGATACCTTGGGTAGCATTATGATTTTCGACATTTCTGAATCCACCAGAAATGCCGTATTGGTTCGTACCCAGGAGTATGAGGAGCAGTTGGCAAATGGTGAGATGGTGCCAGAGGCTATTCGCCAGCTTATGCCATACATGAATATCATCCTGGCGCTGACAGAGAAGTATGCCGCTATCTGTATGAATCCACCATATATGGGAGCAGGAAGATTTGATGAAGTTCTTTCTAAGTATGTGAAGGACAACTATGTTGAGGCTAAAGCCGACCTCTTCTCTGTGTTCATGGATATGGGTATGGAGCGACTGGCTGATGGCGGCAAGATGGCGCAAATCAACATGCAGAGCTGGATGTTCCTCTCTTCGTTTGAAAAACTTCGCAACATCTTCTTGCACAACTATATCATCGACAGCATGTTGCATCTCGGTCCTCGCACATTCGACGAGCTAAGTGGAGAGGTAGTGCAGAACACCGCTTTTGTTTTCACCAAGCCGCACGACCCATACGGTGGAATCACCTTGAGCGAGGTGAAGGCTTTGCCTGATGAGGAGAAGGCAGAATGGAAACGCAGATTCATGGAAGATGCTGATAAGGACTTGAATGATTGGATGGTAGGAGATGCCAAGGGAACTTATTATCGCTTGGTGGACGGCAAGAACTGTGCTGACAAGGAACAGCTCTTCCTTTCGCATAAAAATAGCAATGATGATGGAAAGCGTGTTTATTATCCGAATGTGGAGCAGAAGAATTTCGAGAAGATTCCAGGATGCCCAATTGGATATTGGGTCAGCGAGAAGGAACAAAAACAGTTTATCCAAGGATTGTTAAGTGAATATGCTAAACCTTGTAAGGGTATTGATACTGGGGAAAACTCCTATTTTTTAAGAATATGGAATGAAGTTTCTTTAAGTAAGATAGATTACAAAACAGGAAAAGGAGATTGGGTGCCATATAATAAAGGTGGCGGCTTTAGACGATGGTATGGTTTTAGAGATTATGTTTTAAGGTGGAATGGCTCGGCAGATGAACTATCTTCAAGGTTGTCTTGGTCAACTAAAAAACCAACTCTTAGAAATCGTAATTATTGGTTTAGAGAGGCTTTTACTTGGTCTTCTATATCATCTGATGGCTTTTCTGCTCGGTATTGCCCTCATGGTGCTCTTTTTGACAATGGTGGTAGCTCTTTATTCTCTGAAAATAACTTATATGTAATAGGAGGATTGGTAAATAGTAAAGTTGCAAATAGATACTTTGAATTTCTCGCACCAACTTTGAATTTTCAACCAGGAGATGTGGGGAATATTGCATATTCCGATAAATTGAATGATTTATCAACAAAAGAAAGAATATCAGAGCTTGTCCAACAAAACATCTCCATCTCCAAGTCCGACTGGGACTCTCACGAAACCAGTTGGGACTTCCAAGGCAATGAGTTGTTGACCATCGACGAGCAGACCTACAAGGAAAATATCTATAACTTTGTAGAGCAGCATTTCGTGGAGACTGGCGAACGCCTCGACATCGACTCCTCGCTCCCTGATACCTATAGCTTGGCATGGCGAGTGGAGCAGTATAAACAGAAATGGGAGCATAAGTTCATGCAACTACACAAGAACGAAGAGGAACTCAATCGTCAGTTTATCGACATCTACGGCTTACAAGACGAACTCACTCCAAATGTGCCTCTCGATGAAATCACCATCCTCCAGCAGGGTGAAATCTCGATAGAAGACAACAAAATTGTATGGCATGACGATGTTTTGATGAAGCAACTTATTAGCTACGCTGTAGGTTGCATGATGGGACGTTATTCAATTGACCATCCTGGACTTATTCTTGCCAATCAAGGCGATGGTGCGGTGGAATATGAAAAGCTTGTACCAAATTCTCGTTTTGACGTCGATGATGATGGAATCATACCACTGATGTCATCCAAGACAGACTTTGCTGATAATGCAACAGTCCGTTTTAAAAAATGGATGTCGGTGGTCTTTGGAGAAGATACACTGGTGGAAAACCTCAACTTCATAGAGGCAGCATTAGGTAAATCTCTTGATGATTACTTTGTGAAGGACTTTTGGAAATATCATAAGAAAATGTATCAGAATCGTCCTATCTATTGGATGTTCAGTTCAAAGAAAGGTGCCTTCCAATGCCTTGCCTATATGCATCGCATGACACCATATACTGCCGAGCAGATTCGTACAAAATACCTGCTTCCTCATATAGAGTGGCTTGTACAAAAGCACAACGAATTGGAGGCAAATGCAACCAATCTAGATGCTTCAGAACGTCGTGATCTTGACCGCTTGACAGCTCAAATAACAGAGTGCCGTGAGTATCATGACCGATTGCATGAGGTGGCTGATGAGCAGATAGCTTTCGAACTTGACGATGGCGTGGTGGTCAACTATGCCAAATTTGGCGATGTATTGCAGAAAATCAAGTAACGTCAAAAGTATTTTCTATCATAGAATATAATTAAATAAAGAATATTATGTCAGATATAAGAATAAAAGAAGTAAATGTAGGTATTTGGAACAAGCAGCAAGTGCAGTTCCATGCCCATGCTGACGTTAATATCATCATGGGTATCAATGGTAGTGGGAAAACTACATTTCTGAATAACCTATATAAGTCGATGGCAGAAAAGGAAGGCAATAAAGAATGTGTTGTCTATTTGCCATCCATAGACAATATTGCATTGAGAGACAAACGCAAAACAGCCACGGCTCTTTCTCAGGATTTGGACTATTTCATCTATGACATGAAGACAGGTCCATCCTTGATGAGCTTTCGTATGAATTTGATAGACAGCCCAGAAGAGAAACAAGCAGAACAGAAGTCACGAATAATAGACTTCCAAAGTGCAATAAACAAACTCTTTGCCTTGACAGGTAAGCGCATAGAGATAGAGGGGAGCAAATTCTCTGTCATAACTGCCAAAGGCATACTCCCTATTGAGGCATTGTCTTCTGGAGAAAAACAGATTTTGCTAATTTTGTTGCGTGTGTTTCTTTTGGATTGTCAGGAATCCATTGTGATGATTGATGAGCCTGAAAACTCTCTCGACATCGACTGGCAATTTGAATTGGTCAACCTTCTTGTTCATTTCAATCCCAATGCCCAGTATTTTGTTACCACCCACTCACCAGCCATCTTTGGTGACGGATGGGGAGATAAAGTCTGGTATATGGAGAATATCATAAAATAACAAAGCATATGGATTGGATTAAGAAACAAGCTATGCTCTATCGAAATCTATCTTTCACCAATCGCTATCAGGCGATAGTTCATCTGGAGGATAAGGAAGATGAGATGTTTTGGGACTATCAGCTTCAAAGCGTGAAGCCTGGTAGATTCCGCTATTTGTATTATAGCAAAAACAATAATGGCACCGATACACGAGGATGCGAGCAATGCTTAAGATTTAGACCTTATCTGACAGATCGCTTCTTTATCTGTATTGATAGCGATTTGCGACTACTAAAGGGAGAAGAAGGATTGACGGCTGATAATCATATAGCGCAGACATATACTTATTCTTGGGAGAATCACTTGTGCGAATTAGCTCACATAGAAAAAAGAATGGAGCAAGTCATGCCGCAGGTGAATTTTGAGATGAAAGCTTTTCTTCTGGCTTTTTCGAAAATAGCATATAAACCTTTGCTTTTTCTTGTACACTACTCGGCAAGAAATGATCTTAACAAATGGTGGAATATCTCCAAGTTTAATGCTTGCATTCCATTGCAGCCCAAACGTTCAGATATAGAAGATAATGGAAAAGCATATTTAAAAGAGGTTGAGTCACGTTTCGAACAAGCACTGAAGAATTTACCAGAACAGCATGTTGAGAGTATTGATGGATTGTCTGAAGAAAATGCTTATCTGCATATTCAAGGGCATCAGCTCTACAAACTGGTTCTTCACATAGGGGGTATGTTGTGCAAAGGGATGGGAATAGCCTACAAAACAGACATTCTTGACAAGGGACTACATACAGAGGGATACGACGAGATTAAATCGTTACAAAATGATTTGAAACACATTTGTTATGAGCGAACTACAAAATAAAATATACGACTACTTCGAGCGTGATGCGGAGCTAAAAGTTCTCTTTATCTTCCAAGACTCCGTAGATCTGTTTGCAGCTACGGAGCTGGAAAGCGTGAAATGGAAGAGTGGCTACCGATACGTTGACTTCGAGGGGGATTGGTTCACAACCAAATATCGTTTGGATAATGATTGGCAGCATGATAAGGTAATTATCTTCTGCCATCAACAAAGTCCATTGAGAGTTAAGTCGCTACAGGCTTCTTTTCCTCTGATGGATGTGCTTGCTGCCAATATGGAATACCATAGCCAGGATTATGCAGCATTTATGCAGCAGTATGGATTGCCTGCAGGCGATAAGAAACTTGTACGTTTTGTAGAAAAAAATGTTATCTCGTTACAGTCGGAAAAGTTGTTGAAACTATTTAGACCCAATTATCAAGATGGCAGTATCTCGTATGACATGATGGTGAGAGGTTTCATCAGTAGTTATATGGGAAGTGAACGAATATTCGACTGGGATAATATTATTTTGCGAGTTCTGTTGTATGGCAGAGAAAACGAAAGGGAAAAGCAGACAGACTTTTATAGCAAGCTTCGTGGCTGCAAAGATGTTGAAGTGGCTTTGAGTGAACATCTGACAGACATCTTTGGCGTTTCCTTTGATGATTCAACTCATGAGAAGGTTGGTCAGATGGTTAAGGTTTTCAAATATAATGCCATTGTTCAGAATTTGGCACCAGTAAAAGCAGATAACTATAAGCAAACAAGAATAGCTGATAGTGTTGCACTACAGCACATGAACCGTATATTGGAATTAGCCCTTAGCCAAGAAAAAACAGCTAAGGCTCTCTCTGAACTCTTTGATGAGTTAGGGGGAGAGGTACATGATGCCGACATCATTCGCTGGTATGGTACAGAGGCTAATTACTATTATGTCCCAGAGGCACTTTGTGCCCCAATTGTAACAGCACTCATAGAGCAAAAAATTGAAAATGAGCCTGAGGTTGTTATCAACCGTATCGAGGAGTTGATGCTTAAGCATAATGATAATTCAATGTTGTCGGTGGTCATGGATTATGTAATTATCGTTGCTCGATTTTATGAAAAGGCTCTCGGTCTTGGTTCTTTGACGCTCAACACTGCTGACGAATATGTCGTGAAATACGAATCGGATTATTGCTTGATAGATCAATATTATCGCTTGTCGATGGAAAACTATTATAGCATCGAACCAACTTGTGAATTGTTTGAGACAGTACAAAAAGTTAAGACTAAACTCGATCAAAATTACAGTAAGTTATGTCATCGTTTGAACTTGGAGTGGACTCGTTGCATTCAGGAAACTGGAGGCATGAAAAAGGTGCATCTTCTTCGTCAATACAATTTTTATGATGAAAAGATAAAACCGATCCAAAAGAAGGTGGCGGTGATAGTGAGCGATGCGCTAAGATATGAAGTAGCCCAGGAACTTATTGGAGAGTTGGCGAAGTCAAGACATATTGCAAGTTTGAAGCCTGCTCTTGCCATGTTACCATCGGAAACGAAATATTGTAAGCCTTCATTACTTCCATATCGTGAACTTAAACTCTATGGGCAGGGTGAAAAACAGGATTTGTCTGTAGATGATCACATTCTTGACAAGATAGAGAAACGTTCAGAGCATCTGCAAGCCTTTCGTGAGGGTGCTCTTTGTGTACCTTATGAGACTGTGGCAGAATATAACCAAGATAAGAACAGAGAAATTTTCAAGCATTCTCTGGTCTATATCTTCCATGATGTCATTGACAAGGTGGGACACAAAGGAAGCTCGGATGAAATAGTGCAGAGTTGTAGAAAGGCTATCAAGGATTTGGCTACCATGATACCTAAGATACACGCTTCTTACAATGTAACCGAAGTATATGTGACAAGCGACCATGGTTTTCTGTTCAATGATATAGTCTTTCAGGAGAAGGATAAGAAACAAATCCAAGAAGAGTGCTTGGAGCGCAGTACTCGCTACTATCTTACTGCATCCAAGAACATAGTACAAGGGGTAGTGAAATTCCCTCTCAGTGAGGTGTCTGCCATGACGAATGTGGATGATGTGATGATAGCTGTGCCAGAGGGAACTAACCGATTTAACGCTCCTTCTGGAGGTTATAGGTTTACGCATGGTGGTGCGACTTTACAGGAACTTATCATCCCTGTTATTACAAGTCGTCAGGAACGATTGGACAACAAGCAGCCTGTTAGCGTGATGATTCTTGACAGAAAACTATCCATGCAGGCTTCTCGTCTCAGATTTAAGTTACTCCAAACAGAAGCTGTCTCTATGGATATGAAGGAACGTCTTGTTAGGGTAGCTTTGTATCATAATGATGTCCCTGTGACTCCAGTCAAGGATATACTTCTTGATAAGACAGAGCCTTTGCTCGATAATAGAAAAATTCAAGTTGATTTGACGCTCAACAAAAATGTGGATGCCAAGGTGTTGCAGTTGAAAGTATTTGACGCATCAGACGAACTGAATCCTCTTATCAAGGAGAATGTGACCAATAACACTTTGATAGAAAATGATTTTGACTTCTAAAGATATGGATTTGCAACAAAAAGTAATGGATGCCTTCATAGGCAAAGTGGTACGAAAGGACTTGGCTTTCCTTGTAAAGGGTGGTCTTCCTGTGCCAACTTACGTGCTCGAATACCTGTTGGGACAGTATTGTGCCAGCGATGACGAGGAAATCATTAATGAGGGCTTAGAAAAGGTGAAGCAAGTCATCCAGAATAACTATGTGCATCGTGCGGAGGCGGAGTCTGTAAAAGGACTTATCCGTGAGAATGGTAAGCATCGTATAATTGACAAGGTTACTGTTGTTCTTAATGAGAAGAATGATGAGTATCAGGCGACTTTTGCCAACCTTGGGTTGACAGGTGTTCCTATCGGTACCGACTATGTGCGCAAAAATCCGAAACTACTGAGTGGCAACGGTGTGTGGTGCATCATTACGCTGGGCTATATTAGTGGCGAGAACATCAAGGTAAGATGGGAGATTCAGACAATGAAGCCTATACAGATTTCAAACATCGACCTACAGGAATATATCGACCAGCGCAAGAACTTCACTACTGAAGAATGGATAGATTTCCTGATGCATACTGTGGGATTGAATCCAGAGGTGATGAATCGTCGTGAGAAGTTCATTACCTTGGCTCGTCTTCTACCTCATGTGGAGAACAATTTTAATTTCATGGAACTGGGACCAAAGGGAACAGGTAAGTCTCATGTGTTTCAAGAGTTATCTCCATACGGCGTGCTTGTGAGTGGAGGAGACGTTACCAGTGCCAGACTATTTGTGAAAATTCAAGGAAACAAGGAAATCCTCGGACTCGTTGGATATTGGGATGTCGTGGCTTGGGATGAGTTTGAACAGCAGAAAGGACGTAATGTGGATGCTGTGCTTATCGACACCATGCAGAATTATCTTGCCAATAAGTCGTTTAACCGAGGAAAGGGTACTCACGAGGCAAGTGCTTCCATGTCATTCGTTGGCAATACGAAGCATACTGTTCCGTATATGTTGAAGAACTCACATCTCTTTGAGAGCATTCCGACGGCATTCATCAAAGGAGCGTTCCTTGACCGTATGCATCTTTACAATCCTGGTTGGGAAATCAAGATACTGAAGAAGGATAGCTTTTCCAAGGGTTATGGTCTTATTACAGACTATATTGCTGCTGTACTGCACGCTTTGCGAAACGATGACCGAACCGCACTGTTGAAGGACTATGCTAAGTTTGATGGCTCGCTTTCTGAGCGAGACCATCTTGCCATTCGTAAGACCTTCTCTGGTATGATGAAATTAATTTATCCTGATGGCAACATGACAGAAGAGGAAGCTAAGGAACTTATAGACTTTGCTGCAGAGGGACGTAAGCGAGTGAAAGACCAACTATATATCATCGACAATACATTTTGTGCCGAGCCAGCTAAGTTTCAATATACTTGGTTGAAGTCGGGAGAGACAGTAAAAGTGGAAACACTGGAAAGCCTCGAACACCAACAGGCGCAAATGGTAGATGAGATGGATGACGAAGTTGAAGAAGAGCAAGAAAATCAGGAGGTGAAACGTTCTGGCTCTCGTCCTCGTATTCCAAAACTCATGGCAAAGACCATCTCCATCCGTGAGAATCAAGGTGGTGTTACCTATAAAGATCTCTTTGGTGACTATTTGCGAACAGCAAAGGAAATCAATGTGACAGACCCTTTCATTCGTCAGCCATATCAGATAGACAATCTTGTCGATTTCATCCAGATGGTAAAAGATGTTTCTATGGTACAAGATACTGTCAAAATTCATCTGAGTACTCAAAATGATGATGATGAGAAAGTGGCGGAGGTAATAGACTCTTTCAATGACTTGGCAGATGAGTTATCGCCTATGGGTATCGAGTTTACATTTGATTTCAAGGCAGACCATGATCGCTTCATCCAAACAGATACAGGATGGACAATAGCTCTTGGTCGAGGATTGGACATCTATGAGAAATTTGGTCGTTTCTCATTGAGCCGCTGCAATCAGAGAAATCGCCGTTGTAAAGCATTTAATGTGTCGATTAACAAAACCGAAAGATAAAAGATGGAAATAGGAGAAGTTCTTGAAAATAAAATGCCAAAGGCAATAGAGTATGCTTCACATATAATTATGGAGACAGATAGCTTTATTGAGTTTGCTGTAGCCTTGGTTGACTATATGGGAGAAGATTTTATTCCATATTGTAAATCTGTGTATGCCATGCTGAGAGGCTTGTCTTATCCAACTGTGACATTTGAAAAGGATGACATATTGGGAGAAATAACTCCTGATGTCATCCTTGATGCTTACAATAACTTTCTGTTACAGCAAGATGATCATGCAAGAGAGAAAGAATTTAAGGAAAACATAGATGAGTTGCAATTTCTGGTAAAGAGCTATCGTAATAGCAGTGAGTTCAAAAAAATATTGGACTTCATAGGTCGTTTCCCTTATCTTGCTCCTTATAATGCAATGCTTGTTCAGATGCAGAAGCCGGGAGCTACTTTCGTACTTACAGGTAAGAAATGGGCGGAATATGGAAGACAACCGAAGTTGAATGGACAAAAGTTGATAGTCCTGAAACCTTTCGGACCAGTCCAATGCGTTTTTGACTTTGATGATACGGAGCCTATTCCAAATGCTACTAAGGTTATGGAAGAGACTGAACTAATGCAGAAGTACACAGAGAGTTTGCAGCAAGCGCAAGGGAATTTGGCTGACAAAACAATGGAAACATTGATGGTAAACTTATCTGTATATGGAATATACCTTGATGATAAGTTTTTGGCGGCAAATACTTATGGTGGGTATATTATGCCTTATCATGACCAAAAGTTGAAGGTTAAGATAGACAAAGATTATTATATGGAAGTTCCTTCCTGTTTCGTGATAAGTGTCAATAAAAAACAGACTAATGCGGTTAAATTTCATACGATTTGCCATGAACTTGGTCATCTTTTCTGTAATCATCAATGCTATGATAAAAAGAAAAAGCGCAAACTCACCTTGAAGGAAGAAGAGTTTGAGGCAGAAACGGTTGCTTGGTTAATGTGTAAAAGACATGGCATAAGCAATCCCTCGGAAGAGTACTTGACCTCTTATGCCCCAAAAGGTGAAATTCCGATTTGTAGTACAGAACTTATCATGCGAGCAGTAACCGAAATTGAGAAAATGATGGAAGGAACTGTTGCCATAAAAGATTCTATGTGGTATAAAGAAGATGCGAGGTTCAAAGCCTCTGTTAATGCACAACTTCAAAAAATAAAGAGATTTAAACAGACAGACTTATTCGGGAATAGAATATGATGAAAGAAAAAATACTTTTTATGGCAGAAGATACCATCTCGGATTCTTTTTGCACTCGTGAAGGGGCATGTGATATTGGTAGTTGTAATATTTTTCTTGAAAATGGCGACTATGAGACTATTGAATGGATTAAAAGTACAGTATTAAAATTTGCACTATAATTATTTTTCTAAATGTTAAAAATATATTTTGATTGGAACTGCATTACTCACTTAAAAGATAATTACACTTATCTTTTAGAGATTGTCATGCAGTATGGCAAGGATTTTATTTTCCCATTTTCAAATGCACACATAAGGGATGTTCTGGTGAGCCACAAAGAAGGTAATGAATATTTTGATTCAGACATATCACTTCTAGAGACTATATGTGGTAAGCATTATTTACAGTTTAAAAACGGTCAAATTATGCCGATGTATGGCAATCCAAGAGATGTTATAGATATTTATGGAGAAGAACTTGAAATGCTACAAGATTTAGAGTTTATTACTCCAGAAATGTATTCAACAATGAAGAACGACTTAAGGAAACTGTTGCCTCTTGAAATATTCGAAAAAATTCAAGGTGCAGACTCTAATAATGTTTTTACTATCATTGATAGCTACATTGCTCAAATCATGCCAGATTATAATCTTGACTCAATAATGTCAAGTTATTTTTCAAGCCCATATATAAGACGATTGGTGGATGCAGAATCGAGAATTAAATGTATGTGCATGGCTCTAGATTTGTATGGATTCAGACCGGAGAAGAAAAATAAGCACTTAATGAATATTGATACTGATGCAAGTCATATTTTTTATGCAGGGTTATGCGATATATTTGTAACAGCAGACTCTAAACTACGTGGCAAAGCTGAAGCTATATTCCAAAAATACAATCGCAACACAAGAATAATGCATCCTAAAGATTTTAATAGTTTTATAAAAGACGAATATCGAAAAGAGTATTCTTTTACAAATATACCTGGAATTATTGATAGTTATGGTATACCTATTATAAACAAAGATAAGGCACATTACAAACCTCTTCCAAATCAAATATTCGGAATGTTTGATGTTTGCCATAAGTTAAATAGTTTTTGGGGATATGACGGGAATACTAAAGCTGGACTATTTAGGTATAGCTTCCAAAATGTGCCTTATTTGTTCAAAACAGAAATAGAACACTTTTGTGATATTATAGAAAAAATCATCCCTGAGTCAGAGAAAGTTGATTTTCAAAACAACTATAAGTCAGCTATTCTATCGTAACTACTCAGCACCCTATAGAAAACTTCTCGTTAATAAAGCATAAACTTGATTTTGCTTATTTTCAT
>ENA-OPBS01001941-OPBS01001941.1-human-gut-metagenome-genome-assembly--contig:-NODE-1941-length-15299-cov-2.006888_pt1 | contig 15299 bp, 14 predicted proteins | sample MGYA00241074_ERZ501463 | MGnify/ENA primary metagenome ERZ501463 (study PRJEB25962, sample SAMEA2042578) | human gut metagenome | biome: human gut; feature: human-associated habitat; material: faeces...
GCGGCGATATAAGCTGCGTAGCAGCTAATTCGAGCTGTTATGGCTGAATAGTTACAATTGGGCGCAACAGTTTAGACATGAGGGAGAGACGTTGGGGATAGGAAGGCCGGGCAGTCTCTTTTCGAGAGAGACTGCCCGGCTTGGAGTAAAAGTTGTCACATAAAGAAAGGATTAAAAGCGCAGTAAAGGTGTAATATCTGCAAGTCGGCAGCCAGGACTTGTGTCACAGGCGCGCATCAGGAAATTTAGTTTGTCGATTCTCTCGCCGGAACGGGGGGCTCCATTTTTGATGAACGGAATGCCTAGACCCACCGCTAAATCCATAACCACATCTCCGACTACACCTCCGGAGCGCCCTGAAGGGGTAGCGAACATACCGTGTTCTTTTGCGAATTGGTAGGTATCCAAAGCTTCTGTGATGGTTCCTACTTGGTTTGGCTTCAGGATGAAACCGTCGATGGCCTGAAGTTCATATGCGCGTTTTAGGCGGTCGATATTTGTGACAATGAAATCGTCTCCCAACAGAATGGTGCGAGTAATTTCCTGATGAGCTTTTGGATAGGACTCCCAGTCATTTTCATCCAGCAGATCTTCGATGAAGACAAAGTTGAATTTTTCTGTGAGTTTCTTAGCATAGGCGATCAGCTCGTCAGCGGATATGCGCTTTCCTTTTAAAAGGTAAGTGTTGGAGTCTTTGTCATACATCTCGCTGGAGGCGCAGTCAAAGGCAAAACCAATTTTACCGGTGTAGCCACAGAGGTCGATTGCCTCCTGAATCAGTTCCAGAATGACTTCCGGGTCTTCAGAAGGAGCGGCATAGCCATAGGATGGAGCGACTTCTGGTTTCGTACCGCCCAGATATTTGGTGATGACTTTCTCCAATTCCTGGAATGTGTTCACGCCCATTTCTACAGCTTGATAGATATCTTTAGCCCCGTATGGGGTGATGATAAATTCGTTGAAAGGTTGGGTCAATGTGGCGTAGTGGCCTCCATTTACAATGTTGAAGCTGGGAACAGGTACGGTCTCAATGTCTTTTTGAGCCAGATATCTGTAAAGAGGCATACAGCTATTCGCGGCTGCTGCGCGGACGGCTGCAATAGATACTGAGTAGATTGCGTTACCACCCAAATGGTGTTTGTCTTTTGTACCGTCCAGGTCGATCATCTTATGATCTATGGCGGCTAGGTCGTGTACGTCCATGCCGACCAGAGTTGGGGCAATCTTCCGATTTACATTGTCCACAGCCTTGTGAACACTAAGACCGTGGTATTCCTTTGGGTCGTTGTCTCTTAATACATAGGATTCATACATTCCCACAGAGGAACCGGTGGGGGCACAGCCGGTCCCTATGGAGCCGTCTTCTGTGATAACATCCACCTCCACCATGGGACGACATTTACAGTCAATAATCTGACGGGCGTGTACAGATTGAATTTTAGAACTCATTGGAATTCTCCTTTCATTTTTTATGAATTCTCTACCTTAGGGATGTAGAGAATATTGAAATCACACAGATTTGTTCCAGTGTTTCCTGTAAAGACGGTGTCTCCGATTTTTTCTAAGGCTTCATAGCAGGCATGGCCGCGCAGAGCTGCATGGATATCCACGCCTGCTTTTTGAGCCGCAGCGTAGCTGGTGGAATCTGTGATACCGCCGGCCACAGGAGTAGTCCCATCTGTTCCCTCAGAATCGATGGAGAGCATACATGCTCCTTTAGTCTTAGTGGCTAGGAGTGCGAAACTGGCGGTCAACTCCTGAGATGGACCTCCGTGACCAGTGATTAGACTGTTATCCAGAATCTGGGTGGTTACCTCGCCGGAGCTGAGAATTACGCAGGGGGCGGGTAGGGGATTTCCGTAGGCTTGAATTTCTCTGGCTATAGACGCAAAGAAAGAGCCAGCGTCTTTACTCTCTCCTTCTAAAAAAGAAGAGAGAATGATAGCGGGAATACCCATGTCCTCCGCGATCTGTTTTGCGTAGATACAAGAGTCGGGCAATGTATTTAAGAGAAAGTAAGTATTGCCTGGGAACGCCTTTGGTGTTTCGCATTCAGGGCCAGCGTTCATCAGATAATCAACGACTCTTTTGGGTAGACGGTCTGCCACATTGTAGTCTCGGATTGCTTTTCGAGCATCGTCCAGGGTGGTCTTATCAGGACCCATAGGCGTGCTGGCATAAGCAGCGTAGGGAATTCCAATATCCGAGGTCGCAGGGGTTCCCACAGCATCACTGATTCCGAAACCGATCAGTTCTGCACCTACGGATTGAATACGTTTGGCCAGCATTCCGCCGTTCATAGCCGAAATATGGCGGCGTATCGCGTTGATTTCGTAGATGTTGGCGCCCGATTTTAACATCACATCTGTAGTCTGAATTTCATCGTCGAGAGTGATGCCATCAATAGGGCAGCTCATGAGAGCAGAACTCCCGCCGCTTATGACGACTAAGAATAAGTCGTCGGGTCCTGCTTGGTCTACCAGTTCCAGAATTTTCTGGCAGGCATGATAACCTTCCTCATTGGGGAGAGGGTGGCCGCCTACGTAGACATCCGTGCGGTGAAAGATATCAGCCTCCTCAGCTACCTTTACGATGGCGATTCCCTTCGTCAAATAATCTCCCAGGATTTCATCTACAGCCATGGCCATGTGGTTGCAGGCTTTGCCGGCTCCCAGCAGGTAGACGTGACGTTTTTTTGAGAGATCCCAGGACTTTGTTCCTATATGGAGAATGGAACCATCCATGTGCATAATGCTTTTGATTCTCTGAGAGGCGTCCAATTTTTGGAGGGTCTTCTCAGTGATGTCTAGCACAATTTTTCTGGATTCCACATCACCATGGGAAGTGAGGGCGTTATAATTACGAATTTTTTGCATATTGTGATCTCCATTTCTGATTTAGATAGGTAGAAAAAAGAACAAAGAAAAATACATTATATATTATTTGATACATAAAATTTGGTTTAAGTATAATGAGATATATTGCTATAGTCAACTATAAAAGCAAAAAAATTTAAAAATTATAGGAAAATAGCATATTATCTAAAAAAATCAATTGATTTTGTTTAAAGTGTAAAAAATAAAATGTATACTTGACGTATATTGCAATGCGTTATAAACTAAATGTATTAAAAAATACATTTCGTATAGAAATGTGGAGTAGAAAAAAGAAAAAGAAAGAAAAAATAGAAACAAAAAACAAATTTTTCGAAATTAAAAGCAACTTATTTATAAAATCATGTGAAGGAGAACGAAAATGGGTAAGAAAACGGAATTTTTGTATTTGTCAGAGAGAGACACGATCGAAGCAGGAGTCCTGGATGCGAAAAAATGCATTGATAATGCGGAGGAAGTATTCACGCTTCTGAGTGAGGGAGACTACCTGATGGGTGGAAGTAATCACAATAGCCATGGTCTGGGCTTAGTGTTTCCGAAAGAGAGTCCTTTTCCCAATATGCCTGTAGCGGGACCAGATCGCAGGTTCGTGGCTATGCCTGCTTATCTGGGAGGCAGATTTGATGTGTGTGGTAACAAATGGTACGGTTCAAACGCAGAGAATCCGAAGAAAGGATTGCCAAGGTCGGTGCTCACAGTGACTCTAAATGACAAAGATACAGGGGAACCACTGGCGTTTATGTCTGCAAATCTACTGAGTGCGGCCAGAACAGGGGCTGTGCCGGGAGTAGCAGCCAGACATTTGGCGAGAAAGGATTCAGAGATCGTCGCGGTACTAGGCTGCGGACAGATTAACCGTTCCTGTCTGCGCTCCATTTTGACGCAGCTTCCACAGGTTAAAAAGATCGTGTGCTATGATATTTTTGAGGCAGCATCGGAGAAATTCTTAAGCTGGGCAAAAGAGGAATTAGGTGTGGACGGAGAGGCCACAAGTGATCTGGAAGCAGCGGTAAGAGGAGCTGATGTGTTGACTGTCGCAGCGTCTCGTCTGAAACCTCTGTATGTGAAAGATGAGTGGCTGAAAGCGGGCGTTACAGTACTGATTACGGGTCCGATGCAGACGGATACCTCCTTTTGGACGAGCACGAAGTTGATCTATGACAATGTGAGACTTCACGAAGCTTATGTGCAGGAAGCGATCGAATCTGGAGACAAAGCTGGGTACTATAAAGGAGTGATCGGAGGCCCAATTTATACTTTAATTGATGAAGGGAAGATGCCAGCTTTGAAGGATTCCACGAGCATCGGAGAGGTAATTCTGGGTAAGAAAGAAGGACGTACTAATGATAAGGAGAGAGTGACTTTTGTAGCGTGTGGTATGGCTACTTTTGATGTTGGCCTAGGGTACGATCTGTATAAGACTGCATTAAAAAAGGGAATTGGCCAAAAACTGATTCTTTGGGACGAGCCGTATCAGCAGTAAGATCTGCTGCCTGATTTTGGGGAAAATAGGTTAGGATGCGGTATGTCTACTGTTTATGAATGGTGATACAGTGAATAAGGACGGGAAGTAAAATGAAAATTGTAAGAAGGAGGTGGGGTTGAGTGTCTATATCATTAGGTGCAATGATTATCTGTTTTTTGGCACTCATGGTGATTGGTTTACCGATTGCCTACAATCTGATTGTGACCACGTTGGTTTATGTGTTGGTCGCCGGGTTTGACCCGATTCAGATGGCAATTAAAATGTATGGCGGAATGAATAGTTTTTCATTTTTGGCGGTGCCGTTTTTTGTATTGACGGGACAGCTTATGCTTCGAGGAGGATTGCTGGAGTCCCTGATTAAATTTGTCAACGCCTGGTTTGGAAGATTCAAAGGGGCAATAGCTATCGTGACGATCGGCGCTTCTTTGCTGATGGGGTCTATCGTGGGACTGGCGGTGGCGTCAGCTGCTTCTCTGGGAGCATTTTTGATTCCGATGATGAAAAAAGAAGGCTATTCAGCGCCTTTTTCGGCAGCGGTTATGTCGTCGGCATCTTTATTAGGGCCGATTATGCCACCTAGTGTTTTGATGATTCTTTACTGTACAGCGGTGGGAAAGACATCAATCACAGGTATTTTTATGGCAGCAGTGACTCCGGCGATTATGATTGCAGTTTTGCAGTGTATGATGGCCCATCATATATCGAAAAAGAGAAATTATCCTTCCTATAGAAAAGCGAGCTGGGCAGAGAAAGTGTCAGCCACGAAAAAAGCAATCCCTGCACTATTGCTGCCGGTGATAATTTTGGGTGGTATCTTCAGCGGTATCTTTTCTATCACTGAGGCATCTGGAGTCACGGTGGTGTACAGTGCCCTTTTGGCGTTCTTTGTGAACAAGAGTGTGAAGCTTAAAGATATACCGGATATGATTGTAGAGGCGGCATCCACTTCTGGGCTGGTTTTGGTTCTGGCGGGAGCCGGCACAGCCATGGCCTGGGGAATTGCCAATGAGAGAGTGATGGACATGCTGATTGGACCGCTGTCCTCACTGCCACCTTGGGTATTCCTGCTTCTGGTAAATATTGTGATGCTGATCTGCGGTATGTTTATGGATGACTATGCTTCTACGGTTATTTTAGCTCCGATTATCGCGCCGATTGCATGGGCGCTGGGAATTAACCCGTTACATATTGGTGCTGTGTTCTGTATTAACCTGGTAATTGGTTTGGCGACACCACCGTTCGGAATTACCTTGTTTGTCACAAGCCCGGTGGCTGGAGTTAAATTGGAGGAGACAGCCAGAGAAGCTTTGCCGTTCTTGGCAGTCACGATTGGCGTCTTGTTACTGGTGACATTTGTACCTCAGGTGAGTCTGTGGCTCCCGAATCTGATGGGATACACAGGATAAAGAGGAAGGAGAGATGGTTATGAAAATGAAAAAAATGAGACTTCTGATAACAGGTTTGCTGGCGGTTTCTATGATTGCCACAATGGCGGGGTGTAAGAGGACAAACAGCTCCGGCGGGGCAAATGGCGGAGGAGCTGTTGAGGAAGATGTCAGCGGCAGCTATACGATTCGAATCGCTTGTGAGAACTCTGAGACCTATCCTTCCACGTTAGGTCTGCAGGTAATGAAAGAATATATTGAAAAACAGACGGATGGAAATGTGAAAGTGAATATCTACGCTGGCGGTCAGATGGGCGGAGAGGAAGAGACACTAGAACAGGTAGCACAAGGGTCTTTGGAGATGGCGGTCGCGTCCTTTGCTCCGGTGGTCTCCTATGATTCAGAATTTGAAGTATTGGATATCCCATTTGTGTACAACTCTTATCAGGAAGCTTGGATGGTGTTGGACAGTCACGTAGGAACGGACTTGCTAGATTCTCTACAGGATTACGGAATGATTGGAATGGCGTTTATGGAAAATGGGTTCCGTCAGGTGACGACGAACTCTTCTCCGGTAGAGAGCGCAGCTGATCTAAAAGGTGTGAAGATTCGGACCATGCAGAATAATAACCATATGGCGGCGTTTTCAGCACTGGGTGCAAATCCGACGCCTGTTTCGTTCTCGGAGTTGTATATGGCGCTCTCTCAGAACACGGTGGATGCTCAGGAAAATCCTATAGCAAATGTCACAGACAAAAAACTCTATGAGGTACAGAAATACTTATCCATCACCAACCACATCTACGACGCGATGCCTCTGATTTGTAATTTAGACTTTTTTGAAAGTCTGCCTGGCAAATATCAGGGAATCGTCAAGACAGGGGCTGTTCTGGGAATGGAATATAGCCGGTTTTGCAACGCTGAACGTGAAGATTTGATACTGGAAGAACTGGAAGGATACGGAATGCAGATCAATGAGGTTGAAGCAGGGGCGAGAGATGAGATGAAGGAGACTGCGCAGCCGGTGGTCATCGAGGATGTCAGCAGCGATATCGGACAGGACAAAGTGGACCAGTATTTGAAAGATGTAGAAGATGTTTTAAATCAGATTAAAGATTACTAATGGACAGCTTAACCGTTTTGGAGGTGCCGCCGACAAGCGGTATGAGGGTTTGCGCATTATGTTGGGAGACTGCCAGACTGTGGCTGGCAGTCTTCAGGATGAATAAGAGCAGAGCTTTTTAATGGAGGAAATAGAGTATGGTAGAAGCTATGGATAAATTTATTGCGTCTTCATTTAAAGTGCTCCGAGCAGTTCTCAGTGTGGTGCTCTTGGGCATGGTGGCAATTTTAATGGCGCATATTTTTTGCCGGTATATTTTAAACAGTTCTCTGACTTGGTCGGAAGAACTGCTGAAAATTCTATTGGTGTGGTTTGGTATGCTGAGCGTATCGCTTCTGGCTATCCGTCGGGAGCACGTTTCTATTGTTATATTCAAGGAACACATGCCCAAACGTGTAGCGGCTGTGTTGTCAAAGGTGACTCAGATAATCACAGTGTTGGTGTGTTTGGTGGTGATCTACGTCGGAGCCAATTATGTGATGGAGGCAGGCTATCGACCGACACCGGCTCTTGGGCTGCCTTATGGTTATGCATATGCTGCAATTCCAATTTCCTTCCTGTTTGTCACGGTGTATGAGATACGGAACCTGATCGTAGATTTGACGGGCAAGGGAAATCACGCGGCTATTGAGAAGCCGGAAGAAGACTTGACAGGTGGCGGTGAGTTTCACCTGGATATGAAGGAATAGAAGGGCGAAATGTATCGGTTAAGAGATCGAGATGGAAGAGTGAACTATATAGATGACGAGCTGGGAGTATCCTGTGCGATTATGAATGGCTGGGAAGCGGGGCTAGTTCAGACGCCAGATCTCTTGGAACTGAATCATGAAGAGGCAGTGAGCAAGGCTGTGAGACAGCCGAAATATGGATGGCCTTTGAGGGAAATTGTGCGGAGACGAGGCGGAAAGACTGCTTGTGTCTTGGTGTCGGATGCTACGAGGGCGGTTCCGACGGCACGGCTTTTCAGATACGTGGCGGAGGAATTGTCAGCCAGCGGAATCTCTGGGGAAAATGTGCGTGTTTTTGTGGCGCTCGGTGTCCACAGAGAAGCGACGGAGTCAGAGATGAAACTTATCCTGGGAGACTATTATGGGAGAGTTTCTATAGAAAATCATACGCCGTACGACCAAGAGAATTTGGTGTATTTGGGAGAGACGACGAGAGGAACGCCAGTGTGGGTGAACAAAAGAGCGGTGGCGTGCGATATCCACGTGCAGATTGGGAAAGTGGAACCCCATGAGTTTGCCGGGTTCTCCGGCGGCAGAAAGTCGGTGCTGCCAGGTGTCAGTTCAGAGAAGACGATTAAGGTAAATCACCGTCCAGAGATGATTCTCGCGCAGGGCGCTGGAATCGGTAAGCTGGATGGAAACCCAGTGCACGAGGATATGTTGGAAGCTGCAAATTTGTTTCGAATTGATTTTAGCGTGAATTGTATTCTGAATAACCAGTTGAAGCTGGCAGCTGTGTTTGCGGGAAAATTACGCGAGAGTCATGAGGCTGCGGTTCGGAATGTGAGAGAACGTCTAGGGGTGAGGATTCAAAGGCCGGATATTTTGGTGACTACTCCAGGAAAACCATTGGATATTGATTTTTATCAGTCCGTGAAAGCTTTGATTGCCCTGACAGAAGTTCTCGATGAGAGGACGGTGGTGATTCTCTACTGTGGGTGCCCGGAGGGGGTGAATTCTCCAGATATGCTGAACGGTTTTAAGAGCAGTGAAAATCTGGAAGAAGCAGTTGCTTACACGATAAATCATTATGAGGTTCAGAGCGACCATGTCATTTTGCTTGCCAAGATTCTCAGAAAAAAGGTGAAAGTAATTGTCTGCTGCCCAAGTATCTCTGATGAGGAAATTCGTGAAATGTTTATGGAGCCTTGTCCCACGTTGGAGGCTGCGCTGAAAAGAGCGGAAGAATTGTGCAAAAAAGAGAGAGGACAGATTTTATTTTATCCGAAACCGCAGACAGGACTGCCTGTATTGAGGTAGGACTTCAAGGATACGGATTGATTCATGGAGAAGCTGTTCTTCATTTAAATGGAAGAGAGCTGGCATCGTGTTGGATAGGGGAGAGTGAAATCTCCCCTATCCAATTTTTATAATCCCAGATAAAATCCCTGGCTGAGAATATTTTCTGTGCGTTCTAGCATCGCGCGGGATTCCTCAGGGCTTGCCTGGGCCAGAGCAGCGATCAAAAAATTTGTCAGACACAGAGGGGCCGCGTAGGAATTTTTATAGTAGACGCTAGAAACGGTACAGGGAAGTATAATATCTCCGTAATTTGTGACGGAAGTTATATTCTGGCTGGTGATTAGGATGATCTTGACACCACAGCTTCTGAACCAGGAGAGAATCGTAGTCGCTGTTTTACAGTATCTAGGAAACATGTAAGCGACGCAGACATCTCCTTTTTGCGCAGAGTTCACTTCTTCCGGATAGATGAGACCTGTGGAAGAGATTAGGCGTACATTGGCTTTGATTTCTCCGATTCGCGAGGCGAAATAGTGAGCAATGGAGAAGGAAGCGCGCATTCCGAGAACAAATACATTTTGAGCGTCGGATATCATTTGAATCGCCTGCTCCAAATCTTGATCTTTTTGGAGTGAAAGAGTTTTTTGAATGTTGTTTAAATCATTGGTAAAAGACTGCTGGAGAAGCTGATTTTTAGGTATCTGTAAATTAGTCTTGTCGAAACGATCTGGAAGAGCGGCTTTTGTGCGGACGTTGTTCTGGATATCTTTTTGCATATCGCTGTATCCTTGATAGCCGAGAACCCTAGAAAAGCGTATGACGGTAGTTGTGCTGACGCCAATTTTTTCAGCTAGATCTTCCAGTGTATCAAAAGCCACGTTGTCCTGATTGTCGATCAGATAGTTGGCCACAGTTTTTTGTGAGTATGTGAAGGCATCAAAATTATCTGTTAGCTTGTGAAAAAAATCCCCCATAAAGTCCTCCTTGTGGTACGATACTAAACCATATTCTAACATCTTTAGAAAAGATAAGCAATTCATTAAAAGGGACTTTTTCTGTACACAGGAACGAAAAGTTGGTATAATTCCAACAGGAGGTGTCAGGATATGCAAATGCCGGAGACAGGAGAAACGAGAGGAACTGTGAGAACTCAGATATATGAGAGCATTAAGCAGTGGATTATCGAGGGAAGGCTGAAGCCAGGTGAGAAGCTGTCAGATACGGATATCGCTGCTTTATTTCATGTGAGCCGAACTCCCGTCCGGGAAGCGTTTCAGCAGTTAGAGATGCAGAAACTGATAAAATCATATCCGGGCAAGGCGACGATTGTCACAGAGATCGAGACAGATCACATCGAACAGTGGTATCTGCCGATGGTGAGTCTACAGCAGCTCGCTGCTACCATTGCCATTGAGAAGGTAACACAGGAACAAATCGACGATCTAAAACAATTAAGCGATGTCTTTTTGCGCCGTGTGAGAAGCCAAGCGGACCCTATGGAGCTGCTGCAGGCTGACAGAGCGTTTCATGATTATATCTTAAGAATTGCCGGAAATGAGTATATTATAGATTTTTGCAATACGCTTTGGATTCATATTTTGAGGCTAGAGTACAGATTTTTTCAGGAGACGATGACTCTAGAAGAGTCGATTTCAGACCATCTAGAGCTGATAAAAGACTTGGAGATGAGAGACAGCTTTATGATTTCTATGGTGACAAAAAATCATTGGGAGAGGACGGCTTTGGAGATTAATTTCATCAATGAAAAGCTTCAAGAAGAGCGGGGATTTTGTGACAAAGACAGGAGTATGTAGAGATGGCTTTGACGGTGAGAGAGATCTGGCAGATGGAGAAGTTTAAAGCTTTTCGCTTGGTAGCTGGGGAAAAGGGCTTAGACAATGAAATAGAAAATATTGGCATTCTGGATTATGAATATGCGGTTGAAGATGAGGAGCTTCAGCAGAAATGGGCTTTTGGAAGAAAAGGGTTTGTGATCTCTTCGCTATTATTTGCAAAAGATCATCCAGAAAGAATTCTGAACGCATTTGAAGGCCTAGTCAGAGATCGAGTGAGTGCATTGGCTGTCAAAGCAGTTTGCTATCAGGAGCTTCCCAGGGAAGCCATTGAGTATGCGGATGAGAACAATCTCCCGGTTTTTTTGTTTGGTAGAGACGACGCCTATTTTGAGGAGATCGTCTTTGAAATCAAAGGGAGGATTTCAGGGTGGAACGATGTGAAAAATATGGAAAAGAGAATAGACTCTTTGATTGACAGGAATTTAGGCGAGGAAGAGCGCAGCAATATTCTCAAAAGAGTTGTTAAAGGGAAATGGCGGCACTATCTGGCTGTATATGAAAAGTATGAAGACGGAATAAAAGAAAGTGAGCTTGCGCGCAGATATCGGCTGCTGAATGATCGGATAGGAGAGAGAGGAGGCGCTCTGATTTACCACGGAGGCTGTCTGGTTATTCTGGCGGCTGAAAAAGGTGAGATGCTCAGCAGATATACAAGGCAGCTTTTGCGAGAGATTCAGCCTGGCGAGAGACACCAGGCGGTGGGAGTTGGCAGCCATCATGCTAGAGAGGATGAACTCAGGCAGGCAGTGATGGAGTGCCTATACGCAGAAAGATTTGCATGTCTGAAGGGAAAAGAAGAGATCTTTTTCGATGACATGGGGGTTTATCAGATTTTGTTTCCATATTATAAAGAGAGCTGGATGAAAGAGTACAGCAGGCGTTTTCTCGGAAAGATTTTGGAGTTTGACAGAGAGTATGACGGAGAGCTGTTCCAGACGATTCGTATTTATATTGAGCAGAGCGGAGATATCCATGCGGTATCCGAGAAAATGCATGTGCATAAAAACACGATTCGATACCGCATCAATAAGGTGCGAGAGCTGCTCAACATGGAGGAAGACCCGACCTTTTTGGAGCAGATGAGTCTCGCCGTGAGGATTTATGAGCTTGGCACACGGTGGGAAGATAGTTCTGGATGATAAGAGAGAATCTTGGGATAAAAACGATATATATTATGATACCAGTAGGTAAAAAGATGTTAATAGACCATGTTGGGCATAAAACGAAAAGCCCCGGAGCAGCAGCTCTGGGGCTTTTCTACGTTTATCTATACCTGAAATCAACGGAAGTTTACAATCCCTTCTATTGTATGAAATCAAAAATTTTATGAGAAAATATTAGAGTTATTACAATGAGTTGTCAGAAGAAATATGAGACAATACGGGCAGAAGGAAGGCGGTGAGAGAGATGAAAGAGCTGGTTTTTGAGCTTTTAGAGAGAATGATTGCGGCGGACACGACGAATCCACCAGGAAACGAGGCACAGGCAGCCAGATATATCGGTGAACGGCTGAGGCAGGAAGGATTTCAAGTGAATTACCAGAGAGTCGCCGAAGGCAGGGAAAATGTCATAGCATCCGTGGGAGACAGTTCAGCGAAGGAAATCATTTTGACTGGCCATCTAGATGTGGTACCGGCGGGGGAAGGCTGGAAGAAACCGCCTTTTGAGATGACCCGGTCTGAGGGAAAGATCTGGGGACGGGGTAGCAGCGATATGAAAGGGGCTGTGGCCGCTATGATGGCTGCGGCAGTCAAGGCAGCGAAAAAACCGAAACTCCTGTCGGAGAAGAAGATTACCCTCGTGTTTGTCTGCGATGAGGAAGTGAGCGGGGACGGGAGTCGTGTATTTGTGAGGAACTACCACCCGGCCAAAGAGACGCTGGTAATCATCGGGGAGCCCACGAAGATGCAGGTACAGATTGCTCACAGAGGAATCAGTAGGTTTCGGGTGGATATAGGAGGACAACAGGCCCATGCGGCCACGCCGGAAAAGGGAATCAACCCTATTTTGGAGATGAGCCGTTTTCTGTTGGCGGTGGAACGGTTCAACCAGGACAGAGCGAAAAAACAGCAGTATGGGATTTTACCGCCGCCGGTCATCACCCCTACGATACTGCATGCGGAGGTCAAGGAAAACATGATTCCGCCGGTGTGCTCCGCACTCTTAGACTGCCGGACAGTGGAAGGGGAGACGGAAGAAATGCTCAGAGGGCAGCTTACCCTTTTGTTTTTGGAATCCAGGCAGAACAGCCAGACGACTTTTCAACTGGAAACTCTGCTGTGTGCGCCTGTGGGTACGTCATCGAGGGAGAGTAGCTGCTGTCGGACGGCGGTTCAGGCGCTGGGAGGAGGGCAGACTGTGGGATGCTTTAATGGAAGTACGGATATGCCCATTTTTACAGAAAATGGATATAGGAATACGATTATCTGCGGTCCAGGAAGTTTGGAGTTGGCGCATCAGATTGATGAGTACGTGGAGGAGGAACAGATCAGAAAAGCGGTGGGCTTTTACGAGAACTTTTTGGTGCTTGCCTGAAAAGGGTGAGAATCAGAATAAGATATGTACAAAATGAGAGAAGGAGGAAGAAATATGAGGAAAAAAATCGTAGCTGGTATAGTGGTATTGGGGCTGCTGTCTAGCGCTGTGCTGAACGGGTGTTCAGGTGGGGAAGGTCCTGAGCAGGCAGCACAGACAGAGAGCGGAAACCCAGAAAAGCCCTACGACGGGACGACACTGACAGTATTGGGATTTAGCGCAGTGACTTGTTCCGCGATGGAAGAAAAGTTGCCTGAATTTACGGAAAAAACTGGTATTCAGGTGGAATTTGAACAGCTTTCCAATGACGAATTGAAAAACAAGATTGCGGTCAGTATGGCGGCGGGAGGCTCCGATGTGGATGCTTTCTATTTCCAGCCATTCCAGGATTTAGGGGCATATCAAGCCAATGGATGGGTGGAACCTTTGGACGAATATTTCCAGGACGATGAGGACTTTGATGTGGAAGATTTTCTGGATATCCCTGTGGAGCAGGGGACTAGAGACGACGGAAAGCTGTACGCGGTGCCGGTCTTTGACGAACATTATGTACTTTATTACAACAAGGATTATTTTCAGGAAGCGGGGATAGAGAAGGTGCCGGAGACGTATGAAGAGCTGATCGAGACGGCGAAGAAGCTGACAGACCCGGACAAGAACCGGTACGGCATCAGCATGAGAGGGGATGGATTTGCGTCTGTATTGACTTGGATTACCGTGGCCAGGGCTTACGGAGCGGATTATTTTAAAGACGGGGTCTGTGATCTGACTTCGCCGGAGGCGAAGAAAGCCATTGAAGTTTATCAGGAACTTTTGAAATATTCTCCTCCGGGTTATCTGAGTAAGGGATGGTCAGAGACTTCCGATGATTTTGCTCAGGGAATTGCGGCTATGAGAATTGACTGCGATACACAGTACACGTATGCCACAGACCCGGAATCTTCTCTGGTGGCAGATTCTGTGGGGTTCGCGGTGGTTCCCAAGGGAGACGTGAAGGCCAGTGGAAGTGAATCCGGCTGGTCGCTGGCAATGTCGGCAGGCAGTAAGAATAAAGGTGCTGCCTGGGAGTTCATACGGTGGGCGTCAGGCAAGGAAATGGATGTCTATGCGGCGGCTCAGGGAAATTTCAGCGCGCGTGAGTCCACCTGGGAGAACGAGGAGGTGCTGAAGACTTATCCGGAGGATTTGGTTGAGGCAGTATTGGCAGTCTCAGACCCGGAGATTTCTGACGGCGGAACTCTCCCAGATCTGCAATACGCTTCGGAAGCCAGAACCATTGTAGGAGAAGCGCTGTCTTTGGCATGGCAGGGAGAAGATTATGAGGATGCGTTAAAAGCAGCTTCCGAGGAACTCCAAAAACTGTATGATGAACAGTATCAGTAACTTCGGTGAGCTTAGGCAGGAGATGATAATATGAGAAAAAAGAAAGATACATGGCTGACTGGAAAAGAAAAATATCTCTTTGTGCTGCCTCTCATCCTTTTTATTCTGGTTATGGCGATCTATCCTATCGGCTATATCTTAAAACTGAGTTTTTATGAGTGGAGTCTTGCCTTAGGGCAGGCTCCGCAGTGGACAGGTTTGGACAATTACATCTATGCCCTGACTTCCTCAGATTTTTGGCATTCTGTGTGGATTACGCTGATTTACGCGGTGGTCTCGGTGGCGGTTGAAGTATTTTTGGGCGTTTTGCTGGCGCTACTGCTGTCTAAAAAGTTTAAGGGAAAGAATCTGGTGAAGACAGGGTTTATTCTTCCGATGGTGGCCACTCCGGTAGCTGTAGCGCTGACCTGGAAATTGCTGTTTGATGTGAACTACGGGTATATCAATTATCTTTTAGGAAAGATCGGGCTTTCCTTTTCCTGCCCGGTGCGGTATACTGGAGGCATAAACAGAAGGAGGTGCGTTTTATGGAAGTCGGGAGGAGCATCCCCCGCGTGGACGCCGCCGACAAGGTGACCGGCCGCGCCAAATACACCGACGATCTCTGCCCCCGTCCGGTGCTGGAGGCGAAGATTCTCCACAGCACCATTGCCAACGGCTGGGGCAA
>ENA-OPBS01001991-OPBS01001991.1-human-gut-metagenome-genome-assembly--contig:-NODE-1991-length-15029-cov-4.989716_pt1 | contig 15029 bp, 9 predicted proteins | sample MGYA00241074_ERZ501463 | MGnify/ENA primary metagenome ERZ501463 (study PRJEB25962, sample SAMEA2042578) | human gut metagenome | biome: human gut; feature: human-associated habitat; material: faeces...
GGACATTTATTAGGTGCCGCCGGTGCCTTGGAAGCGATCGCTTGTGTTCTGGCTGTGAAAAACAACATTGTACCCCCTACCATTAATTTCAGCAACCTTGATCCGGAACTGGATCCCAAGCTGAATTTCACGTTCAATAAGGCTCAAGAGAAAGAAATCAATGTAGCCATCAGTAACACTTTCGGTTTCGGAGGACACAATGCTTGCGTTGTATTCAAAAAGTAATCACTAACTAAAATTTTGGGGAAGTGATTAGTAAAATAATTCAATCCATAAAACTTTACCTTCACAGGAAGGAAAAGTTTTATGGATTGTCTATTTCAGAATGGGGATTCGTTCCCGGTAATAAGGGTTTATATACCCTAGCATTGTTACATAAATCGGCATCCAGATACACGAAAAGCGGAACCGTATTGAATTACGAGCGTCTCGAATTCTTGGGCGATGCCATCCTTGATGCCATTGTAGGAGATATCGTTTATAAACACTTCGAAGGGAAGCGGGAAGGGTTCCTGACAAACACACGTTCCAAGATTGTACAACGGGAGACTTTAAACAAACTTGCCGTAGAGATCGGACTGGACAAACTTATTAAATATTCAACCCGTTCTTCTTCCCACAACAGCTATATGTACGGGAATGCTTTCGAGGCATTTATCGGAGCGATCTACCTGGACCAGGGATATGAACGCTGCAAACAGTTTATGGAGCAGCGAATCATTAATCGTTATATCGATCTGGATAAAATCTCCCGTAAAGAAGTAAACTTCAAATCAAAACTGATCGAATGGAGCCAAAAGAGCAAACTGGAGGTTTCTTTTGAACTGATTGAGCAATTCCTTGATCAGGACAGCAATCCTGTTTTCCAGACAGAAGTACGCATTGAAGGACTTCCTGCCGGAACCGGAACCGGATATTCCAAGAAAGAATCCCAACAGAATGCCGCCCAGATGGCTATAAAGAAAGTAAAGGACCCGACTTTCATGGCAACCGTCAACGAAACCAAAATGCAGCAATCAGCAATGGCAGCCGAACCTGAACCCGAAATGGATGCAGACTCTGATATCGAATTACTGAATGACAATATATTGGAAGAAAATGAGTTCGACAATGAGATTACGGCAGAACCGATCGTGGAATCTATCCAAAGCAAATCCCCATGCGACGTCCCTGAATCACCAGATCGTGATCTTCACTAACCAACTTTAGTTTCCCAGCCACTTCTTCCAAAGGGATAGAAGCGATAGTATCTCCTTTTAGTGCAACCATACGCCCGAATTCCCCGTTGGCAATCAGTTCCGTCGCGTGTCCGCCCATTCGGGTAGAGAGATTACGGTCATAAGGAGTAGGCGAACCACCACGTTGAATATACCCTAATACGGTTTCACGGGTTTCAATACCCGTCTCATACTCTATTTCCTGTGCAATGTATTCCGCAGCACGTTTACGACCGTCCGTCTGAATGCCTTCAGCTACTACTACAATAGAGTATGGTTTCCCCTTTTTCAATCTTTCCAGAATAGTGTTTCCTATGTTTTTAATGCTATAAGGTATTTCAGGCACAAGAATAACATCTCCCCCTCCTGCCATACCGGAATACAAAGCAATCCAACCCGCTTTATGTCCCATGACTTCAATCACCATCACCCTTTTATGAGAACTTGCAGTAGAATGCAACCGGTCAATAGCGTCCGTAGCAATACTTACAGCCGAGTCGAAACCAAAAGAGATATCCGTCCCCCAGATATCGTTGTCAATGGTTTTAGGAACCGAAACGATATTTACACCCATGGCGGCAAATTTGGCAGCCGTCTTTTGCGTTCCGTTTCCACCGATACAGACAACACAATCCAATCCCATTTCCCGAATATTCTGAAGGATCAGTGCAGGTTTATCGACATCCGAAATAACACCTCCTTTTTTAAAAGGCTTCTCGCGGGAAGTCCCCAACATCGTTCCACCAAGATTCAGCAAACCCGATAAAGATTTATCTGTAAAGGATTCTACATCTTTTGTGAGCAACCCCTGAAAGCCGCTATGAATACCTACCACTTCCATACCGTAGTAGTTAATGGCAGTTTTGCACACGCCACGAATAGTGGCATTTATACCGGGGCAATCTCCCCCTGATGTTAAAATTCCGATTCTCATTGTCGCATTTTTTAGTCTAAAACTCGGAGATTATATGAAAGCCGTCAATTTTTAACGATTATTTCCGTCGTAAAGATAGAAAAAAAAGATAAATAAGTTACTTTTGCACGACTAAACATTATTATGTTAAAGCAGAAATGAATATTACAAAAATTATTAGTAAGACTTTTGATTCCCGTTTAAAACAGATAGACCTATATGCTACTCAGGCTAGTGAGATACAGCATAGTGTACTAAACCGCTTAGTACATCAGGCTGCTCAGACAGAATGGGGAAAAAAGTACGACTATTCCTCGATCCGCAGCTATGAAGACTTCAGAAAACGTGTTCCAATCCAGACTTATGAGGAAATCAAGCCGTATGTAGAACGTTTGCGGGCAGGAGAACAGAATCTGCTTTGGCCGTCGGAAATACGTTGGTTCGCCAAATCTTCCGGAACGACAAATGATAAAAGTAAATTCCTCCCTGTCAGTAAGGAAGCACTGCAAGACATTCATTACAGAGGAGGAAAAGACGCTGCCGCACTTTACTTCCGCATCAACCCGGACAGCCATTTCTTTTCAGGAAAAGGATTGATCCTGGGGGGAAGCCATAGTCCGAATCTCAATTCTAATCATAGCCTGGTAGGAGATTTATCTGCTATTTTGATTCAAAATGTCAATCCGCTTATCAATTTTGTCCGTGTGCCCAGCAAGAAAATCGCACTAATGAGCGAATGGGAAACCAAGATAGAGGCGATAGCCAACAGTACTATTCCGGTCAACGTCACAAGTTTATCCGGCGTACCGTCGTGGATGTTGGTGCTTATCAAACGGATCCTTGAAAAAACAGGCAAACAGACGTTGGAAGAAGTATGGCCGAATCTGGAAGTTTTCTTCCACGGAGGAGTTGCATTTACTCCTTACCGTGAGCAATACAAGCAAGTGATTCATTCACCGAAGATGCACTATGTAGAGACCTACAATGCTTCCGAGGGTTATTTCGGCACACAGAACGATCTTTCAGATCCTGCAATGTTGCTGATGATCGACTACGGAATCTTCTACGAATTTGTTCCGTTGGAAGAAGTTGACAAAGAGAATCCACGTGCCTATTGCCTTGAGGAAGTGGAGCTTAACAAGAATTACGCAATGGTCATTTCGACCTCTTGCGGTTTGTGGAGGTATATGATTGGGGATACAGTGAAATTTACCGGCAAGAACCCTTATAAATTTGTCATTACCGGACGAACCAAACATTTCATCAATGCTTTTGGCGAGGAACTAATCGTAGATAATGCGGAAAAAGGACTGGCAAAGGCTTGTTCGGAAACAGGGGCGCAAGTGAGTGAATATTCTGCCGCACCGGTGTTTATGGACGAACATGCCAAATGCCGCCACCAATGGTTAATAGAGTTCGCTAAAATGCCGGATTCCGTTGAGAAGTTCGCAGCAATACTGGATGCAACATTAAAGGAAGTAAACTCCGACTATGAGGCGAAACGTTGGAAAGATATTGCATTGCAACCCTTGGAAGTAATCGTTGCCCGACCGGGACTATTCCATGACTGGCTGGCACAGAGAGGGAAGTTGGGAGGACAGCACAAAGTCCCCAGACTCAGCAATACACGTGAATACATAGAGACAATGCTGGCGTTGAATTCCAGCCCTCAAATATAGAGATACTTATCATATAGTTATTACAGGTTTTCTTTTTTGCAAAGATTACTTGCCTGAGACCCGGGTGTCGTGTAGACGGAATCCGGGTCTCAGCATGGATGAGACTTGGGTTCGCACAAGTTATTCCGGCTGTCGGATAGTTATCGGGCTTTTACTATAATCCCTCCCCCCAGCAGCAAATCATCTTTATAGAATGCGGCAGCTTGTCCCGGAGCAATAGCAGTCAACGGTTCATGAAGCTGTATATGCAATAAGTGTTCCGGAGTAACAGTTACCGTACCGTGATTCTCCTGTTTGCGGTACCGTATCTTCACGATTATATCAGAACAACCGAGTACACGGTTTTCGTTTATCAAGTTCCAATTATCCAGCCACATTTCTGTTTTCTCTAGAGATTGAAGAGGGGCAAGTACTATCTCATTCTTTTCCGGAAATATATCTTTCACAAAAACAGGGCGATTCAGATGTATCCCTAGCCCGCGTCTCTGTCCGATGGTATAAAAAGGATATCCTTCATGCCAAGCAATAAAATACCCCGTTTCATCGACAAACCGCCCGCGTCTGACTATTTCTGACCATTTCTGACCATGTGCGGTAAAAAGCTGATCATTTTTATCCAACCAGTTTTTTAAAAAACTCCGATAATCCATTGGACAGAAACAAACCCCTAAGCTGTCCTTTTTAGTAGCAACTTTCCGGAAGCCACGTTCAGCAGCCAATGCACGGGCTTCCACTTTCGTGATATCCCCCATTGGCAATAACATTCTACGGAGAATATCTTGTTTCAATCCCCATAAAAAGAACGTCTGATCCTTGTCCGAATCAGCCGCAGATGTGATATAATAGGTATCTTCCAACTTAACTTTCCGAACGTAATGCCCTGTGGCAATATAGAATATGCCCATTTCATCGGCAAGTTCCGCTAACAACGGCCATTTCAAATAATTATTGCATAAGGTACAGGGAACCGGCGTACGCCCCGCCATATATTCCTGCACGAAATACTCAATGATCTGCTTATTGAATACTTCACGGGCATCGTACGTTATATGACAGATTCCCAAATGCTCCGCCAAACTACGGGCATCTTCCAGATATTCGGTCGAGCCATTTAATTCATAAAAACGAAAAGTCACCCCGATCACCTCATATCCGGTCTCCAGCAGTCTCATAGCGGCAACGGAACTATCCGTACCGCCACTCATTCCTAACAATACTCGTTTGTTTTCTTCTATCATGCTGCAAAATTAAGGATTTTCCCGTATCTTTGTCAGTTAAAGCCCAAAGAGAATGAGAGAGAAAACAACTAACGGACAAGTCATCATCGTTTATACAGAGCATCCTGTGTTTGGTATACTACTGATCCCTTACATAGCAGAGCGACTGGAAGATGGCACGTTGCAGTTGATTGAACAGGCTTTTCACGCTTCTCCCGAAGCTATTGAACAAATGAATGAAGCAGAAAGACAAGCCATCGACATCGCTTCTCACTATACAGAGAAATATTTAATGGGAGCCTATTCCCGAGAAAAGATAGTATCACGCTTCCTGCATAAGTTATCTCAAGATCCTGAGAAAGTAAAGAATAACATTCGGCCATTTATTGAAGGCAAACTACTCGAGATGCTTACTCTCATACGGGAAAACGGGTTATCTTTTTATCAGAAACAGCCCGGAAGCAAAGTGTTGTACGCCCACCATGCTTATCACGTACATCCACATGACGCCGAAGTCCGCTTTACATTTCATGTCGACAGCAGTACTTTCCGCTATCAACTGCAATGTTATTATGAGAAGCAACCATTTTCATTGGACGACCAAAAACCCGTTATCGCATTAACTGCCTCACCGGCTACTCTATTGCTAGGGATGAATTTATACTTCTTTCCACACATAGATAGTGTCCGGCTCTTACCCTTTACCAAGAAAAAGGCAATTAGTGCAAGCGCCGCTCAACTCGAAAAGTATATCGACAATATTGTCATTCCGATTGCACGCTATCACGAAATCATAACCGAAGGGTGGGATATCCCTGAAGAAAGATGTGCCTGCGAAGCATTACTGTCACTTGAAGACATCACCCATAGCGAACAGTTGTTGCAGCTTGGTTTTCGTTATAGAGACCAGCTATTTACATCAGACAACGGAGCAGCAATGAAGAAAATCATTTATCGGAAAGACTCCGGTGAGGTATCCTTCTTCCGGCGGGATATTGTCGCCGAAAAAAAAGCGATTCAGCTTTTAGAAAGCTCCGGTCTGCAACGTATCGGTGATATCCATTTCAGGTTATCAGCCAGTTCTTCTGAGAAAACACTTGTTGAATGGATCAATAAGCATCGGGAGATGTTACAATCGGACTTTCAACTGACCGGCCATATGGGAAACACTCCTTACTGCCTGGACGAGATACATATCGAGCAGAGTTGTGACGATGAAGTAGTAGACTGGTTTGAGTTACATATCACCGTTGTTGTCGGCAACCTGCGCATTCCTTTCTCACGCTTCCGCAAGCATATCCTCGAAGAAAAGAGAGAATATCTGCTGCCGGACGGGCGCATGATCCTTTTACCCGAGGAATGGTTCAGTAAGTATGCGAACTTGTTGGAAATGGGAGTTCAGACAGAGCAGGGAATACGATTGAAGCATACATTTATAGGCGCCGCGCAAGCTGCCTTGGGAGGAACAGGACTTAAAAAGTTCTCTGGCAAAAATCAGATTAAGAATGTTTCCGTCCCTAAAGCACTAAAAGCAACATTACGTCCTTACCAGCAGAAAGGATTCTCATGGATGATGCATCTGCATAAACTAGGATTCGGCGGATGTCTGGCTGACGATATGGGACTGGGGAAAACCCTCCAGACACTTACGTTGTTACAACATATATATAAATCGCCCGCCTCAAGGAAAGCAGCCACTCTCATCGTCGTTCCTACGTCGCTGTTGCACAACTGGCGACGGGAAGCGAAACGCTTTACAACGCTTTCAATGATTGAATATAACAGTAGCATCGTCGTGCCCCCCAATCATCCCGGGAAGTTCTTCGGACGTTTCCAGTTGATATTCACAACGTATGGCATGATGCGCAACAACATCGACCTGCTTTCTTCTTACAAATTCGAATATATCGTACTCGATGAGAGCCAAAATATTAAGAACAGCGAATCGCTCACCTTCCGTTCTGCACTCCAACTGGAAAGCAAGTATCGGCTTGTACTTACGGGTACACCTATCGAAAATTCACTGAAAGATCTGTGGGCACAATTCCGTTTCATCCAACCGGACTTACTGGGAACTGAGAGTGCTTTTCAAAAACAATTCATGATTCCGATCCGCCAAGGCAATGCCCGTGTAGAAGCACAGTTACAACAACTGATATCCCCATTTATTCTTCGCAGAAGCAAAAGTGAAGTGGCTCCGGAACTTCCCCCGCTTACCGAAGAAACGATCTATTGTGACATGCCCGAAGAACAAAATACTCTTTACGAACAAGAAAAAAATAGTTTGCGGAATATCCTGCTCCAACATCCTCAAAATATGGATAAACTTCATTCTTTCAGTATCTTGAACGGCATCCTGCGGCTACGCCAACTTGCCTGTCATCCGCAACTCATCTATCCGGACTTTAACGGTGCATCCGGCAAAGCGATACAAATAATAGAAATATTTGACACACTACGGAGTGAAGGACATAAAGTACTGATTTTCTCATCCTTCGTCAAACATCTGGAAGTCCTCGCCGAAGCGTTTCGCGAACGGGGCTGGAAATATGCACTACTGACAGGAGCAACCAACAACCGTCCGTCCGAAATTGCCCATTTCACCGAGCAGAAAGACGTACAAGCCTTCCTTATCTCTCTGAAAGCCGGAGGCGTAGGACTTAATCTGACGCAAGCCGACTATGTGTTTATTATCGATCCGTGGTGGAATCCCGCCGCCGAATCGCAGGCTATTGCCCGTGCCCACCGCATCGGACAGGACAAGCAGGTTATCGCCTATCGCTTCATTACCCAAAACAGTATTGAAGAAAAGATTCTCTATCTGCAAGATGAAAAACGAAAGTTAGCAGAAACATTTGTTACCGACAGCGAAACATTGCCTGCATTGAGCAATGAACAGTGGGTGGATTTGCTAAAATAAAAACTGCATCTTTATATGGACTGTCTTGCAAGAATACTTTTTTACTTTATCTTTGCACGCAAAATGACACTGCATGAAATACAAGCTTATCGTGCTCGACCTTGACGGCACACTCACCAACTCTAAAAAAGTAATTACTCCCCGCAACCGGGAAATATTGATACGTGTACAAGAACAGGGCGTCCGTCTGGTTCTTGCTTCCGGTCGTCCGACTTATGGCATTGTGCCGTTGGCAAATGAATTGCGCATGAATGAGTTCGGCGGATTTATCTTATCCTACAACGGAGGGGAAATCATCAATTGGGGAACACAGGAAATGATCTATGAGAATGTATTGCCGAACGATGTCGTCCCCGTACTCTATGAGTGCGCCCGCAGCCACCAGTTAAGCATACTGACTTACGACGGAGCAGAAATCGTAACCGAAAACTCTCAGGACCCGTATGTTCAAAAAGAGGCTTTCCTGAATAAAATGGCAGTTCGGGAAACAAACGACTTCCTGACAGACATCACGCTTCCGGTAGCTAAATGCTTGATTGTGGGAGATGCCGACAAGCTCATCCCCTTAGAAGCCGAACTTTGTCTTCGGTTGCAAGGGCGTATCAACATATTCCGTTCAGAACCTTACTTTCTCGAACTAGTCCCGCAAGGAATCGACAAGGCCCTGTCTCTTGCCGTATTATTAAAAGAAATAGGAGTAGAACACAAAGAAATGATAGCAATAGGCGACGGCTACAATGACTTGTCCATGATAAAGTTTGCAGGACTAGGCATTGCCATGGGCAACGCACAGGAACCGGTGAAGAAAGCGGCGGACTATATCACTCTGAGCAATGAAGAAGACGGAGTGGCGGAAGCACTGGAACACTTTTACTATAAATTTACGTAGCATCATATGCTCACAATTCCTTTTTCAACCGTACCTTCATAACCTTTGACTGTATGTCTTATACTCTGTTTCAGCAGTATGCAGAGTAGCTATCGTATATCAATCTTACCATTATATAGCTCGTTGCACTAAAGTGAACAGTTCTTTCTACTAAAGTGATGAGATCTTTCCACTCCAGTACACAGGCCTCATCACTCTTGTGGAAAGAAGCGGATGTTTATTACATAACGCAGTGATGTCAGCAAGAGGATCTGCGAATATCGACTACTTAAGTTATCAGAACAGGGCCAACAACATATAACCAAAGGTCATCCTACTTTACGTTTATCAATATGGTTCATATAAATAAGCAAATGGTTTCATTTCCAACTATCATGAGAACAATATTAAAAAAATCCGTTCTAGGATGGGGATGCAAATTATAGATGTATGCTGTCTATATACTCATGATACGTACAGCAAGAAAAGCTGTACCAATAAGCGAACACACTCTTTACAACTATATAAGAAAGCTGCGTGAAGTATTGTCCAAAGACAAAGAGATCTCAATCACAACACAGAACAATGGCTATGAGTTACATATTTCAACTTGAATTATCGTAATATATCAAAGATTTATTCTAATTTTGTGGTTTTAAATCGAATAAATAGCAAACGTTATGGAACATCAACTGACCATTTACAACACGTTAGATAGAAAAAAAGAGTTATTCGTACCGCTCCACGCACCTCATGTAGGTATGTATGTGTGCGGACCGACTGTTTACGGTGATGCGCATCTGGGACATGCACGCCCGGCCATTACTTTCGACGTACTCTTCCGTTATCTCACTCATCTAGGATATAAAGTACGTTATGTACGCAATATCACTGACGTAGGTCATTTGGAACATGATGCCGATGAAGGAGAAGACAAAATTGCCAAGAAAGCCCGTCTGGAAGAACTGGAACCAATGGAAGTCGTTCAGTACTATCTGAACCGCTACCATAAAGCAATGGAAGCCCTCAACGTGCTCTCTCCAAGTATCGAACCTCATGCTTCGGGCCATATCATCGAACAAATCCAACTGGTACAGAAGATTCTGGACGCCGGATATGCTTACGAAAGTGAAGGCTCCGTCTATTTCGATGTAGCCAAATATAACAAGGATTATCACTACGGAAAACTTTCCGGACGCAATCTGGATGATGTACTGAACACCACCCGCGACCTTGACGGACAAAGTGAAAAGCGTAATCCCGCCGATTTCGCCCTCTGGAAAAAGGCACAGCCGGAACATATCATGCGCTGGCCATCTCCTTGGAGCGACGGTTTCCCCGGCTGGCATGCCGAATGTACCGCTATGGGACGCAAATATCTGGGTGAGCACTTCGACATTCACGGCGGAGGAATGGACCTGATTTTCCCGCATCATGAGTGTGAAATAGCACAATCAGTAGCCTCACAAGGCGACGATATGGTTCACTACTGGATGCATAACAACATGATTACCATTAACGGAACGAAAATGGGTAAATCGCTCGGCAACTTCATCACATTGGATGAGTTCTTCAATGGCACACATAAGTTGCTGACCCAAGCCTATACTCCAATGACAATCCGCTTCTTCATCCTGCAAGCCCACTACCGCAGTACGGTCGATTTCAGCAATGAAGCACTGATTGCTTCCGAAAAGGGATTGCAACGTCTGATAGAAGCTATCGATGGATTGGGAAAGGTTACCCCTGCATCCGCAACTTCAGAAGGTATCAATGTAAAAGAGCTGCGTGCCAAATGCTACGAAGCCATGAATGACGACCTGAATACTCCAATTGTCATCGCACAGCTTTTCGAAGGTGCCCGCATCATTAATAACGTCATTGCCGGCAATGCAACGATCTCCGCTGAAGACTTGAAAGAGCTGAAAGAAACTTTCCACTTGTTCTGCTTTGACATTATGGGATTGAAAGAAGAAAAAGGTTCTTCCGACAGTCGTGAAAATGCCTATGGTAAAGTGGTGGATATGTTGCTGGAACAGCGTATGAAAGCAAAAGCCAACAAAGACTGGGCTACTTCCGACGAAATCCGTAACACATTAACAGCCCTCGGATTCGAAATCAAAGATACAAAAGACGGTTTTGAGTGGAGATTGAATAAATAAATATTAAACATCAGGGAGATAAATCCCTTCTACAGATAAAAAAGACCGGCTCATTACGAACCGGTCTTTCTGTTTCATAGAAACATAGTAACTAATACCCCTCTTAAACTACAAATCTTATCATCTAATCACTTGTTTTCCATTAATACCTCAACAGGTTGTCCGTGCTGGCAGGTTACCGTCAATTGTGTATCATTTCCTTGTCGCTCCAACCGGACATTTTCCATTGAATTCTTTAGCGTCCAACGACCTTTGAGTAGTATTTTCTTATAAATAGGACGGCTAGGTTCTTTCGTCGTATACGCCTTTTCTTTTATATTCAAGTTTGGGTCACAAACACTCAAACGAACTCCTTTACCGGTTTCTTTCGCATACATCACCATTGTTTCAGCAGGAATAGAAGCAATCACCTTATCAGTTACCGGCTGATAAGCCTCAAAAACCGCATACGCCGTAATACCTGTTTTCTTATCATAAACGACATGAGCCGTTTGATCACGTTGCAGGACTTCATACGCAGGAGTTTTCCGAAGGTCGTCCAAGTCCGCTGCAGAAGGCTGTATCAATACCATGTATTCATAAGTTCCGTTCTTCGGAGCTTTACCATGCTCTATCCATGCAGAGGAGAATTTTCCTTTAGTGACCGCACGGGTTTTCTCATGACGTGATTCTTGTTCCGCGATCTGCGAACGAACTGTTCCGTCTACTACATGATAGTAATTGTCATAACCGTCATGTAACCAATAGCCGTCATTACCCACTTTCTGTTCTCCGCCGTTGTATTTCGTCTGGAAAAGAGTCGTTTCCGTAGGATAATCGGCATTACTATTCGTTATGCCGGTTCCCAGACAAATCATCCGGTTGTCGAAGCAGAATACAGATTTACGGGCAACAAAATCAGGAGTGAAGTTTTCCAAATTACGCTCCATTAACTTCATAGCAAACATGCCATTCTTGCCTTCCAAGGAACTGCTACCGGAGAAGTTTTCCTTGGAATGAGCCATGGTAGTACCCTTTAACGGACTATCCAGCAACTCGAAGGGCAAATGAATAGTAGTCGTACCCGGCAGGCGGTTCCAATCCCAACCCTCCTGTACAAAGCCGCTTCCGGTACGGGAAACGGGGTTTCCTTTTCCCATGATCTGCACCGAACCATAACTCTGATAACGTCCGTAACGATTATCTTTTGTATAGATTTCAGCCCCCCAAACATCAGTAGTATATCCTTTTAGTGTCACCATCCAATCTGCACGGCGGAAAATACCTGCCGAACCGTAATTATAAACAAAAAATCCTTGTGGAGCTTGTGCAGGCTTGATGCCTTCTTTCTTAAAGAAACGCGCATTCGGAGTATCCCTATCACGTACTAACCGTAGATAATCTGCTGCCAGAGCATGATCGAACGTATTCCCCCGACCGGACAAATCACCGGCTAAAGCTATATTGGCAAATGCTTCCACATCATCATTCCCCATTTTTCCACCGAAAGGATGACGTCCGCTGATACCAATTCCCCATTCATAAAGATTACAATAATTGCGCATGGCAATAAATGCGGATTTTATATGTTGCCGGGCTTCTTCCGTCAGTTCAAAATCCGTATTGTTAGTAAAAGCAATGAATTGCCCTATTACGGCCAGCACTCCGGTCGTATATGCCGGATAGAAACCACCATGGTGAAAAGTTGTGCCATCTATCTTAATACCACCAATTGTTCCCGGTGAATAGTGTAAAGAAGAAGAAACCCAACGGGAGAGGCCCTCCAAAGCCTGCGCCTGCTCTCTTGCATCCGTGAACATCATAGCAGAGATAAATCTCGCCATTAAAAGCGTATGCCAAGTATCCAGCATTTCATCCCGTTCCAAAGGACACGGTTGACGAGTCTCCTGCAAAGCAGACCAGAAACGTAATGTCGACAAATAAGCATCCCTGTGGGGATGTTTATAGATCTCATCCCGCATCAACCATGCCGTCGTATATATCTTACGTATCTGATAACCATAATGATGATTGGTTCCCATACCGCTACCAAAGGCAAATCCCTGGTCAATAGCATAATCAAACACCGTGAAGTAGTTTTTCTTTGATGTCTCGTTTCGATTGCAATAAACGTCATACGCAAAACCGGAAAGCATTGTTTCAATATCATTCCACGACATCTCTCCTATCTTCTTATTCTGTTCGTCCGGAGCTACAATAGGTGTTCCCGTAAATCCCGTACCTGCTGCCGACGGGCGGATATCCGCTCTTTTAAATGTCTCGTAAGCGGCATCAACTTGCTTTTTAGGGGCTTTTTTCACTTCCAGAAAATCTGTCAGACGTTGCTCGATTGTTTTCAGGTCTTTCGCCTGTCGAGCAGTCAACTTGGATGCCAATGGAGTATCATACGACAGTTGCTCCCACTTCCATACCAGGCACCAATGCCAGAGGTCACGGTTAGCCAAGCCATTATTAGTCGGCAACTGCTGATCCGGAGTGGTACGAAGATTCATCTTCTTTTCCGGGAATATCAGACGGTCAAGAAAAATACGTCCTTTGCGTTGGGGGGCAACTAACCTGTAAGCTACAATATCTTTGTCCTTCTTATCGCCTTGCATATATTCGAAAGAAATCCAGCAAGCCCGCCACCCTGCTGCTTGCAGATGATAAGCAAACCAATAAGACACCTCTCCCGCCTTATTCAGGAATTCAAAACGAATAGAATCCTGCTGTGGCTTTTCATTATATATCCACAAGGTAATGCCATACTGTCTCTCCGTTTTTCCTTTTAATGATAAAGGAGGTATCTGTACATTCAAAGTTGAACCGGATTGGAAATCCCACTCCAAGCTACTTTTACCCTCTTTATAGAAAAGAGAAGAAATTTTCGCCTCTCCCTTTCCGGAAGTCTTAAATGCTTCGGGTACCTCACTACTCTCAAATCCTATGAGTTGTGCGAAAGCCGAAGAAGCTGTTACAAACAGAAACAGTAGTATAAAACAAATATCTTTCTTCATTGTGTCATTATTAAATGGTCAAACAGTAACCAACTACTGCTTAATAAGGTATTTTGTCCGATAAAATCTTCTCCGTATACCAAGGATCGTTGATTTCTTTCAACATAGCACCCATTTCACGATAAAGTTGTGCCACTATTTCCTTGTTTTCTTCCAAAGGTAGATTGTTCAACTGATACGGGTCTTTCGCGTCATTGAATAAAAGACTTTTCTTTAACTGTTTTGTCTTATGGTCGATGTACAGAGCCAATGTATAGTCCGCAGTCTTAATACCTCGTGATGAAGGAAAGTAAGTTTTTACCAAGCCGTTTTCGTCCTTTTCACCATCTATATTCTGAATGTACAAAGCACCGGCAGGACGAACAATTTCAGCCTTTTCATCGAAGAAAAGAGGGGCAAAGTTACGTCCCTGCACTTCTGCCGGAATTGAATCACCCAATCCGCACAGTCCGAGCACAGTAGGCATTATGTCAGGAGCGGAAAGCAGCAAGTCATCTACCCGCGGCTGAATCTTATCCGGGAAGCGAACCAGAAACGGGATATTCATTGACTCTGAGTAAGGCGAATTCTTCGGATCATCCGTACGTTGGCTACACATCGTTTCACCATGATCGGAGGCAAAAATAACGACTGTATTCTTATCCAGCCCCATCTCTTTCAGTGTTTCCAGAATCTGTCCGAAAGCACGGTCTACCCCGGTCACGGAAGCGAAATAATAACGGGCTGATTCGGCTTTCTTCATTTTCAGGTCAACATTAGGACGAATCAACAGACTGTCTAAAGGTTGGTTTTTATAAAGATCAAAGTCCTGCTCTTCGCAATCATCCAATGAACGATACGGACTATGAGGAGGATTCATCCCTACCATGATAAAAAAAGGCTTCTTTGTATCACGCACATTACCTTCGTTTTTCAAATAAGATACAACTTTTCCAGATTCATGCAGAGGTGACCATTCTTTCGGATCGTGCCTTTTACCGTCCGTATCCCAGTAATGCGGATTCTTATGTTCATCAAACGTGCCATAAGAATACCAGTAGTTGAAACCATGACGACG
>ENA-OPBS01002002-OPBS01002002.1-human-gut-metagenome-genome-assembly--contig:-NODE-2002-length-14968-cov-2.404211_pt1 | contig 14968 bp, 10 predicted proteins | sample MGYA00241074_ERZ501463 | MGnify/ENA primary metagenome ERZ501463 (study PRJEB25962, sample SAMEA2042578) | human gut metagenome | biome: human gut; feature: human-associated habitat; material: faeces...
AATCATTTCCATCTTTCTTGGCGATCAGCTGCAGGATATTTTCGACCAGATTGAGCATGGCGAAGCAACGAGCAGCCTGCAGGGCGGCAGAATGAGAGTTGGTGTAAACACGCTGCCTGCACTGAAAAAGGACGCAACGGACAGAAACAGAACCTCTCCCTTCGCCTTTACAGGGAATAAATTTGAATTCCGTATGCCGCCTTCCTCTGCATCCATTTCCGGTCCGAATTTCTCCCTGAACACGATTGTGGCAGAGGAGCTGCAGAAATTTGCGGATGAGCTGGAGCAGGCAGAGGATTTCAACGCTGCAGTGCATGAGCTGGTACGCAGAACCTATGTGGAGCATAAAAGAGTCATTTTTGACGGCAATGGCTATTCTGAGGAATGGCTGGAGGAGGCGACACGCAGAGGGCTGCCCAATATCACCAATTCCGTGGATGCGGTACAGGCATTTCTGGATGATAAGGTGGTTGAGCTGTTCGGCAAGCATGGTGTTCTGAGCAGTATCGAATTGCAGGCAAGAGCGGAAATCCGCTATGAGGCCTATATCAAGCAGATTAACATTGAAGCAAAAACCATGCTTGACATGGCATCCAAGCAGATTCGTCCTGCGGTTGTGAAATACGCAGGGGAGGTTGCACAGGCGATTATCGCCATGAAGGCTGTCGGCATGGATACCACCGCACAGGAAGAACTTTTGCAGGATATCAATGAAAATCTGAAGCTGCTCCACGAAAAGCTGAAGGTTCTTGAAGAAGAAACCGAGCGCGCAGGAGCATTGCAGGAGGATAATAAAACACAGGCATTCTTCTATCGCGACCATGTATTCAAAGCAATGAAGGAGCTGCGGGAGCCTGCCGACCGACTGGAGCTGCTGGTGGATGAAAACAGCTGGCCTCTCCCGACCTATGGGGAGCTGCTTTTCAACGTATAAGCTTATTGTATGACAAGTTAAGAGCAAAATAAAAAAGAAACCACGTTTTTTTAAATGTATTTTTGAAGAAACGTGGTTTTTTCGCGCTTATCGACACTTTTTTGACAGACAAAGAACGATATTATTTGTATGACAAGTATCGAATAAATGCAAAAATTATAGATAAAATCATTGAAAAGTATAACTTTTTTACAAATGATAGTTTGGATACAATATATTTTTGACGGTTTATATGTCAAAAATTATGTATTTTTTTAAATACGAAGCAAAAAATCTGTGAATTTTCTTGCAACTGAGAAAAAGTTGCGTTATAATGAGACCGAGGCAAGAGAAAAACAACAAAAAAATATCTAAAATATTTTCTTGATAAAAGCATAATTTATTAAATTTTCATAGAATGGCACTTTTGAAATACATTTATTGGAAATTTTGCATAAAGGTATTGTGAGAGAAAACCGAAATGGTTTGGAGGCGAAAACGATGGTAGCTGACGACAGAAGAATCAGAATTATCACAGGTCACTACGGCAGCGGCAAGACTGAATTTGCAGTCAATTATGTCAAGAAGCTGCGCGAAAGCGTAGACGGAAGGGTAGCCATTGCCGATTTGGATATTGTAAATGTTTATTTCCGCTCCAGAGAGAAAAAAGAAGAGCTGGAAGAAAAGGGAATTCAGGTAATTGCATCCAACTTGGATACGGCAGTTGCGGATGTTCCTGCGGTTTCCGGCGCGATGACGATGCCTGTCATCAATAAGGAATATCAGTATGTGGTAGACCTTGGCGGCAATGATGTCGGCACACTGGTGCTGGGCAGAATCAAACCTCTTTTGGATCATGCGGAAGCAGACTTTTTTATGGTAGTCAATGCCTACCGCCCGAATACCTCTACACCTGAGGGTATCATCGAGCAGATGGAAAATCTGGAATATGCGGCTGGGCTGAAGGTGACAGGCTTCATCAATAACACGAACCTTGTTAGAGAGACAACGGCGGAATGTTTGCTCCATGGGGACGAAGTATTGAAGGAGGTAACAAAACGCACAGGGGTTCCTGTGAAGTATGTTTCCTATGTCAAGGATGTAATGACAGAGGAAATACCAGAAGGACTTTCTGGGGAGCTTTTCCCTATGGAGTTTAATATGAGAAAGACCTGGATGTAAATTCAAATATTTATGGAGGTGTATTTTGAATGGCAAAAGGTAAAGTAACGATCAATGAAGTGATTTGTAAGGGTTGCGGCCTTTGTGTATCTGTTTGTCCTAAGAGCGTACTTGCTCTTTCTACAACAAAAATCAATCCCGCAGGTTACAATCCCGCAGAAATGATCAACGAAGATTGTATCGCTTGCACAAGCTGCGCAAAGATGTGCCCTGATTGTGCGATTGTAGTAGAAAGACTGGACTAAGAGAGGAGGAATTTTCAATGGCAAAAGTTTTGATGAAAGGCAACGAAGCAGTTGGTAAAGCGGCTATTGAGGCGGGTTGCAGATATTTCTTTGGCTACCCCATCACTCCTCAGTCCGAAGTACCTGAATATTTATCTGTTGAATTACCCAAGGTAGGCGGCACATTCGTGCAGGCTGAATCCGAGGTGGCAGCAATTAACATGGTTTACGGTGCAGCAGCAGCAGGCGCAAGAGTGCTGACAAGCTCTTCTTCCCCCGGTATTGCACTGAAGCAGGAAGGTATCGGTTACATCAGTAACGCAGGTCTGCCCGCAGTTATCATCAACATGATGCGTGGTGGCCCGGGCCTTGGTACCATTCAGCCCGGTCAGGCTGACTATAACATGACAGTAAAGGGTGGCGCAAACGGCGACTACCACAACGTAGTTCTGGCTCCCGCATCCGTACAGGAAGCTGTTAACATGGTTATGGAAGCATTCGATATCGCTGACCAGTATCTTCTGCCCGTTATCATTCTGGCTGACGGTCTGATTGGTCAGATGATGGAACCCGTTGAATTCAACTACGTTCCCAGACCCAACCTGCCCGAAAAAACATGGGCTCTGGTAGGTCACTACGGCGCAGAAAGAAGCAACATCAAAAACCTGGTTATCGAACCCGATGAATGTGAAGCATGGAACCATGATCACTTCAAGGTATATGATGAGGTTGTGAAGAACGAACAGGCTTGGGAAGAATACAAGATGGATGATGCAGAATATGCATTCGTTTCCTACGGTACAGCTTCCAGAGTTGTTAGAACAGCAATCGGCTATCTGAGAGCAGAAGGCTACAAAGTAGGTATGATCAGACCTAAAACACTGTGGCCCTTCCCTCAGAAGGCATTCGATAAATTCAATGATAAAATCAAAAAGTTCCTGGATGTGGAAATGTCCATGGGCCAGATGGTTCCCGACGTTGCATACGCTTGTAACGATAGAAACAAGGTTGCATTCCACGGCAGAACAGGCGGTAACGTACCTACTGTAGATGAAATTGTTGAATTTGGTAAAGAAGTTATGGGAGGTGACAAATAATGGCAGTTGTATTTGAAAAAACAAAAGGTTTAACAGACGCGAAATTGCATTATTGTCCCGGTTGTGCACACGGTATCGTACACAGACTGGTAGCAGAAGTTCTGGAAGAAATGGGCGAGCTGGGCAACTCCATCGTTGCAGTTCCCGTAGGTTGTGCAGTATTTGCAAACAACTACTTCAACATTGACGCAATCCAGTGTGCGCATGGTCGTGCTCCCGCAACAGCAACAGGTATCAAGAGAGTACACCCCGAACAGACAGTATTTACATATCAGGGCGATGGTGACCTTGCTTCCATCGGTACATGTGAAATCGTTCATGCAGCAGCGCGTGGTGAAAAGATTACAACAATCTTCATCAACAACGGTATCTACGGCATGACAGGCGGCCAGATGGCTCCCACAACTCTGCCCGGCATGAAGGCAACAACAGCTCAGAACGGTCGTGACCCCAAGGTAAACGGTAACCCTCTGCGCGTTTCCGAAATGCTGGCATCCCTGACAGGTCCCGCATACATCGAAAGAGTATCCATTTCCACACCTGCACAGGTAGCAGCTGCGAAGAAAGCAATCAGAAAAGCATTTGAAATCCAGAAACAGGGTCTGGGCTTCACCTTCATCGAGGTTGTAGCTTCCTGCCCTACAAACTGGGGTCTGACACCCGTAAAAGCTATGGAATTTGTAAGAGAAAAAATGATTCCTTACTATCCTCTGGGCGTATATAAAGATATCACAGTAGAGGAGGGCAAATAATTATGAGTACATTTTCTTCTATCATCGCAGGTTTCGGCGGCCAGGGCTCTCTGCTGATGGGTAAAATTATGGCTTATGCTGGCATGCTGGAAGGCAAAGAAGTTTCCTGGTGTCCTTCCTATGGTCCCGAAATGCGTGGCGGTACTGCAAACGTAAACGTAATCATTTCCGACGAAAATGTTGGTTCTCCCGTTGTTACAAAGGATGCAGACTGTATCGTAGCACTGAACCAGCCTTCTCTGGATAAATTTGTAGGCGTTGTAAAGGAAGGCGGCGCTCTGGTTGTGAATGCTGACCTTTGCACCGTTGGCGCTGTAAAGGATGGCGTTAAGGTATACGCTGTTCCCGCAAACAAAATTGCAACAGACAACTTCGGCGGCTCCAAGCTGGCTAACCTGGTTATGCTGGGTGCAGTTGTTTACGCAACAGGCGCAATTGATATTGCAGGTCTGGATGAAACATTCGCACATGTTTTTGAAGGCGGCAAAGCAAAATTCATCCCCAACAACAAAAAAGCATTTGAGTTGGGCTATGAATATGCAAAAAATCTGTAATCTTATACAGTAAAATTCGTCCTGTATCCAAAAGGGTACAGGACTTTTTTATATTTGCAGCAGAAGGGATTGTAATATTTTGTCGAAATCAGCAGAGACTTCTCTTGTTTTCTGAAATCATGCGTGCTAAAATGAAGAAAATATTCAGTATTTTGATGGATTGAAAACACGGTAGGAGGGAATGAGGATGGAAGAACAGCCGCAGCCTTTGGAGAAAGAAACGGCAGAGATAAACGGAAGCAAAACACACAGGCTAAGGGTTGTTATTGTATTTTTATTCCTGCTTACGGTATTTCTCGTTTCTGTATATACCTTTATTTTGCAGAGAAATTACAGCGAAAATACACTGGAATCGGCTGTAGAATGGAATACTCAGTGCGCCGATGCCATTCATAAGCTGGTGCTGCAAAAATTAACCGGAGAGGATTACAAAAATATTTCTACGATTGCGGATATGCAGTCAGAACGCTATCAGAGGCTGCAAAAGGAGCTGAGCGAGCTGCGAAAGCTGAATCCCACCCGCTATCTTTATACAGCGAAGATGGGGGCGGACGGCAGACCGATTTATCTGATTGATGGGCTGGATTTGGATGCAAAGGATTTTGCCTATCCCGGAACGTACATAGAAAAAGAAATGGTTCCGTATATCGAAGCGGCACTTGCAGGAGAAACCGTTTATTCGCAGGAAATCGTGGACACCGCATGGGGGCATATTTTCACAGCCTGCTATCCGGTGCGCGAGGATACCGGCGAGGTTATCGGTGCGATTTGCATGGAAATGGATATGGAGCATACCTATAAGCTGCTGGAGCAAAGCAATCGTGCGGCGGTGAAGATGGCTATGTTTGCGGCTATTGTTTTGGTGCTGTTTGCCTTAGGTGCGTATTGCCTGATACAAAAAAGCAGAACGAAAAGCGAGGAGCAGCAGGAGCAGCTGCAAAAGGCGGTTGAGGCGGCGGATGCAGCCAATGAAGCAAAATCGGTGTTTTTGTTCAATGTGAGCCACGATATTCGCACGCCCATGAATGCGATTATTGGCTATGCCGAGCTGGCGGACAGAAATCTGGACAAAAAGGAGCTGCTGCGAAGCTATTTGGAAAAAATCGGCATCTGCGGACAGAAAATGCTGTCCATACTGGATAACGTACTGGAATTATCGAGGATTGAAACGGGCAATGTGGTGCTGGAGGAAAGCGCGGCTGAAGCAGAATCGGTTCTGGATGACTGCCTGCACATGGTCAGCGCGGAGATTGAAAAGAAGCACCAGACCTTGACCATTTCCAAGGATATCGTCTATCCGTATATTTATATGGATATCTCCCGTTTTACGGAAATCATTCTGAATTTAATCAGCAATGCGATTAAATATACAGGCGAGGGCGGTACAATTCACTGCTCCGTGCGTCAGCTTCCTGCACAGAAGGATGGCAGATGTATACAGGAGCTTTCCGTCAGCGATAACGGGATTGGCATGTCAGAGGAATTCCAGAAGCATATTTTTGAATCCTTCACCAGAGAACGCTCCTCTACGGTCAGCGGTGTGGAAGGTACGGGGCTCGGCATGGGTATCGTGAAAAAGCTGGTGGAGATGATGCATGGCGAGATTAAAATACACAGCAGAGTGGGGGAAGGATCGACCTTTACGATTCGGATTCCCTGCCGTATTGCGGCTTTTGAGGACACACAAACCAAGCGCGCACAAGCCCATCCGAATGGCAAGCCGCTTGCGGGTAAGCGGATTCTGCTTGCAGAGGATAACGATTTGAATGCGGAAATCGCGATTGCGCTTCTGGAGGAGGAAGGACTTCTGGTGGAGCGCGCGGCGGACGGCGTGAAATGTATGGAAATGCTGGAAAAGGCACCGGCGCATTTTTATGATCTGATTCTGATGGATATTCAGATGCCGATTCTGGGTGGCTATGATACCACAAGGAAAATCCGCAGAATGGCGGATGCCGAAAAGGCAGCTATTCCGATTATCGCCATGACGGCAAATGCCTTTGCGGAGGACAAACAGCGTGCGCTGGCGGCAGGCATGAATGACCATGTTGCAAAGCCGATTGATATGAATAAGCTGATTCCGACCTTGCAGAAATATATATAAGCATTTGTGAGAGGGTACCGTTTCATCAGAAAATTGACGAAAGGGTACCTTTTAAAGAAACGAAATACCGATGAAGGACAGGAGGAGCGTGCCTGTCCTTTGTTGGTATATAAGGTATTTTTTCAATACCTTCCTTTTTATATTTCTTAAAATTTGTTTAAACGCTTGACAAAAGCATTTTTGAACGCTATTATCGAAAAGTAGTCTTGTGTAACTTTATGTCCTTTGTAGATTGCTGCAAAGGGCGTTTTTTGTTCTAAGCTTGAGGCTTTGAAGAAGGAAAGGCAATCTAACAAGGAGTTTGATACAAATGGGAAAAATAAAGTTCAAAAAGCCTGATATCAAGGGCTGTTTCGGCAAGCTGAAATCTCTGAAATGGGCAGATATGAAGAACGGTATTCGTGCGATGAAAAAGCGGCAGGCGGAAAAGGAAGCGGCATACCGCAACAGCCGCTTTGCACAGAAAATGCAGAAGCTTTATCCCTATATGAACCGCTATTCACTGATTTTGCACGGCATTTGGGCAATCGCCATCAACTTTCTGATAGAGGCAATGTCCCGTCATTCTGTGGTGGCGGCAATTTCGTATTCGCGTGTTTCCACGAAGGCATTTCTGTATAATGCGTTTATGATTTTTGTTACCTTTTCGATTGTATATCTATGCAAGCGGCGTGTGTTTGCCCGCTTCATCCTCAGCTTTCTCTGGCTGCTTCTGGGGCTGACCAATGGGCTGATGCTTTCCAGAAGGGTTACGCCGTTTAATGCACAGGATTTGAAAACGGTCTCGGAGGGGGTTTCCCTTTTCACGAATTATTTTAACGTGCTGGAGCTGGCAGGGATTGCGATTATCCTGATTCTTCTGGTGCTGGGGCTGATTCATCTGTTCCGCACGGCAGGGAGATTTAAGGGAAAAATCAATTATGTGATATCCATTGTGCTTGTGGGGGCTTCCTTCGCAGGCTATGGTGTACTGACGGATTATGTCATTCAGAACCGTATCGTTTCGACCTATTTCGCGAATATCGCGTTTGCATATCAGGACTACGGTCTGCCCTATTGCTTTGCGGCAAGTATTTTTAATACGGGCATTTCCGAGCCAAACGGCTACACGAAGGAAAAAATGATGGAAATCAGCAACAATGGCGAGATTACAAAAAGCACCTCCGATGCAAAGGTGCTGCCGAATGTGCTTTTCGTGCAGCTGGAGTCTTTCTTTGATGTTTCCGAATTTACGGCATTGCAGACCTCGAAGGATGCCCTGCCGAATCTGAGAAAAATGGCTTCGGAATATTCCTCCGGCTATTGTCAGGTGCCTTCCATCGGCGCAGGCACGGCAAATACGGAATTTGAAATGCTGACGGGCATGAGCATGCGTTATTTCGGCCCCGGCGAATATCCTTATAAGAGCTATCTGAAGGAAAAGACTGCGGAAAGCGCGGCAACGGCGTTGGCGGCATTTGATTACGGCACGCATGCGGTGCATAACCACAGCGGGAATTTCTACAGCAGAGCGAAGGTATACAATAACATTGGCTTTGATACCTTCACCAGTAAGGAATTTATGAATTTTGACACGACAGAAACCGGCTGGGCAAAGGACGAGGTGCTTTTGCAGCATATCAAGGATTGTCTGGATTCCACAGAGCAGCAGGACTTTGTATTTACCGTCAGCGATCAGGGGCACGGCAGCTATCCTGAGGAGCGTATCATTGAGCATCCGCACCTGATGGCAGGCGGTCTGGAATCGGAGGAAAAGAACTGCCAGTGGGAATACTATGTCAATCAGGTATACGAAATGGATCAGTTTGCAGCGGATTTGGTGGACATGATGGACAAGCGCGGCGAGCCTGCGGTAGTCGTATTCTATGGTGACCATCTGCCGACTATGGGGCTGACCGAAGCGGATATGAAGAGCGGCAGCCTGTTCAATACGAATTATGTTATCTGGGACAACATCGGGCTGAAAAAAGAGGATGGCACGATTCCCAGCTATCAGATGATGTCTGTCGTGATGGATCGTATCGGTCTGCATACGGGCACGGTGTTCAATTATCATCAGGAAAGAATGAATTCTGCAGATCAGGCGGAATACCTGATGGATCTGGAGCTGCTACAGTATGATTTGCTTTACGGCGAGCAGTATGTCTATAACGGCAATCCCGTCATTACGGAGGGACACATGACAATGGGCATACGCGATGCCGAGATTCTGTATTCGAGTGAAACGGTGGACGGGCATTATACCCTTGTGGGCGAAAACTTCACGAAGTGGAGTCAGGTTTATGTCAACGGAGAAAAACAGTCGCGGAAGTTTATCAATGATAATATTCTCAAGCTGAAAAAGAGTACGCTTAAGGATTGGGATGTCATTACCATCAGTCAGGTTGGCTCAAGCAATACGATATTCCGCACATCGCCTGAGTATGTTTATCTGGAGGGGCGCGTTGTGCCGTATACGGATGAGCTGAAGGAGGAAAAGCTGCTCTTAGATGCAGCGGATGACCCCGAAAAGCTGGCACAGCTGCGGCAGGAGCAGAGAGCCGAAAAGCGCGCGGAGAGAAGAAGCGAAGCCTATCGACAGGCAGAAGCGGCAAAGACAGCTGAATAAAAAAACGAGAACGCATATAAAAAGTATGCGTTCTTTTTTTGTGAAAATATGGAAGTTTGTGGAAACCATTGACATAGTTTGGAAAACCATGTAATATTATTCGTGATAACCGAATGAGTGGCAATGGAAAGGAAAAAAAGATGAAGCAGATTGTTCTTGTTGCAGAAACCGGCTCTGATATCAATCCCGTCTTAGCGGCGGAATATAACATAAAAATCGTACCCATGCATGTTTCATTTGACCATGAAACCATGGAGGATGGCGCATTTCCCGTCGAGAAAATTGTAGATTACTATGAGGAAACAGGCAAACTGCCGAAAACCAGCGGCAGTACGCCCGGTGACTTTGAGACTGCCTTTGACCGCATCCATGCGGAATACCCCGATGCACAGCTGCTGTATCTGGCATATTCTGCGGTGACAACCTGCTCCATGCAGAGTGCGGTTCTGGCGGCAGAGGAACGGGACTATGTCACGATTCTGGATACGAAGCAGGTTTCCGCAGGGCAGTGCAATGTGGTGATTGCCGTGGCGGAGCTTTTGCGGCCGCACCCCGATTGGACGATGGCAGAAGCAGTCCGCGCGGCGGAGGATTTGATTGCAAGGGCGAAGATGTGCTTCATGCCGGAGAATCTGGAATTTCTGCGTGCCGGCGGTCGTGTCAGCAATGTGGCATTTCTGGGGGCAAAGCTTTTAAATCTGCATCCTGTGATTGAAATTCTGGATGGCAAGCTGGTTGCAACGAAAAAATACCGCGGAAAAATGAAGAAGGTTGCCGTGCAGATGCTGACGGAATACGCGGAGAAATATAATCTGGAACGGGATTGCCTGTGGTTTGTCTGGGTGGTCGGCTTTCCGGATGCGGTGCGGCAGGCAGTGGAGGAAGCGGCGAAGGCGCTTGGCTTCAAGAAAACCAGATGGATTCAGGCGGGCGGCGTGATTACCACGCATGGCGGCCCGGCAGCGTTTGGCTTGGCAGGGTTTACGAGGAAATAAGCCGAAATCGGGCAATAAAAGTAAAAAAGTATGAGGAGGATTTGAAAAAAATCCTCTTTTTTTATGCTTTAATAGGATTTACAGGAAAAAATAAAAAGTCTATAATAAAAAACGGCAAGAAGAATGCCGAAAAACAGAAAAAAGGAAGAACGTAAAGAAACAAAGGAGGTATCTCTATGAAAAAACGAATTGCAAGCATCGCGCTTTCGCTCGCAATGTGCCTGACATTGCTGCCGACTGCGGCGTATGCTGAGGATGTATCCGAGGGGGGGGCATTTGACAGTCAGCCAAGCACAGTTGGAGGTGCGGCTACTGTTGCAGGCTCGAATGAAGCTGTTGATACAACTAAGAATACGGTTGTATATACAGGCGAGAATGAGACTACTACGGTTAAGCGTGAAGTTAGAGATGGCAACGAACTTGATAATGCTCTCCAAGATAATAGTATAACAGAAATAGATATCATTGCGGATTTTACTTACAATGGTTCCATTGCTACAGGGGATAAGAAAATCGTAGTGAATGAGGGCGTTACGCTTACAATCGGCGGATCTAAAACAAAGATTACGGGTAAATTTGAAAATAATGGTACGATTAAAATAACGGGAAGTGGGCAATGTATCTGGACAGCTCAGACCACCGGTACAGGGAAAATCGTTGCAGATAATCAAAAGTGGGGGGAATATCAGACCTATGTGGATTATGGCTGTGTTCCTGATGCAATGCTTGAGGGTTCAAACTGTCGAATCAATATTGTAAAGGATGTCAGCATACAGCCGACAGTCAGCCTTCCGAGTGATATGAAGGTAGGGGATACGATTACACCGACCGTTACAAATTTGATTGACGGGGTTGATATATCCAAGGTTTTTACATATAAATGGACGGATGGAAACAGTAGCCAGATTTATAATGGTGCGGTAAGCCCTACACTTACAAAAAAAGGTACATTAAAACTTACAGTTTCTGTGAAAAAACCATATGTGATGCGTTCTTCTTCCGGTTCATATGGCATCTCTGATGTAAGTGGTACAGTGAAAGAAGTACTCTTGGATACGGTATATGTGAATGCAAACAGCGGCAATAATAATAATATCGGGAATACAAAAGCTGCACCAATGAAAACTATTGGTAAAGCAATCGACAAAGTAAACGATGGCGGAACGATTATTCTTTTGAGTGATTATACGAGTACTGCGCTTTCGTTTGATAAGAATGTTACAATAAAAAGTGACGATGGTGGAAAATATACAGTACAGGTAACGAGAGAAGTTGCTGTAAAGGACGATATGACTGTAACTTTTGATTCCGTTAATGTGAAGGATTTTAATTTTACTAAATATTATAGTAGTTCTGTCGGCAGTGGGAATGTAGTATTCAAAAACTGCACAGGCAGTGGCATTCAGATTGCGGACAATGTAATCAAGGATGTTACTTTGGAAAATTCTCAGCTTGGCGGAAGATTCGGCGCACAGGGAACACTGACGCTGAAAAATGCGACAATCAACGGTTCTTTCTCTACGGTAAATTTTGTTGCAGAAGGCAAAAATACTTATGTTACCGAAAATAACCGCACTAGGACAAGTAAAATCAGTGGAACAGCAAATATCGCATCTCCTGTTGAAATTCAGCTTTCCGCGCCTGATGCAACAACGCCATATCAGGAAAGAAAACTGATTGAAACAACAGCAGATGCAAGCAATTTTACGGTTTCGAGTCCTTATCAGCTGAAAAAACAAACAGAATATAACGGAACATATATCTATGCCTTTATCCCTGTAACAAGCGTAACTCTGGCACCGGAAACTCTTTCTATTGAAGAAGGGAAAACGGCGGAGCTTACCGCAACAATTTCTCCTGCAAATGCAAGCGACCAGCAGTTTAGCTGGGATGTCAAAGATACAGAAATTGCATCTGTATATGGATATACCTCCGAAACAAAAACGGTAACAGCATTAAAAGAAGGACAGACCCAAATTACTGTTACGGTAGATGGACAGACTGCAAGCTGCACAGTAACTGTTACACCGAGAACTATTTCTGTAGAGAGCATCACATTAAATAAAACACAGCTTTCTCTGGTAAAGGGCGCAACGGAAACGCTCACGGCAACCGTATTGCCCACAACGGCAACAGACAAAACGGTGATTTGGGAAAGCAGTGATACAGCGGTTGCAACGGTAAAAGATGGTATTGTAACGGCGGTTGCGGCAGGCAATGCAACAATTACCGCGAAAGCAGGCGAAAAAACAGCAACCTGTGCGGTAACTGTTACCAATCCTTCCAATTCCGGTTCTTCCTCCGGCGGTGGTGGCAGCAGCACCCCCAGATATGCTGTCACAGTGCCAGACAAGACAGAAAACGGTTCTTTGAGCGTCAGCTCCAAAAATGCGAAAAAGGGCAGTGACGTAACCATCACCGCTACCCCCGACAAGGGCTATGAGGTGGATGACATCGTTGCGAAGGATGCAAAGGGCAACAAATTGATCCTTAAGGACAACGGCGACGGCACATATACCTTCACCATGCCTGCCTCCAAGGTTACGGTTACAGCAGCCTTTGCGGAGAAAAAGGCAGAACCCATTGTGCCTGAGAAGCTTTTTGCGGATGTTTCCGCGGATGATTATTATTACGAAGCGGTGAAATGGGCAAGCGAAAACGGCGTGACAGGCGGCATTGGCGAGAACCTTTTTGGCGCAAATCTGCCCTGCACCAGAGCGCAGATTGTCACCTTCCTGTGGCGTGCGGCAGGCTCTCCCGAACCGAAGGGCATGAGCGGCTTTGTTGATGTTTCCGCAGATGCGTACTACGCGAAGGCGGTTGCATGGGCTGTGGAAGAAGGGATTGTCAGCGGCACCTCCGCAACAACCTTTAGCCCTGATGCAGTCTGCACCAGAGCGCAGAGCGTTGCCTTCCTCTATCGCGCCTTTGGCGAAAAGGTGAATAAAGCGGCAGGCTTCAGCGATGTTTCCGCGGATGCGTATTATGCGGATGCGGTTGCGTGGGCTGTGGAAAATGGCGTTGCAAGCGGCATCGGCGGCGGTCTCTTTGCCCCCGATCAGGACTGCGCCCGCGGTCAGATTGTGGCGTTCCTTTACCGCGCATATCAGAATAAATAAATTTGGCAAAAGGGCAGGGTGAGCAATCACTCTGCCTTATTTACATATTTTTTATGGCAGAGGTTATTTATTTCTTCTCTCTTTTATGGTACAATACCCACGGACCTATCCGTGGGTTAGCCGCTTACAGCGTCTATCTGCTGTTTTCACAGCAAATTCTACGATTCGCAGGCATAGCCTGCTCATACCATGCCTTGCGGAAGAAAATATCTGCTTCGCAGCTGCTCTCTTCCTCTGCAAACATGGTATAATACCTCTTGGAAACCATCAGAGAAAAGACGAAGGGAGTTTGTATGGAAATTATCCTGCCAAAGGTGCTATATATCATTTTACTGCTGCTTGCGTGGATTGCGGCGTTGTTTTCGGGCATTGCCTTCGTTTACGGCATACAGCTTCGGAAAAGGGCGCGGGGCATCCTCGGCTGGTGCCTTGTGTTTGTCTGCTGCCTGTTTCTGATTTTCCTTCTGATGAAGGGACATATCACAGCAGGATGAGAGTAAGACCGTTTCGACGGTCTTTTTTTATTACAAAAATTTGCTTGACAGAATCGGACTACACTTGTAGTATAAAAGAAAAGGACTACAGCTGTAGGCTAGAAGGGGGGACTGGATATGGATTACAAAATTTCCGACAGCGAATGGAAGGTGATGGAAATTCTCTGGGAGAAGGGCACAGCCACGCAAAGCGAGGTGATGGATGCCCTGACGGAGGGGTGGAACAAAAACACGGTGTATACCTTTCTGAGCCGTCTGGAGCATAAGGGACTGGTGGCGGCAGAGGGCAGCCCGAAGCGGTATGCGGCAGTCATCGGGCGCGAGGAATGTGTCAGACAGGAGGAGGAAAGCTTTCTGAACAAGGTCTACCATGGCTCGGCAGGAAAACTGGTGGCGGCGTTCGTGGAGGAGGGCAGGCTGACGGAGAAGGAGAAGGCAATGCTGAAGCAGCTTCTGGAGGGGATGGACGTATGACGAATCTATGGACAGTTCTGTATTTTACCCTCGGCATTACGCTGACGGGACTGATGCTTGTGCTTTTCAAGCGGCTGTTTCGGGATAAACTTTCCGCAAGATGGCATTATCTGGTGTGGCTGGTGCTTCTGGTGCGCGCCATTCTGCCCGAAAATCTGCGGCTTTTTTCGACAGGCTTTGCGCTGAATACGCTTTGGGTCTCATGGATGAAGCGTCTGCGTGCGGCGGTGGAGCTGGGGCGAAATTCGCTGTTATCCACGCCCTTTGGGATGGGCGGCGGCGAGGTTTCTCTGCTGAAAAAAATGCCGTTTTCCGCATGGTCGCTGACGGATAGGCTATTTGCGGTCTATTTGGCAGGGGTGGCGGCGGTTTTGCTGTATGATGCACTGCTGTATGCAAGGCTGCGGCTCGAAATTCGCAAGGGGGCGGCGGCAACGCCCTCCTTACGGGAG
>ENA-OPBS01002005-OPBS01002005.1-human-gut-metagenome-genome-assembly--contig:-NODE-2005-length-14955-cov-6.395101_pt1 | contig 14955 bp, 12 predicted proteins | sample MGYA00241074_ERZ501463 | MGnify/ENA primary metagenome ERZ501463 (study PRJEB25962, sample SAMEA2042578) | human gut metagenome | biome: human gut; feature: human-associated habitat; material: faeces...
AGCCCTCCATCATCACCATCATCCTGTTCAACTTCCTGTCCTTCTGGAACGAGTATATCATCTCCATGACCCTGATGAGCTCCACCAAGGCACCCCGCACCCTGCCGGTAGGTCTTTTGAACCTGATGCAGGCGCAGCAGAGCGCCGCCCAGTACGGCACGATGTATGCAGGTCTTGTGCTGGTAATGCTGCCCACCCTGATCTTGTACATCTGCGTGCAGCGGCAGCTGACGCAGGGCATGACCGTGGGCGGCCTGAAAGGTTAAGGTGACAGACGATGAAAGCATATTGGAAAAACCATCCCGCCCTGCGCATGGTACTGATGCTGGTGCTGTTTGTGCTGGCACTGGTGCTGGTGGTGTCCGGCTGGAAAATGACCGGGCAGCTGGCAGGGCTTGGCATCATGCTAGTGGGCGTAGCGCTGCTGCTGGCTGTGCTGGCCATCTACAATGCGACCTATCAGGATTGAGGATAAGAGAGAGGTAAAGGAGAATCCCTATGGATGAAACAAGAAAGTCCGGGCGCGTGACCATCCCCACCGACTTGGACGTGGTGCCCGAAACGCTGGAGATCTTAAAAAAGTGGGGTGCAGACGCCATCCGCGACTGCGACGGCACCGACTTTCCGCAGCAGCTGAAGGATGCGGACGCCAAGATCTACTCCACCTACTATACCACCCGCAAGGATAACGCATGGGCAAAGGCAAACCCGGACGAGGTACAGCAGTGCTACATCATGACCGGCTTTTACACCGCCCCCGGCGACACCGTGACCATCCCGCTGATGAAGGGCATCAGCCCGGAGCTGATGCAGGTGAACACCAACGACGACATCACCCGCTGGTGGGAGGTCATGGACCGCACCACCGGTCAGCCGGTGCCCCCGGAGCTGTGGAGCTACGCCGACGGCAGCGTGACGGTGCAGGCCGTGCCGTTCCATGAGTATACGGTCAGCTTTCTGGCCTACCTGATCTGGGACCCGGTGCACATGTACAACGCCACCACCAACGGCTGGACCAACTTCGAGCATCAGATCACCTTTGATGTCCGTCAGCCCAAGACCCACAAGTATTCCATGGAGCGGCTGCGGAAGTTCATTGCAGACCACCCCTATGTGAATGTCATCCGCTACACCACCTTCTTCCACCAGTTCACCCTGATCTTCGATGAGCTCAAGCGGGAGAAGTTCGTGGACTGGTACGGCTATTCCGCCTCGGTCAGCCCCTATATCCTGAATCAGTTCGAGCGGGAGGTGGGCTACAAGTTCCGCCCGGAGTACATCATCGATCAGGGCTACTACAACAACCAGTACCGGGTGCCCAGTAAGGAATTCCGGGATTTTCAGGCCTTCCAGCGCCGCGAGGTGGCAAAGCTTGCCAAGGAGATGGTGGACATCACCCACGCGTGCGGGTGCGAAGCCATGATGTTCCTCGGCGATCACTGGATCGGCACCGAACCTTTCATGCCGGAGTTCAAGACCATCGGCCTGGATGCCGTGGTGGGCAGCGTGGGCAACGGCTCCACCCTGCGCCTGATCTCTGACATTGAGGGCGTGAAGTACACCGAGGGCCGTTTCCTGCCGTACTTCTTCCCCGACACCTTCCACGAGGGCGGCGACCCGGTGCGGGAAGCCAAGGAGAACTGGGTTACAGCCCGCCGCGCTATCCTGCGCAAGCCCATCGACCGCATCGGCTATGGCGGCTATCTGAAACTGGCCTTGCAGTTCCCGGAGTTCGTGGACTACGTGGAGAGCGTCTGCAACGAGTTCCGCGAACTGTACGAGAACATCAAGGGCACCACACCCTACTGTGTCAAGCGAGTGGCCGTGCTGAACTGTTGGGGTAAAATGCGGGCTTGGGGCTGTCACATGGTGCATCACGCCCTCTATTACAAGCAGAACTATAGCTATGCCGGTGTCATTGAGATGCTGTCCGGTGCGCCCTTTGATGTGAAGTTTATCAGCTTTGAGGATATCAAGAACGACCCGCATCTGCTGGATTCGTTGGATGTCATTATCAATGTCGGCGATGCCGACACCGCACACACCGGCGGCATCTGGTGGGAAGACCCGGAGATCTCCTCCGCTATCCGCAAGTTCGTCTGGAACGGCGGCGGCTTTATCGGCGTGGGTGAGCCTTCCGGTCACCCGTATCAGGGGCACATTCTCCAGCTTGCCAGCGTGCTGGGCGTGGAGGAAGAAAACGGCTTCACCCTCAACTACGACAAATACAACTGGGAGGAGCACCCCGACCACTTTATCTTGCAGGACGCCGACCAACCCGTGGACTTTGGCGAGGGCAAAAAGAACATCTACGCCCTTGAGGGCACCGAAGTGCTGGTGCAGCGAAACAAAGAAGTGCAGATGGCGGCACACGACTTTGGCAAGGGTCGTGCCGTGTACATCAGCGGTGTGCCTTACAGTTTTGCCAACAGCCGCACCCTTTACCGTGCTATCCTGTGGAGCGCCCACAGTGAGGAAGAGCTGCATACATGGTTCAGCTCCAACTACAACGTGGAGGTGCACGCCTACGTCAAAAACGGCAAGTACTGCGTGGTGAACAACACCTACGAGCCGCAGGATACCACCGTTTACACCACAGACGGCAGCAGCTTTGCGCTGCATCTGGACGCCAACGAGATCAAGTGGTATGAGATCTAAGTTCTCCTTTTCATAAACGAACACAACGGGCAGCTCTGTTACCAGAGCCGCCCGTTGTGTTTGCTGTATCTGCCGATAACTCAACCTGTGTCAATCGAACGCTGCAATGGAGATGGCTGGAAACGCAGAAATTCAGTAATGCAAGCGTAATAGACCTGCAGAAAAAAGAAACTGCCCGTGCGAGTATGCGTAAGATGGTGAAACACTTACTGAAAAAATTTAAGTATCCACCGGTGGCATATGATACGGCAATCAGCACGGTCATTAGCCAGTGTGAGATGTGAACTGACAACATGGTAGTATGAATTGTATGAAATGTCGTTGATTTGTGCTTGACAATCGGATTCCTTTTCTGTAAAATGATTTTAGAAAATACTATTATTGAAAATACGAAAGGCTGTTTTATGGGCAAGATGATCTTAGATGACCTCCGCAAGCGTCTGGAACGGCTGGACGAAGATGTGGACCTGATATGATCGACAACGATGATCGCTATCAGATGGTGATTGTGGGCGGCAGTGCGTTTATTTTGCTGGGCAAGTTGACCCGCGCTACTCATGACATTGATGCCTTGAGTGTTCCGAAAGAACTGTACAGTTTGCTTGGCAAGTACGACATCAACACCGATGTGGAAGCCTACATCGACAATTTTCCCTATAACTATCCCGACCGTTTGAAACCGCTGCCCTTCGGTGGCACAAAGGTTCAGTTCTACACACCCAGTCTGGAGGATTTGGTGATTGCAAAGCTCTGCTCGTTCCGGGATACTGACAAGGCAGACGTAGAGAGCGAAGCTGTGCGGAACTCTTTGGATTGGGACTTGCTGGAACACCTTGCAACGGATGAAGATGAACTGAAAGCCAGCATCTTGAACGATTGGCGGTATCGGGATTTTTATATCCGTTATCAGGAGTATGTGGAGAGGTGGAGACCATGCGAAAGCTGACATTTGAGGGCTTCTTGAAGCAGTATGTGGCAGAACTTTCCGGGGTGCAGACGGCAAGCGTCCATAAACTTGCAGCTTGTCTAAATGAAAATCCCCGCTTGAAAGAACCGCTGTTTCTCTATGCTTTGGCCTATGATAAGGTGGATTTATTGCTCCACTATACCGCAAACAGTGCTGTTGCTGCAGAATATGAGCAGCTTTCCAATCGCTATTCGCTGGCGCAAATGCGACTGCTTCTGGAAAAGCAATCACCAGAATTGCCGGAAGGCTATTTGAAGGTTTGGCGCAGTTATTGTTCGGTGCGGGATGCCGCCCTTGCGGACAATGACACGAAAGAACTGATCCATCGCCGGGTATTGGAACTTCAGCAGAAAAAGAAACTGACGAATTATCGTCTTTACACGGACTTGAAACTAAACCCCGGAAACGTAAATGCATGGCTCAAACACAACGATTCCAGCAAAATGAGCCTTGACTGTGCACGGCAGATCTACAAGTATGCAAAAAGCTACCCGTCTGTTCGATAAGAAAAAGGAAGTGAGTCTATGACCGCCGTAATTTACGCCCGCTATTCCAGCGATAACCAGCGCGAAGAATCCATCGAAGGGCAGATTCGGGAATGTACGGCTTATGCGGAAAAGAACGGCATCACGGTCATCAAGCACTACATTGACCGTGCATTCTCTGCAAAAACGGACAATCGCCCGGAGTTCCAGCAGATGATCAAAGACAGCGGCAAGAAGCTGTTTGATGTTGTTCTCGTCTGGAAATTTGACCGCTTTGCCCGGAATCGTTTTGATAGCGCAAACTATAAGATGATCCTGAAAAAGAACGGTGTCCACCTGATTTCCGTTATGGAACCCATTGCCGAGGGTTCACAGGGCATTCTGGTGGAAACCCTTCTAGAGGGTATGGCAGAATACTATTCGGCAGAGCTGTCCGAAAAAGTGATTCGTGGTCAGACCGAGAACGCCTTGAAGGGTAAGTGCACTGGCGGTACGGGAACCATTGGCTATAAAATCGACGATGCCAAGTTCTATCATCTTGACCCGTTGACTGCTCCGCTGGTGCTGGAAGCCTTTCAGCGGTATGACAACGGCGATAAAATGGTGGAGATCGTAAACTTCCTCAACGACAAGGGTGTCCGCAATATGCTGGGCGGCAAAATGACCCACAGTAGCGTGAACACCATGCTGAAGAACCGCCGGTACATTGGAGAATTGTCTTTCCGGGACATCGTTGTGCCGGATGCGATTCCGGTTATTGTTCCGAAAGACCTGTTTGACCGGGTGCAGAAGCGTCTGGATAAGAATAAGCGTGCCCCTGCCTGTGGCAAGGCAGACGAGGAATATCTGCTGACCACCAAGCTGCTCTGCGGCAAGTGTGGTGCGCTGATGTTCGGCGAAAGCGGAACCAGTGCCACCGGACGCACCTACTATTATTATAAATGCGCCAACGTCAAGCGCCGCAAGGGCTGCAATAAAAAGACCGTGCAGAAGGACTGGCTGGAAGATCTGGTCGTCCGGGAGACCATGAAGCTGATTCAGGACGATGCGATGATCGACAAGATCGTTCAACTGGTCATGGATGTACAGAACCAGGAGAATACCGCGATCCCTCTGCTGGAAAAGCAACTGCGAGAGGTCAACAAAAAGTTGGACAACCTGATGAAGGCAATCGAGGACGGCTTGTACACCCGGACAACGAAAGAGCGTCTGGAAGCGCTGGAAATCCAGAAAGATGAGCTGACTGTAAAAATCGCAGATGAAAAATTGAAGAAGCCCAGCTTCAATGAGGATTTCATCCGATTCTGGCTGATGAAATTCAGAAAGTTCGATATTTCGCAGAAAAAGCAGCGGAAAGCGCTGATTGAAATTTTTATAAATGCCATTTTCCTGTACGATGACCGGATGCTAATCACGTTCAACTACAAGGATGGCACCCAAACCGTCCGGTTTGAGGACACTCTGACCACCGATTGCGGAGAAAAAAGTTTGCGTTTGCGAAGCAACGAAAGCCCCAGTGGGGCTTTTGAGCAACAGAACGGTCTTGCGCAAGCAAGATGGAGGGGCCTTGCCCCGACAAGTTCGGATTTGTCCAGTTCTGCTGGACCAAAAATCCAACGATTTCACGTTAGAAATCGTTGGATTTTTTTGTTTATAGGCTGGCCTCATTTGGTTTCGACCACAATTTTGACCACAATGCCAAAGATTTTATCTGGTCTAATTTGACATAGCAACGCTGCTTATATAGAGTGAAGCACTACTTATAAATAGTGGTGTCAGGAATTGAGATTTTGTGATACCAAAAAAGACACCCTCGCTTTTGATAGGAATCTCATGCAGGGATGTCCTTATCTCAACGCGAAGGTGTCTTAATAACGAGGGTCAGATGCCACGGAACGTAAAGGTGAACTCCACAGGCTTGGTCACATCAGGAATATACTCCGGGTGGACATTGGCACCCCAGCTGTCATCGCCGCCAACGCCCATCTGCTCGCCGATGGCACGGATGACCGTGTAATGGACCGGGGGCAGCTCGTAAGGATGCTTGGCACTCTCCATTTCATGGGGAGTGTAGGGCAGCGCAGAGAAGAACATGGGCTTTGCGGCATCTGCGGTAAACAGCAGCCCGCGACCCTTGCGGTCCACTACCTTTGCCCAGCGCACAGCGGTCTTTGCACCGCACTCCTGCGGCACAAGGTACTGTGCCATGTTGTCTGCGACCTTGTTCTGGTAAATGCCCAGCTTTGCACCATGCTGACGATCCCAGTAGGTCTCCGCAGGGCCGTTTCCGTACCACTCCACCGTGTCGTAGTCAGCGTCGATCTTGAACAGTACGCCGAACTCCGGCATTGCTGCAAGTCCTTCCACCGGGTCATAGTGCAGGGTGGTCTGGATGCGGCCATCACCGAACACACGGTACTGCAGGCTGCACTCTGCTGCGGGGCTGGTCTGGAGGTTATAGAGATAGGTCACGACCACGCTGTCGGCTTCCACCTCGCAGGTGGGGTTCTGGAGGATGGTGCCGCCATGAACAGACGGAATCTCCTTGCCGATGCCCTTGGCGGTAGCGTACAGGCTTGCCAGCTTCCACTGACCGCGAACGCCGCCCATGTTGTTGCCGCAGTCGTTGTCGGTGGGAGCGCGCCAGAAGTTGGGACGGGGAATCTCCTGAATCATCTCCTTGCCGGCATAGCGGTAGGAAGTCAGGCCGCCATTCAGATCGGAGAACAAAACATCGAAATTCTCACCCCGGACACCGATGTTGTGTGTACCGTGCGTAACGGTAAACGGCGTGACCTTCTTGCTGGGAATGGAACGAACCACAGCGATCACACCCTGTCCAAAGGCGACTTCATGACCCTTCTTTGCCCAGCTGGTGTCCTCCTTCAAACGGAAGCTGATGGTCACTGCATATTCACCGGGGAGCGCAGGAACCATAAACGGCAGCGGGAAGCTGGAACGCTCTTCGGGAGCAACATCAATATTGGTCAGTTCCTGCTGCTGATACAGCTTTCCATCACGATGCAGCAGTGCAACGCAGTCGAAAGCATCCGTAGAGGTGAACAGGTTCTTATTCCAGACTTCAAAGCCAGAGTTGTCGATGGAAATGGCGATGTTCTGATAGCAGAACTTGACCTCCTGCATCTTGGGAGAAGGAGCACGGTCACCACCGTAGGCAATGCCGTTTCCGCTGAAATTATAGTCGGTAGGACGCTCACCGAAGTCGCCGCCGTAGGCTTGGAACCACTTGCCGTAGCGGTCTTTTTTCCAGATGGACTGGTCGATGTAATCCCAGATAAAGCCGCCCTGATAGCCGCAGTCCTTCTGGTCGGCAAGTTCCGTGTACTTGTGCAAAGCACCGTTGGAGTTGCCCATAGCATGAGAGTATTCGCACTCGATATAAGGCCGCTTATCGCCCTGTGCCAGATACTCTTTAATGTCCTTCACAGTGCTGTACATATGGCTCTCGATATCGGTGGTTTCGAGGAAGCGGGGATCATTGACCACACCTTCGTAATGCACCAGACGGGTGTCATCAAAGCGGCGGACCATCTCGGCCATCTGGAGCAGGGTCTCACCACCAAACGATTCGTTGCCCAGAGACCAGATCAGAACAGCAGGGTGATTTTTGTCACGCTGGTAAGTGGAATTCATGCGGTCAAACAAGACAGCTTTCCACTCCGGCTTATCATTGGGCAAAACGCCCTCGATGCCGCGAATGCCCGCCTGATGGATGTCCCATGTGCCATGGGATTCCAGATTGTTCTCTGCGATCAGATACAGACCATACTCGTCGCACAGGTCGTACAGTGCATCCTGATTCTGGTAATGGCTGGTGCGGATGGCATTGATGTTGTTCTGCTTCATGGTGATGATGTCCCGAAGCAGTTCCTCATGGGTGTGTACGCCCACAGCACGACCCGTAATGGAGCTGAACTCATGACGGTTGGCACCCTTGAACACGATGCGCTTGCCGTTGAGCAGCATCCGATTGTTCTTCAACTCGAACTTGCGGAAACCGACTTTCTGCCCGGTCACCTCTACCAGATGGCCTGCATCGTCCAGCAGCTCGATTTCCAGTTCATACAGAGCCGGGTCCTCTGCACTCCACAGGTGGGGGTTCTCCACCGCATGGCTGAACAGAGCAGAGCCGCCGTTCAGTGCGATTTTTTCGGAGAACACTTCCAGTTCACTGCGGCGCAGGGTCAGACGGGCTGCGCCCTTACCCTCCACCTGCAATGCAACTTCCAGCGTGGAATGAGTAAAATCATCCCCGGCAAACAGCGTTTTGACGGATATATCTTCCAGATGCACGGTGGGGATGGCGTACAGCCACACGCTGCGGAAGATGCCGGAGAAGCGGAAGAAGTCCTGATCTTCGCACCAGCTGGAGGAAGTCCACTTGAACACCTGCACAGCAAGTTTGTTCACGCCCGGCTGGAGATAGGGAGTCAGATCGAATGCGTGTGCGGAGAAGCTGTCCTCGGTGTAACCCACATAAGACCCGTTCAGCCAAAGAGCCATGCCGCTTTCCACACCCTCGAACTCGATGTGGACGGGCTTGCCCTGCATGGATTCCGGCAGCTCGAAGTATTTTACATAGCTTGCCACCGGATTGAACCGCTGCGGGATCTCGCCCGGCTGTACTTCTTCACGGCCATCCCACGGATACTGAATATTCGCGTACTGGGGAATGTCGTAGCCCTCCATCTGGATGTGTGCCGGAACATGAATGTCATCCCAGCCGCTGCAATCGTAATCTGTCTTTTCAAAGCCGGGGATGGCACTGGTGTAGTTCTTTGCGTAGGCGAATTTCCAGATACCGTCCAGCTTCAGCGCCAAAGAAGAGGAGCCTGTCCGATATTCTTCGCGGGAAGCGTAAGTACGGAAACTTGCATGAGCATTCAGCACGTTTTCCTTGAAAAAGGTGGGGTCTTTTACTTTTGCAAAATCAAATGCAGCCATAGTATTTCCTCATTTACCTTTTATAATTTTATAATATTTCTCCAGCCTCCCCGGAGGAATCGCTGGATTCCCCCGGGGAACAGCAGATGAAGGAGAAATGATAATGGCTTGTTATCAGACTGCTGCACGCAGTTTTTCATTTGCTTCTTCGACCTTCATACGAGAGAGAATGAAGGTGATGATGGCATCCAGAGCAAACGGAATCACCAGATACATGATCTTCAGCATCGAGATGCAGGATTCGGGCTGGACAGCCAGCGCACTATCGAAATGGCTTGCAGCCAGCAGCCAGCCGGTGATGGCAGTACCCAGGCCGCCGCCCAGCTTCACACCCAGAGAAGTGCAGGAGTACATCGTGCCATCCACGCGCTTATGCTTCGTCAGCCAAGTATATTCAGAGCAAGCAGCAATCGCAGCGTTCATATCGCCCTGCCAAGGACCCTGACCAAGAGCTGCGATTGCAGTAAAGAGCAGCATCAAGGTCACATTGCCGCTGCCCATGTAACCAGCTACAGCAACCAGTGCACGAGAAATCGTTGCCAGAGTATAGCTCATTACATTCAGCTTATACATTCCATTCCACTTTGCAACCAAGGTCGGGGTGAACACCAGTGCGATGATCAGAGGAATGTTGATTGCCCAAGAGAATACACCGAACAGATTCTGGTTGCCAAGGATGTAGGTTGCATAGTAGGTGCCCATGCTGATCATGGCACCGTAGATCTGCTGCAAAATGTAGGTGACGCAAATCATCATATAATATTTGTTACCAGCAAGCAGCTTTGCAGCCTGAACCAGATTGTACTTTTCGTCCTGCTCGATTTCCTTTTTGTCGGTGGTATCCACCAATTCGCCTTCCGGCAGTTCCTTCACGGAGAAAACGGAGAGGGTGTTGACAAGCAGACCGATGATGGCGTAGATGATTGCAACAGTGCGCCAACCGGCAGCACCACCGCCCAATGCCGTAACAGCACCCAGCGTGATGGACTGGATGAGCAGGCTGGTGGCAAAGGCGAACATGAAACGCCAAGAACCCATCTCGACCTGTTCGGCACTGTTCTTCGTGACAAGAGCAGTCAGTGCAGAGTAAGCAATGTTGTTGGCAGTGTAGAATACAGCGTTCAGCAGAGTATATGCGATCAGGAACCATGCGTACTGTGCAAACTGACCGAGATTCGTGGGAATTGCAAAAATAGCCACCAGCTTTACCTTAGCCGGGTGTTCAAAAAAGAGTATGGCATCAGTCCAGTACAGTATAGGAAGAAGATGGAAAACAATGAGCTGCACTAAACATCGTCATACAACATCGTTGAAAATGTCAGAATTTCATCAAGCGATAAGTCATCCAAGTTACTAGGAAGTTCGATAGGTAATGTTTCAGAAGCAGAAAAAGCACGAATGTAGTGGATGAGATCTTTACGAATATCGTCATCATTATATTCTGAGCTTTTAGGAAACACCCGCTTAAAGACTTGAAGAGCTTGCAGTTGTTCAACTGCTAATAATAGAACATCTTCAAATTTGCATTTCATAAGTATTTTCTGAATGTCATCATCATTCGTTCTTCCATATATAAATCCTGCTTCATTCATGTGGCTTAAGGCAGAGCTAAGCTCAATCAAAAATTCAGTCATTTTATCATCAGAATATGTGTTTTCAAACACATGATAATGAGATTGATTGTTAAAAAGGTCAATCAGGCATGCTTTCAAGTCTGGATTAGTGCAATGCTCCAATTTGCTTAAAAAATCATATCTAAACCAGTACTGATTTGAGTATTCAAAAAACAAATCTGAAAGATCGCCATACTTTGAGACAAGTTCGCAGTAATCCGAGATACGAATTGGAATTCCTGTTTCTCGGTATGGTTCATGCAGGTTATAATGGATATAGTTTTTATCATCGTGGGGAAAATCGATTCTTAGACAATAACGATCTGTGTTAGTAAGCGAAAAGAAAATTTTAAGGCAAGTTGTCTTTTTAACGCCGTTAAGTTGAACGCCAGCCAGATGTGCGTTGTCAACAACGATTCTTGAAACGCGAGAATCCAAAAGAAAGTCCTTGAAAAAGAGAACAATTTGCTGTGCAATTTCATGTGTGGCATCTGAGTAAAAAGGTGCTTCTGACAAAAACAGCAAAACCGCTTGGAGCTTGATAAAAGCTAGCCCACCAGAAATATATTTACAGTCCAGCTTATGATTGAGATTTGATAGTGAATCATCAAGAGTGATGGAAAGAGGGGTATCTTGATTAACAGCCATAAGTTTAATGTCGGTTCTATAAATGTTCATTAGATATTTGCATAAATCTTGATTGGGGTGATAAGCACTGTTGAAATCAATCGAGTCATGCTGTCTAAAATCATAGTCCATAAGAGACGATGCGATAAATGTGTTTAGAAATCCGACTTCATAGTATAGACTCAAAGCATTTTGGTAAGATGGTGCTTCTTGATAAAAAAGAAAATACTTATCCGAGCTATAAAGTAACAAAAAGATACTTAGTAGTTGAGTGTATTTTTCGCATTCGTAACTATGAACATCCAACTCAGATAGAACAGGCAGAGCGGTAAAATGAATGTTCCCATCCACAGAACGATAGATTTTGGAAGAATCGATAACTCCCGTAAGGTGTTTTTTTACGAAGGACTTCAATTCCTCTAAGGTTAAAGATATAGTAGTTTGATTATATACGTTCATCAACCACGCAAGATTTTTCTCGAATGTATCCACTAATTGTTCACCTGCCTGTTCTGCATTCATTCGATTAAGTCTTTTTCAGTATAACACAAACGCAACTAACTTCCCAGTCTTCACAAACAACTTTTTAGAAACGTAGCACCTGCAAGCAATGTTTTCGTCTATACAAAAACACTTTTTGCGTTGCAAAATGCTTGTTGGGGAAGTGCCCCAAACCCCTTTGTTCTGCATTTTTCAATGCAGGCTGCGCGTCCCGGCGGAACACTTTTTATCCGATGATACGTTCAGGGTCATTGAGAACTTGCATAAGGTGCGATGTAGCTTCTGCCAGAGAAGCATACTTCATTTGTTCCGGGGCAGGCGCATCCAGAAGCAAAACGTCCCATTCCTGCATACACTCCGCAAGTTCTTTCTGCGCCAGCAGCGCAGCTTCTCGGCGTATCTCCGGGGAAGTGTTTCTGTCCAGAACGTAGGCAATATGAAATCTGCCGTTGCGATCTTCCGTCAATTGCACCATGGAATCGTGGTCAATCCAGAAATGGCAGAACCAGAGCCTACCGCCGATGTTCTCCATGTTATGGCGGAGATCTTCTTCACCGCTCCATTGCAGCACTTCGGAGAGAATACTCTGCAACTGCTCATACGCCTGCTGCTCATCGGGCGTGACTTTCTTGCCGGAATATTCCCGCTGGATGGTACGCTGCCAGAATAACGCCAGCTTGCCTTGTTTTGCCTGCTCGATCGCATCCTGAATATCGGCTAAAATGCTGTACCGTAGTTCTCTCATCTTGCCCCCCAAAACAATCAACTCTTTAGGAAATAATACGCTCTATAAGAATGATTATAGCCGAAAGGAATGCAAAAGAAAAGCGCACCGGCTAAATTTCAGCCGATGCGCTTGCAAAGTTTGTGATTTTATTCCTCGTTTGTGAGATAAGGAAGATTGCCGATATAGGTGTCCAGTAAATCGAGTGCCGCTTTTTTCTGGATGGGAGTCAAACCTTCCAGCCGCTTGCAGATTTCATCGTCGGTCACATGGGATGCGCTGGGAACCAGATCGCACAGCAGTGTGTCTGCGGAAATATTCAGAGCATTCAGAAGTTTAACAATGGTGGCAAGACCGGGTTCCTTTAAGCCGCGCTCTACCATGCCGATATAGTTGGAAGAAAGTTCGGATTTTTCCGCAAGCTGTTCCAGCGTCAACCCATGCTGTATCCGCTGCTCCCGTAGTCGCTGTCCAAAAAGCTCTTTCATAGTGCAACCTCATCCTATCGTGTTCTTTACACTCCATAGGATACCTGTTGGCCACACCGATATACACAATCGAAAGAGATAAATCATTCCGTTAAAGATTAAACCGACGAAAAAAGATTGCTGGGTGCTGACCTCTTACGGTCAGTTCCCGGCAATCTGCGTTTATCGAGCCTGCTCGTTCTCCTGTGCTGGCTTTTCCTCTGCAAAAAATCGTTCTACATTTTTCTGTGCCCGAACCAGTTCCTGCATCTCGTTCCGTGCCTTGCGGTAGTCCGGGTAAGCGGCTTTCTTCTTAGTCAGCAACTCTGCAAACTCCGCATCCAACTCCTTGACCTTCGGCAATTTTTGCAGCCCGGCTTCGTCAAAGGCAGCTTTCGCCGCCTTGTGCAGGGTGATCTCCTCCCGATGGGCTTCCAGAAAGGCTTTGCTGTACCCGGCTTTCCGATAAGTGGCGTACACCTCACGGGTCTTGGCATAGTTGATGATGTGGGTTTTCAGGACAGCAATTTCCGTCAGCCTTGCTTCTGCTGCCTTGATAGAATTGCCCATGGTATGATAGCGTTCGGTTGCCACCGCTGCACGTTCTCGCAGTTCGTCAGCACTGCTGATCTTCTGCTCCTGCAAAAATAGCAGTGTCTTGGACATCTCTTTCAGGTTGAACTTCGTTGCCCACTTTTTGTAACCAATGCTTTTGCCCTCTGCCATTTTCCCCTGAATGTCCACCAACAACTGGAAAGGCTGTTCTTTGGGCGGCTGCTTCTGGTACGGCTGGTGCTTCACCTTTCCCTCCAGCACTGCCTTGATCTCGTCCTCGCCATAGCCGATGCCCAGTGTGCGGAAACGGATAAATCGTTTCTGCCGTGCGCCCTTCACCGCCGTGTGCTTTCCACGCTTCACCTCATAGCCCTGCTGCTCCAGCTTTTGCAGAAAAACTTCAAAGTCCTTCGGCTGTTCCGCAAGGATGGTGTCGATGATTCCGCACAGGCGGTCACGATTGCTCTCCTTGGGCGGGTAGACGATGCGCTTCTGCCGTTCCCGATAAGGCTTGTACTCGATGGTGGAGAGCTGATGTTCCAAGCAGATCAGATTGCTCAACCGCTGTACTGCAAAGGTGGAAAGCCAGAAATTTTTGAACTTCCGGGTCCCATCCAAGGCAGTGGAATTATAAATAATGTGGTTGTGGATGTGCGCCCGGTCAGTGTGGGTAGCAACGATAAAAGCGTGCTTGCCCTTCAAAAAACGCTCGGCAAACTCGTAGCCGATGCGGTTGGCTTCCTCCGGCGTGACCTCCCCCGGCTTGAAAGATTGCCGTACCTGATAGGCGATCACATCGCTTTTCTGGCTGCGCCCGGTGGTCTGCTCGTACAGCCGTTTCGTCAGCAGAAATTCTTCATCTACCGTCAACGGGCTGCACTGATAGCTGCTTACCAGCTCGCCCTGCTCGGTCTTGTCCGGGTTTTGGACATAGCTAGTGTGATTGTGCAGACACGCCCCGATGGACTTTCCTTTATTTTTCCGCATGGGGATCAACCGCGTTGCTGCCAGTGCCATCACCCCCTTACAAAAAGAAAATGCCGCACATCGGCGGCATCGAGATCATTTGGATAATTTTTCGTAATCGGCAGCACCTGCCAGATACATAGCTTCCAGCCGAACACTCTCTAATTCGTTACTGATTGCATCCAATTCCAGATAGCGTCTCCACGCTTCTTCGCTGATAAGCACCTTCAGTGCATTCTCTGCGGCAATCTTTTTCTGGATCAGCGCATGGTATTCGTCATTGTCTGCAAGCTGACGCTGCGGAATATCTTTCAGATTTTTCCAATAATAGGCGGTCATCGCATCTGTGTCCATCCAATCCCTCACAATCCGGCAACCCAGCCACTAAAACGCTCTGCTGCATCTGCAATCAAAGCGCCCATGAAAA
>ENA-OPBS01002009-OPBS01002009.1-human-gut-metagenome-genome-assembly--contig:-NODE-2009-length-14948-cov-4.632579_pt1 | contig 14948 bp, 13 predicted proteins | sample MGYA00241074_ERZ501463 | MGnify/ENA primary metagenome ERZ501463 (study PRJEB25962, sample SAMEA2042578) | human gut metagenome | biome: human gut; feature: human-associated habitat; material: faeces...
TCTTGTAAGTACCTGCAACCGGATGTTGGAAACGAGTCGGGTTAGTAGAGTTACCTGTGATAGAAACGTCTACGCCTTCTTTCCACATGATAGCTACACCTTCACGAACGTCGTCAGCACCGTAGCATTTTACTTTTGCACGAGGACCGTCAGAGTAAGCGATTTCGCGAACAACTTTCAATTCACCGGTAAAGTAATCGAATTGAGTCTGAACGTAAGTAAAGCCATTGATACGAGAGATGATCTGAGCAGCGTCTTTTCCAAGACCGTTCAGGATGCAACGCAACGGTTCTTTACGTACTTTGTCTGCTTTTGCAGCGATTTTGATAGCACCTTCAGCAGCAGCGAAAGATTCGTGACCTGCAAGGAAAGCGAAACATTTAGTTTCTTCGCGCAGCAACATAGCAGCGAGGTTACCGTGGCCGATACCAACCTTACGGTCGTCAGCAACAGAACCCGGAATACAGAATGCCTGCAAACCGATACCGATAGCTTCTGCAGCTTCAGCAGCGTTTGTGCAGTTCTTCTTAAGAGCGATTGCAGTACCTACCACATAAGCCCATTTTGCGTTTTCAAAACAGATAGGCTGAGTTTCTTCACACGTTTTATAAGGATCAAGTCCGGCAGCTTCGCAGATTGCGTTAGCTTCTTCGATGTCTTTGATGCCGTTAGCGTTCAAGGCTTCGATGATACCTTTGATACGACGGTCTTGGCTTTCGAATTTTACTTCTCTAATCATAGTTTCTTTCCTCCTTATATTATTCGTGACGTGGATCAATATGTTTAACTGCTCCCTGTTCTGCTGTTACACGTCCGTAAGTACCTGTAACTTTCTTCAATGCTTCGTTTGCATCTGTTCCCTTCTTGATTTCATCCATGAACTTACCCATGTGAACGAATTCGTATCCACAGATTTCGTCATTCTTATCCAAGAAGATGTTTTTGATGTAACCTTCAGCCATTTCAAGGTAACGGGGACCCTTAGCCAAAGTACCATAAAGAGTACCTACCTGGCTACGCAGACCTTTACCTAAATCTTCCAGACCTGCACCGATGATCAAACCACCTTCAGAGAAAGCAGACTGAGTACGTCCGTAAACGATTTGCAGGAAGAGTTCGCGCATAGCAGTGTTGATTGCGTCGCAAACAAGGTCAGTGTTCAATGCTTCGAGGATCGTTTTTCCCGGAAGAATTTCGGCAGCCATAGCAGCAGAGTGAGTCATACCGGAACATCCGATAGTCTCCACCAAAGCTTCCTGGATAACGCCTTCTTTAACGTTCAGTGTCAGTTTGCAAGCACCCTGTTGAGGAGCACACCAACCGATACCGTGTGTCAAACCTGAAATATCAACGATTTCTTTTGATTTTACCCATTTGCCTTCTTCGGGTATGGGAGCCGGTCCGTGGTTAGGACCCTTCTTTACAACACACATGTGTTCCACTTCGTGTGAATAAGTCATAATTAGCTCTTTTTTAAGTTATAATTTAAAAAACGTAGTTCTATGTTTTATTAAACGGTCACAAAGGTAGTCGTTTTCTTGCTTTCTGCCAACCGTTCAATTTGACTTTTTTATTAAAAATAGGTAATAATAAGTTGTAACTCTGTGGAATGTAAAGTAGACTTTGCAGTTTTTGTATTAACTTTGCAGCGTTAATTCAATATACATACTATTATGGTAGAAGTTACTGATGCGGCTTTGCAACAAGCTGCGGGCGAGGGAATGGATGCTTTCATCCAAGTATTTACAGATGCATATAAAAGAGTGATAGGCGGCGAACTTACTGCCGATACGATGCCGTTGCTTACCGGAGAACAGCATTCGTTGCTGGCGTATCAGATATTCCGCGACGAACTCATGGAAGGTGGCTTCTGCCAGTTGGTACAAAACGGATATGGTGGCTATATCTTTGCCAATCCGTTTGCCAAAGTAATGCGTTTGTGGGGAGTGGGCGATTTAAGCAAATTGGTGTATGCCGCCAAAAAGATATATGATGTCCATCGTGAAGATTTGGAACGTGAGCGTACTGATGACGAATTTATGGCAATGTACGAGCAGTATGAGGCTTTTGATGAGTTGGAAGATGAGTTTCTGGAGAAAGAAGAGGAGTATACGGCTTTGGTTGCAAGCTATGTAGATGAACATTTAGAGTCGTTTGCGAAAATAATAAAGTAACAGTTGCAGTATTTTTTAAGTTTCTGCATTTACCTTATGTGAATTGAATTTTATATCTTTGCAAACTCTAAAAAATAATGTTTATGAAACAATTGAAATTCTTAATGGTTGCCTTTACCTTATTAATGGGCGTTTCTTTTACTTCGTGTCTTAATGATGATGCCGGCGAAAGCATGTATGATGGAATAGGATATGTACGCACTGTAATGGGGAGTTATTTTGTTGATTTATATGGCAATACATATCATCCGACAATGGCTTCCGTTACAGAAATGGAAGCTCAGGGCTTTAAAATGTCGGGTACTGATTTAGCTCAGATTGCTTTTAAATATGTGGAAGATACTCCGGCAACTAAAGCTGAGGGTGGTACTTTTACTCCGCAGGATTATCGTATAAAGTTAGTCAGTGCAATTGCTGTGGATTCTTATTCTACCAGATATGCAAGTTCCGTGGAAGATATGGAGACTATACCAGAAACTGCTCCTATTGTGACTTTGGAGCCGACAGACAATTACGGACAGACTTATAAGCCTTGGATGTATGGTGCTGAAATGCTCGTGTTGCCTATTTCTTGGAAAATGGAGAATAAGGAGGAAATGTTGAAACAGCATACAATGGAATTGGTGTATATAAATGATGAATCTAATGAAAGCAGTACAGAACTTGTCTTTTATTTGAGACATAACAAAGGAACTGATACCAAGACAGATGTTTTTGCTGTTAGAAACAAAGCTTACGATGTAAAACAAATCATGTCGGATTTTAAAGGAAAGCACGGTAGCTATCCTACAACGATAAGAATTAAAGCAAAAACCGATATGGATGGTGCTAAATTGCCTGAGAAGTATACAGATTATACAATTGAAAATTTTAAATGGAATCCTTCAAATCAATAATAATTAATTGAATTACAAAGAACTGTTCCATATAGCAATGCAACTGATTTCCTCTCCGGCACGTGCCTGGGAGGAAATTAGTTTAGAGGATAGGCGAAAAGTCTTTACAGCTTTTGTCTATCCTATGATTGGTTTATGTGGGTTGTCCGTCTTTATAGGCTCTTTGGTGGCTAAGGGATGGGGTGGGCCGCAAAGTTTTCAATATGCCATGACGCAATGTTGTGCGGTGGCGGTATCCTTGTTCGGGGGATATTTTTTGGCAGCCTATCTCATCAATGGGCTACGTGTCCGTATGTTTGCTATGGACAATGATATACCTTTGGTGCAACAGTTTGCCGGCTATGCGTTGGTAGTGTCTTTCATGCTGAAAATCATAATCGGCATATTGCCCGATTTCAGTATAATAGCCCTGTTGCTTCAATTTTATATTGTATATGTGGTGTGGGAAGGAAGTGCTATTCTGATGAAAATAGCGGAAAAAGACCGTTTAAGGTTTACCATTCTTTCTTCCATGTTGTTAATAGCTTGTCCGGCAGTGATAGAATTCGTTTTCAATAAGCTGACGGTAGTGCTGAACTGATTGATTTTATGAAACAAGCTCCTATAAATATTAAGAATAAACGTGCCACATTCGATTACGAATTGGTAGATACCTATACGGCAGGTATTGTGCTTACCGGTACGGAAATTAAATCTATCCGTTTGGGAAAGGCAAGTCTGGTAGATACGTTTTGCTACTTCGCCAATGGCGAGCTATGGGTGAAGAATATGCATATTGCCGAATATTTTTACGGTTCGTACAATAATCATAATGCACGTCGGGAGCGCAAACTGCTGTTGACAAAGAAAGAACTGGACAAGTTGCAACGTGGTTCTAAAGACCCCGGTTTTACCATAATTCCTGTTCGTATGTTCATCAATGAAAAAGGGCTGGCAAAGGTAGTCGTAGCTCTTGCAAAGGGTAAGAAGCAATACGACAAGCGCGAGGCTTTGAAAGAAAAAGATGACAAACGCGATATGGCGCGTGCATTCAAACGATAAGCAGTACGTATAGTAAGTATAAGGTCTGAAGTATAAGCAGGTGTAATATTTATATCTTGATAATTTTATCGGTTGTATTTTAACTTCATACCTCGTATTTAATACTTCATATCTCATACTTTAAAAAGAATACCTCATACTTTATACTTAAATAAAAGTGGCTTCTATTGAAACGTTGGTGCGTGAGCGCATTCTTATTTTGGACGGTGCTATGGGCACTATGATACAACAATACAACTTGACGGAGGAGGATTTCCGGGGTAAACGTTTTGCGCAAATTCCCGGACAGTTAAAAGGTAATAATGATATACTTTGTCTGACGCGTCCGGATGTAATACGGGATATTCACCGTAAGTATCTTGCGGCGGGTGCGGACATTATCGAAACCAATACTTTTAATTCTACAAGCGTCAGCATGGCCGATTATCACGTACAGGAGTATGTGCGTGAGATAAATTTTGCCGCTGTAAAACTGGCGCGTGAACTGGCTGATGAATATACTGCAAAGAATCCTGATAAACCGCGTTTTGTAGCCGGTTCCGTTGGACCTACCAATAAGACCTGCTCTATGAGTCCGGATGTGAACAACCCGGCTTATCGTGCCTTGACTTATGATGAACTGGCGGCAGCTTACCAACAGCAAATGGAAGCTATGCTTGAAGGTGGAGTGGATGCCATTCTGATTGAGACAATATTTGATACGTTGAATGCCAAGACCGCTATTTTTGCTGCAGAACAAGCAATGAAAGTAACAGGTGTTGAGGTGCCGGTCATGTTATCTGTTACCGTGTCTGATGTAGGCGGAAGAACATTGTCCGGTCAGACGCTGGATGCATTTCTTGCTTCTGTGCAACACGCCAATATCTTTTCTGTCGGTTTGAACTGCTCGTTCGGGGCCCGACAGTTAAAGCCTTTCCTTGAACAGTTGGCTGTCCGCGCACCTTATTATATAAGTGCTTATCCGAATGCGGGTTTGCCGAACAGTCTCGGCAAGTATGATCAAACTCCTGCGGATATGGCCCATGAGGTGAAAGAATATATCCAGGAAGGATTAATCAATATTATCGGTGGTTGTTGTGGAACAACGGATGCGTATATTGCCGAATATCCGGCTTTGGTAGAAGGTGCCCGACCGCATATACCGGCTCCTAAACCTGATTGTATGTGGCTTTCCGGCCTTGAGCTGTTGGAAGTGAAACCGGAAATAAACTTTGTAAATGTCGGAGAACGCTGTAATGTGGCCGGTTCGCGTAAATTCCTTCGTCTGATAAATGAAAAGAAATATGATGAAGCGTTGTCTATTGCCCGTCAACAGGTAGAAGACGGAGCTTTGGTGATTGACGTCAATATGGATGATGGATTGCTGGACGCTAAGGCAGAGATGACAACGTTCCTCAATCTTATCATGTCCGAGCCGGAGATTGCACGTGTACCTGTGATGATCGATTCCTCTAAATGGGAAGTTATCGAAGCCGGATTAAAATGCCTTCAGGGGAAATCGATCGTTAACTCTATTTCTCTGAAAGAAGGCGAAGACAAATTCCTTGAACACGCCCGGATTATCAAGCAATATGGAGCTGCGGCCGTAGTAATGGCTTTTGATGAAAAAGGACAGGCTGACACTGCTGCGCGTAAAATAGAAGTTTGCGAGCGTGCTTATCGTCTTTTGGTTGATGAAATAGGTTTTAACCCTCACGATATTATTTTCGATCCGAATGTGCTTGCCGTAGCTACGGGTATCGAAGAGCATAACAACTATGCGGTGGACTTCATCGAAGCTACCGGTTGGATTAAGAAAAACCTTCCCGGAGCGCATGTCAGCGGGGGAGTAAGTAACCTTTCTTTCTCTTTCCGTGGTAACAATTATATCCGTGAAGCCATGCACGCTGTGTTCCTTTACCATGCCATACAGCAAGGAATGGATATGGGGATTGTGAATCCGGGAACTTCTGTACTTTATAGTGATATACCGGTAGATATTCTTGAAAAGATAGAGGATGTTGTCTTGAATCGTCGCCCCGACGCTGCCGAACGCCTGATTGAACTGGCGGAAACTTTAAAGGCAACTTCTGGCGAAGCTGCCGGACAACAGGTTGTGAAGCATGATGCATGGAGGGATGAATCCGTTCAGGAACGTCTGAAATATGCTTTGATGAAAGGTATCGGAGATTATCTCGAACAAGACTTGGCAGAAGCATTGCCACTCTATGATAAAGCAGTCAATGTGATTGAAGGTCCGTTGATGGACGGAATGAATTATGTAGGCGAGCTTTTCGGTGCAGGAAAGATGTTCCTGCCTCAAGTGGTGAAGACTGCCCGTACAATGAAGAAGGCTGTTGCTATTCTGCAACCGATTATCGAGTCGGAAAAAGTAGAAGGAACGACTTCTGCCGGAAAGGTATTGCTTGCCACAGTGAAAGGTGATGTACACGATATCGGTAAGAATATTGTTGCCGTGGTAATGGCTTGCAATGGCTATGAGATTGTCGACTTGGGAGTAATGGTTCCCGCAGAGACTATCGTTCAGCGCGCTATTGAGGAAAAAGTAGACATGATAGGTCTTAGTGGTCTGATTACTCCGTCTCTGGAGGAAATGGCCCATGTAGCTATCGAACTGGAGAAAGCCGGACTGGATATACCTCTTCTGATTGGTGGAGCTACTACGTCTAAGATGCACACGGCGCTGAAAATTGCTCCGGTCTATCACGCTCCGGTGGTGCACCTTAAAGATGCTTCCCAGAATGCAAGTGTCGCTTCCCGTTTATTGAATCCGCAATTAAAGGCTGAATTGGTAAATGAACTGGAGGCGGAATATGAGGCACTTCGTGAAAAGAGCGGATTACTGCGCCGTGAAACCGTTTCACTGGAAGAAGCACAGAAAAATAAGTTAAACCTATTTTAAAACAGTGTCACAATGAAAAAGATTTTCTCTTTCTTATGCCTCTTCATGGCAATAGTTGCAATGAGCTCATGTTCTTCTGCAAAAGAAGAAAAAGGAACGTCCGGAACCGGAAATGCTGCATTGGATAATATCTTTGAGCGTAAAAGCGTACGCACTTATCTGAATAAGGGAGTGGAGAAAGAGAAGATTGATTTGTTGCTTCGTGCCGGAATGGCTGCCCCTTCGGGTAAAGACGTCCGTCCGTGGGAATTTGTCGTTGTGTCCGACCGTGCCAAACTGGATTCAATGGCTGCCGCACTTCCGTATGCCAAGATGTTGACGCAGGCTCGTAATGCAATTATTGTTTGCGGTGATTCCGTGAAATCTTCCTATTGGTATCTGGACTGCTCTGCTGCTGCCCAAAACATCCTTTTGGCTGCCGAAAGTCTGGGACTTGGTGCTGTGTGGACAGCCGCTTATCCTTATGAAGACCGTATGCAGGTGGTGCGTAAATATACCGGTCTGCCTGAGAATATCCTTCCGCTTTGTGTCATTCCGTTCGGTTATCCCGCTACCAAAGAGAATCCGAAACAGAAATTTGACGAGAAAAAGATACATTATAATCAGTATTAGTAAACAAAAGTTTTGTCTTTTCAATAATTTCCTTACATTTGCGTCTGAATTAATTAAAATCTGATACGCAAATGTTTGGAATAGACGACCCTTTTATAATTCTGCCCTACCTGCTTTCGGTAGTATGTGTGATTTTTGCTGCCTGGTTCGGGCTGAAATACTGGAATAAGGACGACGAAAAAGACGAAACACGATGAATACATTTACACTCAGTTTGATTGTGATAGGCTATCTGCTATCACTTGCTTATCTTGGTTTTTTAGGGTATAAAAAGACAACGAGTACCAGTGACTATCTGGTAGGCGGACGTCAGATGAATCCTATCGTTATGGCACTTTCTTATGGTGCCACGTTTATTTCCGCATCTGCTATTGTGGGCTTCGGGGGAGTGGCTGCCGCTTTCGGTATGGGTATCCAGTGGCTCTGTTTCCTCAATATGTTTATCGGGGTTGTTATTGCTTTTATCTTTTTTGGTTTGCGCACCCGGCGTATGGGGGCTAAACTGAATGTCAGTACTTTTCCGCAATTGTTAGGACGTCATTTTCGCTCACGTAATATCCAAGTCTTTATTGCTGCTGTGATTTTTATAGGGATGCCGCTTTATGCCGCAGTTGTGATGAAGGGCGGAGCCGTATTTATCGAACAGATCTTTCAGATTGACTTCAATATCTCTTTATTGATCTTCACGCTGGTGATTGCCGCTTATGTGATTGCCGGAGGAATGAAGGGAGTGATGTATACGGACGCTTTGCAGGCAGTCATTATGTTTGCTTGTATGCTGTTCCTGCTTTTCTCTTTGTATCAGGTGCTTGATATGAACTTTACGGAGGCTAATAAGGAACTGACTGCTATTGCTCCTCTGGTTCCGGAAAAGTTTAAGGCATTGGGACATCAGGGGTGGACTGCGATGCCTGTCACGGGTTCTCCACAATGGTATTCGTTGGTTACTTCTCTTATTCTGGGTGTTGGAATCGGATGTCTGGCGCAACCGCAGCTAGTAGTCCGTTTCATGACGGTGGAAAGTAGCAAGCAGTTGAACCGTGGTGTGTTTATCGGTTGTTTCTTTTTGATTATAACCGTAGGTGCTATTTATCATGCCGGAGCATTGAGTAATCTTTTCTTTCTGAAAACAGAAGGGGCGATTGCTACGGAAGTCGTACAGGATATTGATAAGATTATTCCATATTTTATTAATAAGGCAATGCCCGATTGGTTTGCCGCACTATTTATGCTGTGCATCCTTTCGGCAAGTATGTCGACGTTGAGTTCACAGTTTCATACAATGGGTGCGTCGGTCGGCTCGGATATTTATGGTACGTATAAGCCTCGCTCCCGTGGCAAACTCACGAATGTGATTCGTTTGGGAGTGTTATTCTCTATCTTGGTCAGCTATATTATTTGCTATATGTTGCCCCATGATATTATTGCCCGTGGAACTTCTATTTTTATGGGAATCTGTGCGGCAGCTTTCCTCCCTGCCTATTTCTGTGCGCTCTATTGGAAGCGGGCGACGAAACAAGGGGTAATAGCGAGTCTTTGGGTAGGAACTCTTGGAAGTCTTTTTGCTCTGGTATTTCTACATCAGAAAGAATCGGCTGCATTGGGTATCTGCAAGGCGTTGTTCGGACGGGATGTACTGATAGAAACATATCCGTTCCCGGTGATTGATCCGATATTGTTTGCATTACCTTTATCAGTCCTGGCTATTGTCGGAATCAGTCTGTTGACTTACAAAAAGTATTAGGCTTTAATTTTCTTCTTATAAGATTCGTACCGTGACACAATGTCACGAACGAAGTTATAAGTTTCTATACCACGGAAATACCCGTTTTTACAGACAGGATCAGTGAAGTATTCTTCATTGCTTTTAAGCAGGATGAAATTTTCTACATTATCTTTCCACACCAGTTTGTTCTTTCCGTATTTCTCTGCCAATGCCATGGCGTCATAGATATGTCCTAAACCGGCATTGTAAGAAGCGAGGATAAAATTGAGGCGTTCTTCTTTATCGGGAATCATACTGAAACTGCGGTCGGTAGCGGCAATATACTTGATAGCTGCCTTTACGCTTTCTTCCGGATTCTGTTCCTTTCCCGGAGGTACTCCCATAGCCCGGGCGGTGGCAGGCATTAGTTGCATTAAGCCTTTGGCTCCTGCCCATGAAACAGCTGTTGTGTCAAAATTGGATTCCGTATAAGCTAATGATGCAAGCATACGCCAATCCCAGCCGATTTCTTTGGAGTATTTTCTGAACAAATCGTCATAATGGGATATTTTTCCTTCTTTTAATGAAAGGATAGGAGAGTGGGGCATCATTTTACTGTTTTCAAAATAACGTTTCATACTTGCTGTATAAGCCGGAGAAGTCATGTTCTCCTGATGCCATTTTGTAGCTGCGGCTGCCAGTTCGGGACTGTCTTTTCGTACAGCCCATGAAGAACGTTGGTCGAAACTGACGGACAAATCGATATTCAGATTAGGATAGTAGGTCTTGTTCAGTTTCGCTAAGTCATTGTCGGCTACCGTATAGGGAATTTTACCTTGTGCTACTTGCGTGATCAGGTCTTCCACAGTAATACTGTCACTGGTAACTTCGTGGATATGAATACCTCCTCCCAGTTCATTATTCAGATTGACAAGCCGGTCGTAATATTTCCCCGGCTTAACATATATGTCTTTTCCTACCAGCTCGGTTACATCTTTCAGAGACTTGCTTTTTCCCTGTTGCACAATCACTTGATGAGTAATGATATCTTCCCCGCAATAGAGGATACTGTCTTTCCATTCTTTTGTAATAGGCAGGTTGTAGGCAATCATATCTCCTTCGCCAGCCAATAACTTGCGGATTAATTCATCCACACTGTTGGCAACTTCAATCCTGAGCTTCAATCCCATACTTTTGGCGAATTGCTCACTAAGTTCATATTGAAAACCCATTTCCTGTCCACGATAGTTGAAATATGAAGTTGAACTGTAAAGCGTCAATACAACCAATTCTCCGCTATCTTTTATCTGCGAAAGATCGCGTACATTTTCATTCACCTTGTTATGTTGTTTATTTCGGCAACCTAACATGCAGCAGAACAACACAAGGAGTAGAGGGATAATCAGGTTTTTGGCATTCATATTTGACGTTTTACTTTTCATTTTCAACTTACCATTCTCAACCCCTTAAGTGCTTCTTGATGTACATTGTCAGTATATCAATGGCTACTTTATTACTTCCGCCTTCGGGTACAATAAGATCGGCATAGCGCTTGCAAGGTTCGATAAATTGCAGGTGCATGGGCTTGAGAACACGTGTGTAACGTTCCATTACAGCTTCTGCTGTACGTCCCCGTTCGATAACGTCTCTTTGAATAACACGTATCAGGCGTTCATCCGGGTCGGCATCTACAAATATTTTGAGATCCATTATGTTGCGTAGTTTCTTATCGCATAAAGCAAGAATCCCTTCAATGATAACTACTTCGCGAGGTTCAATATGAATTGTTTCGGGCTGGCGGGTACAAGTCAGATAGGAATAGGTTGGTTGTTCGATGCTTTTTCCTTCTTTCAGCATCATGACATGTTTGGAGAGCAAACTCCACTCAAAGGCATCCGGATGATCGAAGTTAATGTTCTGGCGTTCTTCCACCGGGACGTGACTACTGTCTTTGTAGTATGAATCCTGGGGTAACAATACTACCTCCCCTGCAGGAAGGCTTTCTACAATTTTTCGTACGACGGTGGTTTTTCCGGAGCCTGTTCCGCCTGCTATTCCTATAATTAACATCTCTTTAAGTGTATATTTAAACCAAATAGAGTAAATTTGCATTGTTTATGCAGTGCATTGACCAGGCAAATATAGAAACAATTCATTAAAATAACAACGTAATGGTAAAACACATTGTATTATTTAAGTTAAAAGACGAAGTTTCAGCAGAGGAGAAACTTGTAGTCATGAATAAATTTAAGGAGGCAATAGAAGCGCTTCCGGCTAAAATTGCGGTGATCCGTAAGGTCGAAGTCGGATTGAATATGAATCCCGGAGAAACGTGGAACATAGCGCTGTATAGTGAATTTGATACGCTGGAAGATGTGAAATATTATGCGACGCATCCCGACCATGTGGCAGCCGGAAGGATTTTGGCTGAGACAAAGGAAAGCCGTGCGTGTGTAGATTATGAATTATAATCCCCTAATTATTGAAAATGAAAAAGTTAATTTCTTCACTGCTTTTAAGCTTTGTTGTATGTGTTTTGCAAGCGCAGATCAAAGATTCGGTAAAGTTCAAGACTGAGTTCAATACTCTTTCTGACACAGAAGCGGAGATTGTATTTACCGCTGCCATTGATAAAGGGTGGCATGTGTATTCTACCGAACTTGGAGACGGCGGACCTATTTCTGCAACGTTTAATGTTGATAAAACGTCTGGCATAGAGCTACTGGGAAAGCTGAAACCGGTTGGCAAAGAGGTCGCCACTTTCGACAAGTTGTTTGAAATGAAGGTGCGTTATTTTGAGAATACGGCTAAATTCATTCAGAAGGTGAAGCTCACAGGTGGAGCTTATGAAATAGAAGGTTATCTGGAGTATGGAGCTTGTGACGATGAAAGTTGTCTTCCTCCTACTGAAGTGCCGTTTAAGTTTTCCGGAGTAGCGAAGACAGCTAATGCTGCTGCAGCTAAAGCGGAACAACCGGAAAAAAAGGAAGTTGAGAAAAAAGAAGAGGCGGCTCCTGTTGTTTCTAAGGATACTGTAGCTATGATGGAACTGGTTCCTGCCACTACAACAGATGCATCTACGGGGATTCAACCTGCCGTTGCATCCGGTGAACTCTGGAAACCGGTCATTAGTGAACTGCAAGCGTTAGGTGAAGAACATACGCAGGGAGATATGTCCTGGATTTATATTTTTGTGACAGGTTTCTTAGGCGGACTATTAGCTTTGTTTACTCCGTGTGTATGGCCGATTATTCCTATGACGGTCAGCTTCTTCCTGAAGCGTAGTAAGGACAAGAAGAAAGGGATTCGTGATGCGTGGACTTATGGTGCGTCTATTGTTGTGATTTATGTGGCATTAGGCTTGGCTATTACATTGATCTTCGGTGCCAGTGCGTTGAATGCCTTATCTACTAATGCAATTTTCAATATTCTCTTCTTCCTGATGTTGGTAGTTTTTGCCGCTTCGTTCTTCGGAGCATTTGAGATTACATTGCCTTCGAAGTGGAGTAATGCGGTAGATAGTAAAGCGGAATCGACTACGGGATTACTGAGTATTTTCCTAATGGCATTTACACTTTCGTTGGTGTCTTTCTCTTGTACAGGTCCGATTATCGGATTTTTGTTGGTACAGGTTTCCACAACGGGAAGTATAGTAGCTCCGGCAATTGGAATGCTGGGATTCGCCATTGCTTTGGCGTTGCCGTTTACTCTTTTCGCTTTATTTCCATCGTGGCTGAAATCTATGCCGAAATCGGGAGGTTGGATGAATGTGATCAAGGTAACACTGGGCTTCCTTGAACTTGCATTTGCACTTAAATTCTTATCGGTTGCCGATTTGGCTTATGGCTGGAGACTGCTTGATCGTGAAACTTTCCTTGCTTTATGGATTGTTATTTTTGCTTTACTTGGATTTTATCTGTTGGGTAAGATCAAGTTCCCGCATGATGATGATGATAATAAGGTAGGTGTTACCCGCTTCTTCATGGCACTTGTTTCTTTGGCATTTGCGGTATATATGGTTCCTGGTCTATGGGGAGCACCGTTGAAAGCTGTCAGTGCGTTTGCTCCGCCTATGCAGACGCAGGATTTCAATTTGTATAAGAATGAAGTACATGCCAAATTTGACGATTATGATTTAGGAATGGAGTATGCACGTTTGAATGGTAAGCCTGTAATGCTCGACTTTACCGGATACGGTTGTGTCAATTGTCGTAAAATGGAGGCTGCTGTTTGGACTGACCCGAAGGTGAGCGACTTAATTAATAACGATTATGTATTGATAACTCTCTATGTAGATAATAAAACTCCGCTGACCGAACCTGTGAAGATTGTCGAGAACGGAACAGAACGTACCTTGCGTACTGTCGGTGACAAATGGAGTTATCTGCAACGTGTGAAGTTCGGTGCCAATGCACAGCCTTTCTACGTATTGCTGGATAATCAGGGAAAACCGTTGAACAAGTCGTATGCTTATGATGAAGATATAACTAAATATATTGACTTCCTGCAAGTAGGACTGGAAAATTATAGGAAGGAGAAGTAATGACTTCTCTGGCGATGGATTAATAAAAGGCGACTTCATTCTTGGATGAAGCCGCCTTTTATTTTTTTTATTTCGTCTCTACCAGCCAACGATTGATATTGTGTAAATTCCACACCTATCTTCATACTTTCCGATGGTCTTTCTGATAAGGAATCAGATATCCTTTTTCGTCAATCTGTTTTAATATTTTTTCGCAGTTCCATTTAATTTGAAATCAAACACAGAGGTTTGGATACAAGATAGAAGATAACTTGATAATGACTTTCGGTCTGGTCATTCAATTCGTATGGAATATAGGCAAAGAAAGCTTCAAGACGGGTGAGGAAAGATTCATAATCACCTGTGCGTAATTCTTGAACGAATTTTCCGATATAAAATCCTTGATCGCACGTTCTTTTTTTAAGATATAATATGCAAATGAGAATTTAGGCAGAAGACGAATATAATCTTTTCAGTATCTTTTCAGTATCATGTTTTTTCTTTGCGTAGAATAAATTACTATCTTTGCCACTTTAACCCGATAATCAATGAGTAGAATATTATTAAATACAAAAATTTGGCTATTAATGCTATTGTTGGGTGTCGTTTCTTCTGTTTATGCACAAGATGATGATTTCACAACTTGGACAAAATTTAAAATAAATCATAAAATTGATTCCCAGTTTTCTGTTTCCGGTGATGTGGAGCTACGTACAAAGGACGATCTGAACAAGTGGGATCGTTGGGGACTTACTGTCGGAGGCGACTATCGGGCATATTCCTTTTTGAAATTGGGAGTTGCTTATGAGACTCATCTGCGTGATTTAGGGGATTCGGGCTGGAAATTCAGGCATCGCTATCATTTAAGTGCTACGGCAAGTTTTCGCTATCAGTGGTTGAAAGTTTCCTTACGGGAAAGATTCCAACAAACTTTCGATAGTGGTGATGTAGAAACTCGTTTGCGTTCTCGTTTGAAGTTATCTTATGCACCTACAAAAGGAATTGTTTCCCCTTACTTTTCTGTTGAACTTTACCAAAGTCTGGATGATGCACCTTTTTGGAGAGCGGCTCGCATGCGTTATCGTCCGGGAGTAGA
>ENA-OPBS01002012-OPBS01002012.1-human-gut-metagenome-genome-assembly--contig:-NODE-2012-length-14936-cov-2.321484_pt1 | contig 14936 bp, 15 predicted proteins | sample MGYA00241074_ERZ501463 | MGnify/ENA primary metagenome ERZ501463 (study PRJEB25962, sample SAMEA2042578) | human gut metagenome | biome: human gut; feature: human-associated habitat; material: faeces...
TGCGATAGGCAAAAGTCCGACTGCTGTCAAAACAGAAAACCGTCCTCCCACATCGTCTGGGACAACAAAAGTCTCATATCCTTCCTCATCGGCAACTGTCTTCAACGCTCCACGAGCTTTATCTGTGGTTGCGTAGATTCTCTTCGCCGCTGCCTCCTTGCCGTATTTTTTCTCCAAAATCTCTTTAAATACCCGGAACGCAATAGCAGGCTCTGTGGTAGTTCCAGATTTGGAAATAATATTGACTGAGAAATCACGGTCTCCCACAACATCAATCAGTCCTTTGATGTAACGACTGCTGATACTGTTTCCAACATAGTAAATCTCCGGAGGCTTGCGTGTCTCCTTTGAGACATTGTTGTAGAAACTGTGTCTCAAAAATTCGATAGCCGCTCTCGCACCCAGATAGGAACCCCCGATTCCGATAACCAAGAGTACTTCTGAGTCCTCCTGGATTCTCTTCGCCGCCACCTTAATTCTGTCAAACTCTTCTTTATCGTAATCCACCGGCAAATCAACCCATCCTAAAAAGTCATTGCCAGCACCGCTTTTGGACACCAGAGTCTCTTTTGCAGCCTGTGCGAGCGTCTTCATAGATTCGATCTCATGGTCAGCAATAAAACAACCTGCTTTCGAATAATCAAGTGTAACTTTATTCATCTTACGTCGCTCCTTTTTTCTATTTGGATTTCGGCTTTGACACCCGAATCCTATTCATTAATAAGTATAGCAAATTACCACTTTTTTGCAAGAGATTCCACGGGTTTTTCCAAAATCTCCGTAACGCCTCAGCCATGCCCCTGATAAGAGCAAACCTTCTTACTGTTCCATGAATTCCCGTATCACTTCCCGCATCAATTCTTCCTCCTCAGGCGTCAAAAGTTTACTGAAACGGCTTCCGGCTGCAGCTGTCTCTCGAATACTCCTGGCGATCTGATCAACCATTTCGTCCTGCATTACAGTATTCGTCACTGTGACAGGACTCTGTTCCAGTTTGGTGCGTCCTTGGTCAATGTAGTCCGCCAACGAATCCACAAGCAGCTCCTCCTCATAAGAAAAATCCAGGACCTGCCTCAACAGCAACAGGCACATCGGAATTCCCACTCCCATATAGAAGTAGAGCAAAGAAACTCCCTCCTCTATGGACAACTTAGACGCTAAGAGCACTTGGGCCCCCATGAAAAAGACACAGAATAGAGAAGGATACCACACCCAGAGATTCATCCGCCGAGAGAGATGATCTCTGCTTTTCCATAAATTCAGCCACTTCTCTTTCAGGTTAGATAAGTGGCTGGTATTTTTCAGTCTTCTTCTGTAAGTAAGGTGAACGATGAACATTTCCAGGGCGCCCACAACCCCCGACGCTACCATGCCGTAGAAAAATACGTGCAAGTCCATGAGCTTGTGTAACATAACATCCTCCTTTGGTATTAAAGCTCCCTCCAAACTCCCTTCAAGGATTTTCTATCGGAGAAAGTTTAGGTTAGACTCATTATAGCTCATATACCCCTTCAAGGAAATAAAAATCGTTCGTCAAATTATTCAAAAAACCGCTGCTTTACAGATATTTCATCATATTCTGTGTCAATTTGACACAATGATCAATTGCTTGTCTCTCGAATACAGGATAATCCACCGTCGCACTGTCATCTGCCTTATCTGAAATCGCTCTGGCGATTAAAAATGGAACTTTGTTCAGCCATGCGGTCTGTGCAATCGCTGCTCCCTCCATCTCCACACAATACCCCTGAAAAGTCTCCGTAATTTGATCTTTGACCTTTTTGTCTGATATAAACTGATCTCCACTAGTCACACGCCCCCGGAAAACCTGTATCTCAGGATTGACTTCCCGGCACACTTTTTCTCCCAGAGAAAGCATCCTCTCATTTGCTGGAAAAGAAAACACCTCCATACGTGGAACTTGCCCTCTCTCATAGCCAAAGTCCTTAGCATCCACATCGTGATGGACCACATCTGTAGAGAGCACAATGTCTCCAATATTGATCTCATTTTTCAAAGATCCGGCAATTCCAGTGTTGATAACTCCCTCAACATGGAAATCATCGATCAGAATCTGTGTGCAAACCGCAGCGTTAACCTTGCCAATTCCTGAGCGCACGACCACAGCTTTTTTTCCTTCCAAAACACCTCTGTAAAACTCCATCGATGCTTTCTTTGTCACTTCCACCTGTTCCATCTTTTCTTTTAAAGCGGCAACTTCTTCTTCCATCGCCCCGATGATTCCTATACAATCCATATCTATCTTCCTCTCTTTTCATAATCTGTCCGAAACCGGCAAAAATATTTTCCCTCCCGATTTGCTTCTTTAATTATACCAAAACTCTCTCTCTCAGAAAAGTTTTTCCACATTTTCTCTACCTATTTTCCTTGCTCTCTGCTATACTGTCTATGATATAAATCTCTCATATGATGAGAATATATTGAAACATGTCAGGTCCTAGTAAACCTGCATCATTTATCAGGAGGTTAGATATGGAATACAAGACAAAGGGCGTCTGTTCCCAAAAAATCAAGTTCGAAATCAAAGACGGTAAAGTCTTCAACGTCAACTTCGTGGGAGGCTGTGACGGTAATACAAAAGGAGTCGCCAGACTGGTGGATGGAATGGAGGTTCAAGAAGTAATCAAAAGATTAGAAGGCATCCATTGTGGTTTCCGCGGTACATCCTGCCCAGATCAGCTGGCAAACGCTCTGAAAGCCGCCACTGAGCAGAATTAAGTAAATTTCACGCATCAGCGTGACAAGGTCTTTCTATAAAAAACAAAATAGAAAGCCCCCTTCAGCTCTCTCATCCCCTCAATCTTTGAGTGGCGCAGCTCATTTTGTGCGCCGCCGCAATACCGCTTCGCGGTGAAATTTCTCATTGCGGCGCATCCACAGCGGAGCGTTTATGTTATAGGAAAGAACTCGCATTAGTGTGACAAGGTCTTTTCCATAACATAAAAAGCCGCTGTACAGTTGAGAATACTCTATCTAAATCCTTTCAGATTTATCTTATGGTTTCCCAACTGCACAGCGATCTGTGAAATCCTGTAAATATAAATATGTCATATCTTACTGTCTTATCGATCCCACTTATCACACAGAGACTGTACTTCCCGAGCAAATTTCTCCAGATCTTTGTTCGCCACACCTTCGTTCCTGCGTATAACTGTGAGCAACCGTTGTCCAAGTCCCAGCAATCTCTGAAATACTGACGAACCGCCTTGATGGGCCTGCTCTTTCTTCTTCTGAATTCCAGCCGCCTGGTACTCGCAGACATTATTGGCCAAATCATAAACTGTTCCACTAAACGGAGCCATAGTGTCATATCCTAGCTCTTCTCGCAGCCTTTGGGCAAACAATTCTGTCACCTTATCTTCCCCATGTGTCACAAAGACTTTCTTAGGTTTTTGCCGGAACGATGACGCCCATTTCATCAAACCTTCGTTGTCCGCATGTCCGCTAATGCCTGGCAACACACAAATCTGAGCGTTCACCTGAATCTCCTCTCCGAATAGTTTCACCTCAGAAGCGCCTTCCACGAGCGCTCTTCCTAGGGTTCCCACTGCCTGATAGCCCACAAACAAAATTGTAGACTTAGGGTTCCACAAATTATGCTTTAAGTGATGCTTGATTCTTCCTGCGTCACACATTCCACTGGCTGAGATGATAACTTTACAGCTCTCATCGAAATTAATCCCTTTTGAATCGTCACTGGTTATAGATACTTTAAGACCAGAAAATCCAATCGGATTGATTCCTCTTTGAATCAATTCTGTGGCTTCCTCGTCATAACAATCCAGATAATGCTCTGCAAATATGGTCGTAGCCTCATTTGCCAAAGGACTATCCACATAGACTGGAAAATTCTCATGTCCCTGGACTAAGCGGTCTTCCTTGATCTGCCGGATAAAATAAAGCATCTCCTGGGTTCTTCCCACTGCAAAGGATGGAATCACCACATTGCCGCCCCGATCAAAGGTCCTCTGAATAATCTCTGCCAATGACTTCACATAGTCTGGACGTTCCCCGTGATTTCGGTCTCCATAGGTAGATTCCATTACCACATAGTCTGCTTCTTCCAGATAAGTAGGGTCTTTAATCAATGGTTGTTCTGTATTTCCAATGTCTCCTGAAAATACAATTTTCTCTTCTTTCCCGTCCTCTTTTAGCCAAATCTCGATACTGGCTGACCCCATCAAATGTCCTGCGTCGATAAATCGGACTCTGATTCCCTCGGAGAGATGGATGATCTTACCATACTCACAGCCTACAAAATTTTTCAGAACTCCCATAGCGTCTTCCATAGTATAGGCCGGTACAAATTCTGGTTTTCCGCTTCGGCGTCCCTTACGGTTTCTCCATTCTGCCTCAAACATTTGTATATGGGCACTGTCTCGGAGCATAATGTCACACAGATCGCAGGTCGCCTCCGTGGCATAGACAGGTCCTTGAAAACCTTTTGCGTAAATCGCCGGTATATTTCCAGAATGGTCTATATGAGCATGGGTCAGCAACAGAAAATCTACCTCTCCAAGATTTACCGGAATCTCCACATTCTCATAATAATCTGGCCCCTGCTCCATACCACAGTCCACCAAAAACTTTTTCCCCGCTGCTTCCAAATAGTAACAGCTCCCTGTCACTTCATGGGTGGCGCCGATAAATGTTATTTTCATCCAATTATCCCTTCCTTCTCAAATTGCAGCCAAGTCTTCCTAGTTTTCTCCTTTTATTATACACAATTCAGAGGGAAATTAACAATCTTTTTTCGTAAGAAACGGTATAAAATAACCGGACAGACATAAACCACTCTCCAAGTCCACAGGTACAAAGTGGCAATACCCACTGTGAGAGGCAATATCGCCTGGAACCTCAGAGGAATATGCTGAGTGTCCCACATAATATTGAATCTCCTTTTCAGGAGCCAGATTGAGCAGTTCTTTTTCCCAGCATTGTATATGTGCCGGGAGTTGAATTATTCGAATGCGTTCTTTAAATCCATTCATATTATCAAGCAGTTCTTTCACATTTCCATCAAAAACGCCTTTTCCCAGCAAAAGCGTTCCTGTGCGATAACCTTCGAATTTCTTGTCAAGATGAGCCTTTAACGTTTGAAAATCCCGCCGATGCAAACAGCCAAAACCACAGAAGTCTTTCTCTTCTATCAGGCAGGGAGAACAATGATCTTCTGGGTCATAAATTTTTCCCGCAAATGCACAGTCTTCTCCCAACGCTTTTGTCCCAGTATAACCATGATACAGACTTAAGCTATTTCCCAGGTTCCTGATGTGAAACTCCCACAGTCCGGTTCTCCATTCATGGGACTCTCCTTCTCTCAGAAATTGCAGTTTCCCTGCCTTTGCAGCAAGCTGCTTTGATATGACCAGACTTTCCGTCCCAGCCGGCAGGTACATCTGTCTGACTTCATGTTTTTCCAGCAGCTCTTCTACCTGCCTGAGTGTCTCATCTTCCAGATCAGCTACCACCAGAACATCCATTGGATACCGTATGGCAAGTCCCTCCTGACCACCCTCACCTATGTAGGCTAAATGTACACTCGCTTTTTCAAACTCATCTCTGTACGCGAGTGTGTGATAAATTCCTTTTCCGTTATTGCCAAAACGCATTCTAAAATATCTTGCTCTCATTTTTTCAATTTCTCAACCTCTCTCTGATAAAACCAAAAGAACCTATCCGAGATCGTTCAGATAGGTCCATGTCAATACGTGATGTAAGAAAACAGCCTTCTACGGGCCTTTCCGTTCTCTTTTCTTTCCGAACATTTCTCTCGTTTGTAAACGGAAGAGTAAGAAATTTATTTATTACAACACTTGTCCATGTTCCGGTATTCAGTTGTCCTACTTTTCAAATTCAGTAGCGTTATTTTTCAATATTAAATTTCTTCTGAATCAATCACCAATCCAGACACCCTTGGTCTGAGTTGTTGTTGACTCTTTTATGCCACCTTCTTTTGCTGCATGGTAACCCACTAATCTATAATAATGATTTTTAGGAACAAGTACATTAATTTCTTTTGTCAAAAGAGCAGCATTAGCTGAAGTAAACTTCCACGTTTTATAAGTGCTATATTCTCCATTACTCTTTTGCTCTAAATATAAGTCTAAATATAACATATCACAATTATGATAAGCCTGAACAACACCCACCAAATTACATTGATTGTTTGCGACTTTTGTGATTCTCACAGTTCCAAAATTCAAATGATTAGATCTCGTTTTAGGTCTGTTTGTGTCAGTAGAACTATTTTCAGTAGTTTCTTCATCAGTTATATCTTCTCTAACATTTGAAGAATCATTTTGTAAACTGCTTGCATTTACCAAACATAAAGAAAACGATCCAACCATACATAAAGCAACGAGACTAATGACACTAAACTTCATTAGAATCTTTCGTTTCATTAAAGATAACCTCCTTCCTTATTATACTTTTCTTACCTTCCAATAAGAATACGTATAAACTCTAAAAAAATATCATTAAAAACGAATATTTTTTAAAAGTTTTAAAAATTCCTCTTTTTCCATCTTCCCACTTATATCATAATAACAATTATTATAAATCCAATGACCTACAAAAGCAGGATTTTTATCTCCTTCATCCTCTCTTTTAGTCACTTCTATCTGTATCTGGTCTACATTAATATTAAATCGTTCTTTAATTTCACCCTGATGAAAAATATTACTAACAAATTCATCTTCACCTTTAGAAATGTAAAGAAGCAAAACCTCTTCATTATAATTAAAATCTACTAAAGCCATGCCTGCTTTTTGATATATTGTATATCCCGAAAATGAAAACTCTTTAGGTTTATACATAAATACAGGACAATTACATCCCAATTTCTCTTCAATCTCAGCCATTGCTTGTTCTTCTTCCATACCGTCTTCGTCTAAATTATCTGTATTACTGATTTCAATTACTTCATCTTTCCCAATCATATAGCTAACACTTCTAAGAAATCTCTGTCTATTAGCTTGACTGGTCATACTCACACTAAAAATAGCGATCACTGTAATCGCTACCATCGCCACATATTTCCCCGCTCTATGTACCCAGGAGACTTTCTTCCTTCTCTTCTCCTGCTCTTCTAAAATTCCCTGGTAGATTCTCAGACGCATTTTTTCCTCTATCTCATCGTCATCAGCCCAGGGATCTTCCATTGAATCCAACTCTTCTTCAATTTTTTTTGCCTCTTCCAGGTAGTCCGGTAGAAGCTTTTCTTTTTGCTGTTCCTTCTTGCTGAATTTTTCACTCATATAAAAGCCTGTTCTCCTATCTTACCTTGACAATTTCCCCACTGAGGTTCATATTATGAATAGAGGCTGGGAAAATTACTCCTGACTCTTATCCATACCAATCATCTTAGGAGGATTCATATGAAACATATTGTACTTACCGGCGGTGGGACAGCCGGACATGTTACACCAAACATCGCCCTGCTTCCCCGCCTGAAGGAACTGGGCTATCAGATCTCTTATATCGGTTCCTATGAAGGCATCGAAAAGAAGCTGATCGAGGATTTCAATATCCCTTATTACGGAATTTCTTCCGGTAAGCTCAGGCGTTATTTTGACATAAAAAATTTCTCAGATCCATTCAAAGTGCTGAAGGGGTATACCCAGGCCAGAAAACTCTTAAAGCAGCTAAAACCCGACGTCGTCTTCTCCAAAGGAGGATTCGTCACTGTACCAGTAGTAATCGCTGCTAAAAAATTAAAGATTCCTGCTGTCATACACGAATCAGATATGACTCCTGGCCTGGCTAACAGACTCTGCATCCCCTCCGCCGCAAAGATCTGCTGCAATTTCCCTGAAACCGTAAGTCAGCTTCCCGCTGATAAAGCTGTGCTGACTGGAACTCCAATTCGTCAAGAACTCCTAAGCGGAGACCGTCAGGCCGCTATGGATTTCACCGGTTTACACGAGGATAAACCTATTCTGATGATTATCGGAGGAAGCCAGGGAGCTGCCTCCGTCAACGAGAACATACGTAAAATTCTTCCAGAACTCCTAAAAGATTTTCAGATTATTCATCTGTGCGGCCGTGGAAAACTGGATGAATCCCTCCTGGATTTGGAAGGCTACCGTCAATACGAATATATTCGAAAAGAACTGGCCGACTTATTTGCACTCTCTGACGTGGTGATATCCAGGGCCGGAGCCAACGCCATCTGCGAGATTAATGCTCTGAACAAGCCAAATCTGTTGATTCCTCTGTCTGCCAAAGCGAGCCGCGGCGATCAGATACTCAACGCACGTTCCTTTGAACGCCAAGGCTACAGTATGGTCTTGGAAGAAGAAGAAATCACCGAAAAGACCCTTTACAATTCCATAAAAGAACTGTATGCCAATCGTGATTCTTATATTCAGGCGATGAAAGCCAGCACAAAGACGGATTCCATCACCCGAATCACTAACATCTTAGAAGAACTAACAGACTCTTCAAAAACGATGTCTGAATAAATTTATCAGTCATTTCCCTGGCGCCTTAGTTCTTCTGCCATCCAGTGTCTTGCACGAGAAATCTGCGTGCGCAAGTACGCAACACTGATTCCATAATCACTCGCCACTGACACTGGATTTTCTTCGTTCACACTTACTCTGCGAATCAGTTCGTACCAAACTTCATTTCTCTGTTTCAAACTGTAAAATACCCGGAGCTTCTTTCTGCACAGTTCTTTTCTCACAACCAAGTCTTCAGGATCTCCCGTCCAGATTCCACTTCCGTTTTCATTTGCATCTAATCCTGAAATTACTTCATGTTTATGATATGACTTTCTGCAGAAATCTACTGCGATTCTCCTACTGTAAGACAAAATCCAAGCTTTCGCAAACTCTTCATCAATTTCATCCAGTTTGAAGAACATTGTTATAAACACTTCTTGACATATGTCTTGTGCCAACTCAACATCATGGACCACTGAATACGCAACTTTCAGTGATAACCTGTAATACCTTAAATAAATCTCATCAAATCTTTCTATCTTCATCTTTTGTATAAAACCCCTTTATAAAACTCACTTTAACTTTCCAATAATTTCGTCCCTTACTTCGTCTGTTAAAGTCCCTGGTTTCCATGTCACATTTACTTGGTCTCCTTCATAGCGTGGAATCAAATGCATGTGAAAATGGAAAACTGTCTGACCCGCTACCTCCCCATTATTCTGTACGATGTTAAATCCATCGCACTCTAAAGCTTCCGTCATTCTGCCTGCCATTTTCTTCGCCAACACCATCGCTTTCCCCGCCAATTCATCCGGCAACTCATATATATTGGCCGCATGAGATTTAGGAAGAATCAATGCATGTCCCTTGCTCGCTGGTCCTAAATCCAGGATAACCCTAAAATCATCGTCCTCATACAGAGTTGCCGATGGTATTTCACCGTTCGCAATCCTACAAAAAATACATTCCGACATTCCTTATACCTCCTATGTCTGATATTTTTATTGTTAACTATATTTTGTCGCATTTTGATGAAATTTGCAAGACGATATTCATTGATATTTTCATTTTACAATGGTAAACTTGCTTAGGAGGTGATACAAAATATGCCCAATAATGAACAATTAGAACAACTAAAAAGCGAAACTCAGCTGTTAATCTCAAAAATCTCCCATGAAATCCGTAATCCCGTCGCACTTATACAAAGTACGCTAGACTTAATGGCTATTCGTCATCCAGAAATCACACAGTTCGATGAGTGGGACGATATCATGGACAGTATGGACTATCTCAAAGGGCTGCTCAATGACGTCTCAGAGTTCAATAACGCCACGAGATTACATTTACAGCCTACACATATGAAGGAGTTTTTGACAGCTACGTTTCGGTCACTCCAGCCGACTTTAGACTATCTCTTTATCCATCTTGTCACAGAACTAAACCTACCTGAAACTCCTTTACTTATTGACCCTACTAAATTTCGACAGGCGCTTTTAAACCTGTTGCGTAATGCCTATGAAGCCTCACCTATGCATGGAATCATTCATTTTTATGCATTTTCCAAAGACAGTTTACTCATTCTTCAGATTGAAGACAACGGCTGTGGTATTCCTCCTGAAGACCTTTCCACTTTATTCCAGCCTTTTGTCACCCATAAAAAAGGAGGCACTGGTCTCGGTCTGACTATAACCAAACAGATCATAGAAGCTCATAACGGCACGATAACCGTGGAGTCATCACCTGGCAAGGGAACTAAGTTTACCATTACTCTGCCCATGACTTCATAACTATATTTCTTTTTCTGTGATACAGAAGCATTGCCACGAGAAAGCCGCAGATGAGTCCGCCCACATGCGCCGCATTGTCCACCCCAGAACTGGTAAACCCAAAATATAGGGAAAATCCAGCCATAATTACTATCTGCCTGGCAGTCAAATCTTCCAGACGCCCATGATTAGCTAAAAGTACATACAGCATTGCTCCCATCACACCAAATATAGCACCAGACGCTCCCGCTGAGACACTCAACGCCCCTTCCTGGTATTCCAGATAACAGGATAGGATATTCCCTCCCAGACCGCTGAATAGATAGATCAATAGATATTTGACTTTTCCCACCGCACGTTCCAGATTGTCTCCAATCACATACAAAACCAGCATGTTATTTGCCAGATGTGCCATTCCAAAGTGCAAAAACATGGATGTAAATAAGCGGTAGTACTCCTTTGCCTCCACAATCAGAGCAGCATTGGCAGCACCACATCTAAGCATATGCTCAGTATTTCCACTATTTCCAGATAAATCCACAATCAAAAACACAACAACGTTGAGTACAATCATCGCTATGTTAATCGAGAATTTTTTCTTCCTCTCTCTCATGAAATCCTCCTGTCTCAACTCCCGAACAGATAGATTGATGTTTGACGCATTCATATTGTATCAAAATTTCCTCCTGCTGTGAACTAGGCAATTAGCCACACTGATGTCTATTCCAAACCTTCCAAATCTATGTTAGAATATATTATACATGTCAGCATATTAACTGCGAGGAGGAAAAAATATGTTAGAAGTAGAGCTAAAAGCATCCCTGGTAAATCTTTCTACAGATCAAATCCGGGATTCTGCTGAGAAGATAGGATTTCAAGTCAAAAAAAGGCTTCGAGAAATTGATATGTATTTTAATGGCAACGAGCGAGATTTCCGGGACACCGATGAAGCTCTGCGACTGCGAAGCTGCCAAGATCTCTCCAATGGAGGGCCTGCCCAGGTTTTCATCACTTACAAAGGTCCCAAACAGGATAAAGTCTCTAGTACTAGAACCGAATTTGAAACTTCTGTAGGTGAACTCTTCACTATGCGCAAACTGTTGGAAGCACTCGGATATCAGCCAATGTACTCCGTGGACAAAACTCGAACGGAACTTTGTTCCGGCCAGATCACACTATGCCTAGACTGTGTAGAAGGACTGGGAAACTATTTGGAGCTGGAAATACTTGCAGAATCCGAAGTCCAAAGAGATTCTGCCGTCCAAAAGCTGCTGTCCTTGTTGGATTTGCTACAGGTGCCACGTGACAATATGACTCGCAAATCCTATCTGGAACTGCTCTATTTCCCAGAAAGATAAAAACCTTTTCTTTTTGTCGTACTTTAACAGATATTACAACAGTTCTTTTAGAACAGAGTAGAATTGCCGGCAACAACTTCTTTTGTATACCCGAGTATCCTCAAAGCGCACACTGATTTTGTGCACGCTTTAGTTGCTAAAATATACGAAAGAGAGCTGCTGCCGGCAAATTTCTGCATATCTATGATTTTTTAATTGCTCTCATCTTAAAGTTCACGAGCTAATTCATAAGCATTCCAAATCGCATACATGATATTGTGCACTTGACTGGAATCTCCTATATTGTAGACAGGAATGTCTAAGTCCTTCAAGGCCTCATACAAACCATTCTCTGACAGATATCCCACTGCTGCAATGAGCGTATCCGCTTTCAGCTGCTGAGCCTCATCACCCTTTTTCACCGTCACTGTACTGCCGTATCCACCACGGACGCGCTCGTGTGAACGTCAATCTTATGAAACTTCAGCAAATCCATCAGCATAAACTCATTCATATGAGGAATCTTTCCATGGCCGCCCAGCAGCTCCGGCATAATCTCCACTATCGAAACTTGTTTTCCCTGAGTCGCCAGCCATAAGCCGGTCTCGCAGCCTACGAGTCCGCCGCCGACAATTACCACGTGATCACCTGCTGTCTCTCGTCCCATAAGCACATCTTCTGCGCTCACCGCCTTCTTTACTCCTGGGAATTCCATCTTTCTCGCATGGGAACCAGTCGCCGTGATTATCACGTCTGCCCCAAAGCTCTTGGCATATTCCGGTGTCACGGCAGTATTGTATCTCACTTCAACTCCCAGCAATTCCAGCTGACGTTTATACCAATCTATCAGCTTGTGATCGTTTCTCTTAAAGTGAGGCACTCCACCTGGAATCAGATTTCCACCCAAGGCGTCCGATTTCTCACACACTACTACAGAATGTCCTACAATCGCCGCTGTCCGAGCTGCCTCCATACCTGCGACACCTCCGCCTGCAATCAAAACCTTCTTTTTCTTCAACGCCGGGATAATTCCATAAATGCTTTCCCGACCGCAGGCTGGATTCACTGCACAACTCACAGGGCCATTGGCAATTCGGCCTAGACATCCCTCATGACATCCCAGACATGGACGTATCTCATCCAGCCGTCCAGTTCTGACTTTTTCCACATACTCAGGATCACACAGCAAAGCACGGCCATAGCTCACGATATCGCAACAGTCCTCCAAAGCCTGTACTGCCAGCTTCGGATCATCCAGTTTTCCAGCCAGAATAATCGGCACATCCACTTCTTTTTTCAAAATTCGTCCAAATTCCATGTAAGGACCGTCTTCAAAATACATTGGCGGATGATTCCAATACCAGGAGTCATAAGTGCCCGCATCCACATTTAGTGCGTCATAGCCTGCCGCTACTAGAATCTTTGCCGCCTCAATACCCTCAGCGATATCCTTTCCGGCCTCCTCGTATTCCTCTCCTGGCAGCCCCCCTTGTCTCAGAGCCTTCATACAGCTTTTCAAACTATAGCGAAGACTGACAGGAAAATCTGGCCCACAAGCTTTCTTAATTCCCTGCACAATCATTGTGGAGACTCTCAGACGGTTTTCCAAACTTCCACCAAATTCATCTGTGCGGTGATTGAACAATTCAATCGCGAACTGGTCCAGCAGATATCCCTCGTGAACTGCATGAACTTCCACTCCGTCAAAGCCAGCTCTCTTCGCGATCACTGCTGATTTTACAAATCCTTCAATCAGTTTCATGATCTCTTCTTTTGTCATCTCACGATGAACTGTCCGCGGGTCAAAACGGTTCGTCTGCTCTGACGGTGCAATGTTCTTGGAAATAAAGCCTGGCAGAGCGCTTCTTCCTAGACCTCCTGTAAGCTGAAGAAAGCATTTCGCGCCGTAAGCGTGAATCCTCTCGTTCATCTGATAGCAGCTGTGTATAAACGCGATCGGCATCGTCGTGGGACATGGCAGCCCCACTGTGGGCAATCCCTCAATCGTGGTGTCCACGCTGCAAATTCCTGTGATAATCAACCCTACACCGTGCCGTGCACGCTGCACATAATAATCCTGAAGTCTCTGGTGAAACCCTCCAAATGCATCTGCATATCCCACCGGTCCCATAGGTGCCATCGAAGTGCGGTTCTTTAACTGCACCTTTCCAATGTGAGTGGGAGTAAATAGTTCAGAATAACATGTCATACCCTTTCCTCCTAAATATTCAGGCGTATCTCTGAATTTTCTTTGCGTTATGGACGGAATCTTTCTCGAATCACTTCTGTCACATCATAAAATGTCTCATACGGAAAATAAGGTTTTCCCAATTTATCCAGATACTTCGCCAACAAATCTCGGGCGAAGACAGTATCCACTGCCTGAGACATCTTCATATCCGTAAAGCTGTCACCGATTCCAATCGCATGTTCATATTGATACAGTGCCATCACGTCTGTCTTTTTCAACAGTTCATTTCCATCGTCATACTGGGAGATCAGCTTCATCTTCGGTCCGCTGACATCCAGGTCTACCGCGTGCAATTCTTCTAACTGTTCACGATATGGCGCCAGCTTCCGCTCAGAAAACTGTCTCACACCCCCTGAGATGACCACCACAGGAATCCCCAAGTCTTTCATAGCACTCAAAAATTCTGAGAACCCTTTCCTCACAGCGACGCCGTCTACATAGTCCAGCATTTTCGGCAGCAATTCTGAAGGAGCCCCATCAAAAGCATAACGCACTACCTGACTGAGAGTCATCTCGCCTTTTGTAAGCTTGTCGTTATACTCTTTGAACTCTCTTGGGTCCGAGAACAAACGTATTGCTCCGACTAAGGTATCCTCCATAGTAATTGTCCCGTCAAAATCGACAAACACAATATTTTTGTACAAATCCACATCCCTCCCTTTGAAACAGGCCTCCGTTCAAGCGGAGGCCCATATACGCTTTATTTTTCAACCTTGACTAATTCATCAAATCAAAGTTCTTCTTCAAATCAGGATTCAGGAATGCCAGCATACGTGCCAGTTCTTCGTGGTCCTTCGCATAATCCACCACAGAGATTCCCTTCATAGCTGCATCAATAGCTTGACGCATGGATTTTGCTCCTGCCTCGCTTCCGTCTGGATGGCCATGAACACCGCCACCTGCGGCCAGCATCACATCCGTACCCACATTTTTGACAATTTTCTCTACCGCCATCTGTGTAGTTCCGCCAGAGCAAGCGTACATCATTGGTTTGATGTTCCACCATGGCTGAGTAAAGAACTTAAAGCAGCGGTAGAATTGTTTATAGGATACCGGGAATTTACCATATGGATGTCCATTAATCTGGAAGTCACCGCCTGCCAGACGTGTGATC